>Ga0209181_10011089_pt1 | contig 11620 bp, 9 predicted proteins | sample MAT05_FD_187208 | JGI IMG/M metagenome (GOLD analysis project Ga0209181, IMG submission 187208) | Freshwater microbial communities from Lake Fryxell liftoff mats and glacier meltwater in Antarctica - MAT-05 (SPAdes) (version 2) | ecosystem: Environmental > Aquatic > Freshwater > Ice > Liftoff... | reverse complement strand
CGTGCGCTCGGTCAAGTTCATCCGCTGGCTAAGAGTGCAGCTCTTCGCCCGACCTCGCCACGACCCCGACATCGCCGCCTTGCGCCACTTATACGCTACTTTGTAGGTGGAAACTTGGACACCGTTGCCCGCGGTGTTAAGCGCCGGTTCCTCCGGTGCATAACCGTCCGGCTCGTCCTTGGGGATGACTAGAGCGACCGCTGCCGCCCACACCAAAAGCAAGAACGGCGCTTTACTTAAGCGGGACAAAAAACTTCGAGTGGTCACGAAAGTAATCAGCATCATCGCAATAGAATCGCTTCGGCGTGGACAATTTGTCTGTCACTCAGTTCTGGGAGAACTGGGTAGGCAGGCTGTACCGTGTAGTTCCTTATTTGTCTGTCCCTGCTCCTACTTGTCCGTGCTCCTACTTCTTGCCCTGACTCTGCGAGTCAATCACCGCTCTGATTACATTACTATTTCCATCGGTTGCCGGCAGGATCTTATTGATTTGACATTCTCCCGCGCCCAGCTCAGTGAGAAACATGATATATTTTATGTCCACTTCAGGCATTATTTGTTTTGCCTCTGGAGGAACGACTTGATACACAAAATAGCCGATGCGTTTTCCAGTTATAGTCCCTTTTATGATGCTCGTGATCTCGATTTCGCTCCGATATAAAAGAGCCCCAGTGCTCGCGAGTGAATCCATTTGGATTTTTCGGAAGACTGCAACAACGATATGAGTTGCTTGCTTCGTCGCCACTTGATTGGTGTGCCAGTTCCCAACATGCCGGGGTGTTTGCTCTGGCTCCGAGGTCGGGGGTTCTGACTTCCCGTCAATTGTCATAATCCCGCCAATAAGCAATGACAGACAGTAGTGTTTCTTAAATGCCTTTTTCATGTTCTAGTTATTTGAATTGGAGCTAATAACAATTGGGGCGCTTCCTCCCACAATGGCTCGCACCTTTGCTTCCGTGACAGTCAGATCGGTAGTTCCTACCTTCACCGTGTTTCCCGCCTGCAGGTTCGGCACGCCGGCCAAGTCGGTTGCCACCGTGCCTCCAACCGCGATGTACCTGACGGTGCCTACTTGAGTGACGACCATGCTTGCGCAATCGAAATAGGTTGTTCCATCAAGGCTGAACTGAAGTCTATACGTAAATGCTTTTGCTTCGAGGATAAAGTCCCCGACTTTCACCTCCAATGGGTCGGTGTCGGAGGATCCGTCCGTGAAGGCGAGACCGCTCCCGTCTTGAATGTAGAACTGACTTTTTATGGGACTCGGGTCCGAGTTATAGAACAAATCAGATCCAGTATCGTCATGGTAGGGGACAGCTTGCCTCCTCCGAACAAACCAGCGTTCTGGATTGTTGAGTTTCTGAATGTACCAAGACCGCTTGGCACCGAATCGCAGCCACTTGTAATGTATGAGCGGAATACCCAATGGAACTTTCGCTGTAACCTGGGTCTGGTTTACGTATGCGTTCGATGGAAGGACCTTTGATCCTTGGCCCATCGGCAGTGCGCCCAGTGCGCCGAGACCGCCAGTGCCAATGACGACTATGTTCGTATATTCTGGATTTTCGGGTGCTGGAATTAGTGTAGTTGGGGTGCTTCCATCGAAGTCCTGTGTCTGCCCATTCAGGAGCTTCAGCGCGACGGGGAGGAGGAGCACATTATCTATGAACGGGCTTTGCGCTCTGTAGCGGGTGCCAGCGTAGTCGAATTGGATGGTAACCCCAACCTGGGTGTCAGTCGGGTTGCCGCCTTTGACCTCGAATGGCGCGTAGGCTCGTTTCCACGTAGTGGTGGCTGCGTTGGTCCCGGTCTTGACGACGAGCGAGACTGCCGTGCCGCCAGAGATTTGGGCAGATGCTTGGAATTCTCCGCTGATGTGACCGCCTGGGCCTTCTTGCCTTGCCCGATAGTCGAAGATAAGGAAATAGTTTCCACGTTTGAGGTTCAGGGTCTGCTTGATGCCGTGGTCGGGATCCCCATCGCGGTTCGGATTGGTGTCTTCGTGCCAGTGGGCAAGGAGTTCGCAGTATTGGCCTGAGGTGCCGTTTGCGGAAGAGTTCTGCAACTCGATGAAGGTTCCGAAAATGGGGGCCCAATGAGTGGTCGTAGCACTTGCGGTAAAAAATCCGTAGGTCGATCCGGTGGAGATCGTGGGCGTGCTGAAGTTGCCGTTCTGGATCAGAAGCCCGGTCTCGTTTGCTGGGTAGATGGAGGTGCTGGCATCCTGCTCCGTCACGGCAGTGCCGGGGACGATGATGGCGAGCGGCGGGGGATTGTTGGGATTCGATCCGTTGTTGTAATGGTCGCGGTTTGTCATCCCGCCACCTGCGGCGGTCGCGTTTGCATCACCTGAGTAGAGTGGATTGAGATTGAACGTTCTTTCCCAGCCGTCGGGGATGCCGTCGCCGTCGGTGTCCCATTGGTAGGGGTTGGTTCCGATGAGGAGTTCGAGCCAGTTCGGCAGGCCGTCTTCGTCGCTGTCGGGCTGGTCGAGGACGAAGCGGTAGAATTGTTTGGGGATGCCGGTGGTATCCAGAGGGAGGCTCCACGGCTGGCCATTGCCGTTGAATTCCACGAAGGAAGATATGGTCCCGGTGGTGATAATGAGCGTGTCCCATGTCACCAAGTCTTCGCTGTTCTCCACGCGGTAGTGAAGCATGGGGTCGGTCGTGGGGAGGTGGAGGGTGAAGGTGCTCGGCCCTTGCACGGGCGCGCCGCCGGTCGCCACCCGGCCGGACCACGGGTTGTCGGCAACCCAGGGATTGCTGCAGACGGTGGATTCTTCGAGATTGGTGCGACCGTCGCCGTCGGGGTCGGCGTTTATCTGCGCGCCGGTGATGCCGTATTTGGCCTGCCAGGCGTCATCGAGGCCGTCGGCGGGGGCGACATCGACGATGAAGGGGAACGCCATGGAGGAGGCGGCGCTCTGGGGATTGGTCCAGAAGAGGGATTCGATGAGATTGATTGAGCCGTCGCCATCCGGGTCGAGACCGCCTTGGAAGGGGCCGATGTTGTGAAGCTGCTGCCAGAGGTCATCCATCCCGTCGCCGTTCAGGTCCGCCGCATGGACGGAGGGGGCGAGGGAAAGGAGGCAGGCAAGGATGAGCAGGCGCAGTGTGCGGAGAGAACTCGGGGGAGGGGGGGTGTACGGTGGTCATGGGGAGTTTTCATGAAGGGCTTGCTGGACTCTGGGCGCGGCTAACAGAGCGCCGGGGCGGGGTCAATGGAAATGATGCACTTTCTCGGGAAGGGAGTGTGATGGAAAGTGAGTCCGGAAAGGGAAGGGAGGCGGGGCATCCATCCCTTGTAGCCGACGACGTGACGGAGAACAATCAGCCTGGCACTTTATCCTCCGGGCACTTTATCCTCCGGCACAGGAAAGTGTGTCGGCGCTCTCACGAGACGCGGGTACGAACGCCCCAGAACAATCGGTCGGGCACTTTATCCTCATCAGCCTACCCTCCGCGTGGTTTCGCGGGCTCCTCTTCATTGGTGCCGAAGATGCGGCGGAAGACGTTCGGTTTCGGCGTCGGCACCGGCGTGGCGACGCGGGCCTCGGACACCCGCGACGAAATGGGGGTGACGACCGGCGATGCCAGCAACCCGGGTGCGGGCGACTTATCAAAACCATCGGAACTCATGATGACGCCCTTCGACGCGTTGACGGTGAGGGTTCCGATTTGATCGCCCGCGGCATCGAGGATCGTGGCGACCCAGACCGGGGCATTCGACGCCGGATCTTTCTCCAAGCTGCGAACCTATCTCTCCGCTGTCTCCTTGCCAAAAACTCACTCATCGCCTCGCACTCCCGGTCGCGCTCACCTCCGCTGCCTTTTCACAGCAGCCCGCCGGTCTGTAAGAGCGTGCCCGGAAAGTCCGAGCACCCGGAACACAGGCATCTTGCCTGTGCGGCCAGTGGGTTTTCAGCCTGCTGGAATGAGCCTTCCGCAGGCAGGATGCCCGCGCGCCGCACCGCCTAGAAGGCTGTGTTCCGACTTTCCGGACACGCTCCAAGACCTGCTCACCGGGCAGGAATTCGTGGACCTCGTCGTTTATCTCGAATCGGTGAAGGAATTGCCATTGATACGACTTATCCAGACTGATTGCCCGAAAGCAGGGGGGCGGTGGGGTTGCGTAGCGTAGCTCTCCAGAGCTGCGCGGGTGGTTTCGTACGTGACGCCTCGTGTTGCGCAGCCCTGGAGAGCTACGCTACTATTTCCCCGCAATCCAATGAAACCAATCCATACGCTCCTCTCCCGTCTCACCGTCGCTACGCTCGCGTTCGACGCCTTCACCTCGTTCACTCATGGGGCGGACTCATTTGGAATCAAAGTCACCGAGGGCCAGCATGTGGATGTCGTGCGCGGTGGCGCGGTGGTCGCGAAATTCATGACGGCGCACGATGTCTCGACGCCAGAGCGCCGCACGGAGACTTACAAGCCGTATCTGCACGTTTTCGATCCCTCGGGCACGGTGCAGCTCACGAAGGGCCCAGGCGGAGTGTTCCCGCATCATCGCGGCATTTTCGTGGGATTCTCGAAGATCGCGTTTGGCGGAAAAAGCTACGACCGCTGGCACATGGCCGGCGGCGACCAGGTGGTGCGTTCCGTGACTTCGGCGAACGCACCGGAGAGGGCGCAAGTGAGCGCGGAAATCGAATGGGAGGGTGCGGCGAAGGAGGCGCTGCTGACGGAAAAGAGGGAGATGAATTTCACCGTGCCGCAGAAGCCGTTCTACCTCGGTGTGGAGCTTCGGACTTCGCTGAAGCCGGCGGGTGGCGAGGCGATGATCGCGGGCGATCCGGAGCACGCGGGCGTGCAGTTTCGTGCGTCGGAAAAAATCGAGGGCGCGAAGACGGCTTACATTTTTCCGGGTGAGAATGTGGACGCACACAAGCAGCGCGACCTGCCTTGGGTGGCGATGATTTTCACCGTCGAGGGCAAGACCTTCACCGCGCTGATGCTGAACCCGCCCGGCAATCCGGCGGACACTGCATTTTCCGCCTACCGCGACTACGGACGCTTCGGAGCGTATCCGAAGGGGACGGCGACGCCCGATGCGCCGCTCACGCTGAAGTATCAGTGGCTCTTCGCAGAGGGCGAAGTGCGCGACGCCGCAGTGCTGCAAGGCGCGTGGAATGCCTTCGCCGGAAAATCCGAGCCGACGCCCGCGCTCACCATCCGCGGCGCCGCTGCGAAATCGCCGGCCACTCCGAAAGCGAACACGCCGCCGAAGAAGTAGGCCAGGGACCGGCAAGCTGGTGCTGCCCGCAACATGCCGGAACCTGCGCTGGACGAGGCGGGCGCGTTGACAGAGGCTTGCGGCCATGAGCACGCCACCCCCGCATGCGATCCGTCGCCGCACGTTCCTCCGCGCGGCGGGTGTCACGCTCGCGCTGCCGCTATTGGAATCGCTGCAACCGCGGGCCTTCGGGGCGGGGCGCACTCCGGCTGTGCGCCGGCTGCTATGCATCTGCACGCCGCTCGGGGTGCATCCGGAGTTTTTCTTTCCGGAGAAAACGGGACGCGAATACGAACTCACACCCTACCTCGAAGCGCTGAAGGATCTTCGCAACGACTTCACCGTCATCTCCGGGCTGGTGCATCCGAATGTCGGGTCCAGTCACGATTCCATCTTCAGCTTCCTGACTGGCGCGCCGCATCCGGAAATCCGCGCGGGCTTTCGCAACAGCATCTCCGTGGATCAGTTCGCCGCAGAGCGCATCGGCGGGCAGACGCGCTTCCCGAGCCTGTCGCTCTCGGCGGAGGGCTTTGGCCTGTCGTGGACGCGCAGCGGCGCGCTCGTGCCGCCGGACCTTTACCCGGCGAGCGTTTTCGCGCGGCTTTTCCTCGAGGGACGGCCCGATGAAGTCGAGGCGCAGGCGCAGCGGCTGCGTGACGGGCGCAGCATCCTCGACACCGTGCAGGCGCAGGCGAAGCGCATGCAGCCGACGCTCGGCGCCCGCGACCGCGAGAAGGTGGACGAGTATTTCACCAGCGTCCGCGAACTGGAACAGCGCATGGCCATCTCCGAGGAATGGGCGAAGAAGCCCAAGCCGAAGGTCGAGGCCAAGCCGCCGCAGAACAACATGAACCCCGCCGATCTCATCGGGAAGAACCGGCTGATGTTCGACCTCATCCATCTCGCCATCCAGACCGACTCCACGCGGCTCATCACGATGCTGCTCCTCGGCACGAGCCTCGTGCCGCCGATTCCCGGCGTGTCGCAGGGGCATCACGATCTGTCGCATCACGGCAAGGACCCCGCCAAGATCGAGCAGTTGAAAACGCTCGAACTTGAAAAGATGAGGACCGTGCGCGAGTTGCTGGAGAAGCTGAAGAAGACCGGGGAACAGGGCGGGAATCTGCTCGACCGGACGACGGTGCTTTTCAGCAGCAACCTCGGGAATGCGAGCAACCACTCGACCAAGAATCTGCCGGTGCTCCTCGCAGGCGGCGGCTTCAAGCACGGCCAGCATCTCGCATTCGATCCGAAGGACGCGCCGCCGATGTGCAATCTCTACGTCTCAATGCTCCAGCGTCTCGGCATCGAAGCGAGCCGGTTTGCATCCGGCACCGGGCCGCTCGCGGGTCTCGAAATGGTGGGCTGAAGCTGGCGCGGGTGCTCAACGGCGCGCGACTACTTCGCAGCAGGCTCGCTGGGCGAGTAGAGGAATAGCCGGGACAGTATCCCGCTCGCGGCTTGAGCGGGCGAGAGACTGGTGCTCACACGGACGGCGATCACATTTTCCACGCCGGGCTTCAGCGCCTCGGTCACGTCGAGTTCCATCTCGCACGGGCGGATGTATGCTTCCCGATACGGGCGGTGCCCGACGAACTGGCCATTCACCCAGGCCCACGCTTCGGTCTCCACCACACTGGTACGGAGGCGCCGCCGGAACGATGCGCGCCTTTTACGAAGCCATCGAGGAATCCATCGAGAAGACGCCGGTGCATGGCCATGAGGATCGCGTGCTGCCGGAGTTCTATACGCCGTCGCTGATGGCCGAACTGGCGAAGCACATGACTGCCGCGGAGGCATACGCCGATACCGAACGCGCGCGGCTGTTCCGGGTAAAGGTGCCCGCCTCTGCGAAGGGCAGGAAGGTGATGCTCTGCGCGAGGCCCGAGACGAGCATCCCGTAGTGGAAACCGTAGATCCAAACATTAGGCGACAGCTCGGCCCAGCGCTTCAGCATCTGCCCCTGCCGCACCATCTGCCAGCAGCCCTGATCGTCGTACGCAAGCAGTGTGCAGCTCCAGATCGCCGCAAACATCATCACGAGATGCGGGTCCAGCTTCCTGCCCTGCGGCGGCATGTCGCGGTTCGCGTAGCCGTTCGCGGCGATGTACACGTCCGGGAACTCCTTCCGCACCTCGGCGGCGACAGCGTTCACGAAGTCCATCCACTCCTCGCTGATGCTGGCCTCGCCGGCGACGCCCTCGCGCCCGCCCTGCGCGGTGAAGCCGGCATTGCGCTTCATCGTCTCGGGGCGGAAGTCGCGCGGCATCCCATCGTCGGGGGAAAAGCCATAGGAATTTGCCGCCGGGTTCTTCCGGAAGTAATCCTTGATGGTCGCCGCGGCCAGCGCGAGCGCCTCCGGGTTGGAAAGATTCGGCATGTGCCGATTCGGCGTCTTGTCCTCCTTCAGCGCGAACAGCTCCGGGCGATCCTGAAAGTATTCCTTTTCGGGAATGAGCTTCCGCGCACTGCTGTCGGTGGGCGTCTTAAACATCGCGTCGGGATTCATCTTGTTGCGGATTTTCCAGCGGGCTTCCTGCTGCTTCATCTCCGGCGTGGCATGCACCCCCCAGTTCCGCATCACAAAGTCCGGCTTCTCCGCGAGCTTGAGTTCCGGCACGGCGATGGTGGTCATTTGCGGGACGATCTCGCCGTACTCCGACGGCATGAACCAGCGCACCCCGAGCCGGCGCAGGAACTCGTACACGGCGTATTCCGTGCCGTGGTACGGACCCTCGTCATTTCCCGCCAGCACGAGCCGGTTCGCGCTGGTCTGCACGATGAATCCCTCCTCGCGCCGCGCCGCGGTGAGTCCCGCTGGCACGCGCAGCCCTTTCCCGACGGTGAGCTTGCTCGGGCCGACGAGAATCGCCACGTCCTTCGGCTTCGCATCGTCGGTCACGATCGGCAGCTTCGCGCCGGAGATTCTCTGGAGATAGGTCTGCAACTCCCCGGCGGCGAACTTCGCCTTCTCCGACGCCTTCGCCGCGATGACGATCTCCGCCCTCGGCAGGCTGTTCTCGACGACATTGAAATCGCCGCGCGCGACCACCGGGAGAAACAAAGCCAAAGCGCCGGCAAGGGGGAACAGACAGTTCTTCATTCCCGGTTGTAGTTCGCGGAACGGCGGCATGTCAAAAAGTGATGCCCTGGGCGTGATTTGATGGGTGTGGGAAGCGACGTTGTGCAGATCGCCGCAGGCGCAAGGAGGGGCGCTTTGATAGCGCCCTCTGGCAGCGGTCGCTCCGCGCCGCTGCCAGCCATGACCGTGGCAATGCGAAAGGCTCCTCGAACTCCGCAGATCCCCTGAGTTCCTCACGCCTGTGGCTCGATGCGGCGCGGAGCGACCGCATTGAGAGGGCGCTATCAAAGCGCCCCTTCTTGATCCCGCTGCCCGCATTCTTGGACCTGAAATGAATCATACGATCTCTTCCGACTGAATGCCTGAATGCAGGCGGCGGCGGCGGGTGCCGTAGCGTAGCTCTCCAGAGCTGCGCAACTTGAGGCTTCACGTCCGCATTCACCCGCGCAGCTCGGGAGAGCCACGCTACCTTCCAGTCTCGCACCGCCATCTGGCAACAGGATGGAAACAGGACCGGAGAAATCGTTTCACACCCCGACGCGCTGCACTTTTCTGATTCCCATCACAGCCGCGTTCGGTTTGTGTCACGCGGTGTTCTCCCCGGCTCCATTCCGAATGCTCCACTTCCAGAAATGAGCCCGCTTCTGCTTCTCTGCTGCGGAATGGTGTTCGTGCTCGGCGGCATTCTGTGGCTCCGGCTGCATCCGTTTCTGGCGATGATCATCGCCGCCTACAGCGTGGCGATGCTGACCCCGGGCGGCGCGCTGCGGACTTTCGCCGACGCGCGTGCCGCAAAGGGCGAGATGACGGCGAAGGCGGCGGCGGCATTTCCTGAGAAGCCCGCCGCGTCGCGCGTGGCCGAGGAATTCGGACGCACCTGTGCGAACCTCGGCATCCTCATCGCGATGGCGGGCATCCTCGGCGAAGCCATGCTGCTCTCCGGCTCCGCCGAGTCGATCGCCAATGCACTGCTGCGCTGGCTCGGAGCGGCCCGCGCGCATTGGGCGTTCTTCACCACTTCGTTCGTGCTCTGCATCCCGGTCTTCTTCGAGACGGTCTTCTATCTCCTCTCGCCGCTCACGAAGGTCGTCGCACGACGGACGGGGAAAAATTACCTGCTGCTGGTGATGTGTACCGTGGCTGGCGGCACCATCACGCATTCGCTCGTGCCGCCGACGCCGGGGCCGCTCTTTGCTGCGCAGGCGCTTGGAGTTCCGCTCGGGCAGATGATTTTGGTGGGCACGCTCATCGGCACCGGCGCGGCGCTCTTTGGTGTCGCGTTCGCGCATTTTGCAAACCGCCGGCACATCCTCGAGGTGCCCGCTGACGACGCAGCCGCCGCGAACGCCGCACCGCACCGCAAACTGCCGCCGCTCTGGCTCGCCCTCGTTCCCGTCGTTCTCCCCGTGGCGCTCATCGGCATCGAGGCATCGGTGCACACCACTCCCGGCACTGCGATCGCGTGGGCGGTGAAGACCTTTGGCGACAAAGACATGGCGGTGACCATGGGAACCTTCGTCGCCCTGCTCACCCTCGCACGCCAGGGCGGCGGGCCGCACGTCAGCAAGGCCGTGCAGGACGCGCTCGTCACCGCTGCCACCATCCTGCTCATCATCGGTGCGGGCGGTGCGTTCGGCGGTGTGCTGCGGCAGACCGGCATCTCCGAGACGCTCGGCGCGATGATGGCCGGGACCCATCTCCTCGCACTGCCAGCGGTCTTCCTCATCACCACGCTCGTGCGCACGGCGCAGGGCTCGGCCACCGTCGCGATGATCACCGCCGCTCCCATCGCGAAGGCATTCATCGATGGCGGCAGTTCGCACATCGCGCCCGTCTATCTCGCCATCGCCATCGGCTGCGGGTCGAAGCCGTTCCCGTGGATGAATGACGGCGGCTTCTGGATCATCAGCCGTCTCTCCGGCCTGAGCGAACGCCAGACGCTGCGCACCGTCTCGCCGATGATGTCGCTCCAGGGCGTCGCCGGCCTCGTGCTCACGATGCTCGCCGCGTGGCTGGTCCCGCTGTGAAAATGACACCTCTCAAACTCCGCTCCCACTGACCCCGTAATGAAAACCAAGTTCACCATCAGCGACCTCCAGGCCTCCGTCATTTCCGTCCCGCCGCTGTGCCGGGATGCCTCGTTCAAAGTTTGCGCGACGGAGAATGCGAAGCTCATCCGCCACATCGAGTCAGGCGGCGTCACCACGCTGCTCTACGGCGGCAATGCGAACTTCTACAACATCGCCCTCAGCGAATACGCCGGCACGCTCGACATGCTCGCCGAGAAGGCCGCGCCGGAAACCTGGGTCGTCCCATCCGTCGGGCCGTACTTTGGCACGATGATGGATCAGGCCGCCATCCTGAAGGGGAGGAAATTTCCGACCGCGATGATTCTGCCGACGGTCGCCGTCAGTTCGCCGGAAGGCGTGCGTGTCGCGGTGATGAAATTCGTCGAACGCGCCGGCATCCCCGCAGTGCTCTATGTGAAGGACGAAAAGTACGTGACCGTGGAAGTCGTGAAGGCGCTCGTCGCCGCGGGTGTCATCGCCTGGATCAAATACGCCGTCGTCCGTTCCGATCCATCCGTGGACCCGCTGCTCCGCGCGATCGCCGACAGCGTGGACCCGCACCTCATCGTGAGCGGAATCGGCGAACAGCCCGCAGCCGCACATTGGAGGACATTCGGAATTCGCGCCTTCACCTCGGGATGCGTGTGCGTCGCGCCGCGTCGCTCGCAGGAGATGCTCCACGCCTTGCAACAAGCCGACTTCGCGAATGCCGAGGCGATCCGCGAGCGTTTCAACTCCCTCGAATCGCTGCGCAACGCCCATGGTCCGATCCCCGTGCTGCATCAAGCCGTCGCACTCGTAGGAATCGCGGACACCGGCACCATCTTTCCGTTGCTGGCAAAGCTTGATGGGCAACTCGATCAGCCGATCCGCGCGGCGGCCGGTGGGTTGCTGGCATGGAATCAGGCGGCGATTCCCGGCAAGTGATGCGATCGACGCAGTCCGAATCCAGGAAGCGCGAGCGCGCCGTGCGGTGGCACCATTTATTCAGCCTGAATGCCAGAATGCAGGCGGCGGCGGTGGGGTGCCGTAGCGTGGCTCTCCAGAGCTGCGCGACACGGGGCCTGAGGGTCCGCCCGCGCAGCTCGGGAGAGCTACGCTACGTTCCGGTCTCGCGCCGCCCTCTGGCAACAGGACTCCAGGAAGCGCGAGCGCGCCGTGCGGTGGCACCATTTATTCAGCCTGAATGCCAGAATGCAGGCGGCGGCGGTGAATTCAGGCGGCGGCG
>Ga0209181_10011086_pt1 | contig 11622 bp, 6 predicted proteins | sample MAT05_FD_187208 | JGI IMG/M metagenome (GOLD analysis project Ga0209181, IMG submission 187208) | Freshwater microbial communities from Lake Fryxell liftoff mats and glacier meltwater in Antarctica - MAT-05 (SPAdes) (version 2) | ecosystem: Environmental > Aquatic > Freshwater > Ice > Liftoff... | reverse complement strand
GCTCGCGCAGCGGCTGCAGCGCATCACGGCGGCGCTGGCGCACGTCGTCGATGCAGGCGTTGACGACAAAGCGACTCGCACAGTCAAGCTCCTGCTGCAAAAAGCGCTGGCTCAGCGCCTGGCGCTCGGCTGCGATGAGTGCTCGTTCGTCCCCCACCGCCCCCAGCGGCATCAACAACAACAGGCAAACCCCGCCCCAAGCAGCCGCCGCGGATCGGGCTGCGCCAGTCCGCCAGCGGCGCCCCCCTGGGGGGGTGCGGCGAAGCCGCTCCGCAAGGGCGCCCGTCATGTCAACGAGGTGTCCACATCGCGTCGCGCCAGGGCCAGGAACTCGGCCGACTGCATCTCGCGCAAGCGCGACACCGTGCGCGGAAACTCATGTGCCAGCGGGCCTTCGGTGTACAGCGCCTGCGCCGGCACCGCTGCCGACAGGATGAGCTTGACCCGCCGGTCGTACAGCACGTCCACCAGCCAGGTGAAGCGGCGCGCTTCGCTGGCCAGGCGCGGTGGCATCTGCGGCACGTTGCTCAGCAGCACCGTGTGGAAGCGCGAAGCCAGCTCCAGGTAGTCGTTCTGCGAACGCGGCCCGCCGCAAAGGGTGCGGAAGTCGAACCACACCACCCCACCGGCGCGGCGCACGGCGCGGATCTCGCGGTGTTCGATGTTCAGCACCGGCTCTTCGTCGCGCGCTTCGCTCAGCTGGTTGAAGGCCCGTTCCATCGCGGCTTCGGCGTCCGCGCCCAGCGGGCAGTGGAACATGTCGATCTGCGACAGCGTCTGCTGCCGGTAGTCGGTGCCGGCGTCGACGTTGATGACTTCCAGCTTGTGCTTGAGCAAGGCAATGGCGGGCAGGATGCGGTCGCGATGCAGGCCATTGGGATACAGCCCGTCGGGATGGAAGTTGCTGGTGGTGACGATGCTGACGCGATTGGCGAACAACGCGTCCAGCAGCCGGTGCAGGATCATCGCGTCGGTGACGTCGGCGATGTGAAACTCATCGAAGCAGATCAGGCGAAAGCGCCGCGCGATGCGCTTGCCCAGTTCGTCCAGCGGGTTGGCCGTGCCTTTGAGCTCCTGCAGTTCACGGTGCACCTCGCGCATGAACTCGTGGAAATGCAGCCGCGTCTTGCGTGTCAGCGGCACGCTCTGGAAAAAGCAGTCCATGAGGAAACTCTTGCCGCGCCCCACGCCGCCGAACATGTACACACCCCGCGGAATGGGTGGGCGGCTGATGAGCTTGCTCAGCGCGTTGCTGCGGCGGGCCTTGTAGTCGGCCCACTCGGTTTCGCAGCGCTCCAGTGCGACGATGGCACGCAGTTGCGCATCATCGGCGTGGAACCCACGCTCGGCGAGCGTGGCCTCGTACAGCTGCCTGACACCCACGCCGGATCAGAAGTTCAAGGTCCGCTTGTCGACTGCAAGGGCCGCTTCCTTGGTGGCTTCCGACAGCGACGGGTGCGCGTGGCAGATGCGCGCGATGTCCTCGGCGCTGGCACGGAACTCCATCGCCACCACGGCCTCGGCGATCAGCTCGCTGGCCATGGGGCCGACGATGTGCACACCCAGGATCTCATCGGTGGCCGCATCGGCCAGCATCTTGACCAGGCCCGTGGTGTCGCCCATCGCACGCGCCCGGCCGTTGGCCATGAAAGGAAAGCTGCCGGCCTTGTAGGCTCGCCCGGCAGTCTTCAGCTGTTGTTCGGTCTGGCCCACCCACGCAATCTCGGGGCTGGTGTAGATGACCCAGGGGATGGTGTTGAAATTGACGTGCCCATGCTGCCCCGCAATGCGCTCGGCCACCGCGACGCCCTCTTCTTCGGCCTTGTGCGCCAGCATGGGGCCACGCACCACGTCACCCACGGCCCACACGCCGGGCAGGTTGGTTCGACAGTTGTCGTCCACGACGATGGCGCCACGTTCGTCCAGCTTCAGGCCCACGGCTTCGGCGTTCAGGCCCGTGGTGTTGGGCACACGGCCGATGCTGACGATGAGCTTGTCAACCTCAAGCGTCTGCTCTTCGCCCTTTGCTGTGGTGTAGGCAACACTGACACCCTTCTTGCCGGACTTGATGGCGCCCACCTTCACGCCCAGTTCGATCTTCAGCCCCTGCTTGACGAAGGCCTTGTGAGCTTCCTTGGCGATCTGTTCGTCCACCGCCCCGAGGAAGGTGGGCAGCCCTTCGAGCACCGTCACTTCAGCACCCAGGCGGCGCCACACGCTGCCCATCTCCAGGCCGATGACACCGGCGCCGATGAGGCCCAGCTTCTTCGGCACTGCGCCGATGCGAAGGGCACCATCGTTGCTGACGATCGTCTCTTCATCGAAGGGCGTGCCCGGCAGCGCGCGGGCGCTGGAGCCAGTGGCCACGATGACGTTCTTGCCAACCAGCGTCTCTTCGCCGACAGTCACTTCGTAGCCTTCGCTCACCGCCTTGGCAAAAGCACCGCGACCGTGGAAGAAGCTGACCTTGTTTTTCTTGAACAGGTAGAGGATGCCGTCGTTGTTCTGCTTGACCACGGTGTCCTTGCGGGACAGCATCCTCTTCACGTCGATGCTCAGGTCCTTCAGACCGATGCCGTGGTCAGCAAAGCTGTGACCCGCATGTTCGAAGTGTTCGCTGCTCTGCAGCAGTGCCTTGCTGGGGATGCAACCGACGTTGGTGCAGGTGCCACCGGGCGCGGGACCGCCCTTGTCGTTTTTCCACTCGTCGATGCAAGCGGTGTTGAAGCCCAGTTGCGCGGCGCGGATAGCGGCGATGTAGCCACCGGGGCCGCCGCCGATGACGACGACGTCGAAGTTCTTGCTTGCCATGTGCGTGTCCAGTCAGGATCAAGTGACCGCCGAGGAACCGGCTTCGCCGGGCCGCTGGCGGCGCCCCCTTGAGGGAGAGCGGCGCAGCCGCTACGGGGGTGGGTCAAATATCGAAGAGGAGGCGCGCCGGTTCTTCCAGCGCTTCCTTCATCGTCACCAGGCCCAGCACGGCTTCGCGGCCATCGATGATGCGGTGGTCGTAGCTCATCGCCAGGTAGTTGATCGGGCGCACGACGACCACGCCGTTTTCAACCACCGCACGGTCCTTGGTGGCGTGCACGCCCAGGATGGCGCTTTGCGGCGGGTTGATGATGGGCGTGGACAGCATGCTGCCGAAGGTGCCGCCATTGCTGATGCTGAAGGTGCCGCCGGTGAGTTCGTCGATGCCCAGCTTGCCGTCCTTGGCCTTCTGGCCGTATTCGGCGATCTTCTTTTCGATGTCGGCAAAGCTCATCTGGTCGGCATTGCGCAGCACCGGCACCACCAGGCCACGCGGCGAACCCACCGCGATGCCGATGTCGAAGTAGCCGTGGTAGACGATGTCGTTGCCGTCCACCGACGCATTGATGATCGGGTACTTCTTCAGCGCCGCCACCGCCGCCTTGACGAAGAAGCTCATGAAGCCCAGCTTCACGCCGTGTTCCTTCTCGAACTTCTCCTGGAACTTCTTGCGCATGTCCATCAGCGGCGCCATGTTCACTTCATTGAACGTGGTCAGGATGGCGTTGGTGCTCTGTGACTGCACCAGGCGTTCGGCGATGCGGGCCCGCAGGCGCGACATGGGCACACGCTGTTCGGGGCGGTCACCCAGGTTCTGGCCCACCGGCGCAGCCACGCTGGGCAGCGGCCGTGCCGCGGCAGCCACGGGTGCCGATGCAGCCGGTGCAGGTGTGGGCGCTGGTGCCGCCTTGGGTGCGGCAACGGCCGCCAGCACGTCACCCTTGGTGACGCGGCCGTCCTTGCCGGTACCCGGCACCGAGCCTGCAGACAAGCTGTTGTCGGCCATCAGCTTGGCAGCGGCGGGCATGGCGATGTCACCCTTGTTACCCGCAGAAGAGGTCGCGGGTGCAGCGGGTGCCGAAGCCGGGGCCACCGGTGCAGCAGCCTGTGCCGGTGAAGCTGCGCTGGCCGTGGCGGTGGTGTCGATGCGCGCAATCAGCTGCTCGGCGGCAACCGTGGCACCGTCACCTTGCACGATCTCGACCAGCACACCGGCCGACGGGGCGGGCACTTCCAGCACCACCTTGTCGGTCTCGACCTCGATCAGGATCTCATCGATGGCCACGGCTTCGCCGGCCTTCTTCTTCCATTGCAGCAGCGTGGCTTCGGCCACCGATTCGGACAGCTGCGGGACTTTCACTTCGACAATTGACATGGTCTATCTCTGTTCGTTATTTCTGTGTTCGCGGCACCAGCCAGGCACCCCAAGTGGCCGCCGCGGATCCGGCTGCGCCGGTCCGCCTGCGGCGCCCCCTTGAGTGGGAGCGCGGCAGGCGCTGCGGGGGTGGGGTCACTTCATGAGCACGAAGCCCTTGAGCTTGCCGAAGGCCTGTTCGAGCAGCGCCTTCTGCTGCTCCTGGTGCAGGTGCGAGTAGCCAACAGCCGGCGATGCGCTGGCCGGGCGGCCGGCATAACCCAGCTTCTGCCCGTCGAGCATGTTTTCGTGCACATAGTGCTGCACGAAGAACCAGGCGCCCTGGTTCTGCGGTTCGTCCTGGCACCACACCACTTCGGTGGCACTGGGAAAGCGCTTCATCTCGCTCGCGAAAGCCTTGTGCGGGAAGGGATAGAGCTGCTCCACCCGCACGATGGCCACGTCCCAGGCCTTCTTTTCGTCGCGCCGCTTGATCAGGTCGTAAGCCACCTTGCCCGAGCAGCAGATGACACGCTTGACCTTTTCAGCCTCGACCTCACTGCGCTGCGACCCGATCACCGTCTTGAATTCACCCTTGGTGAACTCGCTCAGCGGTGAAGTGGCGTCCTTGGCGCGCAGCAGACTCTTTGGCGTGAAGATGATCAGCGGTTTGCGGAACTGGCGCACCATCTGCCGGCGCAGCAGGTGGAAGATCTGGCTGGCGCTGGTGGGCTGCACCACCTGCATGTTGTTGTCGGCGGCCAGTTGCATGAAGCGCTCCAGGCGCGCGCTGCTGTGTTCGGGGCCTTGCCCCTCGTAGCCGTGCGGCAGCATCAGCGTGAGGCCGTTGACCCGGCCCCACTTCACCTCGCCGCTGGCGATGAACTGGTCGATGACGACCTGCGCGCCGTTGACGAAGTCGCCGAACTGCGCTTCCCAGATCACCAGCGTGTTGGGCTCGGCACTGGCATAGCCGTACTCGAAGCCCAGCACCGCCTCTTCGGACAACAGCGAGTCGATGACCGTGAACGGAGCCTGGCCGTCGGCCACGTTTTCCAGCGGGATGTAGGTGCCGGTGTCCCACTTTTCGCGATTCTGGTCGTGCAGCACGGCGTGGCGGTGCACAAAGGTGCCGCGCCCGCTGTCTTCGCCACTCAGGCGCACGGCGTAGCCGCTGGCCACCAGCGAGGCATAGGCCATCGTTTCGCCCATGCCCCAGTCGACGTTGATCTCGCCCCGGCCCATGGCAGCGCGATCGGCGATGACCTTTTCCACCAGCGGGTGCACCTTGAAGTTGCCGGGGATGGTGGTGATGCGCTCGGCCAGGCGCTTGACTTCGGCCAGCGGCAAGGCGGTGTCGGCTGCGTCGGTCCACTTGCGGCCCAGGAAGGGCGCCCAGTCCACCGCGTACTTGCTTTTGAAGTTGGTCAGCACCGGGTCCACGGTGTGGCGGCCTTCGTCCATGGCGGCGCGGAAGGACTTGACCATGGCGTCAGGGCCTTCTGGCGGAAGAACGCCCTGGGTCACCAGCTTTTCGCCGTACAGCTTGCGGGTGCCCGGGTGCTTGGCGATCACCTTGTACATCAGCGGCTGCGTCAGGCTGGGGGTGTCCTGTTCGTTGTGGCCCAGCTTGCGAAAGCAGATGATGTCGACGACCACGTCCTTCTTGAATTGCGCGCGGTAGTCCATGGCCCAGCGGGTGCACAGCACCACGGCTTCCGGGTCGTCGCCGTTGACGTGCAGCACCGGCGCTTCGATCATCTTCACGACGTCGCTGCAGTACAGCGTGCTGCGGCTGTCGCGCGGGTCGCTGGTGGTGAAGCCGATCTGGTTGTTGATCACCAGGTGCACCGTGCCGCCGGTGTAGTAGCCGCGCGTCTGCGCCAGCGCCAGCGTTTCCATCACCACGCCCTGGCCGGCAAAAGCCGCGTCGCCGTGCACCAGTACCGGCAGCACCTGGGCGCCGGTCTTGTCGCCACGGCGCTCCATGCGCGCCTTGACGCTGCCCTCGACCACCGGGTTGACGATCTCCAGGTGGCTGGGGTTGAAGGCCAGGCTCAGGTGCACCGGGCCGCCTGGCGTGGTGATGTCGCTGGAAAAACCCTGGTGGTATTTCACGTCGCCCGCAGGCAGCACTTCGGCGGCCGTGTGGTCGAACTCGGCAAACAGGTCGGCCGGCATCTTGCCCAGCGTGTTGACCAGCACGTTCAAGCGGCCGCGGTGGGCCATGCCGATGACGATCTCCTGCACGCCGCTGGCGCCGGCGCGCTGCACCAGTTCGTCCATGCTGGCGATGAAACTCTCGCTGCCTTCCAGGCTGAAGCGCTTCTGGCCCACGTACTTGGTGTGCAGGTAGCGCTCCAGGCCCTCTGACGCGGTCAGCCGTTCGAGGATGTGCGTCTTTTGGTCTGCCGTGAATGCGGGCTTGCTGCGAACCGCTTCTAGCCGTTCCTGCCACCAGCGTTTTTCAGCGGGGTCGGTGCAGTGCATGAACTCGGTGCCGATGGTGCCGCAGTAAGTTTCACGCAAGGCCTGCACGATTTCGCGCAAGGTCATGTTCTCGGCCTTGGTGAAATAGGTGTTGGCGGCCGAGAACGTGATGTCCATGTCCGACTCGGTCAAGTCGTAGAACGTGGGCTCGAGTTCGGGAATCTTGGGCCGTTCGGTGCGCTTGAGCGGGTCCAGGTCGGCCCAGCGGCTGCCCAGGAAGCGGTAGGCCGCGATCAGGCTCTGCACGTGCACCTGCTTGCGGGCGACGGCCAGGTCGGCTTCGCTGGCTTTCAGGGCAAAGGCGTTGGCCTTGGCGCGCTGCGCGAAAGATTCGATGACTGGGGCGTGGGCGACATCGCGCGCTTCGCTGCCGTCTGTGGCCGGCACGTGCTGCAGGTTGTCGAAGTAGGTGCGCCAGTTGTCGGGCACGCTGCCGGGGTTGTCGAGGTAGGCCTCGTACAACTCCTCCACGTAAGGGGCGTTGCCCCCGAACAGGTACGAGTTGGACCTGTGTTGCTGCATCATCTTTCGCTCACCTTTCGCACCGGTCTGCGGCGCTTCGATGGGTTCATCAACCTTCCGCGTCCCGGCTGCACCGGTAAAGCGGACTAGCGACCCGCCTTGCTGCATGTCTGAAGACAGCAAGGGGACGGGAAGGAACAATTTTTATCGTCGGAGGCACTCTACCACCACCGCAGCGCGCATCTGAGGCAGCAATTGGACGCCTCTTGACCTGTTGATTTGCTGACAGAACAGGCCCCTGCCGGCACAAACTTGGCAGCACAGTGCCTCACCGCGTCATCCTGCTGCAAGCCCTGGCGCCCACCAAACCGGCGCCCGGGCAAGCCTGCAATGGCTGCGGCGTGTGTTGCGCCGCGGAACCCTGCCCGCTGGGCATGCTGCTGTCGCGCAAGCGCCACGGCGCCTGCCACGCGCTGCAATGGGACGACTCCGGTCAACAGTACCGCTGTGGGGTGCTTGCCCAACCCCGGCACTGGATGCCTGCCCTGCCCGCCCGGCTGGCGCAGGCGCTGGCGCGGCGCTGGATCGCCGCCGGTCGGGGCTGTGATTCAGATCTGCAGCCACAGCGGCCGTCGCCGCTCTGAGGCCGCTGCGCGTTCGCGCGTTTCCCCCCGCTGGACGGGCTGCGCAGGTGACCTAAGATCACCGTTTTGCAATCCTCTCGAGGAGCCTTCCCGATGAAACTGAGTGCCCTGTTTGCCGCAGCCGTACTGACCGCCACGCTGGCTGCCCCTGCTCAGGCGCAGACTCTGCGCTGGGCGGCGCAGAACGACATCCTGACGATGGACCCGCATTCGCAGAACCATGCGACGACCAACGCCATCCTGATGCACGCCTACGAAGGCCTGACCCGCTACAGCGCCAAGTACGACGTGGAGCCGTCGCTGGCCACCAAGTGGACGTACGTCAGCCCGACGCAGGTGCGCTTTGAACTGCGCAAGGGTGTCAAGTTCCACGACGGCAGCCCCTTCACCGCCGACGACGTGATCTTCAGCTTCGGCCGCATCAAGCAGCCGCAGGGCACGATGCAGATCTACGTCACCGGCATCAGCGACATCAAGAAGGTCGATGACCACACCATCGACATCATCCTGAGCGCGCCCAACCCCATCTTGCTGCGCAATATCATCGACTTCCGCATCATGAGCAGGGCCTGGGCGGAGAAGAACCGCACCACCAATGTGCAGGACTACAAGGCCAAGGAAGAGAACTTCTCTTCGCGCAATGTGATGGGCACGGGCTCGTACAAGATCACTGGCTGGATGCCAGAGCAGAAGATCACGATGAGCATCAACAACGACTGGTGGGACAAGCACACCAACAACGTCAAGGAAGTGGTCTACACGCCGATCAAGAGCGACCCCACGCGTGTGGCCGCCCTGCTGTCGGGTGACGTGGACATGCTGACCGACATCCCCACGCAGGACGTGGCCCGCCTGCGCAGCGACCCCAAGCTGAAAATCGTCGACGGCCCCGAGGTGCGCACCATCTACCTGGCACCCGACATCGGCAGCCCCGAGCTGAAGTACAGCAACATCAAGGGCAAGAACCCCTTCGCCGACAAGCGCGTGCGCCAGGCGCTGAGCATGGCCATTGACCGTGAAGCCATCAAGCGCAACATCATGCGTGGCCTGTCCGTCCCGGCCGGCCTGATGGTGGCCCCGGGTGTCAATGGAAATTCATCCGACCTCGACGTGCCCGTCAAGGTGGACATCGAAGGCGCCAAGAAGCTGCTGGCCGAAGCCGGCTACCCCGATGGCTTCGAAGTGCGTTTCAACGCGCCCAACAACCGCTACGTCAACGATGAAGAAATCGCGCAGGCCATCGTGGCCATGTGGGCGCGCATCGGTGTCAAAGCGCAGCTGATGGCCGAGAACATGGCCACCTTCAGCCAGAAGTTCCAGAACTTCGATTCCAGCCTGTACATGCTGGGTTGGGGTGTGGCCACCTACGACGCGCAGTACATGATCCAGAGTCTGGCGCGCACGCGCACGGCTGGCGCCGACGGCAACTTCAATTTCAGCAAGGTCAGCGACCCGGTAGTGGACCGGCTGACAGACGCGATGAAGAGCGAGACCGACGTGGCCAAGCGCAACGCCATGATCAAGGAGGCCCTGGTGCGCATCAAGGACGAGGTGCTGCTGATCCCGCTGCACCACCAGATGCGCCCCTGGGCCATGAAGGCCGGCGTGAGCACGGTGCACAAGTCTGACGACCGGCCGGAGACACGATTCACGAGTGTTCGGTGAACCGCATTCCTGGATGAACGAGGGGCCCCACGGGGCCCCTTTTTCATGGTTGCGGCGCCGGTCAGTGCGGCAGGCTATTGCGCACCGTGCGCCCGCCTTGCATCAACAGCCGGATGCCGCGTGCCGGATCGGCCATCACCGACAGGTCTTGTGTCGGGTCCCCGTCCAGCACCAGCAAGTCGGCCCAGGCGCCGGGCACGATCTGACCGATGTGCGCCTCTTGCCGCATCAGCCGTGCCGCAGTGATGGTGGCGCTTTGCAGCACCTCCACCGCCGGCAGCGCCGCAGCACGCAGCAAAAATTCACCCGACTGGCGTGCATGCATGTGACCCAACAGGTCGGTGCCAAAGACCACCGGCACACCCTCGGCCCGCGCCAACTTCACGGCCTCCAGGCCGCGGTCGTGAACGCCCTGCAGCTTGTCCAGCATGGCGGGTGACCAACCCAGGCGCTGCCCTTCTTCTGCAAGTGCAGCGTACGTGGACAGCGTGGGCACCAGGTAGGTGCCATGGGTCTTCATGACACGCGCCGTGGCTTCGTCGATGAGGTTGCCGTGTTCGATGCTGCGCACACCGGCCTGCACCGCCCGTGTCACGGCGCGAGGTGAATAGGCGTGGGCCAGGGCATACAGGTTGGCGGCTTCGGCTTCTTCCACCGCCGCTCGCAGTTCTTCGACGCTGAACTGCGTGCCGTCGATGGGGTCGGTGGGGCTGCTGACACCGCCGCCGGCCATGATCTTGATGTGGTTGGCGCCGTTGCGCACCTGCTCGCGCACGGCTCGGCGCACCTCACCCACGCCGTCGGCGATGGCGCCCACCAGGCCCAAGCCGGCGCAGCTGCAGAACATGCCTTGCCCTTGCACACCCCCAGCAACACCTTTGGGCCGCATGTCGGCGTGGCCACCGGTCTGGCTGATGGGGCGGCCGGCGATGAACAAGCGCGGTCCTTCGTACAAACCTCGTGCCACGGCTTCCTGCAGGCCGAAGTCGGCACCTGCGGCATCGCGCACGGTGGTGAAGCCGCGCTGCAGCATGTCGCGCAGGATGTGGCTGCTTTGTGCGCCCACCAGCGAAGCCGGCTGCAGCGCCAGGCCCACCAGGTCGTGCGAGGTGGCCACCACGTGCACGTGGGCGTCGATGAGGCCCGGCATCACGACACGGCCACCGGCGTCGATGATTTGCGCGTCGTCCACCTGCAGCGGCTCCTGGCTCACCGCGACAAAATGTTCACCTTCGATGACGATGGTGGTGCCGGGCCGCAGCGAGCCGCTGGCGCTGTCGAACAGCCGCGCGTTGACGATGACCTGGCGTGGCCCCTTCATCTCGAAGGAGCCGAAGCTGCAGATGCCGCCGACGCAGCGGCCGAGGCTGCCGAATCGGTTGCCTTGGGCAACTGCCCCGAAGCCCCGACGCCCACAGCCACACCGCCCGAACCGACACCCACGCTGCCACCCACTCGGCCATCACCGCCCATCGTCACACCCACGCCACCGATGCGGCCGATGGGCAGGCCGATGCCGAGGCTCATGTTGGCGCAGCCGGTCATCCAACTGGCGGCGCATGCGACCCCAGCAGCGCCAAGCAAGAGGCGCGCGCTTGAAAAGGAAGGTGTGTTCATTTCCGCAGCTTAGCGAAGCGCCGAGACGACGTCCACCAACCTCAGACCGGGACGCCGATGCGTCGCCTGGCCAGCTGCAACTCTTCGCGCAGCCGCGCCACCATTTGCGCCGCCGGCACCACGGCTTTCACCGCGCCGATGCCCTGGCCGCAGCCCCAGATGTCTTTCCAGGCCTTGCTCTTGCTGCCCTCGCCGCCGCCGAAGTTCATCTTCGTGGGGTCGCTCTCGGGCAGGTGGTCTGGGTCCATGCCGGCGTTGCGGATGCTGGGCTTGAGGTAGTTGCCGTGCACACCGGTGAAGAGGTTGCTGTAGACGATGTCGTCGGAGTTGCTGTCCACGATGCACTGCTTGTATTCCGCCGAAGCACGCGCCTCGTCAGTGGCGATGAAGGCCGAGCCGATGTAGGCAAAGTCAGCCCCCATGGCCAGCGCGGCCAGCACGCCGTCGCCGGTGCTGATGGCGCCGCTGAGCGCAATCGGGCCGCTGAACCACTCGCGGATTTCCTGGACCAGCGCGAAGGGGCTTTTCACCCCCGCGTGGCCGCCGGCGCCGGACGCCACCGCAATCAAGCCGTCGGCG
>Ga0209181_10011084_pt1 | contig 11624 bp, 7 predicted proteins | sample MAT05_FD_187208 | JGI IMG/M metagenome (GOLD analysis project Ga0209181, IMG submission 187208) | Freshwater microbial communities from Lake Fryxell liftoff mats and glacier meltwater in Antarctica - MAT-05 (SPAdes) (version 2) | ecosystem: Environmental > Aquatic > Freshwater > Ice > Liftoff... | reverse complement strand
AAACTCCCCTTCAGGGGCAGGGGTGCGCCCGGCAGTTGACACAGACTTTTGAATACCCACCCTAAACCCTAAACCCTAAACCCTAAACTCTAAACCCTAAACCCTAAACCCTAAACCCTAAACCCTAAACCCTAAACCCTAAACCCTAAACCCTAAACCCTAAACCCTAAACCCTAAACCCTAAACCCTAAACAAAATACCCGTGTACGCAATAATAGACGTTGAAACCACCGGGGGTGTAGCCCGTTACGAGCGCATCACCGAAATCGCCATCGTGCTGCACGATGGGGAACGGGTTGTAGACAAGTTTTCGACCTTGCTCAACCCCGAGCGGAGCATTCCCAGGCAGATAACCCAGATCACGGGAATCACCGATCAAATGGTTGCCAATGCACCCAAATTCTTTGAAGTAGCCAAGCAAATCGTGCAACTGACGGAAGGGAAAATCTTTGTGGCGCACAACGTCTCGTTCGACTATTCTTTTGTGCGCGAGGAGTTTGCGCGATTGGGCTACGATTTTCAACGCCGTCAGCTTTGCACCGTTCGCTTGGCCCGGAAAGTGTTTCCTGGTTTGCCCAGTTATAGCCTGAGCAACCTTAAAAGTCACTTCCAAATCCACGCAGACAAGAGCCATCGAGCCTTGGATGACACCCTGGCCACGACCCGGCTTTTTGAAATGATTTTGGGCGAGCAATCCGGGAAGCAAAACATACGCTCGCTCGTGAACTTAGGCGTAAAGGAGACCAAACTGCCGCCCAACATCACCTTGGAACGGCTCCATACTGTACCCGAAGCATGTGGCATTTATTATTTCCATGATTCAGGCGGCCATGTCATTTACGTTGGCAAGAGCCTGAACATCCGCAAACGTCTTTTCGAGCATTTTGCGGACCAGAGTTCCAAAGGCGAAAAAATTCGCGTGGGCGTGGCCGATATCAGTTGGGAAGTTACAGGCAGCGAATTGGTGGCGCTCCTCTACGAAAGCGCCGAAATCAAACGATTGCAGCCTGCTGTGAACCGTGCTCAACGCATCCGGCAATATGCCGGGGCAATTTTTGCCTACACGGATTTGCAGGGGTACAAATGTCTTGTCTTTGGCAAAAACTCGGTAAAAAACGCCAAAAACCTTGAACTTGTTTCGGAGTATCCGAAACCTGACAACGCACGCAATTACTTGCAAAGCCTGGTTTACCAGCATGAACTCTGTCACCGTTTGACCCATTTGGACAGTTCTGAACAGGCCTGCTTCCATTACAAAATCAAAAAATGCTTTGGCGCATGCGTAGGCGAGGAATTGCCAGAGGATTACAACCTACGCGTAGAGGCAGCCGTTGCCAAGATATCGCGGCGGCTTTCGGGCAGTTTTTTCTTTGTGGATAAAGGCCGCACGGAGGGAGAAGTAGCCGTGGTAGGTGTTCAGAATGGGCGGTATCTTGGCTTCGGTTATGTCAGCACAGAAGATGCATATACCCGCGATAGCCATAACGAAGGTGGGAGGTCTGTGGATGATTTGATGGAATGCCTCTCAAGTTCTTTTCCGGACCCAGACGCCGGGCGTATCATATTGGGGTATGTGGAGAAACATCCGAAAGGGGTCAGAGCCTTCTAATCACCATTTGTAGCCCAATCCAAGCCTCCATGAGGTCCCGGGCATAGGCCGGTAGCGGACCATCTCATAACGAACATTCCAAAGGTTTTCAACTCGAAAATCTATGGTGAGACGGCGTTTAAGCAACGCACAAGAGACCAACACATTCCCGACACCAAACCCTTCGATTATTTTTCCGCTATTGTCCAATCGCTCGCCTGTAAACTGCTGAAAATACCCCGTAGAAAAAATCCCTCGCGATACACGCAGTGACCATCCGCCCGATACATTGGGCGTGTAAGGCAATTGTTTTCCCAATACATTCTCAGAACCACCATACACCGCCACATTGGTAGCTCGCGAGCATTGAAGCCGCCCGGAAGTTTGGAGTTTCCAAGGACCAAGGGCTCCTGACCAATGGCCTGAGGCTTCTACGCCTCTGCTCCAAACTTTGCGCAAATTGCCTGGCCGAAAAAAACCGGTAGAATCGGGTTGCCAAAGAATCCAATCATTTAAAATCAATTGAAAGCCAGTCAGTTCAAAGCCATAATCAGGGCGGCGAAAAACCCATGTCAGCCCTGTTGAATATCCCTTTTCAGGACGCAAATCGGCTTTGCCGAGGCTTTTCCAAAAGCGGTCGTTGAGCGTAGGCAAATTGAAATTTCGGGAAAAATGAAACTTGGCCTCTCCTACCCTTCCCAACCCAATCTGTCCACCCAGCGATCCAGTGAACGGGGCTGCTTGCGCCTCTACCCACTCTTGCCGAAGCAATGCGGAGAGCCGCACAGCCCGCTGTTTCCATTCACCCATAGCAAAAGCCGCCAGCCGCGATTGCCCAAACCAACGGGTACTGTCAGCATAGCCATCCACCTGCGCCCACTGACGAAGGGCCGTGCTGCCGGCACGCCAAGCCCATTGTTTGCCAATACTAGCCGATCGCTCCGTGCTAAGCAAGACCTGTCGCGAACGACTCGTGTCCGTGTCGCCAGAGAGGTGGAAAGCGAGAAAATCATCGAGCCAGGCTGCACGAGTTGTCCAAAATGTACGCGCGTTGGGGGCGTGTTCCCAAGTGAGCAGGGCACGCTGCGCGCGGTCGCGCTGCCAACTTATTCGGGCGGATTCGGTCGTGGCGGGTGGGATTTCTCGAAAAACGTTTTGAATCCAGATGGCTGTTTTAAGATTGTTTTTTGGGTTGATTTCCCATTGGTTAAACTGTTGAAAATCGGATTTTTCCAAATAGTTGTTGACCTGCCGGGTTGGGTAGAATTGCCCATCCAAGCCTTGCTTTTGGAAAGTAAAATCATGGTCGGCCCGCTGCCAAGATCCTCGGATTTTCACGGCGATTTTTTTGCCAGAAAAACCTATCCCTCCGGTGCCATCCAAACGCCCAAAACTACCTGCCGCTCCACTGGCAAAACCAGAAAACCCTTCTTCAAAAAACTGTTGGCCCTGCACAATGGCCACACCTCCTCCCATCGCTCCGCTGCTCTGTGCAGCACTTTGGCCTCCATAGTGAACTTCCAATTGGTCTTCGGGCCAGAGGGTAAGCAGTGAAGCATCCACTACACCGTTCATGGGGCTTTGAAGATTTAACCCGTTCCAAAAAACGGGCGTACGGCTAGAGCCAACTCCGCGCACAGAAATGGTGGCCAAAGTACCCGGTGCGTTGGCGCGGACGTCGAGTGTGTTTTCCCAAAAAAGTCGTTCAGAAAGGGACAAAATACCTTTGTAAGGAAGCGAGTCGGCTTTCCAGAAGGTGTAACCTGTACGCTCGAAGCGGACATCACGAATAACTACGGAGGGAAGGATATTAGGATATTGGGATAAGGGGATATTTTTACCCGTCAGAGCATTGAAGTAGGAGGGGGGCTGCTGGATGCTATCTGGCGTCTGAGCCCTGAGCGTTTGAAAAGGTACCCACCAAGCAAAAAGCAACAGGAGGGTACTGCCGCTATATCTGGCAAATCTCTTCGTAATCCGGGCGGTCGTGGGCATAGCGATGGATATAGGAGCGGACTATTTCGCCCTTGTGAAGCACAAACACGCCCGGCATTTGAAAGCCGTCGCCAAGAGCAATGTTTTCTAAATTTGGATCATTGCCATGGCCTTCGACTACACTGGCTTGAAAACCTCGAATCCAATTCATCAGACCAAAAAGTTGTAGCGGAGTACCCCTTCCAAGGCCAAAAGCCTGATAAAAACGTTTCTCCGGGTCTTGGATATGGTCAACAGGGTAAAGTTTGTATTTCTTGAAAAATTTTTCAGCCATCGCAACATCGGGTGCCATGTGAACAAATACAACCCGAAAATCGCTGGCCTCAAATTTCTCCCGCCGTCGCGCAATGTCACTGATTGCCTCTCGGCAAAAAGAACACCCAAAAAAACGCAGGAACACCAGCATAACGGGCTGCCTCTCTGCCATTTCTGTCAGCGTTTCCCCGTTTTTCACAGAGATCATTTCATTCCAAAAAGAAGATGCAGATATTTGACTATTGACCATTGACTTTTATCCGTTGACCGTTGACTATTGACCGTTGACTTTTGACTTTTGAACATTGAATCAATTGAACGTGCTCAGCCAAAAGTCAAAAGTCAACGGTTAATAGTTAACCAAGTTTCATCGCATCGAGTGCATCCGCGACTTCCTTGACGGCTTCGGCGGATTTGTGCAACAAGGCGAGTTCGTCTTTTTTCAGACGTAGTTTTATGATTTCCTGAATGCCCTTTTTACCGAGTTTTACCGGAGCGCCCACGAAAATATCTTTCAGTTTGTATTGCCCGTTAAGGCGCACGCAACAAGGGAAAATCCGCTTTTCATCTTTCAAAATCGTGATGGCCATTTGGGCAGCGGCGGCCCCGGGAGCATACCAGGCAGAGGTGCCCATGAGGTTCACCAATTCTCCACCGCCAACTTTGGTGCGCTCAAGGATGGCGTCGAGTTTGTCTTTGCGGATCAGTTCCGTCACCGGGATGCCACTCACTGTGGTATAGCGGGGCAGTGGCACCATCGTGTCGCCATGTCCTCCCATCAGCACAGCTTGAATATCTTTTGGAGACACGTCGAGTGCTTCGGCCAAAAATGCGCGGTACCGCGCCGTATCGAGCACGCCAGCCATACCGATTACCCGCTTGTCTGACAAGCCAGAGGCTTTCCAGCAGGCATACGTCATTACATCAAGTGGGTTGGACACGACGATGATGATCGGATTTTTAGTGTGCTTGAGGATGTTTTCGGTAACAGACACTACGATTTTTGCATTCGTGGCGATAAGGTCATCGCGGCTCATACCCGGCTTTCGAGGAATGCCCGCAGTAATGATTACAATGTCAGAACCCGCCGTGAGTGCATAATCGTCCCCTCCAACCACACGGGTAGAATAGCCGTCAATTGGTGCTTGTTGCCAGATATCAAGGGCTTTGCCTTTGGCCATATTTCCCTGAATATCAATGAGTACTACCTCGTTCACGGCATCTGCATGTGCCAATACATTGGCGCAAGTTGCGCCCACGTTGCCGGCGCCCACTACAGTTATTTTGCTCATTCGTTAAGGCTTTTCATTCCGCTTCATGCGGAATCATTTTATTTGAAAAATTTTTCCTGCTTAGGAACGGGTTATTATTCACCCGCTCCTAAAATGCGCCGCAAAAGTAGCAAGGGTAAATGGCAAAGCGCAAACCACTTTTCAAATAATTGAGCCCAAACGAGCAAATTGGCACAAACGCTTAGAAGTTTGGAATCAAAACCGTGTCCAACGAAACTGCGTACCCTGAAAAGTTGCCATAGCCGCCTTCAATGTTGTTGAAAACCGCATCGGGGTCACTGAATGGCAAATTACTCCCTTGACGCGATAGAGAAAGGTGATAACGATAAAACTGCTCAGAAAGGGTGCGCCATTCCACAAAAACGAGTCGAGGGCGCTCTGTGAGCGGATCAAATGGGATACGCGCCACGAGGTAGAGCGTACGCCGGTCGTCGGCCCAGTAATTTTCATTGATGAGCACCACGGGTTCTGGGATGTCGTGAAGCAGTGAAAAGGTACGCCCATCAGCCAGGAAGTTCGTGCGACTCTCTTCTGTATACGATTCAGGGTCAAGTGGGTCGGGATGCACCTCCGTCTCGTGGGTAAGGTTGAAGGCGAAGTAATGTGCACCAGCGGGCATTTCTTTCAGTCGGAGTTCCAGAGGGATTCGGAGTTCGCTCATGCCATCGCTCAAGGGAACCACCGAAATGTCGCCCAATCCCAATACAATTGGATCCAATTCAACTTTCTTCGGGATTTTGCTGGAAGACAGTATCGGTGGATACCCAGGCACCCGGATAGAAAATGAATATTCTACCTCCGATTCAGCAATTTGTAATCGGTTGCTTTCCCAGTAGGTGATCTCGTCTTTGTCGGTCGTGTCCGGTTTGAGGCGATCCCAAAACTGGCCATCCACAGAAAGCGTAGCATCCACCATGGATTGTAAAAATTCAGTCTCACTGCCGTCATTCACAGGTTTGCTGAGCGAGATTTTGACTCGAAAATTTTGCCCTTCGGTAAAATGGCACACCGCAACCAATTTTGTTGGCTCCTCTGGCAAATCAATGATTACCTCTCGAGCGCATCGGACGAGAAGCAAACAACCAAAAGTGAAAAGGAGCAGATTACGGCGCATTACAGCGAGATAAAATGGAGGTGAAAGAAACTACTGGCAGTAAAGATACGAATAGCCTAATGAGGCACTCTATAATCTAAAGCTTCGAAAGACTCTCCTCCAAAATCTGCACCCGCGCTAGTCCATCGGCCATTTTTTTGCGCTCGTTTTCCACCACTGCGGCGGGCGCGCTGTTTACAAAACGCTCATTGGAAAGTTTCCCTTCAATGGAGCGTATGAAACCGCGTTGATATTCCAGTTCATCCGCCAATTTTTTGCGTTCGGCTTCTATGTCAATTGTTTGGTTGAGTTCAACATAGAATTTGTCCGTGCCAGAAATGAAAGACTTGGCGTTGGCGGGTTCCTCACTTGAAAGTTCAAGTGATTCCAGCACCGCCATTTTCATCAGCATTTCGCGAAAACCAGATTGGTCAAAAAGCGCACGAGCCGAATCGCTGTCCTGGACTGTTATGGCCAGTGGATCACGGGGTTTCACTTGGTTTTGGTTGCGAATATCGCGGATGTTTGTAATTATATTTTTGGCAGATTCTATTTTGGCAATCAACACGTTATCAAAAGCCACAGACTTTGGGTAGCGTTGAATACAGCAATCGTCGCCTTCTTTTCGCTCCCGGAGTTGATGCCAGATTTCCTCGGTCACAAAGGGCATAAAGGGGTGCAGCGCGACCATGATTTTGGAATAAATATCTAGGGTCGCCTCGTATGTTTCGCGGTCAATGGGTTGCTCATAGCCCGGTTTTATCATTTCGAGGTACCAGGAGCAAAGGTCATCCCAGATAAAAGTATAAAACCCAAGCAAGGCCTCACTTAGCCTGAATTGCTCAAAATCTGCCTCGGCTTGCACGAGCACCTGCTGAAATTTGTCGTTGAGCCAGCGTACCGCCAAGGCGTTCTTCTTTGCAATGTCTTCATTTTCAGCAGATTCTGTCACTTGCCATCCCTTCACCAAACGCAGGGCGTTCCAAAGTTTGTTACAGAAGTTTCGACCATTCTCGCAGAGTTTGTCGTCAAAAAGTATGTCGCCGCCAGCCGCCGCGCTCGACATGAGACCATAACGAACGCCATCTGCGCCAAAATCTTCGAGCAATTGAAGCGCGTCAGGTGAATTGCCCAACGATTTGGACATTTTGCGGCGTTGCTTGTCGCGCACCATACCCGTGAAATACACGGCCTGAAAAGGCTTTTCTCCCCGGAACTCATAGCCCGCCATGATCATGCGGGCCACCCAGAAAAAGATGATGTCCCAACCCGTCACCAGTACATTCGTAGGGTAATAATAAGCTACCTCGCCATCGGGTTTGTTGAAGCCATCGAATACTGAAATTGGCCAAAGCCAGGAGGAAGCCCAGGTGTCGAGCACGTCTTCGTCTTGCCGCAGGTCGCTGAGGGTCAATTGTTTGTTTCCAGTTTCCGATTGCGCTTGGGCGAGAGCTTCTTCAGCAGAGGCTGCCACAAATACATGGGTTTCTTGACTCAAACCCTCACTTTTCAGGTACCAGGCCGGGATTTGCTGCCCCCACCAGAGTTGACGCGAAATGCACCAGTCCCGGAGGTTTTCCATCCAGTTGCGGTAGAGGTTTTGAAAATGGGGTGGGTAAAATTTCACCTCCTCGTCTATAACGGCCTTGAGCGCTGGAGCGCCGAGGTCCGTCATTTTCACAAACCACTGGAGCGAGAGTTTAGGCTCCACTACTGAGTTGGTGCGTTCGGAGCGACCTATATTGGTCTTATAATCTTCAATTTTAACCAGGCTTCCGCTTCCTTCCAAAAATCCCTTCATCTGTTTGCGGGCCTCAAAACGGTCGAGACCCACGATGGGAGCAAAAGCGCATTTATCATTAATTTTACCGTCGTCGGCGATGGTATCAATGACTTCCAGCTTATGGCGCTGACCTACTTCATAGTCATTGGGGTCGTGCGCCGGGGTGATTTTTAAGGCGCCCGTACCAAATTCAATGTCTACATAATCGTCAGCAATGACCGGGATGGCGCGGTCAATGAGCGGAATCAACACCTGTTTCCCTACCAGACTGGTATAGCGTGAATCTTTGGGGTTCACCGCGATGGCAACGTCGGCAAAAATGGTTTCCGGGCGCTGTGTGGCAATGGTCACGCCTGCGCTCCCATCCACTCCTTTGTACTGGATGTAGTAAAGTTGAGCGTTTTCTTCTCCGTGGATCACCTCTTCAGTGGACAACACTGTTTTAGCTTCAGGGTCCCAGTTCACCATTCGCAAACCACGGTAAAGTTTGTCCTTTTTATAAAGGTCAATAAACACACGAATCACATCAGCATAGTAGCCTTTATCCATCGTAAAGGCCGTGCGATCCCAATCACAGGAAGCGCCGAGTTTGCGCAATTGGTGGAGGATAATGCCGCCATATTTATCCTTCCATTGGTAGGCGTACTCCATAAACTGCTCCCGCGTGAGGTCCATTTTGCGGAGTTTTTTCTCCTCCCGCAACCAACGCACCACTTTGGCTTCCGTAGCAATGCTTGCGTGGTCGGTACCCGGCACCCAGCAGGCGTTTTTGCCATCAAGCCGGGCTTTCCGAATTAAAATATCCTGAATGGTATTGTTGAGCATGTGTCCCATGTGCAACACACCTGTCACGTTGGGCGGTGGGATTACGATGCTGAATGCTTCTCTCTCGTCAGGCACGGAACGGAAATATCCGCGGCTTTCCCAGTGGGCATACCAGCGTTCTTCAATTTCGGAGGGGGTGTAGCGGGCGGATAATTCCATGCAGTTGTATATCTTTTTTACCCGCCGTAGCTTACCCACCGCCGCCGAAGGCTAAGGTGAGTAAAGCGGAGGAGGTGTTTAGTGGTGGATTTGGGGATTTGACCACTTCGGGCTGAGATTCGATGCCGCAGATGCTTCAAATCTTTGAATTCCAAGTATTGTTTGGAAAATGAAGTTTGAAGGCCGCGTTTCTTTTTAGAAATTTGGAGAAAGGTGGGCAAAGGTAGAAAAAGACGTTGGATATTGGACATCTCACACCCCACCCTCCATCACCTCCCAAGTATGATCCCCCAAAAGCCGCACACTGGCCAAGTGATCATACGGTTTTTTGCGTCCCCATTCATTCGGCGCAACCATCGAAAGCAACTTCTTCCCATCAGATATTCTCTGATACAGGTGGTAAATATGGTGGATGACGGGTTGGAAAGGAATATCGGCCTGATAGATGACCTCGGAGACTTCCATGCGGGAATTGAGCGATTTAGCCTGGTTCACCAGCGTCTCCATTTGCTTTCGGAGCTGCTCCATTTGTCGGTCGGTCTGGTCGTACATGGCCGTCATGGCATTGCCACGGATACGTCCTTTGTCTTCCGGACGAATGACGGCACCGCCCGCCGTGTGGGCATAAGGCAACAAGCCGGGGGTTTCGGTCACTTTGTCCTTGTCAATCGGGTTTACGAAAGCCTGTTCTTCTAAATTTGATTCCTTCTTATTTGGCATATAGCAAAAGTCGTAAAATGGGCAGAATCCCTATGGATGGTTTTTCCCATAAGACACAAAAATGCCTCGATTTGTTCTCCAATCTTGGCCTCAAGAGCGCGCGTGGACGAAAGTGTGGCACAGCTTTTCAAACCATTGATTTTCAAGCACTCGTTTTTAGGTGTGCTACACCTTGGCGAAAACGCCCCATCAACGCAATAATGTCACTTCTCCTTTCTCTACCGACAATGCGCCATCGCCCCCGCGATAGAAAATAACAAACACATAAACATCGGAGGGCGCGTCTTTACCGTCAATCGTGCCGTCCCAGCGAGCATTTGGCTCGTTGCTGGCAAATACTTTCTGGCCCCAGCGGCTGTACACTTCCATTTTCTCCACGGTTGCCACCCCTTCTACGATGGCCAGGCCAAAAGAATCGTTCGCTCCATCTCCATTGGGCGTGAAGGCATTCGGGACCTTGATCGTCGGCTGAATAATCGTGAAAGTGATGGATTCTGATTGAATACATCCAAAGGGTGACATGACCGTTACCAAATAGGTGACCGTGCTATCCGTGGTCATGGGCGTTACAGTGATCTGTTGTGTACTTCCGACCGGGGTAGTGTTCTCCAGCCAATCGAAGATAAAATTACTCACATTGGTACCTGGGACAAAGGCATCCAGCAGAATCGGTTCGCCTACATGGATGCGATTGGTGTCAGGATCGCTCACTAGTTTAAGCGTGAAATTGGGGATCGTCAGGACATTCACGGTGTCTTCAAATAAACAACCTTCCCCATACTCAAAACGAAGGGCGTACTGGCTATTGGCCGTCACCGTGTCCAAAAAAGTGGGCACCGCTCCTCCAGGCGTCCAGAGATAATTTCCTGTCAGGAAAGCTTCCGCTCCAAGGGTCAGTGGTTCTCCCGAACAAATCGTGGTATCGTTGCTTACCACCATCTGGGGATTAAAAACAGTGATATCTACCGTATAGGTAACAGAGCAGTTGCCAAGCACAGTTGTGACAGAATACGTGGCAGATTCTTCCGGGTAAAAAACCGGAGGGATAGGATCGTTGGCAGCAAAAACCGGAGGATCTGAAGTCCAGGTATACGTGGCCCCTGGAGTGGCAAATGAATTGAGCAACACACTGTCGCCAGGGCAGAGGAGCGTGTCGGTGGGAAATTTTACCTGAGCTACCTCCCCCTGTACGTTAACTATCACGGAATCAGCAAGTTGGCATTGGGCATTGGGGAGCGGATAACTATAAATCACGGTATAGGTCGTGGTTTGTACGGGTGTAACAGGGATCACTTGCCCGGTAGCGCCATGGCTCCATGCGTAGGTGCCCGGATAATTGCCCGATGCCGTAAGTTGAGCAGAAACCCCTGCACAAACGGTGTCGCCATCTCCTACGTTCAAACTACCTGCGGGTATCACCTGAATGACAAACTGCTTCTGAACCGTGCAGCCGTTTTCCATCGTCACAAGGAAAGTCGTGGTCTGCTGAAGGGTATCGCTCGGTTGCGCGTCTGAAGAAAAGAAGCCGGGAGGATTAGAAGTCCATAAATAGGCTACGGTTGAATCTGCTATGAGGTTGAGCAATATGTTTTCACCTGCACAAAGGGTATCGTTAGGAAATTGATACTGGGGAGATTGGTTTACTTCCACAATAACGGACGCCGTTACAGTGCATCCATTTGCGACTGTGGCCGTGAATTGATAAGGGGTGGTCAAGGTGGGAGCAGCCGTAGTGGTTGTGCAAGCAATACAACTCAATCCTATAGCAGGCGACCACAGAGGATTTGTGAGGCCAGCAGTGTTGCCCACCACCAAGGGGGTGCTTTCTCCGACACAAAGCTTTGGATTGGCCGGATTAATGGTCAAGATTGGCACAGGAATAACCTGAATAGTCGCTGAAGCCGTGTCCACACA
>Ga0209181_10011083_pt1 | contig 11626 bp, 8 predicted proteins | sample MAT05_FD_187208 | JGI IMG/M metagenome (GOLD analysis project Ga0209181, IMG submission 187208) | Freshwater microbial communities from Lake Fryxell liftoff mats and glacier meltwater in Antarctica - MAT-05 (SPAdes) (version 2) | ecosystem: Environmental > Aquatic > Freshwater > Ice > Liftoff... | reverse complement strand
TTTTTAGCATCTGAACATGTTTTTAAAAATGATTTGGGCATTCCCCTGCCTCTGCAACGCACAAGGCAAACACACAGGCACGGTCGGGCTATTCGCTGCAATCTTTTTTCCCAACGCACAAAGCCGACGCTAAAAAAAGGATTTCCGCTTCTATCCCTAATGCAAAATACTTTCACTTATAAAATTTGCTGCAATGAAGAATATTAAACTTTCCGACTTTGATATTTATATTCTACAAGAATCTTTGAAGCATTACAAAGATTTAATTTATAAGGAAGATTTTCCCAAAAACGCTTTTGTAACAAAAGCGTATGTTGAAATGATGATTACTCAACTAGAAGAAAAACTAAAAGAGAAATCTGTAAAAGAAAAAAACAGAGAGTTAAATGCACAATGAAGTTTTTCAAAATATTAGTAAAATTATTGAAAGAGATAGTAAGACTACTACATACAAGTTTGCTCTTTTAAGAGGAGTGATTGATATCATTCAGGATAATTCTCCATTCATTGCAATTTCAAAAGATAGAGTTCATTTTCCAACTGGTTTGTTAATTGAGAAATGGATGATGTATTACTATCCAATTTTGGAATGCTCAACTAATATTCCTCAAATTAATGGAGAAGCAAATCTTGCTTTCAGAATTCAACTAGAGAAAATTATTTCTGAATACAAAACTGTTGGAGGCTTTTCTGCTTTCTACAATGATTTAAAAAATAAAGGAATTCCAAAATATCTTCAAGCCGATTTTTTTGCCTTAGCAAAAAAAATAAAAGCAACGATTACACTAATGCCAATGAAATATATTGGTCGTTCTATTAGCAACGATTATTATTCAATCTTTCAATTTGAATCTGCAAAGGCAAAAGGAAACACAAGCGAAATAGATTTGGAATTTCTGATAAACACTTCAGGCTCATTTTCTATTCCGTTTGAATATTACGAAGCATTTAAAATTTTAGGAAGCTTTATTAGCGGACAAGACTCTATCCTTTTTAAGTGGGCTGAATTTTCTGTAAATGCTTCAAGGCAAAATTTATCAATAGAAAAAGTTGTAAGTGAAGTTTTAAAAAGCCCAATTACAGAAAGAGATGTTGCAGAATCAAAACTGATTTACAAAACTATTTTGAAAAAAGAAGGTAAGGTATTCTGCGTTTGGACTGGCAAAGAAATTACCAGTTATGATGTTGACCACATGATTCCTTTTTCAGTTTGGAAAAATAATGACTTGTGGAATTTGCTTCCATCGCAATCCATAACCAATAATCAGAAACGAGATAAAATTCCTTCAATCGATTTGATTGAAAATAGAAAGGATTTAATTCTACACTATTGGGAATTGATAAATGAAAATCAATCTCAAAGATTTCAAAAAGAAATAAGAGTAGCTCTCTTAGGAAATAATTCAACTAACAGTTGGCAGAAGGCAGCAATAAAGCAACTGCAAAGCACTTGCAATTATTTAATCGATAATCGGGGATATCAGCAATGGAAAATCTAAAATCAAATCAATATAATCATCTAACAGCGAAAGAAAGAGAAACACTTTCTTTTCCAGCAAAACTTTTGTTGAACAAAAGTTTATTGGTTGGTGATGTTTTAGATTTCGGGTGTGGCTTTGGAAAAGATGTTGAGTTACTGAAAACAAAAGGATTAAACGTTGTCGGCTACGACAAATATTATTTTCCAGAATATCCTGCCCAGAAATTTGATACAATCATTTGCTTTTATGTTTTGAATGTTTTGATGCAGGAAGAACAAGCAAATGTGCTGATGCAGCTCTCACAATTGATAAAACCAACTGGTAAAGTTTATTTCGCTGTCAGGAGAGATTTGCAATACGAAGGTTTTAGAATTCACAAGATTCATCAAAAGCCAACTTATCAATGCAATGTGATTTTGAATTACAAATCAATCTTCAAAAATGATAACTGTGAATTGTATGAATACAAACACTTCAACCAAATAAATAACAAGGTAAATATTGATTGCCCGTTTTGCAATCCAGATTCAGAAAGAGAATTACTTTTGGAATCAGCAACGGCTTATGCAATATTTGATAAATTCCCGGTAAGCAACGGACATACTTTAATCATTCCAAAAAAGCATTGTTCAGATTACTTTGAACTTTCTTTTAAAGAACAATCCGCTTGTTGGTTCATGCTGAACAAAGCAAAAGAGATTTTGACAAAAGAATTTAGTCCTGATGGTTTCAATGTTGGAATAAATATTAACGAAGTAGCAGGACAAAGTGTTCCACATGTTCACATACATTTAATTCCAAGATTTAAAGATGATGTGAAAGAACCAAGAGGTGGGGTAAGAGGAGTTATTCCTGAAAAGAAAAATTATTAAATGAATACAATTGCTTTTGTTGACACCGAGATTGAGCCAAAAAGCCGAAAGGTTCTTGACATTGGTGGTGTCAAGGGTGACGGCAATTCATTTCATTCAAATTCAATAGTTGACTTTACTACTTTTCTTAGAGGCACAGAGTTCATTTGTGGGCACAACATTTTCAACCACGATTTAAAATACATTCAGAAAGCTGTTGCTGATGCTGGAATAAATTCAGCAAACATCATTGACACTTTATTTCTTTCTCCACTACTGTTTCCGACAAAGCCATATCATGCTTTGCTCAAAGACGACAAGCTACAAACGGAAGACACAAACAATCCGCTTAACGATTCTATAAAAGCCAAAGACCTTTTCTTTGACGAGGTTGCAGCGTTTCAACAAACAGACGAAACTCTAAAACAAATTTTGTATTTGCTTTTGAATGACAAAAAGGAGTTCCACTCCTTTTTCCATTTCATTGCATACACAAGCAGAGACACGAATCTTGAAAAACTAATTCGTGAAAAATTTCATTCTGAAATTTGCGAACATACAGACCTGACAAAATTAATTTCTGAACGCTCAATAGAATTGGCTTACAGTTTGGCTTTAATAAATTGCCGAAACCGATATTCAATTACACCGCCTTGGGTACTGAAAACTTACCATGAAATAGAGCGGGTAATGAATGTATTGAGAAACAAACCGTGCCTCAAGGGTTGTTCATATTGTAATCAGGCGTTGGACATACACAAAGGACTGAAAACTTATTTCGGTTTTAATACTTACAGAACATACGCAGGTGAGCAATTGCAAGAGAACGCAGTTAAAGCAGCCGTTGACAACAAATCTCTTTTGGCAGTTTTCCCAACTGGTGGCGGCAAGTCAATTACATTTCAGGTTCCTGCTTTAATGAGTGGTGTTACAACAAAAGGTTTGACAGTTGTGATTTCTCCTTTGCAATCTTTGATGAAAGACCAAGTTGACAATCTTGAAAAAATTGGAATCACAGATGCAGTTACAATAAACGGTTTGCTTGACCCGATTGAAAGAGGAAAATCTTTTGAGAGAGTTGAAGACGGTTCGGCATCACTGCTTTATATCTCACCAGAATCTTTGCGTTCAAAAACAATTGAACGACTTTTATTAGGAAGAAAAATTGTTCGCTTTGTAATTGATGAAGCTCACTGCTTTTCATCATGGGGGCAAGATTTCAGAGTTGATTATTTATACATCGGAGATTTCATCAAACAAATTCAAGAGAAGAAAAATCTTGCAGAAACAATTCCTGTTTCTTGCTTCACAGCAACAGCCAAGAAAAAAGTCATTGAAGATATTTGTGCATATTTCAAAGAAAAACTCTCTCTTGATTTAGAAATTTTCAGTTCCAGTGCGACAAGAACAAACTTGCAATACAAAGTTTTTGAAAAAGGAGACGAAGAAGAAAAATATAATTCAGTCAGAGATTTGATTGAAGAAAAAAATTGCCCAACTATCATTTATGTTTCAAGAACAAAGAAAGCGTATTCACTTGCAGAGAGATTGACGGAAGATGGTTTCAATGCGAAACCATATCACGGCAAAATGGATGTGAAAGAAAAAACTGCCAACCAAGATGCCTTCATAAAAGGTGAAATTCCAATTATGGTTGCTACTTCTGCTTTCGGAATGGGAGTTGACAAGAAAGATATTGGAATGGTAATTCACTATGAGATTTCGGATTCATTGGAGAATTATATTCAGGAAGCAGGCAGAGCAGGACGGGATGAAAACATCACAGCAGATTGTTTTGTGTTGTTCAATGAAGAAGACCTTGGCAAACATTTCATCTTGCTAAACCAAACCAAACTTTCAATTAAAGAAATACAGCAGGTTTGGAAAGCAATAAAAGACATCACAAGATTTCGTTCATCGGTTTCAAATTCAGCTTTAGAGATTGCACGGAAAGCAGGTTGGGATGATAATGTGGTGGAGATTGAAACTAGAGTAATAACAGCGATTGCAGCCCTTGAAGATGCTGGCTATTTGAAACGAGGACAGAATATGCCAAGAGTTTTTGCGAATAGTATCCTTTCAAAAAATGCACAAGAAGCAATTGAAAAAATAAATGCCTCACAAAGATTTGAGGAGAAGCAAAAAGAAAAAGGAATCAGAATAATCAAGAAACTTTTTTCAAGCAAGAGCAAAAAGCAAAATAATGATGAAGGAGCAGAATCAAGAATAGATTACATCAGCGACCATTTAGGAATTGTAAAAGAGGAAGTGATAAACATTGTGAATCTTCTTCGTGAGGAAAAGATTTTAGCCGATGCAAAAGATTTAACTGCATTCATAAAGAAAGGAGAAAATATAAACCGTTCATTAAAGATTGTAGAAACATTTAGTCATATTGAAAATTTTCTTTTGCCAGTATTTAAAGAGCAAGAAAAAACCTTCCACATAAAAGAACTGAATGAAGATGCAGAGAAGAAAGGTTGCAAAGATGTTACACCGAACAAGATAAAAACCATTATCAATTTTTGGGCAATCAAGAATTGGATTAAGCGAAAAAACGAGGAGTTTTCAAGGAATCATGTTGTGATTCTTTGCGTTCAGCCAAAAGATTCTTTGAAAGAAAAGTTGGATAAGCGACATGAGTTAGCAAAGTTTCTTGTTGAATTTCTTTACGAGAAAAGCAATTTGAACATTGAAGAAGATGAAATAGGGAAGGAAGAAGTATTGGTGGACTTTTCAGTTCACGAACTAAAAGACGAGTTTGAAAAGAGACCGAAACTTTTTGAAATGAAAGTTTCACTTGAAGATATTGAAGACACACTTTTTTATTTGTCAAGAATTGATGCAATAAAAATTGAAGGTGGATTTTTGGTTGTGTATAATCGCTTAACCATTGACAGAGTTGAGCAAGACAACAAACGGAGATACAAAAATGATGATTACCAAAAGCTAAATCAGTTTTATGATAACAAGGTTCAGCAAATTCATATTGTTGGTGAGTATGCCCAAAAAATGATTGGTGATTATAAAGGAGCTTTGCAATTTGTTGATGATTATTTCCAATTGAACTACACTTCATTTCTTAACAAATATTTCAAAGGCAGCAGACAAAGCGAAATCAAAAGAAATTTAACTCCTGCAAAGTTCCGTCAGTTGTTTGGCTCATTATCTCCAACACAATTAGAAATAATTAAGGACAACGAAACAAAACACATTGCAGTGGTGGCAGGACCTGGTAGTGGAAAAACAAGAGTGTTAGTTCACAAATTGGCTTCACTGCTTTTAATAGAAGATGTAAAGCATGAACAACTACTCATGCTAACTTTTTCAAGAGCAGCAGCAACAGAATTTAAAAAGCGTTTGCTTTCACTCATTGGCAATGCAGCCCACTACATTGAAATAAAAACTTTTCATTCCTACTGTTTTGATTTGCTTGGCAAGGTTGGAAGTTTGGAAAAGTCGGATGCAATTTTGAAAAGCACAATTGAAAAAATTAAGAACGAAGAAGTTGAAGCAAACCGAATTACAAAAACGGTTTTGGTAATTGATGAAGCACAAGACATAAACGCTGACGAGTTTGCTTTAATAAATAGTTTGATAGAACAGAACGAAGAAATGAGAGTGATTGCAGTGGGAGACGATGACCAAAACATTTATGAATTCAGAGGAGCAAGTTCAAAATATTTGCAGCAGTTCATGGCTGAAAGAAAAGCAGCCAAACACGAACTGATAGAAAATTACAGAAGCAAAAACAACTTGGTTGAATTCTCAAACGGTTTTGTGAAAAAGATTCGCTACCGCCTGAAAGAAACTCCAATTGCTGCAAAGCAAACCGACAATGGAAACATAAAGTTGGTGCGTTATCAAAACGGAAATCTCATTACTCCTTTGGTGCAAGACATACTTACAACAGGACTTGCAGGAACTACTTGTGTGCTGACAAAAACAAATGATGAAGCATTACAGATTACCGGTTTGCTTTTAAAAAAAGGGATGCAAGCAAAGTTGATTCAAAGCAATGACGGTTTTAGTTTACAAAACCTTTTAGAAGTTCGTTTCCTTCTGAATGCAATAAACATAGAGGATGATGTAAAGATTATCAGTGATGAAGTTTGGGCAAACACAAAAAGTGAAATGAGAAAAATGTTTCAGCAGAGTTCAAAACTTGAAGTGTGCAACAACCTTGTCAAACAATTTGAAGACAGTTATTCAAGTAAGAAATACAAATCAGATTTAGAAGTTTTCGTAAGAGAATCAAAACTTGAAGATTTCTACAATCAAAACGGAGAAACAATTTTTGTTTCTACAATCCATAAAGCAAAGGGAAAAGAGTTTGACAATGTTTTCATCATGCTTGAAAACTTCAACCCTGCAACCGATGAAGCAAAGCGACAACTATATGTTGCAATGACAAGAGCAAAACGCAATTTGACAATTCACTTGAACGGAAATTATCTTGACAACCTCACAGCAGAAAATTTAGAAAGCGTTGAATGCAGAGAAGAACATTTGCCACCTCAGCAGTTGGCAATGCACTTGTCTTTCAAAGATGTTTGGTTAGATTACTTTATTACCCGACAGCATCATGTTTCGCAACTCACAAGCGGAGATTCTTTGACCATAAACGGTGATGAATGCAAAAACGACAAAGGACAATCTGTTTTGAAATTCTCAAAGCAGTTTCTAAGCACGATTGAATCAGTAAAACAAAAAGGTTATCACTTGAAGCAAGCGAAAGTGAATTTCATTGTTTACTGGAAAAAGGAAAATTCAGAACAAGAATCTAAAATTATCTTACCCGAATTATATTTTGTGAGAAGTATTTAGTTCAAAAACAAAGCGAATACATAAGTCAATTACAGAACCTTTTTATTTTTTCTGCTTACATAAAGTTGGAAACGCTGAAAGCGTTACTTGACGGGCAAACCAATGTGAAAGCAGTTTTTGTAAGATGGGAAACCAAGGATGTAATTCTTAGTGCATACAACTTGGAAATATATCCATACTTGAAAGAAAAAGGAATTACACTTTACAGAAATTCCCGTTTGCATTTGAAAGCATACTTGGACGATTACAAAAAGTGTTTTCTCACAAGTGCAAACATTTCTTCCCGGGCTTTGAATCTCCCACCCTTTTCAAAATACAATTATGAAATTGGAACGGTTGTCGAAAATCTTAGCATTGAAGACCGTTTATATTTTAGCATCATTGAAAGCGAAAGCATTTTAATCACTGACAACATTTACAAACAACTTTGTGAGCAACTGCCAGAAAAGAAAAAAGAATTTCCTGACGAAGAAGAATTCTCATTCAAGTTTGAAGCACCTGATAAAGATTTTTTGATTTCATCTTTGCCAATGACTTACAGTATTGAAACGCTTTACAGAATTTACGAGGACAAAGAATTTATTAATGATGTTGAACTGAATTGTGTGCTTCATGACTTGGCAATTTATCAAATTCCATTAAGTTTACCGTCAAATGAATTTAAAGAGATACTTACAGACGCATTTTTTTCTCACAGATTTGTAAAAGGTTTTTTGCAGAACTTAGAAACCACGGGAGAGATTTATTTCGGGACAGCTAAAGATTGGGTCCATAAAAATTGTGCTGATGTGCCTACGCCTCGAAAGTTTGAAATAACAGAGAACATTCAGATTCTTTATAGATGGATTGTAAAACTTGGAAACGGAAAATATTTGGTTGACAGACCAAATTTTTCGGAAAGACTAAGTATCGTTAAGGAATGAAAAATAGAAGTCCTTCAGGCGCAGTACTCTGGCCCTGTGTCTTCCTTGTTACTAATCTTCTCTTCTAATAAAAACTAATCAACGAAAAGCTCCCGGCTTCATCTATAACACAATCAAAGATCCACACAGGTATTCCCGCCAAGTGAGTCCCGGATGACGGGATAAATGACACAACGATGCTGCCATGAAATTCAACTGCTGGGTCAATAAACTTCTCCCTAGCCATGGCTCATGTTTCCAGGAACTATTTTTCTGATCAAATAATTAGCGCTCAATTTTTACATTCTTATGTCGTGGTTCGTGTCCGCACAAACCAACAGGCGCAGAAGATTGTACTTGCGAAAACGCGGCCGCAACAAAAAATGAAACCCCTTGTAATTCTCTTGCCACTGCCTGTAAATTGAAGCGTGGTATGAATGATATTAAGAACAAAGCCGAAAGCCATCGGCTTCTGCACCTAAAGATATACGGGAAAAAATTTTAAAGCCTGGAGAGTGGTTCGTGCGGACACGAACTATGGCGGAGTGGTCTTATTGGTTGCAGTGTGACGTGTAATACTTCAAATTACAAGATGTAGAGAAACCAATAGGAATTCTGTAAATTTACCGGACATAAACAAATAATAGCATGAGGGCAAAATATGTAAATCCTTTTACCGACTTTGGATTTAAGAAAATTTTTGGGGAAGAAGCCAGCAAACTACTTTTAATTGATTTCTTAAACGCCCTTTTACCTCAGCAGAACAAGATTGTTGACCTCACTTTTAAAAATTCAGAACAGTTGGGGCAAACTGATGCCGACAGAAAAGCCATTTACGACATTTATTGCGAAAATGAAAATGGTGAAAAATTTATTGTGGAATTACAAAAAGCAAAGCAAAATTATTTTAGGGAACGAACGATTTACTATTCAACTTTTCCCATTCGTGAGCAGGCAGAAAAAGGGGGGTGGAATTACAACCTAAAGGCTGTTTATTGTGTTGGCATTTTAGACTTCACTTTTGACGATTACGAAAACGAACCGGAAAAAAGTGAAGTGGTACATACCATCAAATTGAAGAATCAGCACGGAAAGGTATTTTATGAAAAACTAACATACATCTATCTCGAAATGCCGAATTTCAACCAGAAAGAAGCGGAATTAAAAACACGGTTGGATAAATGGTTGTATTTCATTAAACATTTGGAGGACTTTCAAACGATTCCGGCAATTTTTAAAGATGAGGTTTTTACTCAAGCCTTCGAGAAAGCTGAACTTGCCAAATTTAACCAAACCGAAATGGATAATTACGAAACAAGTTTGAAGGTATTCAGGGATAATAAAGCGGTATATGACTATGCCAGGGTTACTGCTTTTGACGAAGGTAAATCAGAAGGTAAATTAGAAATTGCAAAGGCATTAAAAGAGAATGGCATTTCGATTGACATAATTATTAAAACAACCGGACTTTCTGAAAACGAAATCACCGGTTTGTAGAAGAAAAGGCACCAGCCCAAATGAGTGAACATACAGAAGCAGGGCATAAAGCAGGTCTTGATACAGAAAATCGCCATCAGTCGCAGGGCTCCGGCCCTATCTCTTCCTTGTTACTAATCTTCTCTTTTAATAAAAACAAAACAATGAAATGCCCCCGGCTTCATTTATAACACAATCAAAGATCCACACAGGTATTCCGTACAAGTGAGTGATCCCGAGTTCCGTCGCTACGCTCCTCGTCGGGACAGGCTGCACAACGATGCTGCCATGAATCCCGATAGCTATCGGGACAACCGCCGGTAATATGATTTGCATTTATATTTTTATTAAGCACAAGTCTTTGCCCTTATCTCATGACTGCTGCTCTCGTTGCCTCGGCTGGTACTAATTGCCTTGGTTTGGGCTGTTCCCGCTATTGCATTTTCGGCAGGCGCAACGTTTCTCCACCTTGTTTTAATTCCAATGCGTCTACTTTTCCTGCTGCATTGATCAGCACCCTGAAAGCGGCAGAAGGCGTTTCGGCGATGGTGAAGTTGGTGTTGTTAGAAAAGATCAGTTTAAATCCGTTGGCAGGTTGACCGTTTTCTTGCATCACCAGCTCATTGCCGGCAAGTTTAACGTTGAGGCTTGGCGATGGGTTGGAATTTTATAATGTCCTGCCCGGAACCAAAGCTGATTGAAAAACCCTAAGATGAAGTTAACAACTAAAAGCTAAATGACTCATGTCCCGCTGGAACTATTGCTGATTTTCATTTATAGCTGATTCTTATTCTGTTAGCCAGCATATTACCAAACCTAAATGTTGTGCGTTTGACATTTTGAAAACCTTCATCTCTTGAACAGGTAGCCATTTGCTTAAACTGACGGAAATTAACCAACACTAAGTACTATGATTACTTCACTTTAGTCATTTTAAAAATTCGACCCACTTGATTGGCTTTCGCTGTAAGCAGCTTTTGATACGGCTCTTTAGCAAAAGAAAATTTCATACTTTCTCCTTTAAGAAATAATTCAGTTTCAGATGTCGCTACCATTTCCTGCTTCTCATCTCCGTTAAACTGGATGTACAATTTGTCGTTGTTCCGGCTGATAGTTATAGTGCCAAGTGCGCTTTCATAATTGCCCAGTAGCGGGCCGCTCTGTACTTCACTCAATTTAATTGCGACAACTTTTTCCATCATAGGTGCAGTGAGTTGAAACCAGAATTTGTGCCATACAGGCAAGCCGTAAACACTACTTACAACAATTTGAAAAAAAATAACAATCGCAGTACCAAGCAAAGTGACTTTATGGATTCGCCTTAGCGTGATCAAATCATACAAAAAAATTGGTATTAATAAAATATCCAGGTAAATGAAACTAAAAACTGGATATTCCATTCCAAAAGAGGGGAATGAACTATTGCGTTGTAACCTGTCAACTGCCGCAGTAAGTAAGATAAAGGTAGCTAACGTTAGAAGACGCTTGTGTGCGCTTGAGCTTTTTTTTCTTAACCACATACCCCAAATAAAAAATAAGGCAAAGCATAACATTTCATAAAAATCAAATAGCAGAAGATCGAACAGGAAGCTTCCTTCAGTGGGATGATTGACAATCACGAAACGAAAGGAAACCAATCCCATTAATATGAAAACGAGTATGCCCAACACAAAAGATAACACTCCGAGCCGGCGGTGGATTTTGAGGTTGCCTGATGCGGCGAGAATGGTTTGGGTTAAAAACAGGAGTATCCAACTGGTCATTATAGCGCTATGGATATGCGTAAGCCAGTGAACTTCCAGTGTTCCCTCTTTCATACTCTGGAAGCTTGGAAAAAAACCTAAGAAAACAATTACAGGAAAGAGTATTGCCATGGCTACAAAAAAAAATCTCGCTCTTCGTGTATAAGGGATGGCTCTTTTAAATTTATCACTCACTGCTGACCCGTCAGCGACTGGAATGTCTGAAAGATTAATCATGGTATAGAATTTTAGAGCTTTTAAATAACTATCTGTTAAGGGTCATAAAATTTTTATAGTTGAAAGGTTTTGTCTGATTGCATGAATTACAACGTTTAAGTATTTTTGCC
>Ga0209181_10011079_pt1 | contig 11626 bp, 8 predicted proteins | sample MAT05_FD_187208 | JGI IMG/M metagenome (GOLD analysis project Ga0209181, IMG submission 187208) | Freshwater microbial communities from Lake Fryxell liftoff mats and glacier meltwater in Antarctica - MAT-05 (SPAdes) (version 2) | ecosystem: Environmental > Aquatic > Freshwater > Ice > Liftoff... | reverse complement strand
CTCGCCCGCAAGCTGCGCCTCGACCGCCTGGCGCAGCAGGGACGCAGTGGAGAGGCTGCGCTGGTGCCCCTGATTCGCGCCTGGAGCAGCAACCTCGCCGCCGAGATGGTGCATGAACACCTGGCGCGGCTCTGGGCCGGGCTGCCTCCCACCGAGCAAGTCCGGGCCGAGGAAACCCGGGCCGAGGAGGCAAGCGCCAGTGCGTGACGCAACCGCCTCGGCCTTGCAGGGCGGCATCTGCATCCTCAGCCACGCGCACCCCGATTTTTCCAAGGGCGGCGGCGAGATTTCCGCCTACAACCAGTTCACCTCGCTGCGCGCCGCAGGCCGGCGCGTGGTGATGGTTTCGGCCAGCGAGCCCGCCACGCATTACGCGACGAGCCGCCCCATCGAGACCATCCTGCAGCAATCGCCCGACGAGTATTTCTACAACTTCGCCGGCATGACGGAGGATCGCCTCGCCTGGGCGGATGCGCAGCAACGGCGGCTGCTGGTTGAGTTCCTCGCGGGCCTCGATTGCGCGGTCTATCACCTGCACCATTATTGGCGCGTCGGCACCGACCTGATCGCCGAGCTGATGGCGGCGCGGCCGGATGCGACCTTCGTGATGACCTTGCACGAGATGCTCGCCATCTGCCTGCACCGGGGCCAGATGGTGATGACGCGATCCCGAGAATTGTGCCGGCGCGAGACCGCCATGCGCTGCCTTTCCTGCTTCCCTGAGCAGACGCTGGAACGCTTCGCCTTTCGCAAGGCGACGCTGCTGGAAACCCTGCGCCGCTTCGACAGCCTGCTCTACCCCAGCGCCTTCATCCGCGACCGCTACGAGGATTGGGGCCTGCACGGCCCGCGCGCCGCGGTGCTGGAAAATTACCTCGGCGACGCCACCCACGCGGCGCCCCGCCCAAAGACTCGGGCGCCCGGCGCCCATTCGGCGCATTTCGGCTTCTTCGGCCTGCCGAGCGCCTTCAAGGGCCTCGACGTGCTGCTGCGGGCGCTGCCTCTGGCGTTGCGTGCAAAGCCCGAGTTGATCCTGAGCATCCATGGCGCTGATCGCGCGGATTTGCTGCGCGGCTTTCCCGCACTCGAACCGCTGATCGATGAACTCGGCGCGGCCGTGACCTTCGCCGGGCGCTACGACCCCGCCGACGCGGTCGCGCTGATGCGCGGCGTGGGCTGGGTGATCGTGCCCTCGATCTGGTGGGAGAATTCGCCCGTCGTGATCCAGGAGGCCCGGCATGCCGGCACGCCGCTGATCGTCTCCGACATCGGCGGCATGGCGGAGAAGGTGCTGGACGGTGTGGATGGGCTGCACTTCCGTCGCGCCTCCGGCGTCGATCTCGCGCGCGCTCTGGTGGAAGCGACGGACCCCGAGTTGCAGCAGCGAATTGCCGGCACGCTCCGTCCCGTGCTCGGGCAGCAGGCCTTCATCGCCGGGCTCGAAGCAGCCTATCAGCCCCACAACCGGGCCCTCTGAAGGACGACGATCGAGTTGCGAATTGCCATCGTCATGAGCCATGCCAGCCGCAAATTGCTCGGCGCGCTGCGCGACCTGCACTTGGCCGCCGCGCTTAATCGCCTCGGCGCGCAAGCGCAGATGTTCCGCATGCATGCCGGGCCGGAGGTGGAGCGCGAGCAACATCTGGACGACGCCGTGCGAGCCACCTTCTGCCCCGCCGACAACCCGCAGGAGATCGCGCATCGCCAGGTCTCGGAGGCACTGCGGCGCGAAGTCGCGGCCTTCGCGCCGGACGTCGTGCTATATAAGGGGCTCGGCTACGCCGTGAACGCGCATCTGCACGCGGGCCTGCCGGCGACGACACGGTTGGGCCTCGTCATCGGGGGCAGCGTGAAGGATTCGATGTCCGACCGCGCGGCGCTGGTGCTCGGCGAATATCGCGAGCAACTGATGCTGCACTTCCCGGCGGCCCTGCGCGCAGGCCGCGCATTGGTGCTGCCGAAATACGTGGACCTCGCCATGGCCGGGCCGGGCAAGCCGGTGGCCATGGACAAGGCCAGCTGCGACATCATCAATGTCGGCACCTTCGCCGAGAAGCGGAAGAACCAGGAGGCGCTGCTGCCCTTTGCCGCAACGCATCGCGTGGCCTTCGTCGGCGCCGGGCCGAGGCTGCGCGAGATAAAGCAGACGGTGCCCGAGGCGAATCGCGCCCGCGCGCTGTTCCTGGGACACAAGGCGCACGCCGATGTCTTCGCCGCGCTGCGCCAGGCGCGGCTGATGGTGCACACTTCGAGCATGGATGGCCTGCCGCGTGCGACGGTGGAGGCGATGGCCTGTGGCCTGCCCGTCATCGCCCGCCGCGGCACCATCGCCGGCGGCATTCCCGCCGCCGCTGGCCTGCTGGTGAGCGACGAGGCCCTTTCGCACGCGGTGGAAATGCTGCTGGCGGATGACGAGATGCGGCTTCGCATGGGCCGCGCCGCGCGCCGCCACGTCGAATCGCGTCACAGCCTGGCCGCCATCGCCGCGACCGCCGAGGAGGTGCTGCGCGTTCTAGGCCGATGAAAGGACCACCTTCCCACAGCGCGCACCGAAAGAAATATTGAGGTCCACTGAAAATCAGAGCCCGATTATTTGCCAACTGAATCGGCTAAATGCCGAAGTATAAATTCCGATAGTCGTCCTATCACTATGGCGTGAGCCACGGTTCCGCCGCGGAGATGTTCATGCAATAGAGACGCATGGCATTTGCTCCATTTCATTCCTCAAGGGATATCCTGGCCAACGCCGCGCTCTTCCTGGACTTCGACGGAACCCTGGTCGACATCGCGAAAACGCCAGATGCCGTGGTCCTCCCCCCAGACCTGCCGGGCCAATTGGTCGCCCTCTCCTGGGCTCTCGACGGTGCGCTCGCGATTATCACCGGCCGGTCGCTCGAAAGCCTCGATGCCGCGCTCGGGGCACTTCGTCTGCCTGCAGCGGCCGAGCACGGCGCCCTGCTTCGCCCCCGGCCCGACGAACTACCGCACCGGATGCCCACGCCGGCCGTGCCGGCGGCTTGGCGCCACGCCGCACAGGCCCTGGCGGCGACCGAGCCGGGGGTTCTGGTCGAGCAGAAGCCGGCGGGATTTGTCGTGCATTTCCGACAGGCCGAAGCGGCCGGGCCGCAGCTGCGCGCCGCGCTGGACGATCTGCTGCGGGATGCGCCTGACTTCGCCGTGATGCCCGCCCAGATGGCTTGGGAAGTCAAAGCACGCAGCGTGGACAAGGGCGGCGCGCTCCGCGCCCTGATGCAGGAAGCTCCCTTCCAGGGTCGCCGCCCGGTGTTCATCGGCGACGATCACACCGATGAGGACGGCATGGCGGCGGCCCGGGCGCTCGGCGGCGCCGGCCTGCGCGTGCAGGACCATTTCAGCGACGCCGCGGGCGTACGCGCCTGGCTGGCCGATCTGCTGGAGGTGGCGCGCGCATGACCCAACCGCTCGACCTCGCCATCGCCGGCAACGGCACAGTGGCGGCGCTGATCAACCCGGAAGGCCGGATCAGCTGGATGTGCTGGCCGCGCCTGGATGGCGACCCGGTGTTCTGCTCGCTGCTCGATGGCACCGACCCGCAGGGCGGCTTCTGCGACGTGCCTGTCGCCGGTCTCGCCCAGGCCCGGCAGGAATACCGGCGCAATACCGCCGTGGTGGAGACGACCCTGACCGACGCGCAAGGCCGCTCGTTGCGCATCACCGACACCGTGCCCCGCATGCGGCGCTTCGGGCGCATGTTCCGCCCCCCCATGCTGATCCGCCGGATCGAGCCCCTCATCGGCCACCCACGGATCCGGCTGCGCGTGCGCCCGCGCTTCGCCTGGGGGGCCGAGACTCCGCAGCGGCGCGCGGGCAGCAACCATCTGCGCTTCACCGGCTCCCAGGACGCCCTGCGCCTGACCACCGACGCGCCGCTCGGCTTCATCGCCGAGGAGACCGAATTCGCCCTCGACCGGCCGCTGGTGTTGATTTTTGGGGCGGATGAGACGATCGCCGAGGCGCCCGCCCGCCTTGTGCGGGAGATGGAGGACGATACCACCGCCTACTGGCACGAATGGGTGCGCCTGCTGGCGGTGCCCTTCGAGTGGCAGGACGCGGTGATCCGTGCGGCCATCACGCTCAAGCTCTGCGCCCATGACGATACCGGCGGCATCGTCGCCGCCCTGACCACCTCCATCCCCGAGGCACCGGGCACGGCGCGCAATTGGGACTATCGCTTCTGCTGGCTGCGCGACGCCTTCTTCACCGTGCAGGCGCTCAACCGGCTGGGCGCCACGCGCACCATGGAGGACTTCATCCGCTACCTCACCGCCGCCCTGCCAGAAGGGGGCGCGCTGCCAAAGCCGGTCTATCCTCTCGTGCCCAACGCGCCGATCGACGAGCATGTGGCGCCAGCGCTGGCGGGCTTCCTCGGCCAGGGCCCGGTTCGCGTGGGAAACCAGGCGGCCGAACAGGTGCAGAACGACGCCTGGGGCAGCGTGGTCATGGCGGCGGCGATGATGTTCTTCGACCGCCGTCTGCCGAACCCGGGCGATGAGGCGCTGTTCCGCCGGCTCGAACCGCTCGGCGCCGCAGCCGAAGCCGCGGCGCTGACGCCAGATGCCGGCATCTGGGAGTATCGCGGTCGGACACGGGTGCACACCTTCTCGGCGGCGATGTGCTGGGCGGCGCTGGACCGTCTCGGCCGCATCGCCAAGGGCCTTGGTCTCGCGGAGGAGGCCGTGGCGTGGAAAGCGCGCGCCGATCGCCTGCGCCACAACATCCTCGAAGGGGCGTGGAACCCCAAGGCCGGCTGCTTCACCGAAAGCCTCGGCGGCGAGGGGCTGGACGCGGCGCTGCTGTTGCTGCCCGAGATCGGCCTCGTGGCGCCGAGCGATCCGCGCTTCGTCGCGACGGTGGACGCCATCCTGCGCGACCTCGACCGGGGCGGGCTGCTGCTGCGCTACAGCATGCCCGATGATTTCGGCCTGCCCGACACCGCGTTTCTGGTGTGCTCCTTTTGGCTGGTCGATGCACTGCATGCCATTGGACGCCCGGCGCAGGCGCGGGCGCTGTTCGAGAAGATCCTGAGGCTGCGCAACCATGTCGGCCTGCTCGCCGAGGATGTGGACCCGCGCAACAACCAGCTTTGGGGCAATTTCCCGCAGACCTATTCCCAGGTCGGCCTGATCCTTTCCGCGATGCGGCTTTCCACGAGTTGGGAGGAAGGCTTTTGGCGCGCCTGGTGATCGTCTCCAACCGCGTTCCGCCGCCACGCGCGCGGGGCACACAGGCCGGCGGTCTGGCCGTCGCGCTGAAGGATGCGCTCGGTCGAAAGGATGTGCTTTGGTTCGGCTGGTCCGGCCAGACCTCCGATCCGCCACAGCCACTCGGCATCGTCACCACCAGCCGGCGCAGCTTCGCCACCACCGACCTGACCCCGGATGAGGAGCGGCTGTATTACACGGGCTACAGCAACGCCACGCTCTGGCCGCTGCTGCACTATCGCAGCGGCATCTTCGAATTCCACCGCGAGGAGGAGGAGGCCTGGCGCGCGGTTAATGCGCGCTTCGCCGATCTGCTGTTGCCGCTGCTGCGGCCTGACGATGTGATCTGGGTGCATGATTTCCACCTGATTCCGATGGCGCGGGTTCTGCGCGCGCGGGGCTGCACGCAGCGGATCGGCTTCTTCCTGCACGTGCCCTTCCCGCCGCCCTCCCTGTTCGCGGCGCTGCCGCGGCGAGAGGCCGTGTTCCAGGATTTCGGGGCGTATGATCTGATCGGCATGCAAACCGAACAGGACGCTGCGCATCTCCGCGCCGCGATGGTCGAGTTCAACATGACGCCGCCGATCGGCGCCTTTCCGGTCGGTATCGATGTCGCCAGCTTCGCGCGCGATGCGGTGGCGGCGCGCAACAAACCCGATGTCGCGCGCCTGCATGCGAGCCTCGCCGGACGTGGGCTGATCCTCGGCATCGACCGGCTTGATTACAGCAAGGGTCTGCCGCATCGCTTCCGCGGCTATGCGGCGCTGCTGCGCCGCTTTCCCGAGCACCGTGGCCACGTCACCTTCATGCAGGTGGCACCGGTCTCGCGCGGTGAGGTGCTGGAATACCGCAACCTGCGGCGCGAGCTGGACGAGTTGGCCGGGCGCATCAATGGCGAGCACGCGGAATTCGACTGGATGCCGCTGCGCTGGCTGACGCGCCCGCTACCGCGCGCGCTGCTGGCGGGGTTCCTTCGGGTGGCGCGCGTCGGCCTGGTGACGCCGCTGCGGGACGGGATGAACCTCGTGGCCAAGGAATACGTCGCGGCGCAGGACCCGGAGGATCCCGGGGTGTTGGTCCTGTCGCACTTCGCCGGCGCGGCGGCGGAGATGGGCGGCGCGCTGTTGGTCAACCCGCATGATCCGGAAGACATTACCGACGCATTGCACACCGCCATCATCATGCCCCTGGCGGAGCGGCAGGAACGCTGGTCGCAGGATTACGCCGCGCTGGCGAAACCGGCCGCCGGGAATTGGGCGCAGGCCTTTCTCACACAGCTCGCGGCGTAGAGCACTATCCGTCCGTTCGGACGGATTTCGTGCTCTATGACATATTGATTCTAACGCAGCCGCCGCTCGGCATCCCGCGCGGCGGCGAGGTCCCAGGGCAATTGGTGGGTCAGCTCGTCATGCCCCCAGAATTGCCGCAACGACCCGCGCAGTGCGTCGGGCGGCAGCATCGGGCGGTTGCCATCCGGCGCGGTGACGGGCAGCAGCGGTGCCAGCAGATCGCGCCAGAAATCGGCCGAGAGCCAGGCGCTCAGCACGCTCGCGTGCAGGCCGGGTGCAAGCGCCGCTCGATCGGGCGCGATGCGCATCGGCGGCGTGCCGAGGAACACGCCCTCCTTGCCGAAGAAGCGCGCCTCCGCCACCACCGAGGAGGATACACCGATGACGCGCTTCAGGCTCTCCTGCGAGAGCAGCACATAGATGTTCTCGCTCACCTCCCGGATGCGCGCGAGCGGCAGGCCGATGTCGTGCAGGCCGAAGCCGCCGGGGTTGTAGGGGTGCGGCTTGAACAGCACGCGACCCTTACCGATCAACTCATGCAGCGGCGCCGCGAATTGCGCGAGATCAAGCAACCCACCGGCGCGGATCAGCGCTCGGTCGATGCGTGTCTGGCCAACGATCAGTGTCGATTCGTGTACCGGCAGCAGCGGCGGCAGCTTCACGGCAGTGGCGGCGACGAGGTCCGCCCAGGGCTCGAAATGGCTGTCTGGCGCGTGATGCGCAGCGAGTGCGGCGAGCACGTCCGGATCATGTGTCTGGACCGCGAAGAGCACATCAGGGCCGAAGCGGTAGGGGTGGATGTTGAGGTCGATCCACACCACGCCGAGCCGATCCAGCAAGCGCTTGAGCAGTGGCGGCAATTCAAAGCCGATGACGGCGGCAGTATTCTCGAAGGCCAAGGCGATTATCGACGCAGCCTCACGCGGCAGGTCGGGCGCGTCATACAGCGCGACCCAGCCTTCGATATCCGGCGGGGTATCGGCCAGTGCATAGAAGCCGGGCGTATCGAACCCGCCCGCACCCCAAAGCAACGCCGCGACCTCCAGCCCCGAGGCCGCCGCGACCGGCCGGCGCAGCAGGCGGTGGAGCCACTGGGTGTTGCCGTTCTGCGAGGCCCGAAAGGCTTCGTCCTGCGGCCGCAGGATATCGCCCATAACCAGGATGCGCGGCATCATTCTCAGCGCTAGGCCCGTTCGATCCGCGCCCAGGCGAGGCCGAGGCCCAGCACGCGCGTGTCGCGGCGCGGCCCCGTCGCCGGGTCCGGGTCCTGCCGCCCCATCAGCAGCAGCGTGACGCGCGAACCCGCGGGCGCCTCGGGCAGGCTCACGCGCGCCTCAAAGATGCCCGTAGTGCCGTCATTGGAAACCGCGACGAAATCGAGCGGTACGCCATCGAGGAACCATGTGTGCTCGGCCAGGTCGAGCTCCACGCCAAAGGGCGAGCGCAGCGCGAGGGACAGCAGCAACGCCCCGCCGCCCAACGCCGGCAGCGCCAGCGTCGCGCAGCGCGCAGCACCGGACCAGCGCAGCGAGCCGCCCTCGGTGCGATCGGGCGTGAACCAGCCATGCCCGGCGAAGGCCGGGTCGCCGGCCTCGATCGCGACGACATCGAGGGCATCGGCGATGACCGGGCCGGCGGCGGCGCGGCGGCGCGGTTCAGGGATGTTGCGCAGCGGGTCGATGCGCAGCCGCTCGGCACGCGACAGCGCGGCCTGGCGGTGCTGCTGCGCCAGCGCGTCGAGCCCCGCAGCGAGGCGCGCGATCTCCTCGATCAGGTGCTCGCCGAACAGCTGTGCCGCCGGGTCGAGCCCCGCGAGCAGCGGCGCCGCCTCGCCGCGCAGCCGCGCCGCGTGTTGGCGTTCCAGCGCGGCATCCAGCAGCGTGGCCGCCAGGCGGTCAGGCGAGAGGTCGAGCAGGGCGCGGGGGTCGGTCAGGGCTGCGTCTCCGTTTCGCCAGCAGCGTAGCGGTGCGGGCCAGGCCTCACAATTCCTGCACCTCGGCGATGCCTGGCACCACCTTCATGGCCTGCATCAGGCGCGGCGAGACGTTGAAGTAGCCGGGCAGCGCGATCTCCACCTCCTGCCCAGGGCCGGTGACGGGCACGAGCACCACTCGGCCCCGCCCCTTGCCCTCGCGGCCGAGCAGGATGCGGATGTGGTCCACGGCCTCCGCCGTCTCGAACCACAGGCGCAGGCCCTGGCCGAGATTCTGCGCGACTTTGTCCAGCGGCTCCAGCTCCTGTGCCGTCAGTCGCACGGTGTCGCCATCGAGGCGCACCTCGGTCGTCACGATCAGCGCATGGCCCTCGACAAGCAGCCCATCGGCACGCGCCAGCGTCTCACTGAAGAAGGTGACCTCGAAGCTGCCCTGCGCGTCGGAAAAGCGCACCCAGGCCATCTTGTTGCCGGTCTTGGTGCGCCCGTTCTTCACGGCCACGACGGTACCCGCGAGCTTCATCCGCCCATTGCCGCCACGCGCACGCTCCGCGATGCGCGAGGATGGCACGGCGCCGAGCTTCTGCAACACCCGCTTGTAGGTGTCGAGCGGATGCGCCGAGAGGTGAAACCCCACCGCCTCCGCCTCGAAGGCGAGCTTCTCCAGCATCGGCCAATCGCCAGCCTCGGGCAGGCGCAGCGGCACTGGCGTGGTCTCGGCGCCGAACATGTCGCGCGTGGGATTGCTGCGGCGCTCGGCGGCTTCCTGCGCGGCGCGCAGCACGGCCTCACCGCCTTGCACCAGCTTGGCGCGGTTCGGCTCCAGCGTGTCGAAGGCGCCGGCCTTGGCGAGGTTCTCCAATTGCATCTTGTTGAGCAGGCGCGGATCGACGCGCGCGGCGAAATCAGACAGCGAGGCGAAGGGCCCGCCTGCGTCGCGCGCCCGCACCATGTCCTGCATCGCGCTGAGCCCCACGCGCTTCACCGCCGCGAGGGCGAAACGAATGCAGGCGCTGCCATCCTCCCGTGTCTCCAGCTTGAACTCCGCGGCGGAGCGATTCACATCCGGCGACAGCACGGGAATGGCGAGGCGGGCCGCCTCCTGCATATGGCCCGCGAGCTTGTCGGTATTGCCGAGGTCGAGGGTCATCGAGGCGGCGAGGAACGCCACTGGATGGTTCGCCTTCAACCAGGCGGTCTGGTAGGCGACCAGCGCATAGGCCGCGGCGTGGGATTTGTTGAAGCCATACTCGGCAAAGCGTTGCATGAGGTCGAACACCTCGCCGGCCTTCGCGCCCTCCACGCCATTGCCCACCGCACCGTCCACGAAGGTGGCGCGCTGGCGCTCCATCTCCTTCATGTCCTTCTTGCCCATCGCACGTCGCAACAGATCCGCCCCACCCAGCGAAAAGCCCGCCATGACCTGCGCGATCTGCATCACCTGTTCCTGGTACACCATGATGCCGTAGGTCTCGGCGAGGATGGTGTGGATCGAGGGGTGCGGGCTGAGCCACGCCTCGCCATGCTTGCGCTGGCAATAGGCGGGGATGTTGGCCATCGGGCCGGGGCGATAGAGCGAGACGGCGGCGATCAAATCCTCGAACCGGTCGGGGCGCATCATGCGCAGGCAGTCGCGCATGCCCTGGCCTTCGAACTGGAACACGCCCGCCGCATCGCCCTTAGCGAGCATGGCATAGGTTTTGGCGTCGTCGAGCGGCAGGCGATCCAGATCGATCCCGATCCCCTGCCCTTTGAGCAGCGCCACGGCGCGCTGCAACACCGTGAGCGTCTTGAGGCCGAGGAAGTCGAACTTCACCAGGCTCGCCTGCTCGACGTATTTCATCGAGTACTGCGTGATCAGCATCTCGCTGCGCGGATCACGATACAGCGGCACGATATCGACCAGCGGCTTGCGCCCGATCACCACGCCGGCCGCGTGGGTCGAAGCGTTGCGGTACAGCCCCTCCAGCTCCAGCGCCACTTCAAGCAGCCGCGCGACCTGTTCGTCGTTGCGCTGCATCTCCTGCAATTTCGGCTCGCCCTTGATCGCATCGCCGAGCGTCACGGGCTTCGCCGGGTTGAACGGGATGAGGTTCGCAATGCGATCGACCTGGCCGTAGGGCAGGCCCATGACGCGGCCGACATCACGCACCGCCGCCTTGGCTTGCAGCTTGCCGAAGGTAATGATCTGCGCCACACGATCCGCGCCGTATTCGCGCACCACGTAGCGGATTACCTCGTCGCGCCGCTCCTGGCAGAAATCGATGTCGAAATCAGGCATCGAGACGCGATCCGGGTTCAGGAAGCGCTCGAACAGCAAGCCCCAGCGCATCGGGTCGAGATCGGTGATCGAGAGCGCCCAGGCGGCCACGGAACCCGCACCCGAGCCACGCCCCGGCCCCACCGGGATGTCCTGCGCCTTCGCCCATTGGATGAAGTCCGCGACGATGAGGAAGTAGCCGGAGAAGCCCATTTTCTCGATGACGCCGAGCTCATAAGCGAGCCGCTCGCGATAGGGCGCGCGTTCTTCCTCGCTGCGTCCTTGCGCGGCCATGCGAATCTCGAGGCCCTGCTGCGCCATCTCGGCGACCGTCTCGGCCTCGGTCATGCCGGGGCGGACCTTCGGGCAGATCGGCAGCTCGGGCTTTTTCGATTCCGCCATCACCGCACAGCGCCGCGCGATGGCGAGCGTGTTGTCGCAAGCCTCCGGCAGATCGGCGAACAGCGCGCGCATCGCCTCGGCCGGCTTGAACCAATGCTCGGCGGTGACGCGCCGGCGCTCGGGTTCGGCAATCACGCGGCCGGCAGCAATGCAGAGAAGCGCATCATGCGCGGCATGCATCTTCGACTCGGCGAAATAGACGTCGTTGGTCGCGACGATGGGCAGGCCGGCCGACTCGGCCAGCGCGAGCAGCCCGGGTTCGATGATCTTCTCGATGGGCAGCCCGTGGCGCTGCAACTCCACCACCAGCCGGTCGCCGAAGCTCGCCTTCAACCGATCAAGCAGCCTTGCCGCGACCTCGCGCCGCCCTTCGGCCAGCAGGCGGCCGAGCGGGCCGCTGGTGCCGCCGGTCAGCAGGATCAGCCCTTCATTGTGGTGTTCCAACTGGTCGAGCGTGATGCAGGCCTCGCCGGAGGGATCGTCGCCAAGGAAGCTCGCGGAA
>Ga0209181_10011078_pt1 | contig 11627 bp, 10 predicted proteins | sample MAT05_FD_187208 | JGI IMG/M metagenome (GOLD analysis project Ga0209181, IMG submission 187208) | Freshwater microbial communities from Lake Fryxell liftoff mats and glacier meltwater in Antarctica - MAT-05 (SPAdes) (version 2) | ecosystem: Environmental > Aquatic > Freshwater > Ice > Liftoff... | reverse complement strand
GGCCATTGTTGTTCCCGAAACCATTGATGCCATCCGGGCTTTGTCGGGCATAGAGAAAGATGCAACGGCTTCCATCAACAAAACAAATGATTCAATGGGAATCATTCAGGGAGATATTTTTGAATAGCTGTTTAAATAAAAATACTGTTCATTACGATGGATGAAGTAAACCAACTGAAATGATGCGTAATCAACCATCTACAGATACAGAACTTGTAAAGCTCCAACTGGAATCTTTCAACTACTTTTTGCATGAAGCCAACCCAGCCAACGGATTGATTAGCGACTAAAATGCAGCGGATTGGCCGGCAAGTATTGCTGCTACTGGTCTTGCACTGGCGGCTTATCCTGTAGCGGTTGAACGGGGATTTATGTCACGTTCTGCTGCAATAGAACGAACACTAAACACACTGCGTTTTTTCTGGAACAGCCCACAGGGTACTGCGCCCGATGCAACCGGCTACAAAGGTTTCTATTATCATTTTCTCGACATGCAGACAGGCCGGCGGGCATGGCAGTGCGAACTATCAACAGTAGACAGTGCTTTTCTACTGGCAGGCGCGTTAACAGCAGGGATTTATTTTGATGCCTACACGGAAGATGAGGAAGAAATCCGAACGCTCTCAGACGCACTTTATCGCCGTGCCCATTGGCAATGGGCGCAGAACGAAGCTGGCAACAGTTACCCACGGGTGGAAGCCAGAAAGTGGATTTCTAAAATATCGTTGGGAAGGATATGATGAGGCTATGCTACTGCACATGTTGGGGCTGGGCTCACCAACTCATCCACTGCCGGAGAGCAGCTATGCAGCATGGGCTTCCACTTACCAGTGGGAATGTAGTTTTGGATACGAATATCTATACTCCGGGCCATTATTTACCCATCAGCTATCCCATGTCTGGATTGATTTTAGGGATCTTCAGGATGCCTTTATGCGCAACAAGGGTATTGATTATTTTGAGAACAGCCGCCGGGCTACTTATGTACAACAGCAGTATGCTATAGAAAATCCTCTCGAACTAACGGACTATTCTTCGTTGTGTTGGGGAATCACCGCAAGCGAAGGCCCAGGTACGGATATCATTAAAATAAATGTTATTGAGCGGCAGTTTTTCGATTACATAGGTCGGGGCGTGCCTTATGGACCCGATGACGGCACCCTTGCTCCGTGGGCTTTGGTGGCATCGCTCCCTTTCGCATCCGAGATTGTTTTGGTGGCACTTGACCATTGCATTCACCAGGCTAAGTTGACAGCGTTTAATTCCTACGGATTCAAAGCATCTTTTAACCCAACTCATCCTGGTGAAGCAGGCAATCCGTATGGTTGGTGGGTATCGCCATGGCACTATGGAATTAATCAGGGCCCGATTGTTTTAATGATTGAAAACTATCGTACCGGGATATTGTGGCAATGGATGCGAAACTGCCCATACATTGTTACAGGTTTGCGGAGGGCAGGTTTTACCGGAGGTGGCTATGACGATAGGAAGAAAGGCTTCTTCTGAAAAGTACTTTACCAGCCCGTGCCAAAAAAATAATTTATGCAGCTAAAAAACAGAAAAATATTAACAATCAACAGCGGTTCATCAAGTATCAGATTGCAAGCGCAGTGTAAACTAAATTAAAACTGCCCTAAAGTTTAAGGCAGTTTTTTTATTTCAATTAAAATTTTGCTCCTACAGAAACAAAGAATGTTCTTCCATCACCTGGCAATATACCAGGACCGGGATATCCACCCGCCCTACGGGTAAAATAGCGCTCATCAAGCAAATTATTGATACCTGCTTTTATATTTAAATTTTTGGAGAATTTATATGTTGCGGTTAAATCTGCAACAGTATAAGCTGGTATTAAGCCGTTTTGACCATTTGCATTTGCGGTAACGGTATTGTTTGCATCGCTAAAGGTTTCCCCTGCATAGCTTACCTGTCCGGTTATCAGCATAGATTTATATCCTGCTGAAATTCCAGTTCGTAGAATATTTTTAGGGGCATTTTCAACGGTCTTTCCTTTGGTAGTGGCATCTTTATGATTGCTACTGTAGGAGGCATCCGTGTAACTATACGATGCAAACAGTAGTAAATCTGTAAACTTATTTGTAGTAAACGCTTTTACAGGATTGAACTCAACAAAACCTTCAAACCCTTTACTGATGCTGTTGCCCACATTTGTAATCAAACGATACGTTGCGCCTGATGGTGTAATTGTTCCTACCCGGTTTTGGTATAACAGGTAATATCCGCTCACATCAAAATGAAGGAAATTTTTTACTTTGCCACGATATCCCAAATCAATATTGTAACCTTTTGCATCCTTTAAGTTGGGGTCAACCACATCGGTTGTAGGTGGGGCCTGCAAATTAGCGAATTGGATAGGACGATATGCCTGGGAATAGTTTCCGTAGAATTCCGTTCCTTTTGTGAGGTGATATTCCGCACCAATTCCTGCCAGTAAAAAACTACGGCTGCGTTTTATTTCCTGCAACTCTATGGCAGCGCCACCAGAAGTAAACCCGTTGCGTCCGGAAGCCGCACCTTCTAACCATTCATAACGTATGCCTGGTATGAGTAATAATTTGTCATTGATACGAAAAATATTTTCTACAAATGCGGCGGCGTTTTTAGAATCGAATTCAATATCACGGTTATAAACACCAGTCACACTCATATCATAATTTGTTCCTGTTGTTCCTTTACCATCAGCTTCCCTGAACGTAGTGCCAGTGTATAACCGAATGCCGCCGGAAATAGTATTTCTCATTTTGCCCAACGAATAATCAGTTATAATGCGGCTTTCCAACCCATAGTTTCTGTACTTATCAGCATTGAGTGCTCTGCTGCTATAGTTAAGTGTTGTGGCGTTGATGCTGTCTTTTACAGTGATGGAAGACGTGAATCCAACACTGTTTCTATCCCCAATTGTTGCAAATAATTTTGTATTCCAACGGGTGTTTTCATTCACCTGGTAATTGGCTATCAACGCAGGCGTTGTCCATAAAATATCGAACCAGTTCCTGCTGCGAAGGCTTTGCTGTGCATCTTGCTGAAACTGGGCATCGGTAAGCCCACCAGCCTGCTGACTACGGATATGTGAACGCATTACTTCGGTAGTTAGCGAAAATTTTGGTGTTATATGATACGTGATGGTTGCAAAACCTGAATTGGTGAAATAGCGGCTGTTTTGCCTCCAGCCATCACCATTGCGGTGGTCAAAAAAAGCATAGTAATGTACTTTGCCTTTTTTACCGCCAATTGCGTTATAAGAATTAAACAACGCATTGCTACCCAATGTTTGCTGCGTTTCAAATTCAAATGGTTTATTAATTTCACTGCCATTTCGTAAAATATAATTCACCATACCACCAAACTGCGGACCATATTGTAAAGAACCCTGCCCCCTTATAATTTCAATTCTTTGCACTCCCTGTAATTGCGGATTGTAATAGGCCTCCGGGTAGCCAAACGGGTCTGCAGCAATATCGTACCCATTTTGCCTGATGTTAAACTCCCAACTGCGGTTTGGGCTGAGGCCCCTTGCTGCGATGCCAATTTGAGTACCACTTGGGTCACTTTCCCAAATATGAATACCTGGCACTTTTGCCAGCACCTGTCGCATAGTATTGGTAACTACATTACCCTGTACATTATCTAATACAATAAGGGAGTTTTTCTTCCCCGCATATATGGATGTTCCAACTATTTCCGGCATTTGCTGGATATCGCTTTTACTGTTTCTTCCCACCACAGTAACATCAGGCAGATTTTTGATATGTATAGCAATTGTATCAGTTTCATTTGTAGTTTGCGAGTAAACACAATTATAAAATGGAAAAAGTAAGGAAGCAGTTATTATTCTTTTTAACATAAATCATTTTGAGCTGCAAAGCTATTTTTTACCACCGGTCAGGGACTTCGCAATCGGGAAAAAGGTTTTTACAATCGGGAAATTGATTAAATAGCCTGTTATCTCTAATTATGTAAATCTTCTCCACAATTCTATAACTTTTAGCAAAACCGGTTTTATACCTTTACAATCACGCAACTGTTGTTTTTCAACTAATTGCCTTATTTTTACAACGACTTAAATGAAAAGAAACATATCTATACAGCTTAAAGCAGCCTTTCTTTTAACAGTATTCGCACTGAATACTGTTGTGGGACTAGCATGCGCTATAGGATTAGATATGAGTTTCAATACGAAGCATCATGATGAGGAACAAAAAATAAAAACGCCCATTCATGTTCATTCCGATGGTCACAAACACGAACATAACAAGGTAGCCAATAAGCATAAACATGATCATGGCAATGAAGCCAATAAGCGCAACCATGAGGAGAAGAAAGCCCCTGAAAAGGATGGCTGCTGTACCGATGAAGTGGTTAAGTTTCAAAATGTAGAAAAGAATCTTACTCCTAAAACAAATATTGATGCCCCTTCGTTTGTGGCAATAGTTAGCACTTTTATTGGTATAGACTTATATAATATTACCAAGGCTTTCCCTCCAAAAAAAATAGTACGATTTTTTTATCCTCCCCCTCCCGACATACTCATATCAATTCAGAAGTTCCAGGTTTGATTATTGTAACTGTGTTTGATGGCTTTTGCCCATTGAACTAATTTCATTTGCTAAAAAGCAAATTGTATTGTTCAGTTATTGCAATCAAATTTTTTATGTTTATACGTAGTGCATTCATTTTTATAAGCCTGTTTTTATCAGTTTCTTCTTTTTGTCAAAAGCAAATTGCAGCCGCAGATGCAGTAAGCATGGCTGTAAAAAACAGTAAAAATATTTCAGCATCCGATTTAGTTATTAAGCAGCAAAAGCAATTGCTGAAAAGCAGCATCAACCTTCCCAATCCTGAACTATTTGCAGAAAGCCCCACCGGTAACTTTTATACAGCAAGTATTACCCAATCAATAGAGTTCCCCACAGTTTATGGTAAGCAATATCAACTGCAAAAGCAGCGTATTGGTTTGGCTGAAAAGGAAAAAACAGTAACAGAAGCTGAAATAAAATACCAGGTAAAGCAATTGTATTTATTGCTTCAATACGCCGATACATTACAAAAACAATTGTACATACAGGACACGGTATATGCAGGAATTACTACATCTGCTGCCCGCCAGTTTGATGCAGGGCAAATTGATTACCTGCAAAAAGTATATACAGAAACACAGTATGGCGAAATACACAATCAATATTTGCAATCACAAATAAATGTAAGCAACCTGCAAAGCCAGATGCAGTTTTTAACTGGCCTGCAGGAGCCATTCAGGGCTGTACAGCTAACCAGTCAATTGATGGATGTTTCTGTGCAAAAAGACAGTACAGCATTGGCTTCTAATCCAACGATTGAGTTGTATCAACACACGCAAATTATCAGTCAAAAAAACATTGAACTCCAAAAAAATAAGGCATTGCCGGGTTTAGCCTTTGGTTATTTTAACCAGGGCGAAAGAAGTACTCCTGTTGGCAACCGGTTCCGTTTTGGCATTACAGTACCATTGTGGTTTTGGCAATACAAAGGCAATATTAATGCAGCCAAAACCGAACTGGAAATTAAAAAGCAAAAAACAAAGGGGTTGCAACAACAACTTTCTGTGCAGATGATACAGGCACAAAATGAGTTGGCAATAAATGAGCAGTCATTAAAATATTATCAAACAACAGGCATTAAAAAAGCCAATGAAATTATTAGTACTGCCAAACGTTTTTTTGAAAGTGGCGAAAATGATTACATCAACTACCTGCGAAATATCAATGATGCCTGGTCAATACATTTAAAATACCTGGAAGCAATCAGGAATTACAATCAAAGCATACTATCTATAAAATATTTAACAGGAACATTATGATACGTTCATTTTTAATTTTATTACTAATGCCCTGTACGCTATTTGCACATGAGGGCGAAGAACACGGTGATGCAAAAAAAGCCGTTGTAAAGCCCGCTGCTTATTTCAGCAGTGAAGCAACTTCGGATAAATATGAATTGCTGTTTAAATACCAGCCCTTATCTCCGGGTAAGTTGGCCGTGCTGAAATTATATACCAGCGATTTTAATACAAACGCAGCAATTGACAGTGCTACTGTACAAATTACTGTACGAGATAACCCCAATATAAAATTAACGGTAAAGCAGGTTGATAAAGGGGTTTACGAAGTAAAAGGAATATTTCCGGCAAAGAAAGCTTACAACCTTACCGTAAATATAAACTCCCTTTTAGGCCCCGATTTGATTTTAATAAAAGATATTGAAATTGGAAAAGAACTGGAGGCCGATCACGGGGAAGCAGTCGTTACTAAACGCTGGTATCAAAGCACAATTTTCTATATCATTATAAGTGTATTGGCAGGTATGGTATTGATGTTTTTTATAATGAAAAAAACAAACCGTAAAGTAGCAGCAGCCATTATCATTTTATGCTGCTTACTCCCCACTGCCACTTTTAACACAGCAACAGCACATGATGGGGAAGACCACGGTGGCGCTGCAACAAAAGGTGGTGCATTATCCGGTTCATTTATGGTTGAAAAAGAATCTCAATTTCTGTTTAATATTCTTACGCAAAAAATTAAAACAGGCGAATTTAATCAATCAGCACAGGTGATGGCCATTGTTGTAGCATCGCCACAAGGCAGGGCTGTAATACAATCACCACAAACCGGTAAAATAATTTCATTAAAGGCAACACCGGGACAAACGGTTGGCGCAGGGCAGGTAATTGCAGTGGTGGAACAAACCATTGATGCTGGTACCCAATCAAGCATCATTGCACAAAACAGCGACTGGAAAGCAAAACGCAATGAAGTGGAAGCTCAATACACAGCAGCTAAAATTCAATTCGACCGGTTGATGAAGATAGAAGATATTGCGGCTAAAAAAGATATTACTGAGGCCAAAGCAAGGTTGGAACAGGCAGAAAAAAACAGGGCTTTGTATCAGAATATTCCTTTGCAACAAGTGCAGGGTGCAAAATATTTCAACCTAATTTCTCCCATCACCGGGATAGTGGGCAATTACAATTATTCAGTAGGTTCTTTTATAAACAGTGGCGAAACTTTACTGGAAGTTACCAACCTAAATAAAGTTTATGTGGAGGCACAGTCGTTTACAACAGATGCGAACGAATTAACAGAACTGGCGGGTATTACCACATCCTCCAACAATAAAAATGATACTGCCCTGTATCAATTAAAACTAATATCCGCAGCACAGGAAGTGAACGCTGCCAACCAATCGCAAAAAGTAATTTTTGAAATTGTAAATCCTAAAGGGCAGTTTAAAATTGGCGAAAGCATCAACCTGTATCTGTCCTCAAAAAATGTTGCTGCGCAGGTAATAGTCCCCAACGATGCTATAGCAGAGGTAAATGGTAAACCGGTATTATTTATAAAAGATAAAGCAGAGCAATTCAGCATTAGCTATATCAGCAAAGGCGCCTCCAATGGAAAATACACTACCATTATAAAAGGCGTTGAAGAGGGCGAAAAAATAGTTACCACAGGAGTTTATCAAATGAAAACAATTTATCTCAACCAATAAATATTTATCAAACATTAAAAAAAAAGCGATGAAACAATTAAAAATGGCCTTGATGGCGATCCTTACAATTTTCTGTATAACTGCAGTAAATGCACAAACCAAAAAAAGTAAAACGGCAAATCACCAACATGCAATGGCATATCAATGCCCCATGAAATGTGAGGGCGATAAAACCTATGATAAGGCAGGCAAGTGCCCTGTATGTAAAATGAATTTAAAAACTGTATCAAAAAAAAATACTGCGGCTGCAATGTATCAATGCCCCATGAAATGTGAGGGTGATAAAACCTATAGCAAAGAAGGAAAATGCCCGGTTTGTAATATGGCATTAAAAAAAGTAAAGATGGATAAAGTAAAAGATAGTCACAACGGGCACAACCATAATTAAATCAATTGTAAAACAAATAAAAAATGAAACAGGTATTAAAACTTACAACGGCAATTATTGCCATCGCCGTTATTACATTTTTATCAGCTTGCAACAGCAATGCATCTACAGAAAAAGTAACTGCTACTGACAGCACTGCACAAACCACCGGCGAACATGCACATCAATATCGCTGCCCGATGAATTGTGAAAAGGGGAAAACTTATGACAAGGAAGGCAATTGCCCGGTATGTGGCATGAAGCTGGAACATTTTGATGGCGTTGATAATGGGCTTATTTACAAAATGGAATTTGCTGCTGCCCCCGGCCAGGTAGAAGCTGGCAAAGCTGCTTTGTTAACCTTTACACCAAAAGTGGTGGGCAAAGAAACTGAAGCAGTGGCATTGGATGTTCAGCATGAAAAGAAAATCCATTTGATTGTTGTAAGCAATGACCTCAGTTATTTTGAACATATCCATCCCGATTACCAGGCTGATGGTTCCTATAAGATAACAGTTTTGGAAAATAGCAAATCATACAGCAATGGTCCGGGCAAAAATGAGACCCGTTTTGCAAATGGTGGTGACTATACCTTGTTTGCAGATTACCTGCCAAGCGGTGGCAGCCACCAGGTAGAAAAAATACCTGTCAATGTAAAAGGCACATCAAAAGCACCTGTTGCTTACAATGAAAATAAATTAACAGGCACATCACACAACTTCACGGTAATACTGCAAACAACCGGTGGAAAATTAATTACCGGTACACAAATGCATATTGCAGGAGAGCTTACCCAAAATGGCAAAGCAGTTGATGTAAATACATTGGAAAATTATCTCGGCGCTAAAGCCCACATGGTAGTGGTTAGTTTAAATGATAAAGAGTACCTGCATGTGCATCCTGATGTGAGTGCCGGGAAGTTTGATTTGCATACAACTTTTAAAAAACCGGGTATTTATCGTGGCTGGATCCAGTTTCAAAGCGCCGGAAAAGTGCATACCGTAGATTTTGTAATGGATGTAAAAGAGGGAACGGCCGATGATGTAAAGAAAGCAACGGAAGACCATGATGCAAAAGAAAGCGGACACGAAGGGCATTAATATATTTATGTAAAAGGGTTTGGCCGAAGTCAAACTCTTTTACTTATAATTTTTCAGCAGTTAAAACATGCGTTATGCAATTCAAAAAGATATTAGTATTTGTATTAATAGTTTGCAGCACAGTAACTATTGCACAGGCCCGGCAGGAAAAGAAAACAGAGGAAGTATGTTACAACCCCAATGCAAAAGGTGATACCAGCAAACGAAGTATTAAATCTGCTGCGGTTGGTAAAATCCGGGATGCCAATATTATTATTAACTATCATTCACCCGGTGTGCGGGGCAGAACTATCTGGGGTGGATTAGTTCCCTACAATGAGATATGGGTAACAGGTGCTCATTATGCAACTAGTATTGAAATTGATAAAGATTTTATCATCGCCGGCACAAGCATTTCAAAAGGCAAGTATGCCATCTTTACCATTCCCGGAAAAGAGGAATGGATAATTATTATCAACAAAAACTGGGAACAGCATTTAACCGATGACTATTTGCAAAAAGAAGATGTAGTGCGGATAAAAGTGAAACCGGAAAGATTAAAACAAAACGCAGAGCGGCTGCAATATTTTATTGAAGAAAAAAAGGAAGGCAAAGGAAGTATTGCCGTGGCATGGGAAATGTTGAAAGTAGAATTTGACATTCACACAACACGCTAATAGATTATGGTAAAGGGCAAACATTTTTACATTCGCAGAACGCATCGTTACCTGGGTGTTCTTCTCGGCATTCAATTCCTGTTATGGACAATTAGCGGACTGTATTTTAGCTGGACTAATATTGATGAAATTCATGGTGATTTTGAACACAGGCATCCACCGCAATTAGCCCCTTCCTTTAATTTAATTTCACCCTCGGCTGTTATCAATCAACTTCCGCAAAAAGCAGATTCCATTAACGAGGTACAAGTAATCAGTATGCTGCAAAAGCCTTTTTACGCCATCAGGTACTCTGTAGGAAATACGTTATATACAATTCTCGCTGATGCACAAACGGGCATCATCAGGCAACCTGTTAACAAGGACGAAGCGCTTAAAATAGCAGCCGAAAGTTTTGCAGGTATCCCGGCAGTCCTGTCAATTAACTACATCACATCCGTAAGTAAGAATGATGAATACCGGGAGAAGCCTTTACCTGCGTGGAAAATCTCTTTTCAGAACAGGGCCAATACCCATGTGTACGTTTCATCGCTAACAGGCAAAGTAGAAACCCTCAGGAATAATAAATGGCGGACGTTTGATTTATTGTGGATGTTTCATACGATGGATTACAACGGAAGAGATAACATTAATAACTGGGTGCTAAGGGCATTTTCAATCTTTGGTATCGTTACCGTGGTGAGTGGTTTTGCATTGTTTTTTGTAAGCTCAAAATGGCTTAGAAAAAAGAAAACAATTATGCCTGGTACATAAATAATTTATATGCTTAATAAACTCATTCAATTTTCGCTCCACAACCGGTTGTTTGTAGTAGCTACTGCTGCATTGATAATGGTATATGGTGTATTTACATTAATTAATTTACCAGTGGACGTGCTGCCTGATTTAAACAGGCCGAGGGTAACTATTTTTTTGGAAGCCAATGGCATGGCTCCTGAAGAAATTGAAGCGCAGGTAACGCTGCCTGTAGAAACATCATTGAATGGTGCTCCGGGTGTGGAAGTAGTACGCTCCGTTGCCAGCCCGGGTTTGGGATTGGTATTTGTAGAGTTTGAATGGACTACTGATGTATATCGGGCAAGGCAGTTAACAGCAGAGAAATTACAAACGGTTTTGCTGCCCAATAAGATTGTGCCCGTAATGGGGCCTATCAGTTCTGTGATGGGACAGTTTATGATGATAGCAGTAACAGCAGATTCCACTTCGGCTGCAGACATAAGGACACTCAGCGATTTTACCATTCGGAGAAGATTGATGAGCATTAAAGGTATCAGCCAGGTAGTACCCATTGGCGGCGAAAGGTTACAGTACCAGGTATTGATAAGCCCGGAAAAAATGCGCCAGTTCAATGTATCTGTCAATGATATAGACAATGCATTGCAACTAACAAATATCAACACAACCGGTGGTTTTGTAGATGATAAAAAAGGAACGGAAGTATTGATTAGAAATATCGCCAGGGCTAATACATTGGAGGATTTATCCAATACGGTTGTAACCAATAAAGGCAATGCACCGGTATTGTTAAAACAGGTAGCCAGGTTAAAATTTGGTGGCCCAATTAAACGCGGAGATGGTTCATTAAATGGTAAGCCCGCAGTTATTTTAAGTATTGAAAAACAGCCGGGCGCTAATACACTTACTTTAACAACTGAAATTATCAAGGCAATTGAGGATATTAAAAAGTCTATCCCAAATGATGTAAAAATCAATACCGATGTTTTTCAACAAAAGAATTTTATTGAAAATTCTTTAACCAATGTAGAACATGCGTTAAGAGATGGTTTTATTTTAATTGTGATTATTTTATTTTTATTCTTGCTTAATTTTAGAACAACGGTTATTACACTTACGGCTATTCCGTTATCCCTTATTATTACTGCCATTGTTTTTAAAATGTTTGGTATTTCAATTAATACGTTAACATTAGGCGGATTAGCCATTGCCATTGGAGAG
>Ga0209181_10011077_pt1 | contig 11627 bp, 9 predicted proteins | sample MAT05_FD_187208 | JGI IMG/M metagenome (GOLD analysis project Ga0209181, IMG submission 187208) | Freshwater microbial communities from Lake Fryxell liftoff mats and glacier meltwater in Antarctica - MAT-05 (SPAdes) (version 2) | ecosystem: Environmental > Aquatic > Freshwater > Ice > Liftoff... | reverse complement strand
AGGCCCTGCGTTCGCAACAGGCCACGCCGCGTCGCTGCCGCAGTTGACGGGGTCGCTCAAGATGGCTGGGCTGGGAGCGCCGGTTACCATAGCCCGGGACCGATACGGCATCCCCCGTATCGTCGCACGCTCTGAGAAGGATGGCGCTTTCGGGCTCGGTTTTGTGCATGGCCAGGACCGGCTCTGGCAGATGGATTATATCCGGCGGGTGGCCGGCGGCCGACTTGCTGCCGTTGCGGGGCCGGCGCATTTAAATTCTGACCGCTACTATCGAACACTCGGGTTGGAAGCAGCGGTGAAGCAAGAATATGCGCGCCTGGAAGCCCATTCGCGTGCCGTGGTCGATGCCTATGCCGACGGCGTGAATGCGGCAATCGTCCAGCAGGCCGGTAACTTGCCGCCTGAGTTCGTGATGCTGAACTACCAGGCGGATCCGTGGGAGGGCTGGCACTCGCTGCTGCTGATGAAATGGTTGGCTTGGGATCTCGGGAAAAACTGGGGTACGGAACTGGAACGGTTCGGCGGACAAAAGCAGCTTACGTCTCGCCAGATATTTGAGTTGAACCAAGTCAACAAAGACGAAGATCTGCCCACGATGCTGGATCTTGATGCCATCTATGGGCCCATCGCCCGGCATGGTCCCGTAACCGGTAATCACGTCAAGCAGCATGAGGAAGCGCTGGGTTCGAATAACTGGGCAATCTCTGGGGCGCGCTCATCAACCGGCAAACCGATACTGGCCAATGATCCGCATCTACCACTTTCACACGTGTCCAACTATTATCTTGCCCGGATAGACGTCGCTGGCGAACCCTTGGTGGGTGCCACGATGCCGGGGGGTCCTTCTATCCGGATCGGGCGAAATCGCACGCTCGCCTGGTCGTTCACCAGCATGGCTCCTGACGCCCAGGATCTGGTCCTCGAGAAGCTTGTGGCTGGCAAATTGGACCGCATCCAGAGACCCGACGGTGACGCGGTGATCAACAGTCGCGTCGAACAGATTGACGTCAAGGGCGAACCCTCTGTACAACTTACAATCAGAACCACGCCCGACGGGCCTGTCATTTCCGACCTCTTCCCTTCTCTTTCCATGCAGATCGGTGCCGATCATGTCATGGCAGTCCGGTGGGTCGGCTTCTCGGCAGATGATGGAACCTGGCCGGCGCTGATGGGAATGGGGCGCGCCCGCAACTGGACCCAGTTTCGTGCAGCGCTTGCAGGTTATGTCGGTCCGCAACTCAACATTGTCTATGCCGACACGGCCGGAACGATCAGCTTCCGGGCGGCTGGCAGCGTTCCGGTTCGCGCAAAGAGCAGCGAAACCTACGGCCTTGTTCCAGCCGTCGGATGGCATGGAAAGGATGTCTGGACGGGGCTCGTGCCGGAAAGCCGGATGCCGGAGACTGTCAATCCACCGTCCGGCTGGCTCGGTACGGCCAATCAAAAGACGACCCCGCCGGGATTTCAGCCCGCCGCATTCCCAGACGCAATTCCCAATTTCCGTTTTGAGCGGATTACGACCCTGCTCGCCAATGACCGGACGTTCAGTCCGGAAGATATGCGCGCAATGCTGCTTGATGTTCACTCGGATCTGGACCTCAGGTTCCGCGACCTGATGTTGCCACTGCTGAAGCCAGGCATCGAACCGGCTATTGTTGCCGAGCTGGCTCAGTGGGATGGCCAGATGCAGACAAGTTCCCGACCGGCGTTGATCATGGCCAACTGGGTTCGCCATGTTACGCGGGCGACATACGCCGATGAGCTGGGCGACAGCTTCGCCAGCGGCTGGCGCGTGCGATCCGGGCTGATGTTTCCCGCGCTGGCTGGCGTTGGTGGGCTGGAACGCTGGTGCGACGACATCCGCACAGCTCCGGTCGAGACATGCCGCGACATTGTGAATGCAGCGTACGTTGCCTCTCTCGAGGACCTGTCACAAACCTATGGTGCCGATCGACAAGGCTGGACTTGGGGAAAGGCGCATAGGGCACTCTTTATACACCCGCTTTTTTCGCGTGACTCAGCGGAAGCAGCCCTGTTCAACCAGACACCAGAAATTTCCGGCGGGCAGGTCACATTGAATGTGGCTTATTTCGGTTATGGAGAGAGCCCACGCTTTGATGCAAATGTCGGTCCCACATATCGGGCCGTCTATGATCTGGCCGATCTCGACCGCTCTGGTTTCAGCATATCGTCTGGCCAGTCCGGGCATCCGCTGTCGCCGCACTATAATGATTTGCGGCAGACGTGGCTGTCTGGGGAGCTGGCGCCCATCGGTCCCGCGCCTGCCGGTCCAGCGCCTGGCTGGAACATCCTTCAGCTGGTGCCTCGCTAAGTGGTGGGATCGGAAAGCCGCCGCCTCCGGGTAGTTGTCGTCGGGCTGGGGCAGATGGGCCAGTCGCATGCGCTCGCCTATCATCGCAGCAAGGATTTCGACATTGTCGGCCTGATCATCCGCAATCCGGTTCAGCTGGACGCGGAACTGACAGGTTATCCACGGCTAGAGCTTGCTGCAGCGCTGTCGCTGAAGCCCGATCTTGTGGCTGTGTGCACGCATGCCGAGAGCCATGCCCCGATCGCGCATCGCGCGATTGCCGCCGGGGCCCATGTGTTCGTCGAGAAGCCAATGGCTCTAACGCTAACCGAGGCTAATGCGCTCGTGGAGGCAGCTCGTCTGGCAGGTGTAAAGTTAGTCAGTGGCCACATCCTTCGTCACCATCCAGCCTGGATTGCGCTGATCGATGAAGCAAAACGCCTCGGGCCGCCGTTCGTAATGCGCATGAACCTCAATCAGCGTTCGAGCGGATCCGCCTGGGATATCCACCGAAAGCTTCTGCGCACGACGTCCCCGACCGTAGATTGTGGTGTTCACTATGTCGACGTGATGCTTGAAATCGCGCAAACACGGCCGGTGCAGGTTCGCGGAATGGGCGTACGTCTGAGCCAGGAAATTGCACCGGACAGCGTCAATTACAGCCATCTGCAACTGCTGTTCGAATGCGGCTCGGTTGGCTGGTACGAAGCCGGCTGGGGACCAATGATTTCTGAAACCGCGCATTTCGTAAAGGACGTAATGGGTGGGCGGGGCTCCGTCTCGCTGATGGAAGGGGCTGCGCGCGACCCAGCCGATCTGGAAGGGCATGTCTCTGCGTCTGTGCTACGGCTTTGTCCAGCCGCCGGCACTGGGCAATCGAGCATCGATATGGCCATGGACGAACCAGGCCATCTCGGCCTCTGTGCACTCGAGCAGGCCCATGTGTACCGGCTCATCGTGGAAAATGGCGACGCCGAGCCGCATCTGAAGTGCGATCTGCAGTCGCTTGAAATCGTGCTGGCCGCCGATCGGTCGATGCGCGAGGGTTGCGCTGTCGATCTCTAAACCGGCGCATGCACTCAAGCAAACCGCCCTTCCTTCACATCGAGGGCGAGATAGGTGCAGGCGCGGGCCGCGAGCGCCATGTAGGTGAGCGACGGATTCTGGCAGGCCGAAGACGCCATCACGGCGCCATCGACAATTGCGACATTGTTTGCAGCATGAAGGCGGGACCTGGCGTTCGTGATCGACGTGCGCGGATCGAAACCCATGCGCGCTCCTCCCATTTCATGCACGGCCATGCCGGGCGACTCCGGGATTTCGCTTTCGGCAATAGGCGCAAAGCCGGCAGCGATTAGCATTGCCTTGGCCTCTCGCCGCGCATGACGCATCATGCGCTCTTCATTTTCGCCAAACCGCATCTGAATTTTCAGAAGCGGCGTGCCGAAACGGTCTGACTCGTGCCCAAGCGTGATCCTGTTTTCGGTATTGGGGAGGCATTCGCCAAAGGCCAGAAAGCTGGACTTCCAGGGTCCCGGCTTACCCAAACTTGCTTTGAACTGCGCGCCGAACCCTGGTCGGTCGAGCGCAGCAGACCATCCTGCGCGCCAGGTAGCCACCGAATAGAAATAGCCGCGCGTAAAATCTTCGGTTTGGCCGCTCAGATTCTGGAACCGCGGCAGAACTGTCCCAATCGGCCGCCGCCCGCGATAGTAGTCGTCCTGCAAGCCCTGGTGAACGCCGGAAGCCGAGCTGCACATCACATGGTCCATCACATGTCTGCCGAGCTGACGGTTGTTGCCGCCAAGACCTTCCGGGTGCGCACTACTTCGGCTGTTCAGAAGCAGATGCACGCTGGAGAAGGCCGACGCAGCCAGTACAAAGGATCTCGCGTTCACCACGGTGCGCGCGCCCGTTCGCGTATCGATACAGACAAGGCCGGTGACGCGGTCTCCGCGTTCGTTAGTCAAAAGCTTTTCAGCGATCGTGTCCGTCTGCACCATCAGCCTGCCCGTCGCCTCCGCAGCCGGAAGGGTGGAACTCTGTGTGCTGAAATAGGCGCCATAGCTGCATCCCCTGCTGCACTGGTCGCGCGCCTGGCAGGTTCCTCTGGTGCCGATCGGCTGTGTGAGGTTGGCAAGCCGCGGGGCGATCAAACGGCGGTCGGGAAACCTTGTCTGGATGCTCGCGCGGAGATGCTCTTCCATGGCGTTCAAGGCAAAAGGCGGCTGAAAGATGCCATCGGGCCAATGCGCAAGGCCGTCGCGCGCGCCGCTCACCCCTATGAAAGTTTCAACCAGATCATACCAGGGTGCGATGTCGGCATAGGTGACGGGCCAGGCTGTGCCGTGCCCATCTTTGGCATTCGCCCCGAAATCTGCAGGCGACCAGCGGGGTACACCTCGGCCCCAGGTCAGCGAACGTCCGCCAAGCTGATGCCCTCTTATCCAGTGGAACGGCTGCCCGGCCGGTGTACGAAAGGGGGCGCTTGCCTGCGTTGCGAAGAAGTGGCGATTTGCCTCGCTAATTTCGCCCGAATAGCTTGCCCCGAATGCTTGCCTGAGCTCGGCTGAACCCTGCGCGCCACGCCAGGGAAAATCCCACGGCTCCTTGTTTTCGGTAACATATCCCGCGCCGTGTACGACGGCCGGGCCGCGCTCTACCATCAGTGTTTTAAGCCCAGCCTCGGTCAACGTCTTGGCGGCCCAGCCGCCGCTGATGCCCGACCCCACGACAACCACGTCGAACATGGGCGTCAGTTGCCAAACGCCCGCACCCTATCCAGCGCCGGAGACCCGAAGCTGAGATAGGTTGTGCGGTCTGCGGCCGAAAGGATCACCGGTTTGTAGTCGCCCGGAACCGGATCATAGACAAAGTGGGCAAGGACGAACGCTTCCGATGTGCAGCAGGCCAGAACGGCCAATTGTTTCAGGCAGGCCAGCACCGCGCCGGCGAGGGTGCCGGCTGCGTCGCGTTCGATGCGGGTGAGCGACTCGATGGTGTCGGTGACATCGGTGCGCAGTGCCGCATCGAGAGCTTGCAGTCCGGCATGCCATCCCCGGCGTGAGACCGCCGGCAGCAGGTCCTCAATGGCCTTGAGCATGAATTCTGCCGCGCCGGAGTTGGTTGCCCCGGGCGTATCCGTTCGCGGGATGGCGGCATCTGCGACCAGACCGGCCAACCGCCGCTGCGTGGCGATGTCAACCGCCGCGAAATCGCTATTGGAATTGGAGCAACTTTGCAGAAGTGGTGCCGCAAGGATGGCAGCGGCCAGCGCCTCGCGGCGCGTCATGCCTGGAACCCCCCACGTCATGGCCGGTGGTTTTCCGCACTCTCCCGGTTCGCGAGCAGCAGAGCACTAGTTGCGCGAATGCCCCTGATCTCGTCGGGCGAAGCGCCTTCATATTCGATGCCGACATGCCCCCTAAAACCAGTACCCAGCACGACCTGCATCATCCGTGCATAGTCAATGCTGGTCTCCTGTCCCAGGCTGTCAAACGCGAAGGACTTCGCACTGACGCCGCGTGCAAACGGCATCAACGCCGCAACGCCGGCGTAGGCGTCGCGCCGAATCTCGAAACTCTGGTCACCGATGTTCCAATTTCCAAAATCGGGCAAGGTCCCGAGATTGGGTGCGTCGGTCATTGCGATCAGACCCAGCAGCCACTCCACGTTCGAGCTGTTGCCATTATGATTCTCGATCAGGATGGACAGTTTTCGTTCCGCTGCCGCCGCGCAAAGCTTTCCGAGCGACTCCGCTGTTGTCTGCATCCGCTGCAGCAAGCTTGGCCCGGTAGACAGGGCAAAAACACGAAGGGAATGGCATCCCATTTCTGCGGCGACATCAAGCCATTGAAGATGATCGGCCACCGCGACTTTGCGGATCTCTGCATCTTGGTGCCCCAGGATCTGGTCGTGCCCGCGCATGATCAGAAGGCTTTTTACACCCTCGCCGTCGAGGCGCCGGGCGAGTTCGCGACGGTAAACCCGGTCGGAAACGGGGGCGCCCCACAGTTCGGAAACATGTTCGACAGCATCGATGCCGAATTGCCGACGCGCGATCTGCGCAACGTCCAGGTGCTTAATTGCGCCGGACTGGATGGACCGGTGCAGTGACCATTCGGCGAGCGAAATGTCGAATCTGCGGGCCTCAGCCACGGCTGCCAAACCCGACGTGGTGGGCAAGGCAGCCGCCATACCCGCCATCAGAGCAGCGCGTCTGTCGAGCAGCATCAGGAAGCCTTGCCGCGCGTGACGAGCTTCACGGTGTCAATTAGCCTGTCGAGATCCTCGGTCGACACAAATACTGGGGTATCCACAGCAATTCCGCGCACACCCGGATGGCCACCGTACAAGCGGTTGGCGGCCGGTGTTGTGGCCCCGACCAGAAGCTGGTGATCCAGCCGGAAGCTGCGTGCCAGTGCAAGATCTTCAAACCCGTCGGCGGAAAAACGCGCCATACCGCAGCTATGTACAGGCTCGAGTCTGGAATGGATTGCGATCCCGGGAATCCGGGCGAGCCGCTCCGTCCAATATTCCTTCAGCCACTGCATGCGGGCCGTCCGGCGCGATTGACCGATCGCCTCGTGCAGATCGAGCGCGGCATGAGCGCCAACCCAGACCGGCGGCGCCGTTCCTATCGATTCCAGCTTCCCGATGTCCTCGGAGCGGGGCATATGCGAGTCGCTGGCAAGCAACGGCCAAAGTTGGGCAATCCGCGACTTCCGGACGTAGAGAACGCCGGCACCATGCGGAGCGCAGAGCCATTTGTGTAGTGACGCCATTAGATAGTCAGCGCCGAGACTATCCACGTTGACCGGTATCTGCGCCAGGCTGTGCGCTGCATCTACCAACAGTTCGATGCCGTTTGCTTTGGCAAGCGCCGCAATCTCGTCCACCGGCATGATCTGACCACTGGTGGACAGAATGTGGCATACAGAAATGACCCGTGTTTTGGGTGTGATAGCGCTGCGAATGAGGTCAACAGTCTGACGATGGCTTTCTGCTCGAAACGGGAGGTTGACGATCTTTACCTGGATGCCGTCGCGTTGCTCGCGCTGCTTCCACGCCGCAATTACAGTAGCATAATCCTGACTGGTGGTAATCACCTCGTCGCCAGCCTTGAGGTCGAGACCGAAGATAACCGTCATCAGCCCTTCGGTCGCGTTTCGGGTGATGACGATCTCTTCCGGCGAGGCACCGATCATTCTGGCCAGACGAGCCTTCAGAACTCGCTTGTCCGAACCTTCATGAAGCCGAAAATATAACGTCGGCGCGGAATGCACCTGCGCCAGCGTCTCCGCAACGCGGCGTTGCGCGGTCACTGGTGCAGGGCTTGACGACCCCGCACTCAGGTTGGTGTAACGTTGATCAAGATCGAAGGCACCGCGCACCATACTCCATATTTCAGAGGCATTTCCCGGTCCCTTCGCAACTATGTTCCTGGCGGCGGCCGCAGCCTTTGAAACCGACAGGCTGGCCGCTACCACTCCCAATCCGAAGAATCTGCGAGTGACGGTCGGGCCGCTCGTCTGGGAGCGGCCCGCATCCATCATGCTGTCAGAAGCGGAAACCAATTGTTCCCCCAATCTGCCGCGGCGTACCGCGTGTTCCGCCGTTGGTGCGCCCGGTGATGCCGCCAATATCAGTTCCAACACGGACGCCGCCTGGCGCGAACTCGATCAGATACGTCTCATCGAAGATGTTTTTAGCCCAGAAGGAAAAGTCCAGCTTGTCAGATTTCACCCCAAGTCGAAGGTTGGCAAGCACATAGCTGCTCTGCACAAACACATTGTCACGATCAAATACGATAGGCCCGGTTAGCGACAGGTCGCCGCGAGTGTAGACGCGCCACGTATCTGACACCGGGGTCTCATAGCTGACATTGACGAGGCCAGACAGGTCCGTGGAGTTCAGGACTTTCTTGCCGTCGAGAACGACACCGCTGTTGGTGAAATCAGTATAACGGAAATCATTGTAGCCAAAGCCGATCCCAACGGAGAGGCTATCAACAGGACGAACAACGACCTCAGCCTCCACCCCCTTGTTACGGGCTGATCCATTGTTATCAGTAAACTCAATGAATCCGCTGTCGGTAAATATCCGAGTTTGTGCCTGTAAACCGGTGAAATCCATAAGATAAACAGCGCCGGAGAAAGTTAATGTTCCGTCGAGGGCCGAGGCCTTCATCCCAACTTCGTAGTTCTTGACTGTTTCTGGGCCAAACTGCAACTTGTCAGCCGGAGCGGAGCCAGGCCGGTTTGCCCCCCCGCCACGGTAGCCTGTGCTGTACAGGGCATAGACGCTCAAATCCTCGATCGGCTGCCAACGAATCGCTGCCTTGGGCAGAAACTTCTTGAACCTGGATGTGGGCGTTCCAACGTTGCTGCTGTTCCTGTCCCAGTCATGACGTCCACCCAGAGTCAGTTCAATTGTATTTACCTTGAACGTTGCTTCGCCAAACAACGCATAGCTACTGCCGCTAAACTCGCTTACCAACGCGGGGAGGGGATTATTAAATGGTACGAAGGTGTCTGAATCCTGCGTAACCTTGCCTCCTCCGTAGAAACCGCCGACGACAAAGTCGACCCAATCAGGGCTAGTGACTAGCCATCGAACTTCGGCTGCGTAATCGGCCCCTTTCGCTGGTGCTCGAAAGTTAAATGGCGGCGCTGTACGGCAACAATAGTCAAAATCTATCAGTTGCAAGTTACTGTAGTCATTGAATGCGGCCAGAGCGATAAGACTTCCAAGCCCAAGCTCTTGATTGATCGTAATGCTTCCATATGATGACGTGACCGACGTTAATGATCTCTGGTCGTTTCTATACGGAGCGAGGGCTGAGTTTGGCGTCGCCGCCGCCCTGCGTGTGAAGGAGAAGGTCTCGTTGTCAATATGGCCGAGGACCAGCGACACACTGGTCTTTTCACCAGGCTGCCACTCCAGCCGGCCACGTAACGATGTGGTGTTGAACGGATTGGCCTTTGTGCCGTTGAAACTGTTGGTCTCCCAGCCATCGCTTTGCTGATTGAACACCGCAATCGACAGTCCGAGCGTGTCGGAAAGCGGGCCGGACGCGGAACCGGTGATGTCAAGATATCCATCCTGGCCATAGCTTCCCTCAACGCGCCCGCGCCATGTGTCGCCCGCCGTTCGGGTTATGATGTTGACCGCACCTGCCGTGCTGCTCTTGCCGTACAGGGTCCCAACAGGTCCGCGCAGCACTTCGATCCGCTCGATGTCGAACAGGCCGCCGTCCAGCAACAGGCTACCTACAGGCACGCCGTCGATAAAGGTGCTGACTGCAGGCGAGCCAATATTCTGCGTCACAACGCCGCGGATGGAAATGTAGTTCTCCAGCGCGGACCCAGCCCGATTGAACATCCGGATGTTAGGAGCAACAAGCGCAATATCATCGATATTGTTGACACGGGCCAACTCGAGTTCGTCTCCCGACTTAACGCTGATCGACGAAGGTATCTGGAGCAGCGATTGTTCTCGCTTCTGGGCGGTCACAATGATATCATCGAATCCACGTGCCGGGGTTGTATCGGACTGGGCGGCAACAGGATTGACCGCGACGGCCGTCATCAGCGCGAGCGCCGTACACGAGGCCGACAGCTTAAATGTGTGAGGCTTCACCGCGGGCGGTATCAACTTGCCATAAATCATCATTTCCCCCTTAAATTTTACCGACCATGCAGCTTGGCTATGGCAGTATATACCACGTATGGCAGGTCTAGATGACTGTCAAGAGGTACGCGCCTGTGCTATGCGTTGCGGCTTCTTGTTCACAAGGCTCCTTAGGTCCGTGTGTGACAAGACCAAATGAGCTTGGGGATCATGGTAGATGGGCGAAAACAACGCTGTAGATGTGCGAGCCAGTGGCTTCCTCGACCTGGACGAAATCGGCCCACTTTACCGCAGGGTGAAGGACTATGTTCTGCAGCGCATCCAGTCCGGCGAGTTGCCAGCGAAGGCACGGGTTCCGTCTGAACAGGAGTTGACAGAACTCGTGGGCGTTTCGCGTATGACCGTCAATCGCGCCATGCGGGAATTGACAGCGGACGGATACCTCCAGCGTGTGCCGGGAGTCGGGACGTTTGTGGCAGACCCTCGGCTGAAGTCGGATCCGCTAAGTGTTCAGGATATTGCGGCCGATGTGGCCGGTCGCGGGCACCGGCACAGCGCTAAGATGTTGCGACAAAGAGAAATCATCGCCTGTGAACTCCTCAGTCGACCGTTCGAAATTTCCTCGGGGCTGAAACTCTTCCAAGCTATCATCGTCCATATGTCGGACGGAGAGCCGATCCAGTATGAAGAAAGATACGTGCTGCCGACGTTTATTCCTGATTTTCTGGTTATCGATCTCTCCGCGATGACTGTGCGAGATCTTTTGACAAGCCGCATTCCGCTCGTGGAAGTTGAACAGACCGTCAGAGTCGCCATGCCCGAGCCTGCCGTGCGAAAGGCCCTGCAAATGGGCCAGGGCGAACCTTGCATGCTCATCATGCGCCGCATCTGGACAAGCAACCAGCGGGTTGCGTCGGTCGCCTATCTCTATCATCCGGGAGATCGGTTCGAACTGGGCGGACGCTTTCCGGGCTGACCCATAGACACCGTTAATGCAGATCATTTGTCGACCGTGTCCACTATGACAGCAATGCCATGCGCGCGCGCCCGGCTCGCAGACCCTGGTTCATGGGCCTGCGTGAAGCCGATGCCGAACCGAAAGCACATCCCCGCGTTCAGCCCGCTCCTCTACCGATGTCGTAACCTCGTCGAGCGCTTCTTCAACAAGCTTAAACACTTCCGTGCCATCGCCACCCGGTACGACAAGCGAGACGACAACTTCCTCGCATCCGTCCAGCTCGGACCAATCCGCATCTGGTTGCGGCGCAATGAGTCGGCGTCCTAGCATTACAGGCGCGTCTTTTCTGAAACTCTGAATCAGTGGGTGTCCATGGCAGGAGGCCGTGGATGGCGGGTGCATCGATCGAGACGACACTGGAGCTCTGGGCGTCATCGCTACGTGATTTGAAGGCGCGGATGCGGGGATTATTCACGCAGGAGCGCGTAGCGGCATCGGCAGGGCTGTTCCTGGATGGGCTGCTTGGCGACGAGCGGCGCAAGACGGGTTGGATGCGGGCCGAGGCTGCGGGTGGGGCTCTGTTGCGAAAAACGCACTGAGGCTGACCTCCCCCGTCGAGGATCGGGGTCAGCTCGTATAGATGCCGAAGTTTCTCTCGATCAGACGCACTTCTCCCATGATGCCGCCGCCATATTGCCAGAGCGCGGCTTGCCCCTTGTGCAGGGC
>Ga0209181_10011075_pt1 | contig 11629 bp, 10 predicted proteins | sample MAT05_FD_187208 | JGI IMG/M metagenome (GOLD analysis project Ga0209181, IMG submission 187208) | Freshwater microbial communities from Lake Fryxell liftoff mats and glacier meltwater in Antarctica - MAT-05 (SPAdes) (version 2) | ecosystem: Environmental > Aquatic > Freshwater > Ice > Liftoff... | reverse complement strand
CAGAATTTCAAACAGGTCTCTGAGTGTATAACTCCCGTTCATCGCTAAGGGCACGTGGTTGAGCAAACAATCTACGGCTGAGTCCAAAGTTGTTTCATCCGTCAAAGCAGGAGCGGTAGATAATGAGCATGGATAGGTTGTCATGGCTTTTCGTTCGATACTTCTAGTAGAGTAAAAACTTAGTTTTGCAACATCTGATGCCAGCAAAAGCATGTTAGTCAATCAGCATTTTGAATAATACGTTGCAGAACTTTCAGTTCGGTGTACTAGCCTGACTCTATCCTTTTTTTAGAGAATTTTTGATCTACTGAGCCTATCTGAAGGAACCCGATCGATCTCGCCCATCTCCGTCGAGCGATGGCTGAGGTGCGGGAGCCGGAATTTCGGGAAGCGCTGGCGGGTTGCGGCGGGTGATGATGGCGTTGAATGAACCAGACTCCAACACGCGATCGCCCTGCTTAATCTCGTAGGTAAAGTCATTTTTGCCATCTGTCAGCATAAACGCATCACCGTTATGTTGAGTGCCAAACCCTAAAATCAATTCTTCCGATATCCAGCCTTTATCATAGGTGCGATTGGTATAAGGGGAAGGGTTTTGGTTGATGCCAGCCGTGACATTATGAATGATCACCCGCAGGTTTGGGGCAGGCGGCAGGGTGGGGGATACAAACCAGGCGCGAAACCCTTCGGCAACAGTGCCCACATTGCGAGTTTGAGACCCGGCAAATTCTAGCCCCGCCTGCATGGGTGCTGCCACCAAAGAGAGTTCGTTTAAGGCTCGTGCCAGTGCAATACTTTGCAGTTCATAGGCAACGGCTTTCGCTGGATAGCCTGCTGCCCGGTATGCCAAGCCCACATTGGTGAGTGCTTCTCGCTCACTTGGACGATTTTTCAATTCTCGCGCGATCGCCAAGTCCTGCTCCATTGCTTCAATCGCCCTAGCATAGTTGCCTTGACGGTAATAGATGGCTCCCAAGTTGTTCAAGGTATTGCCTTCGCTGCGACGATCGCGAATCTCTTTAGCAATTTGCAAACTTTGTTGATAGGCAGCGATCGCCTTCACCGAATCTTTCTGCTGAATCAAAACATTACCCAAAAAATTCAGCACTTGCGCCATACTGGGGCGATCGTTCAACTCACGATAAATTGTCAGTGCTGCCTGAGCCGAATTCAGAGCGACGGCAAACTGCTTCAATTGATACTGCTGCCGACCTTGTTCATAAAGCTGATCAGCAGCAGTTTTACGAGGTAATGCTGGTTGGGTATAGGCAATTTCAGCGATCGAAAGAATTCCAGTTGGGAAAACTACCGCGATCGCAACGGTTGCCATGGTGCTAGCCAATCCAGTGATTGTTATCACATAAGAAAAATTTAGAAATAGACCCATTGTTCATCCCTCCTAAATCATCTAGCTCCAAGTGCGACTCTTATCATAATCCTGAAATACGTTTAGCCTAAGAGAAACCAGCCTATCTCGTAAAACTGATTTCAAGTCTTCTGAGGTCTAGAGCAAGCGCTTACACTGAATTTGTAGTCATTTCTTCGCAAATTGAGTACTATTCCAACACTAAGCGTCTGAATAAATCTCAGCCTCGATCATTTGGTCTTCTTGCAGGTTGGAGAGTAGGATGTCAACGGTGTGAATTGCAGCGGATCAGAGTATGGCTCTCCCAGATATTTATGGTTAGAGAACGAGGAAATTCGGAGCAAAAGCCGTCGCGACCTGCCCCTATCCCACGGGATGATTGGCAGGGAGAACCACGAGCCGCTGGACAAGGCATACCGCCTCTAGCCCCCAGTCGTGCAAGGGGAGTTCCATCCCCTGATTCAACGGGTCGCGATCGCCCAGTTCCAGTGTCAGTCAAGCATCCAGCTAGAACCAGCAACGCCACCCCGGCGCAGCGGCGATCGCCTCCACCGCTTTCATCTCAACACCGTGAGGATTTGCTGCAAAACGCGCCTGCCAATCAAGATGCTGTTTCGTCTACCCAAAAGCCTCAAGGCGGCTCGTTACGGCAATTTGGCGATCGCTGGCGACGACGGCTGCTGAACTGGAAAACACTCCTTATCTTTAGCTTTATTGTTTGTGGCGGGTCGGCAGCACTGGCATTGGCATATATTTTCCAATTACCAGGACTGCCCAACTGTCCGGCGGTGTTTTGGCCTCTTGCCTCTGCCTCAATGCGGTTTGAATGTGCCCGAATTGCAGCTAGCAAGCAAACAGCCAATGATTTGCTGGAGGCAATTGTGCTGGTTGATGGATTGCCAGCCGACCATGCTATGCGCGAAGAGGCAAATCGGCTAGTGGAATTGTGGTCGCAAGAAGTGTTGAAACTGGCAGAAGACTCGTTTCAACAAGGAAAGTTAAAAGAAGCAATTGATGCTGCTCAAAAGATTCCTACCCGCGTGACGGCTCATAAACTAGTTGAACAGCGGGTAAAGCGCTGGCAAGCAATTTGGGCGAAGGCAGAACAAGTTTACCAAAATGCAGAAGCGGCGATCAAAAAGCGGCAGTGGCGGCAAGCCTTTCAATTTGCGATCGATTTATTGAACTTAGACAATCGCTATTGGCAAACTACGAAGTATGACGAGTTGACCAATCGAATTAATACCGCTCGGCTCGACGGCAACAAGCTATATGAAGCAGAGCGTTTGGCGGATGATGGCGGGTTGGCAAATCTGCTAGAGGCAGTCAAACTAGCAGAGCAAATTCGCCCAGAAAGTGATATTTATCAGCTTGCTCAAGAAAAAATTAAAGGATTTGGGCGCAAAATGCTGATCCTGGCAGAAGAAATGCTGGAACGAAGAAATTTGCAAGAAGCGATCGCGATCGCCAACAAAATTCCTCAAAACGCCAAGCTAGAAGAAGAAATCAAAGACTTTACAATTCTGGCAAATGCCCAATCTCAAGCATGGCAAGATACCGTCGTCAACTTGGAAGCTGCCATTAGTCAGGCGCAGCGCATTCAGCCCAGTCGTCCGCTGTACAAAAAAGCGCAGCAGTGGATTACCCGTTGGCAGTACAGCATTTCAGGGTTGGCTCAACTTGATCGGGCACGCCTGCTTGCTCAAGGCAGAGGCGGCGGTTTGGAGGCAGCGATCGCTGCTGCTGCCTTAATTTCCCCTGCCAATCCCCGCTATCGGGAAGCGCAAACCCAAATTCAATCCTGGCAATCTGAAATTCAAACTTCGCAAGACCGCCCCATTCTCGATCAAGCAGAACAGCTTGCCCTTCCTGCGGATGTTGCCTCCCTACAAGCGGCGGTTAATCAAGCAACCCAAATCACATCAGGGCGTGCCCTTTATCAAGAGGCTCAAGGTAGAATTCAGCAGTGGACAGATCAAATTCAACAGATTCAAGATCAGCCCTATCTCGATCAAGCTCGTGCGTATGCGGATGCGGGCAACCTGAGAACTGCCATTAAAATCGCCGAACAAATTCGGTCTGGGCGATCGCTGTATAGAGAAGCACAAACCAACGCAACCGCTTGGCGTAAACAAATTCAAGCAGAAGTTGACCAAGCGCAGGCACAAAACGAGGTCGCGCAAGCTCAACGCACGTTGCAAGATGCTCGACAGTTGGCAAGCGTTAGACTCCCGGCGAGCCTCGCCAACGCCATTCAGCTTGCTAACCAGATTAATCGTCCCGCTGCAATCCGCTCTGAAGCCGCCGCCGCCATCAATGAGTGGAGTCTGCAACTCTTGCAGTTGGCTCAACAGCAGGCAACGAGTAACCCCGCCGCCGCGATCGCGATCGCCCAACGAATTCCCTCCAGCGCTACCGCTTACTCAGAAGCGCAAACCCAGATCACTACCTGGCAAAAAATGATTCCAGTTCCGTAAAGAGAAAAAAGGGAAGAGAAGAAATAACTCAAAACCTTTTACCTCTGACTGAGTCGATTTCCATTCCAGTGGATCAACTTGCCGTTTACCTGTAGTTCTGTTACATTTATTTACAGAGTTAAACAAATATTTACAAGGGGTCAAGATGACTATCTTAATTGCATTATTGGTAATGGGTTGGGTTTCCGCCGCAGTTCTCGGAACAATGGCTTATTTTCGCGGTGAGCAGTCCAAGCCAATTCATGAACGTAACTGGCGGTCTGCATCGTTCGAGCAGCTATCTGAGGCAGTGACAGGAACCCAAATCGATTTTGCAACTCGCGTTCCTGCTTATAGTGACTTGGATGCCTATTCCAGCAGTCTTTTACCTGACGCATAAAGCCAATTGCAGTCGAAGCATTACAGGCATAAAGGACAGCCATTAACAGAGCAGCTTGCCTCCCAGGCTGTCTATAAAAGCTAAAAGTTTCTCCCACGGGATCTTATATTCTCTTTAGATTAAGAATGATCTAGAGAGAATTTTGACGTTGCTGAATCGATCTATGAAGCACAGATTTTACCCTCACCCTAGCCCTCTCCCAAAAGGAGAGGGGACAAGAGTTCTGGCTCCCTTCTCCTTGGGGAGTAGACCAAAGGTCGTGCGAAGCAGGGTTGGGGATGAGGGCATTTCATATCTGCATTCAGCAACGCCAGAATTTTTTGTTAACTAAGAAGACGAAGTAAAGCTAACTTAAACTAATGAGCTTTAAATCTGTCAGAACTTACGCAGATAAATTGGAATTCGCCCCCCAACCCCCAATTTTGGGGGAGCTAGAGATCAAAGTCCCCAGAATTGGGGGATTTAGGGGGCAAGTGCGTAAGTCCTATCTGTTTAACCCTCTTTCTACGAGGATATTAAGCATTGAGGGGCATCGAAATGCGTCTCATAAATAATGCATCTGCCTACTGAGTTGACTCTAAATCGACTTGTTTATAGCAAAGAACGGATTATATCGATTTGGATAGGTGTTTCTGTCAACGATCGCACATAGGCAGCGCTGAGATAGGGACGATAGGTCGGTTGATTGGCAATGTAGGTTTGGAAAAAAGCAAGGGAAAGCGCCTTGGTATATCGCTGGGCAGTTTGGGGATTGGGACCAATCACTTCAGGTGGCAAGGCAACCGCATCACTGCCAATTTCGCCTTCGCCAATCACTGAAAAATGAGTGCCAGGAATGAGCTGCACTAAATATTTCTCGCTTGTCATTAACCAAGTGAACGGTTGTATTTGTTCAAATAGAGCCGGGGCAACGGTATCTGCACTGCCTGCCAGAATCAGGGTTGGAACTGTGATTTTGCTAATGCTGTCTTGCCCCAGAATGGCGCTGGTAATTGGGTTAAGGGCGATCGCGGCTGCAATTCGAGGATCGCGAAACTCTGTTTTCAACGGGGAGCTAACTTCAAGCCGTTGCGCCTGACATTGCAGCACTAGGGAAACATTAAATGTATTTTCTAGATCGCGACAGTTGCGATCTAGTTCTTTGAAATTAATCGGCGCACCTGCCAATGCCAAGGCGGTGTAACCTCCAAAGGATTGCCCAAGTACTCCAACTTGCTTCAGGTTGAGGGTTTGGTATGCCGGATTAGTACGGGCTTGCTGCTCTAAATAGTTCAACAAATAGGTGACATCCAACGGGCGATTGACAAACTCTGTCGGTTCAGCCACTTCGCTGGCAATGCCTGCTAAAAGAGATTCTACCTGACTGCGATTGCTTCCAGGATGCTCTGGCACCAATACGGCAAACCCATGGGAAGCCAGATGTTGAGCAAGGTAAGCAAAGCTGGTGCGATCGGAACCCAATCCATGGGAAATGACAACAACAGGCACCGAGTTGGGCGCTGTGGTTTGACCCGTCACGGGCAGGTAAAGATCGACTGGATAAATTCGTCCTTTCAGTACGTCAGCTCCCGATCGATTAGTTGGGGCGATCGCGGTTTCATCAACCACACCCGGCAAGGACACAACCGCAGCGCGATTAGAATCATTGAGCGTAATCGTTTGTTTCTCGAATTTGTAAGCACCGGGCTGGCGTAAATCCCGTGATCGCTCTGGGGCGATCGCGGGATCAGACAGACTTTCTGCTAAAGCTTGCCGAGTAACTGCTTCGGTCGCTTGCTGAGATTGACTAATCAATCGGTTCAGTTCGCCCACCACCTGCAAGCTGCGTTCTACATCAATCCGAATGCCGCGCGTTGGAAATTTCTGCAAAAAATTGAGCAGCGTCAAACCCCCCGGCTCTGCGGCTGCCAAAATCAATGCCGCCCGAATTGCCTTAGATCCGGACAGCCGCGACTCTGGCTGAATCACTTGCCCTAGACGTTTTAGTGCCGCATCGCCTTGAGGTGAATAGAGAAACTGAGCAAGAGTCACCGAACTCAAATCAGCCTTGGCAACTAAAGCACCACGAAGATCTTGCAGCACTTTAGGATCGGCATACTGAGCATACACAGCCAAATCCTCATCCATCGCCCCCGTTTTTGCATAATCTTCTAGGGATTTGACAGAAATTGACCGTTCTAAAATGTTGTAAGTCACAAAGATGCGATCGGCAGCGTCAACCGGACTAACGATTCCTAGGGCGATCGCGCCCCCAACGCCTATCACTGCGCTCCTCATCCCTCTAAAAAGTAAACGAGAAGCTCTGACCGAATGAATAGATAAAGACATGAAGGAGTAATATTCTATAGCGGTCAGCAGTGAGCAAAAGGCTGATAGCTGACTGCCGACCGCTAATCAAATTGGGCAATTATCTTTGGATAAACCTTAAGCTTAGCTAGCAGGTTTCAGCATTTGCTCGACTTTCTTTTGCAAGTCAGGATTCTTTTGAATGGCATCTAAAATTTGCAAAAAGCGAGGAACTTCAAAGCCTTCGGCTTGCACAGCGCTGCCCATTTTGGTCTGAGTCTCTTTTTGAATTTGGCTCAGTTGCACGATCGCGCGATCAAACTTTTGCTTTTCATCGTCAGAGATTTTATTAGTCGTCTGAGCCTTTTGATCTTTTTGGGCTAGAAAAATTTCTTTGAACCGATCAATCGTCAACCCTTCTTTTTGCACCGCTTGAGTTACTTGAGTGTTTCTGTCTATAGAAATGGTTTCTAGTTTTTTCGCCGCGCTCACAAATTTTTTCAGGTCAGCATCGGCGATCGCGGGTTTAGAAGTTGCAGGTGCTGGCTTAGAAGGTGCAGGCGCAGAAGGCGTACTTTGAGCTAGGGCTGGCAAACTGTGCCCCATTCCTAACAGGGTCATCAGCGAGCATGTTGCCAGTAAATACTTCATCGTTAAAATCCTTGAATGGAAAGAGTAAAGCAAAACAGTAGAGGTCTAAGAATGGTGTCTTCAGGTAAGATTCAGGTGAACCTTTGTCAAATAATTCTTCAAACACACTAACCAATATGGTGTTTTAGCGTATTCAAAGGGAAATGCGCCCAGATTTGCCTCTACACATAGTCAGCCGTCAGCTATTTTCATTTTAGACTTCTGATCGGGCGGCAATGTTTCAAAAATTGTAAGAAATTCTTTGTGGCTTAAGGTCTGTCTTATTGCAGATATCCTGTTTTAGGAGACTAGCTGGGGTTTAGACGCTTGTTCTCTTAAGCGTTCCGGTGTAACTGAAACCAATTTACCTTGCTGCAAAGTCCAGCATTGATCGGCAATGTCGAGCAGATCGCCCACATCGTGAGACACCACCAGTAGCCCCCACTGGGTTTTCAATTTTGCCAATAGGCTTACCAGTTGTCGCCGCATAGACCAATCCAGCCCTGCCGTAGGTTCATCTAGCAGCAACAGATGAGGCTGGCGAATCAACTGCACTGCCAAGGCTAGCCGCCGCTGTTGTCCACCGCTGAGGGCATGGGGTTTTGCGCTGAGGGACAGGTGTTCTAAGCCTACTTCGGTTAATGCCTGCTGGATGCGATCGCTGGTTAACTCTGGATGCCCCAATCGCAGTTCTTCTAAAATAGTGCTGCCACAAAAATGGCGTTCTGGAAACTGAAATACCAGACCACTCAACTGCTGTAGATGCAAAGGCGTAAGCTCTTGATCGCGCCAATGGATGGTGCCCTGAGTTTTTTCTGCCAGCCCCGACAAAATTTCCAATAGCGTACTTTTGCCAGAACCGCTGGGACCGACAATTAGGGTAAGCTGCTGAGGCGCAACCTGTAAATTAATTTGCTTTAAAATCGGCACATGAGTCGCAGGCGGATGATAGGAAAGATTTCTAAGATTCAGCATTCACAACAATCCATCAGGGCGGCAAGAATAGACTTAACCAGAAGACTTAACCAGGAACCTAGCTTTAGGGAAACCGTCAGACAAGCTAGCATAACGAATGCCTTCTCATTATGCCCAACCTAATGGCTTCGTTGCTACAGAGTGGCACCAAAGCTAGGATAGAAACCGATTACTGAGAACTGAATTATGACTGCCCGATTGACTGTACCCCAATACTACGCAAAATTGTCTCTCAAAACCATTGCTCAGGTTGCGAGTATTGCAATGCTCGCGATCGCTCTGTTGACGAGTTCTGCCATTGCTAAAGATCCGTTCCGTAGTACGAATCCCAGAGCCATCAGCGACAAAACTGAAGCTGCGTTTGAGGCGTTCTTTAAACGGGGAGACTATAAAGCTGCTGCCACTTATTTGAGCCAAACTGAATCCACGGAGCCGTTGGCGCTGTCGATGAAAGCGACCTTAGCTTACAACGATATTTTGGTAGGTCGAGATAATAAAGAGAAGCAAGCTGCCCTGTTGGAGCAGTTTCGGAGCTATGGCACCCAAACCCGCACGGCTGCCGAAAAATTATTGCCCACCGATCCGCTGCGCGGCAATATGTATCTAGCGGTAAGCCACTTTTTTGACGGCGTGTATGCTTTCACGAAAGACGGCACGATTAAAGGTACGCCACAAGTTTTAAAGGAATTGCAGCAGGTCATGAAGTATTTGGATGCGGCAGAAGCGATCGCCCCCAATGACCCCGAACTTAATATGCTGCGGGGCTATATGGATATTTATACAGGCATTTATTTGCCGTTTGGTAGCTCTGAGAAAGGATTAGAGCGGTTGCAGAAATATGCGAATCCTCGCTACTTGGCAGAACGCGGTTTGGCGATGGGTTATCTAGAAATGAAGCAACACGATAAAGCCCTAGCTGCTATCGATCGCGCGATCGTCCTCACGCCTACCAATCCAGAGCTTCAATATCTCAAAGCCAAAATTTTGGTAAAACAAGGGAAAGACCAAGAAAGCCTTGCCTATTTCGATAAAGCCTTGAGCAAAAAAGATCAGTTGCTTGTGGGTTTAGTCCGTGAAATGGAGCGGGCGCAACGTAAAGCAAAAGAGCGATTGGCAGGAGTGAAGTAGAAGTAGGTGTCGGGTGTCGAAGGTCGAAGGTCGAAGGTGAAGGTCGAGTGTCGAAGGTGAAGGTCAAATAGGCTCGCTCGCGTCTCCCCTTCGCTCGCAACTCGCCATTCGCAACTCGCCATTCGCGTCTCCCCTTCGCTCGCAACTCGCCATTCGCAACTCGCCATTCGCAACTCGCCATTGTCAATTTCTTCATGTCCCTGTTCCCTAACCCCTAACCCCTACTTCCCCTATGCTGGAGGTAGGAACGTTTGGGAGCGATCGCTATGCAGATACAGTTTCGTGAATTTAATCCATTCAGCGTTTGGATTTGGCTAGAGTTCAGCAATGTTCCATCGGAGATGGAGAAGCAATATGTTGAGGAAGTTTTGAATTCCTGGTTTTTTATTGGGAAACTGGGCGGCTTTAATGCTGAAAATATGCAGGTGCAAGAAGTTGGGCTAGAAATTGGCTACATGGATTACGACGAAGATATCGCAGAAACGAGCCTATCGGCGTTGATGCACAATATGGGCGATGTGGAATATGAGGGCGGTTGGGCGCGCTGCTGGTTTGATTTGGGCACCAGTGACGCGATCGCCCTGGATGTGCTGATCAATTCACTCCGCCAATTTAGCAAGGATTTTGTCACGATTGAGCAGGTGATTATTGGGGGCGAAAACGAGGATTGGCAGACGGGTGACAGCCATCGATCAGATCTGATGTTTGAGAGTCAATATAACTAGGTTAAGCGGCGAGAGGTGAGAGGCAATGGGGAATTCAGCGATTCGGGCGGTGGCGTTGGGGTTGATTTTTCAGGGCGATCGCGTGTTTGTGTATGAAGGCTACGATCCCTACAAAGAAAGGACGTTTCATCGGGCACTGGGCGGCGGGATTGAGTTTGGCGAAACGAGCCTGGAAGCGCTTCAGCGAGAGTTTCAAGAAGAAATTCAGGCGGAACTGACCAATATTCAATATCTCGGCTGCACCGAAAATATTTTCACATATGGCGGCACTCCGTTTCATGAATTGGTTCAGCTTTATCGCGCCGATTTTGTTGATCCGAGGTTTTACCAACTGGAAGAATTGGTATTTGCAGATGGTTTAGCAGAGAACATCACCGCCCGATGGTTTGAGCGCGATCGCTTTCTATCGGGCGAACTCTGGCTTGTGCCTGAACCCTGTTTAGACTACCTGTAATCTTACAAACGGGTTATTGCACCGCCCATAGTTCCGTTCCATTAGTCGCATCGCTAGCGGCAAAGAACAGTTTGCCATCCACCACCGTTAGCCCGGTTGGAGTAGAGGAGAAGTTGCCACTCACCGCGACGGTTCCCGTAGAAGTGCCATCTGTGCGGAAGACCTTGTTGCCTGTGCCATCGTTTGCCGTAAAATACAGCGATCCGTTGAAGTTCGTCAACGATGCCACCGTATCATTGCCAGCACTATTGAGATTTCTCACCAATGTTGCTGTTGAGATTCCATCACTTGACCACAGTTGCAGGTCGGGGCTTCCCGCTGTGCCCGCATCTACGGTAAAGAACAACTTAGAACCGATCGCCACTAGATTTGTCGGCTGTTGCCCCGCAGAAGGGAGCGTTGAGACCAACGTCACCGTGCCATCAGCATTACTTTGCCACAGTTTGAATGCCACTGCATCTCGCGCAAAGAAGTAGAGCGTTCCATTCACATTCACCAAATTATTGGGAGTGGAACTAGCGCTACTAGGGTTAAGATCCGCGACTCGTGCGGTATTAGCGCCCGTGCCATCGCTCCGCCATAGTTCTGTGCCGCTGCTGTCAACGGCGGTAAAGAACAGTGTATTCCCCATTGCCGTCACCCGTTGAATCTGAGCACCAGAGCCAAGATCTCTCACTAGCACAGTGTTTCCATTGGTTCCGTCTGTTTTCCAAAGCTGCGTTGCACTATTGGCTGTGAAGTATAGGGCATTTCCGACAACCGTCAAGTTTGCTGGAACGGTGTAGCTGGGCGACGCGACTAATTTCACCGGGTTGCCGCCGCTATCAATCTTGAAGATGGCGATACCCGTTCCGTCATTTGCTTGGAAAAACAGCGTGTTATTGAAATTCACCAAGCTACTAGTGGGTCACTTGCCTCGAACATAGCCATTAAAAGCGACTGAAAAGCCTACTGTATAAGCATCTTAATTTCTGCACTTTTAACAAGTGACCCACTAGTGGGTCATTTGCCTCGAGTTTAGCCATTTATAATAGCTGAAAGGCTTGCTGTGTAAAGCTCTTAATTTCTGCACTTTTAACAAGTGACCCACTAGTGCAGGCTGGCTGAAATAACTGAGCAGCTTAATCCAGCTCAGGAAAGCCCTTAAATTTCCAGTTGAATGGCTTGGCAAGGGAGCAATTGAAGTAGGCAATAAAATCGAGAATCTGT
>Ga0209181_10011068_pt1 | contig 11633 bp, 10 predicted proteins | sample MAT05_FD_187208 | JGI IMG/M metagenome (GOLD analysis project Ga0209181, IMG submission 187208) | Freshwater microbial communities from Lake Fryxell liftoff mats and glacier meltwater in Antarctica - MAT-05 (SPAdes) (version 2) | ecosystem: Environmental > Aquatic > Freshwater > Ice > Liftoff... | reverse complement strand
TGCTATGCGCATGGTAGGTCCACGCAACGGGAAGATCGAAGACGATGGCCCTTCGTGCGGTGGTGCATGGGGTGTGACGGTCAATATCCAAAAATCATGCTAGGGTAAAAGGGTGCCTCCGGGATTTGGCTGGGCGGCTTTTTCCGTGATTTGAAAGGTACTTGGGGCGCTGGCCTGTCGGCGTCAGGAAGCCGGCTCGGAGATTCCAGACTGGACCCAGTTCCACGTTTACCCCTGATATGTTCCGTTTCAGGTAACAAATAGCCATCAAGGCATGGCGGAATGATCCGGCTGAGAGCGCAGCATTGCGGACGAACGTTAGGAACCCGCTGTAGAGACGCCGAGAAAGGCGACCACATCAACGCAACGTTTCATCAGGCCCGCCTTCGTCGATCTTGCTCGGCTGGCACCGCTGCAAACATGAGACCCCCGGACAAACTGGTCCGACGAATTTACTGGCTGGATGTCTCCATGCCGGAGGCTATGCTTGCTTGGAGATCCGCGGCTACGGGAACGGCACGATTGCTGCGGAGGTCAGTCTAAAGACGAAGGTGACTTTAGCATGCCCGGCACCCGAAACACGGTGATTTGCCGCGCAAGCTGCGATCCCTCCGGCACAAACGAAACGCTCCAAAAACATTCCTCGATCGTCGCCGGAGGGCCCGGGCGGTCCACTAATTCCAGAATGCCCAAAAAGCCAAGCCGGACATTTGTCGCCTGATAGGCGCCGGTTTGGCCGAAGAATGACATAGCAACGGCTTTGTCGACATATCCATGGTATCGCTTCAGCTCGGCGATGAACCGGTGGCCACCAAAACCGATGTAGAGATCGGTGCGACCGGTCGCTACGCCTTCCACCTCGGTCTGCACGTCGGCGCTGGTAAGATTGCCTTTGAGCCACTGCCTGAGGTCGGCCTGGAGATCGCCTTCCTTCGCAAGCGGATCGCGCAAATAGTCGCCACGAGGCCCGAGCTGCTTGCGACCCGCATCCTGACGGTCTGCGCAAAAACCCAATATCTGGAACAGGGTAGCATCATAATCATCCCTGATGTCGCCCTGATAGGCGGCACAATCGACAAGACTGGACGCGAGTTCAGTGAAGATCCGGTTGATGACAGGATTCGCAATCCGGTCGAACCCCCGATGACGTTGAGCCAGTTCCTTCTCGAGTACAGCAGCGGTCTCTCTCGGCAACTCGACCGCGCTTGGAAGTCCTTGGAGAACGCTCGTCAGCAGCGGAAAGGCGACGTTCTCTTCAGCTTTTCGCGAGTCGGCGTCCTGCTCGTTTCTTCGATGAATCCGAGCACGGAGACTGCCTGCCATAACAGCATCGATAGAGCAGGATTCAGGGTCCGCCAGCAAATCGTCGAGATGTGCCGCCAGTCCCTGTTCGCGCACAAATGCTGCTTCGATCCTTGGCCGAAGCATCGTCGCAAGGCCTGGACTACCGCTGATGGTCCGCTCGGCATCATAGACCGTGAGCAGATGCTCAATCGTAGCCGCGGCGTTCAGCCAGCTCGGCCTAGATAAATCCTGCGCAGCCTTCTGGGCGCCGCGGGCGAGATCGACCCACGCAATCTCACGGTCAATCCTGGGCGAGAGCCAGGTTGGAATGAATCCGACTTGCAGCAGGCTGTGCCGATCCGCCATGGCTGCTCCCAGTCGATCTAGCGGGATTTGCAACTCAGCCGCCGAAAGGTCCGCCCAAAAGCCCCGAACGAGATCAATGACCGCCTCATAGGCGGCTGCGTCGGCGCGCTCCTCACCAGTGACCGTGGCTTGATGAAAACGTACCTTTGCCGCTTCGAGGCGTCCGAGAATCTCGGCGATGGAATCCTGCTGAAGGGCACCTGCCAGCATAACGTGACCTAATTCGTAGGCGGCCTCGGCTTCGGCGGACGCGACAAGCCGCTCGAGCGATGCCACAAGATCGTCCCCACCCCACTGATCAAAAGCGACGCCAACGAGCTTTGCTGCATGCTCGGCGAAAAGCTCGCCTTCCGCCCCATCGAATTCGCTCATGATCGCTAGAATGCGATGACGAGTCACCGCGCCGGCCAGCGATAGCCGAAACAACGCTTCCAGCGCGTAGGCGGCGATCAACTGTGTCGCGGGATTGGAACGAGCAGCAATTCTGGTGGTTAGGATCGGCACTAGGTCCTTGGCAAGCTGGTCCCGCAAGACGGCGGATTCGATCAAGGCGTTGGCGGCGTCGCGAAACGCCACTGGCGATGTTGCGCAGGCGAACCCCTCGATTAGGAGTTCGGCCAGCAAGGTCTGCGCATCAGACGCAGCGGTCGCGGTCAATTCGACCAGGACATCAAGAAAGGGTTGTGCCAGAAGCAGGTCGCGCTCAGCGCTAATGCGGTCAAGACCGCCAAGGCGATCAACCGTCACCGGCTCTCCGCGCGCCAGGCAGTCCTCGATGGCCGCAACGATCGTCATGGCGCCTTCACCGATGCAGACCTCACCACAGATAATTGTCCTTTTCGGCCACCCGGCACCACTCGGTGCCCAATTGTCCGACGATGGCGGCCGGGTTGGCGCTCGCCACGAGAATTTGGAGCCCCTGGGTCTCGTTAGTGATTTTCTGTAGCTCGCCGAGCAACGCAGCGAGATCAATTTCGCTCACTTCCTCGGCCCCTGGGGAGTCTATGATCAGCAGGCCGGGATGTCGTCCCACACCCCGTTCTTTGCCCACTCTCAGCAACGCGATGGCGGTCGCGATCCGTAGTCTCAATCTCTCGCCAGCAGTTACCTTCCCAAACGACGTGTCTTCGCCCCCTTTGGTCAGCGCCAGCGTTGCGTTAGAGCTCAACTTGACAGACTCGAGCATCTTCACGCCGAGCCGTTGGCCCAACGACAAGATTTCTTCGCTAAGGCGAAGCATGATGTCGCCGCGGTTTTCCTCATAGGCCTTCTTCGCCTCGGTCGCCGCGGCTTGGACCAGCGCGACATCGGACGAGGGGGCGGACAGTCCCGGTTCGGTCTGACGTTCCTTGAGTGCGCCTTCCAAACGCGCGACGGCGAGCTCGGCATCGCGTCTCTGTTGGAAGGTGGTGCCCTTGGCAGCGTTCTCGAGCTCCTTGCGAGCGGCCTCGAAGTCTTTCGAGGTAGTCGCCGATATCATTCGCAACGATCTTTCATTCGCCACGGCCCGTTCCACCGCCGCACGCGACGCTTCCGCGCGGCGCTGAGTGGCGTCGATAGTTTCGCTGGCACCTTCCATCGCGTCGACCGGGATGTTCTCGGCACATAAGGAGCAGCTCAGGTCGGCGCTTTCCTTTTTGATCCGTTCACTGGTTACTTTCGCCTCGCAACGCGGGCAGCAGACGGGCTCCAGTCCGTTGAAGAACTGGTGCGCAACGATGTTTTCTCGCACGTCCCGCAACGCGCGTTCGTCATCATTGGCGATACCACGCAGCGTTTTGAGTTCGGTTTCCGCATCGGAGTGTCGCGTGGCCTGCTCAATCGCGATAGGTGATAGACGAGAGACCTCGGCGGCAAGGCGCTCAAGATCCTCAGCCGTTGCCTGTTCCGAACTCAGCGATCCGAGGGCCCTTTGCGCGGCAGCGAGATCCGTCGAAATCCGGGACCGCGCCTTCGTCGCCTCGATATCGGCACGGGCCGCAGCTTTACCGCTTTGTTCCTGCTCTTGATCGACCTCTTTCTTGACGGTGTTCGCCTGCATAACGGTTAGGGCCCAGGGCAAACCAATATACATTTGCAGCATGCGCGCAGGCAGGCCCCCCATCTGCACATCGCCGAGCAGCTGCTTATGATCGCCGCCGAAATAAAGGCCGCCTGACAGTGCGGTCCATCCGTGCTCGATCGCCTGCTTGTCGCCATCCTTGCCCTGCATGGAGGGAATGGGATCGAGATCCAGCGTGTTCATCATGAACCGTGACATGGCAGCAGCAAAACCACCGTCGGTGGAGAATTGGTCCAGCGCGTCCGCGATACCGTCAACGGGGCGCAAGCGTGAGAGACTTCCGCTTGGCACGCCTGCCGCGACTCTGAACTCGATACGATAAGCCTGCTCGTCGACGAGGAATGTCATCGCGACCCAATTCAGCCATTTGCGGACATCGCCCTGAAGGTCTTTGGGCGCGCCTCGCAGACACCATAGTATAATTTCGAGCACGCTCGATTTGCCCGCGAGGTTCTTTTCGCTGGTCACTGCCCAGATGCCGGGTTTCAAATCACTCCACGCGAAGTCGATGGTTCCGTGGCCGGAGCCGCGCTTTTCACCCTTGAAGGCAATTGATGTGATCGTGAGCGTGCGAGCTGGCCGCAATGGTCGATCAGCGGCGATGCCCCGTTTGCGTAAAGCAATTTCGGCCTGCGTCGGCGTCATGTCGACCCGTTGCGCGATTGTCTCAAGCCAACTTGAGGTCATTTCGGCAAACTCCTAAGGATTGCGCTGAGCCGCTCGCGAACCCGGTCAGTGATCGATGCGATGATGTGGTTGAGCTCCGTCCCGGCATATTCATGCTGGAGATATTGCCGGTCTTTCAGGGCCTTGCCACCTTGATCACCAGCGATACGGGCCACGATCGCAGCCCGCGCTTGATACCACTCGAATTCCGGCGCAGCTCCTGCGAGCGAGACCATCGCGGCGCGGTCTTTCGCAGTGAGCACATAGATATGCTCGCGAACCTGCCCCGGAATACCCTGTCGCCGGATCCGGATGAGATCGGCCGCCCGAAGAATCGATAGCGCATTGTCCAGAGGTTCGAACGCGCCAAAATGATATCGGATCATCGGCAAGCGGCGCAGATCGGGCTCACGATCATCGAATATGCGCTGGGCGAGGTGGACCAGTGTTTGGTCGCCGCCTGCCTCGAACTCGGTCAGAAGCTCGTTGGCGAGGTAGTCGGGATTGCGCATCCAGAAGTCCAGTGCTTGCAGCCGTGACTGAGCATGGAGAGCTACCACAACGTCCGGACCCCACTGATCTGAACGGTCGGGGCTGCCCGCCGCGTCGATGCAAGCCAGCAATCGGACGGCACTCTGTCGGTCGGTAGACCCAGGAATTTCAGCCACAGTTTCCGCCCCTTTTGCTCGCAGCGCCCTCATCGGGCCGCCCTTTTCGGCCACCTTCGCCTAGGATCTAAAGCCACTGCCGCATCCCAACCGGAATCCAACGCCGCTCTACTAGCATAATTGTAATCTTCGTGCTACATATTCTTGCAGTCTGTAGCGCGAAGGTGCCAAATGCCGACACCACATAGTCCTCCCGCCGCCGTGCGACGCGCCTTGCGCAAGCTAGGTGCCGATATCCACGATGCCCGTCGGCGTCGAAGGTTACCAATGGCGGTCGTGGCGGAGCGTGCCTTCACCTCCCGCTCCACCCTCCAAAAGGTCGAGGCGGGAGATACCAATGTCAGCGTTGGCATCTATGCCGGCGTCCTTCAGGCGCTCGGCCTGCTCGACGGTTTAAGCCAGATCGCCGACATCGGCAACGACGCTGTGGGCCAAGCGCTGGCTAGTGCCGAGTTGCCCAAGCGCGTACATTTCAAGCGGACATCCGGATCATCTCGCGATGGCTGACTTCGAGGTACATATCGACTTGGTTGGTCGCACGCGCCCCATCGGACTGGCGCGAAGCAATCGCGTCCGCGGCACAGAGACCATTCTTTTCGAATATGATGTCGCGTGGCTCGGCGATTCAGACCGGTTCTCGCTTGAACCTGCCCTTGCTCTAACCCGCGGTGCCTTCGCCCCTCCTGCCGGACTGGCGACTTTCGGTTCCATCGGAGACTCAGCGCCCGACACGTGGGGGCGCCGCCTTATGCAACGGGCCGAGCGCCGTCTTGCCGAACGCGAAGGCCGCGCCGTTCGCACCCTTGCTGAAAGCGATTACCTCCTCGGCGTTGCCGACGAGACCCGCTTGGGTGCCCTCAGATTCTGCTGGGCAGGCGAAGATACGTTCCAGGCGCCTATCCGCGCCGGCGTCCCAGCCCTGATCGAACTTGGGCGGCTGCTCCAGATCACCGAACGGATCCTCCGGGACGAGGAAACGGACGAGGACCTTCAACTCATCTTCGCCCCCGGCTCATCGCTGGGCGGTGCCAGGCCGAAAGCATCGGTTATTGACCAGCAAGGACACCTCTCCATCGCCAAGTTTCCGAAGGAAACCGACGAATACAGCATCGAGACATGGGAGGAAATCGCGCTGCGGCTGGCTGAGCAGTCCGGTATTACCACGCCGCATCATGAGCTTATTGAGGTCGCCGGAAAGGCGGTGATGCTGTCCCAACGCTTCGATCGTTCCGGCTCGATCCGCATTCCTTTCCTGTCAGCGATGGCTATGATGGGTGCCAAGGACGGTCAGCGCGGTAGCTACCCGGAGATCGTGGACACTCTTACGCAATATGGCGCGAAGGGAAAGACCGACGCTCATGCCCTCTATCGGCGGGTTGTCTTCAACGTACTGATATCCAATGTCGACGATCATCTGCGCAACCATGGCTTCCTTTGGCTCGGCAAGGCCGGATGGTCTCTTTCTCCCGCCTACGACCTCAACCCCGTGCCCACCGACCTCAAGGCGCGCGTGCTGACGACCAACATCGACCTCGATGAGGGCACCTGCTCCCTTGACCTGCTTGAGGCGGCTTCGGAGTTCTTCGGCCTCACACTGCAGCAGGCCCGCGCAATCATCAAAGAGGTCGCGACCGTGACATCGACGTGGCATGACACCGCCAAGGCGGCCGGCGCCCGCTCCGCCGAAATTACCCGGATGGCCAGCGCCTTCGAGCATGATGATCTCAAGCGGGCGCTGGCGCTATAACCCGAACCTTCATCTACAGCTTCACGCCTCCTTCACTGGACCCGTCCCCGGGCGCGACCATCGCGCTGGACGTCTCTGACATCGAAGATGCCGGCATCCGCGAAGTGCTTCAGACGCCGGGCGCAGCCTATGGCGCATGGTCGCTTCTGGATGCCCTGCTCGCGCCAACCGGCCCGGGCACCTCCTTCCTCTTCAGGCAGCCGCTAGGCCAGGCGCGCGAAGTGAAGGTCGCGTTGTCGGGCTTGTTTGGACGGTTCGTCGCCCGCGCTTATCTCGAACGATATTTCGACCTCTCCATCTTCGCCCATCTCGGCAACCACGTGATCGATCTCGACCGTCGCAAGCAGGCCAGGATCAAGCGCCTCGCCCGAGGCGACCTCCCCGACTGGATCGCAGAGCCGCGCGGTTGCGCTGACCGGTAAGGGTACGCGGAAACAACCCCAAGACCGCGACAAGGTCAGGGTCTGTCCTGCCCTCTTCGAGCGCGCCTAGTCCGCGCGCTAAAGTGGCGACAAGGCGGCTCGCCACTGGCGCCAGGAGCATCGCATGATGCGACGTTTGCAGCGGCCGCCGCCATTGTTTGGCAATCGTCTTGGCGCGGGAGCTGACATAGATCATGCCGCTCTCGTGCGCATGGCTGTTCGGTGCCGAAATCTCACTGAGGATGATGTTTGCCACGATGTGCGCCTGGTGGTTCGCCGCAGCCGCGATAATGCCGCCGTAAGAAACCTCGCGGCCGCCACTGGCGGTCGTAGCCTCGAAGCCGGCGACCTGGCTCTCGCCAATCAACAGGCCGCCATAAACGATGAAGCCGCCGGACGTTCTGGTTCGGCTGCGTTCGCCAGCCACGATCAACAGCGGCTCACGTGCGGGCATTCAGAGACCTTGACTCATGATATCGGTAGCGACTGTCTGCTGATCCCCATCACATTGAGTGTCTCATTCTTCCCGCTGCAAGGTTGCAGGTTTTTCGACCAATGTTTCACTGGCTGTGACGCCTAGCCTTACGGCGCGGATTTTCTCGGCTCTCGGGTGCAAATTCTCGCTCGGATGATATTTGAGTAGCATGTCGACGCCAACGTGGATTTTAAGCAAGAGCCTTTCCATCTTGGTGGGAAGCACGCTCCCGCGCTCCATATCGCGTTCGATCAGCGATTTCAGATAGCGGCTAACGGTTAAATGCTCGGCACGGGCAAGGCGTTTGACTGTCTGTCTCAAACGTATCTTTGTCGACGTAGGTGCTGATTTGCTGTACGGTACGACCAGTGACGTGCACCCCTGATTGGTACCGTTCAGAAGTAGAGTCCTTTGCCTTGATGGCTGATGGTTGATGTGATGGCAACGGGGTTGGGGGCATGCCCCCAACCCCGTTTGCCGGCGATCTCGGCGGGGGTGCGGCCGCCGAGTTTCGAGTGTGGCCTGACCGTGTTGTAGTCGTGCTTCCAGGCCGCCAGGATCGATCTGGCGTGAGCCAGCGATGTGAACAGCGTCTCGTTGAGGCATTCGTCGCGCAGCCGCCCGTTGAACGATTCCACAAAGGCATTCTGCGTCGGCTTGCCCGGCGCGATGTAATGCCATTCGATCTGGCGCTCTTGGCTCCAGCGCAGGATCGAGATCGACGTCAACTCGGTGCCATTGTCGCTGACCACCGTCAGCGGCTTGCCGCGCGCGGCAAGTACTCCATCCAACTCCCGCGCGACCCGGGCACCAGACAGCGACGTGTCAGCCACCAGCGCCAGGCATTCCCGCGTGAAGTCGTCGACCACGCACAGGATGCGGAACCGGCGGCCGCAGGCGAACGCATCGCTGACGAAGTCGAGACTCCAGCGTTGGTTCGGCCCCTGCGGCATCGTCATCGGCGCCCTGGTGCCCAACGCGCGTTTGCGGCCGGCCCGGCGGCGCACCTTCAACCCTTCCTCTCGGTAGATCCGCAGCAGCTTCTTATGGTTCGGCACCAGTCCCTCCCGCGCCAGCAGATAGCCAAGCCGCCGATAGCCGAACCGGCGGCGCTCGCCAGCCAGATCGCGCAGGCGTTGTCGCAAGCCGGCGTCATCGGGCCGGGTCGGCGCATAGCGCACGACCCGCCTGGCAACACCGATCAGTTGGCACGCCCGACGCTCGCTCAGCCCGAACTGTGTTCGGGCGTGGGCGACCGCATCTCGCCTTGCGTCGGGCGTCACCATTTTTTTGCTGAGATGTCTTTCAGCACAGCAATGTCGAGCATGGCTTCCGCCAGCAGCTTTTTGAGCTTGGCGTTCTCGTCCTCGAGCGCTCGCAGCCGCTTGGCCTCGTTCACTTCCAGGCCGCCGTATTTGGACTTCCACTTGTAGAACGTCGCAGGGCTGATCCCGTGTCGGCGGCAGACATCCGCCGTCGCACCACCAGCCTCCTGTTCCTTCAATATCCCGATGATCTGCTCATCGCTGAACCTGCTGCGCTTCATTCGTCCGTCTCCTTGAGAAACGGACTCTACTCAAAAATGGCACCAAATCAGGGGTGCACGTCACACCCGCCAAAGGCGAGGCCATAAAAATAAGCCAAACAAGGGAAAAACATCCAACGCATAATTACACTCCCAAAAAAGGAATGCGACCCATTCAATAGCTCTCACAACACATGCGAAATCGCAAGCTGGATTCCTCTTACGCTAAAAAACTGCAGCGAAAGACCATATCGTGTGATGCATGTAGCGACCGTTTAAATCCAATGGTCGAACAATTTTTGTTCAGGGCATTTGGAATGCCCCAGCTGTCATAGGCGTTCTTGGCGATTGCGTTGCCGCCGGTGTCGGCAATGGCGATGATCGAGCCCTGATGATCGGCAAACAGGCTGCGGCGCGATGCCGTGCCTGATCCCTCATACCAGAGCACAGGATCGTCGACGCCGACGCCGTGGATGTAGCGGCGCAGCAGGCTGTTGGTGCTGCTGTATTCGCTCACCAGCTCATCGCCATCATAGAGGAACTGCGTCGTCACCCCGCCTCCCACCGTCTGGAACAAGCGCCCCAGCGGATCATAGCTGAGCGTCGCCACCTTTGCACCTAAGGTCGACACCAGGCGGTTCTCTGCATCATAGACCAGATTCATCGAACCATCCGAGGTCAGATTGCCATTGGCGTCATAGGTGAACGTCGCAGGGCCGGCCGTGGTATACTGGTTCAACCCGTTCGCGGTATAGCTGCGGCTGACATTGAGCGCGGTGTTCGACGCATAAGCATCGTTGGCGCTGGTGCGCGTCACGATCTGCGACGCCGGATTGTAGGCAAAGGTCAGACCCTGGTCCGAGCCAGTGCCGGCAAGATCGTGGCCAAGGCCCGAAAGCCGCGACACCGGATCATAGCTGTAACTCGCAGCCCCGTTGGCAAAGACAGGCTCATATACCATATCCTTCCTTCCAGCACAGCTCGTCTAACTCATACTTGTCCACAAGAAATCCATATGGACTCTTAATAAATCCAGGCAGCTCGAGAAAATTTCTCGTCGCGGACCAAGCGCCATTCTCAGTCGAAAATACCCCTAATAGCTTATCGTCTTCAGTCTCGTGATTTTGATGCCAGAGCAAATATACGTAAGTCACTGGAAGCCTCGCGAATGCCATTTTTGTATCTTGCTATATTCAGAGCCTGGCCCTCTCTGATAATTGCCAGATCCGTATTTTCCATCGAGAACACGAGTTGCGGACTGGCTTGGCGTTTCGCCTACTCGGGGGCGAGCTGTTTCATTTCCTTTAGCCCAGCTCGGAACATCATCAGCTTTATCCTTGCCCGATCCTCTTGCTGGCGATTTAAGTCCGCCGTCTCCGGCAGCCTTATTGAGCAACACGGTGTTATTGCCGAGTAGCCAGCCGGCTTTTTCACCAATCCATGCGCCAATTATAGCTCCGCCCATTGCACCAACGGCTCCGCCTACAATGGCGCCTTCGGCCGCACCAGCAGCCGAACATGCTATCGCACCAGGACCGCACAATATGCCTGCAAGGCCGCCGCCCGCTCCGCCTCCGAACGCACCTAACATTCCGCCTATGCCGGCGCCGACTGTCGCGCCAAATTTACTGGCGCTGTCGACCACTGACTTCGCCAACGCTGTATCAGCAATCTTCTGCTCTTTCTCCGCTGCCGCAAACTTGGCAGCACAAACACGACCATCTGTGGCAGTCTCACACATTCCAGTCGGGTCCACCATATTCACCGGATCATTCCCGACATATGCATAGAGGTTGACCTGATCGTCATATCCCACCGGGTCGGTCTGCAGGAATCGCCCCAGCGTTGGGGAGTAGATGCGCGCCTTGTAGTGATACATGCCGAGCTCGGGTATCCACGCCTGCCCGGTGTACTGGAACCGGCCCTGGTTGGTGGCGTTCGGAATGCCCCAGCTGTCATAGGCGTTCTTGGCGATTGCGTTGCCGCCGGTGTCGGCAATGGCGATGATCGAGCCCTGATGATCGGCAAACAGGCTGCGGCGCGATGCCGTGCCTGATCCCTCATACCAGAGCACAGGATCGTCGACGCCGACGCCGTGGATGTAGCGGCGCAGCAGGCTGTTGGTGCTGCTGTATTCGCTCACCAGCTCATCGCCATCATAGAGGAACTGCGTCGTCACCCCGCCTCCCACCGTCTGGAACAAGCGCCCCAGCGGATCATAGCTGAGCGTCGCCACCTTTGCACCTAAGGTCGACACCAGGCGGTTCTCTGCATCATAGACCAGATGGGCACCCATATCAACGTGCCGGATGCCGTTGGTTCTGGCCTGACGAGGGCGTCGGACGCCGGGCTCTCGGTCTGAAAGGCGGCCTATCTGGCCTTGGTTTGCCGAGAAGCGACCTCGCCGGGCGCAGCTAT
>Ga0209181_10011065_pt1 | contig 11634 bp, 16 predicted proteins | sample MAT05_FD_187208 | JGI IMG/M metagenome (GOLD analysis project Ga0209181, IMG submission 187208) | Freshwater microbial communities from Lake Fryxell liftoff mats and glacier meltwater in Antarctica - MAT-05 (SPAdes) (version 2) | ecosystem: Environmental > Aquatic > Freshwater > Ice > Liftoff... | reverse complement strand
CTCGATCAGCTGCGTGCCGCCCCGCCGGTTCGGTGTTCCGGCACGACGTACAGTTCCTCCAGCCAGCCGGACTGCCCGCCATGCTCGAGGGCCCAGATGAGGGACACGTAGGCGACCCCGATGCACAGGCTGTCGCGCAGTGCGAGGAGGAAGAAGCCACGCCTGGGCACGTCCAGAACTTCGTGAATGGCGTTCGCCAGCGCCTCGGCGGAAATGTCGATGTGATGTTCAGCCAGCTGCACGGCCAGCAGCCGCTGGATACTGGCGGCGTCATCTGAACCTGCGCGACGAATGAGGGTCATAACAGTGCCTCCTGCAGGGAAACCTGCTTCGTGTGCCCCGCCAGCCACTGGGTGCCGACTTCCCGAAAGCCAAATCGCCCGAGGAACTGCCGGGAAAATCGGCAGGGGCCGCCTTCCGGAGCACGGCTCAATCGTCCCTCAGTGCTTCTACCTGGATGCGCAGCCGGACCTTCCCGGCCTCGCCCTCCGCGTACTGGGTCATACCGAAATCGGCCCGATTCAGGAGGCCTTCCGCATCGGCGCCGCAGGCTTCCTTCTTGTAGAAGGGGTGCTCGATGCAATTGAAACTGTTCATGGTGAGTCTCAGGGGCCCGGTCACGCCGCGCAGGGTGAGTTGGCCGTCCACGGCGCTGGGCTTGCCTTCCTCGAAGACGATCTGTCCCGTGTCGGTCATGACGGGAAACTTCGCCACGTCGAGCCAGTCCGGACGGACCGCGTACTCGTGCATGGAGTCGAGGCCGAAATCGATGCTGTCGGTCTTCACCTGCACGTTGACGGTACCCGTCCGGGCGGCCAGATCAAGGGTGACCGTGCCGGAGGGGCGGTTGAACTTGCCGCGCCAGATGGAGAGTCCCATATGGGAGAACTCCAGGCTCGGAAAAGTGTGGTCAGGATCCAGTCTGTAGTTGGCCGCGGTGGCGGCGCCCGGCAGCAGAGTGGTGGTCAGGGCTGCACCGCTAAGAAGTATCACAAGCCGCATGCCGCCTATCCCATTTACTAGATTTTCAGCGGCGCCTGGTCCCGGCGCGGGTCCGTTTCCCCCCCGCAGCGGGCTTCGCCAGTCGAGCGGACAACGCAGCTTGCAGGACGATGCCGAGTGCTGCATTGACTGCGCGAGACGTCGGAAAGGCTGCCGCAATCTCCGGTTCGAGGATGACAATATGCGCATTAGCCGAAAGGCTTGCCGCATACTTGCCCCGGACGAGGCCCGACGGAAAGTCAGCTTTCCGATACTCGGCCCGCAGGTCCGCTACACCCGTTGCCTTAGTTTTCTTCATAAAGTGCCCGCTCCCGGCGGGTGGCGACTCGTGAGCTGATGAGGCGAATGGTATCGGATTCGTCGGTATGCATGACAGCCAGAAGGCGTCCGTTGCTGGAGCTGCCAAAGGTTATCCAGCGAAACTCGCCTCTTGAGTGCTCGGGGTCTGCGCCTGTGGTGGCGAGCGGGTCGGTAACCGCTGTGGCGGCTTCCTCAAATGCGATCCCGTGCCTGACAAGATTGGCTGCTGCCTTGGATGCACTCCACGTAAAACGCATCAGAGGAAAGATGACCCTTGGACTGCCATGAAGCAAGCAGCGAAACTTCGCGGGATGGCCAGATTCTGGTGGTGCAGACGTTTCCTACCCGTCTCCATCCCAGTGAAACTTGTGCAGGATCCGGTGCAGAACGGGCGCGAACATGACGCCCAGGATCACCAGAAAAACCAGCCCGGCATACAGGGCGTAGAGGCCGGCGAACAGCTTGCCGGCCTCCGTGTTAAGCGCGTTCACGGGGCCCATGCCTCCCAGCAGCATGGCCGCGTTCAGGAACGCATCGAGCCAGGCCAGGCCCTCAAAGTAAACGTAGCCCGCCATACCTGCCAGCAGGGAGAACAGCAGGAGGCCACCAGCCGCAGTGGCATGCAGAACGACGCGCCGGACGAAGCTGGCCTGGCTGATCGGGGGATGTTCCTTGCGCTCGTACACGGCGGCATTATCCGGCTGGCCATGCTCCGCCGCTACCGGGTCAGACCACGGTGCCGAAAAGCCGGCCCACCAGCGCCGTGCAGCCCATGGCCACCGCCCCCCAGAACATCACCCGGGCGGCACCGATCACGAGTGAGGCACGCCCAAGGCGCGCGGCGACGGCTCCCAGAATGGCCAGCAGCACCAGGGTGCTGCCGATGACTACCGGCGTGAGGATCGCAAGCGGCACGAACAGCACGAGCATGAAGGGCAGGGCCGCGCCGAGCGCAAAAGCAGCCGCCGAGGCGAGCGCCGCCTGAATCGGCCGCGCCCGGGTTACTTCCGACAGGCCGAGTTCGTCCCGGGCGTGAGCCCCGAGCGCATCGTGGGATGTGAGCTGATCTGCAACCTGTCCGGCGAGCTCGGGCGTAAGTCCACGGCTCACGTAGATGGCGGCGAGCTCCGCCTGTTCCCGTTCCGGTTCGTCCGCCAGTTCCCCGCGCTCGCGCCCGAGATCCGCCCGCTCGGTATCGGCCTGGGAACTGACCGACACGTACTCCCCCGCGGCCATCGACAGCGCGCCGCCCACCAGGCCTGCAAGTGCGGCTAACACCACCGGCTCGCTGGTAGTTGCCGCGGCAGCCACGCCGACCACCAGGCTGCTGGTAGAGATCAGGCCGTCATTGGCGCCGAGCACGGCGGCCCGGAGCCAGCCGATGGCATCGGTGCGATGGAGTTCAGCGTGGGCCATGGTTTATAGAGTACCCGGTCCCGAGCCGCCGTCCCTGTGGACGAACTGCCACTGGCCTGCCAGCAGCAGGGCCCGGAGTTCTTCATCCGGATAGCTGGCCTCATCCCACGGCCGGCCATGCGCGCAGAGAACGGCAGGGGATAGTTGGAGGGCTTCGTTCGGGCCGGTACCTCGGCCCCCGTGACGGCGACGACCTCAGGGGCCGACGCACAGATTGGGGACGGTCAACCGCGTGAACAGGTGTGGTGACGCCACAGCTGACGACGGGTAGTGGGCCAAGGCGGCCTTGAACCCGGGATGATTGAAGGCCATCCGGAAATGGGCCACCGACTCCCAGACGGCATAGTTCATGAAGGTCGTGCTGCCGCCGATCCCCTGATGCAGCTGGGTCGAGATATAGCCGGACTGCTGCTTCATCCAGTTGGCGTCCGCCTCCCAGGCCTTGAGCAGCGCGGGAATGTCAACGGTAGTGAATTGGGGCCCGGTCCTGACAATCGTCAGATCCGGCACAGGATCTCCGCGGCGCGTTCGAGCGTGGCCAGGTCTTTCGCGAAGCAGAAGCGCAGGCGGGGGGTGGCCAGGGGCTCGGCGCAGAAGACGGACACCGGTATGCACGCCACCCCCGACGCCACAGTGAGCCGCCGGGCATAGTCCACATCGTGCTCATCCGTGATGGCACTGTAGTCCAGCAGTTGAAAGTAGGTGCCCGCAGACGGTGTGAACCGGAAGCGCGAGCCCTGGAGCAGGTGGCAGAACTGGTCCCGCTTGGCCTGGTAGAAAGCGGGCAGGTCCAGGTAATGGGCCGGGCTGCTTTCCAGGAAATCCGCGAGGGCGTACTGCAGGGGCGTGACTACGCAGAACTGCACGAACTGATGGACCCGGCGAAATTCCCGGGTGAGCGCCGCCGGTGCCACGCAGTAGCCGATCTTCCAGCCCGTCGCGTGGTAGGTTTTGCCGAAGGACGAAACGACCAGGCTGCGTTCGGCCAGCTCCGGGTAACGCAGCAGGCTCTCGTGCGGTTGGCCGTCAAACAGGATGTGCTCGTAGACCTCGTCACCCAGCAGAAGCAGGCGGGTGCCCCGCACCAGCTCAGCGAGTGCCGCCAGGTCCGCGGCCGACAGCACCGCGCCCGTCGGATTGTGCGGGCTATTAATAATAAGCAGCCGCGTGCGGGGCGTGATGGCCGACCGGACCCGGTCCCAGTCCACGCTGAAAGCCGGTTCCCGCAGGGGAATGTGCACGGCCCGACCACCCGCGAGCCGGATCGCCGGGTCGTAGGAGTCGTAGGCCGGGTCGAGGCACAGCACCTCGTCACCCGGTTGCACTACGGCCTCAATCGCGCAGAACAGGGCCGAGGTCGCCCCCGACGTCACTGTGACTTCGGCGTCGGCATCGACCCGGCGGCCGTAGAGGGCCAGTGTTTTCCGGGCAATCTGCTCCCGCAGGGCTGGCAGCCCGGCCATGGGCGCGTACTGGTTGTGCCCCGCGCGCAGGTGATGACTGACCCGGTCGAGCAGCCCCGCGGGCGCGGGGAAGTCCGGGAAGCCCTGGGACAGGTTGATCGCGCCATGCTCCGCCGCCAGCTGGGACATGACGGTGAAGATGGTCGTACCGACGTCAGGCAGCTTGCTGGCAATGGCGAGGGAGGGGGGCGGCATCGATCCTGTGACGGGAAATTGGCGTTTTGTTTGACTTCAGTCGCGCTCGACACCGATCATAGCGCCAACTCTCCCGGGGCACCTGATCCAGACGCATGAATGCCAGTGTTGAAGCGGTTAACCCCGGGCCACCGCCCACTCCCGCACCTGCCCCCGCCACCCCTGCCTATTTCCCGACGGGCCACAGCACCCGCATGACCAACGTCCGCCGGCTCATCGAGCAGGTGGCAGCCTTCAACACCAGCGTCCTCATCACCGGGGAGTCGGGGACCGGGAAGGAATGGGCGGCCCGCCATGTGCACGGCCAGTCCCCCCGTGCCGTCAAGGCCTTCGTCCCCGTGAACTGCGGGGCGATCCCCGCCGAGCTGCTGGAAAGCGAATTGTTCGGCCACGAAAAGGGCGCCTTTACCGGCGCCATCTCCACCCGCATCGGCCGGTTCGAGGCCGCGGAGGGTGGCACGCTGTTTCTCGACGAGATCGGCGACATGAGCCTGCCCATGCAGGTCAAGCTGCTCCGCGTGCTTCAGGAGCGGATCTACGAGCGGGTGGGCAGCAACCGGCCGCGGCCCTGCGATGTGCGGATCATTGCGGCGACCCATCGCAACCTGGAGGCGGCGATCCGGGACGGGAGTTTCCGCGAGGATCTCTACTACCGACTGAACGTCTTTCCCATCGAGCTGCCGCCGCTGCGGGAGCGCCTTGAGGACCTCGCGGACCTGATTGGCAACATCCTTGAGAGGTGCCGGGCCGTCGGCCTGTCGCCGGTGCACATGGCCCCGGGCGCAGTCCGGATCCTCAAACACTATGGCTGGCCAGGCAATCTCCGGGAGCTGGCCAATCTGCTCGAACGCCTGTGCGTGCTCTATCCGGACGGCCCCGTCGACATTCCCCAGCTGCCCACGCGCTATACAGCTGCCGCGCCCTTGCGGGAAACCGATCGTCAGGAAGTCGCCGCCACACGGGCTTCAGGACCCCAGCCCCAGGATATCGAGTTCCCCGCCGACGGACTGCCGCTGAAGGACTACCTCGAGAAGATCGAGGTGTCCCTCATCCGCCGGGCCCTGCACGACGCCGATGGCGTCATCGCCCACGCTGCCAAAAGCTTCAGGTCCGCCGCACGACGCTCGCCGAGAAGATGAAGCGTTACGGCATCTAGCGAAAAATGGGGACATGCCTAATTTCCCCGGCCCCAGAGGGGCCGGGGAAATTAGGCATGTCCCCATTTGTCCCTACGGCATCTAGGCGGCCTTGATCGTTTCGTAGCAGGTATACCGATCCTTGCCGTTGTTCTTGGAGTGATACAGGGCAGCATCTGCCGCCGCCAGCAAGGCCTTCGGGCTGTCGAACTTGTGTTGCGAGTCGCACGTCACGATGCCGAGTGACAGCGTGATCCCCACACTCCTGCCATCCGCCGTCTGGGCCTTCGATGTGCGGGCCGCCTCGCAGACCCGCTTGCCCACCCGATTTGCCTCCTTGGTATCCAGACCGGGCAGCAGCAGCACGAACTCGTCACCGCCGTAGCGGGCGACGATGTCTGATTCCCGGAGCGTATCCCGCAACAGCTGTGCAACAGCCATCAGGATGGCGTCTCCAGCCTGGTGGCCAAACCCGTCATTCACCTGCTTGAACTTGTCCAGGTCCACGAAGACCAGGGACAGGGGCCAGGCGTGCTTCGAGGCCGTCTCGAACTCCCGTGCTAGGGATTCCTCAAAGTAGCGACGGTTGTGCGCGTTGGTCAGCGGGTCGCGAATATTCTCGACCTTCAGTTCGCTGTTCTCTTCCTCGAGCTGCTTCTTCGTGCCCTGCAGGTCAATGTTCTCTTTAAGCGTGTACAGGTTGCGGACCATCAGCGCTTCCCGGGCCGCCTCAATGATGTCCTGGAGCTGGGCTGAATCGTAGAGCTCCATCTGGAACAGTTCTTCCGCGACCGGCAACTGTTCCTTGATGAGGTCGAACATCTCGCCGAGGCGCTGGGGCTGGATGTTCAGGAACTTCTGGGCCTGCTGCCCCACGCGGTGGAGGCCCGCATCGCTGCGCGCACCGAGCCAGACGTCACTGAGTTCGCCGGACATGGCGACGACCCGTACGAAGGTCTTCTCGTCACCCCCCACGCCGGCCCCGCTGGGGTCGTGGCTGTGCTGAACCGCCTGCACCAGTCCCGCCGGCATGTTCCAGATGCCGAGTAGTGCCGAGCCAATCGAGCGGTGATCAGTGCCGATGCAGTTCTGCTCGTGCTGGCAGATGCGGGCGTGTTCAATCTTGAAGGGGGAGATACCCTCGTAGACCTCGGGCCAGAGCTTGTCGACCACGAGCATCCCCAGATCCTGGAGGAGGGAAGCAAGAAAGATCTCCTCGGCATCCGGACGCCCCAGTTCGCTGGCCAGGAGCTTGGCCCACGCGGCCGAAAGTATCGTGCGACGCCAGTAGGCCTGGAAGTTGAACCCGCCCGTCGACGCCTTCTTCAGCGCCGTTACCAGCGTGAAGCTGAGCGCCAGGGTCAGCGTGGCATTCAGGCCCAGAGTAATCAGGGCCTGGCGGAGGTTGGTGCTTTGCCGCCGGCGCGCATACATGGCGGAGTTGGCGATGCGCATGACCTTCGCGGCGATCGCAGGATCGGCGCTGACGGCCTCCGCAACCTTGCCCAGATCGATCTCCGGATTCTGGGCGAGCTGGAGTACCCGCATCGCTACGGGCGGCGGGGTAGGAAAACTGGTGCAGGTCCGCAGGCGCTGCAGGATGTGGTCAGGTATCTGGCTCACGGTCGTCGCTCCCACTCGGCTTCTCTCTGGTTGGTTTCGTTAGTCTTGTTTCGGCTGGTCAATCAATGCAGTTCCTCGGGCTGACTATTGCCCGGGGGACGGCCGTAAAGGCTCTGGATCAGATGGGCTTCGCCCTGGCTCAGGGCGCAGGTCTCAATGAGCTGGCGAGTGGTTGCCCCATGCCTGGACAGCGCAATGGCCTGGCGCAGACCGTTGCGGGCGGTCCCCCCGGCGACCCCTTCCGGGCGCGAGGTGAGCTGGTCCACCCGCTGCCGCAGCTGGGCTGCTTCCGTGGAGGCGGTATCAAGCATCCCTTCCGCAAGCGCGAGCCGCTGGTTCAGGTCGTCGATCCGGTTCACGAGCGTTGCGGCGGCAGGCTGGCCGGCGCGCGGGCGGGTCAGTGAGAGCAGGGCAAGCAGGCAGGGCACCGCAAGCAGTGCCGCGGCCACAGATCCGGCGGTTGCGGCGGGCAGATAGACGCTGTTCAGCAGGTCCGCCGCCGGGGCAAGCACCGTGTTGAGTGTCCCGGAAAGCAGGTTGTCGAGTGCAGGCATGGTCATTCCCCTCAGACGAGTTCGTCGATGATGTGGGTCCGGCCATCCGGGTCCTGCCCGGGTGGCGGTTTCTGGTCCTTGATGACTGGCGGTTGCTTCCGGTTCTCCCGCTGGCGCCGCTGGTCCTCGGGCCGTCGCACCCAGTTGCCGGGGACGATCGGCGTGACATGGTCTACGGGCTTCATCCGGTGACCTCCGTGGCGAGGCTGGTGTCCAGCGCCGGTGTGGCGCTGGCGGGAATCTGGACGGCGGCCGGAGCGGCAACGCCGGCGGGCTGTGGGTCCGTCGCTGCCGGTGGTGCGCCCAGAATGACTACCGCCACGCGGCGGTTCCGGTTGCGGCCCTCGACTGAGTCGTTGCCGGCCAGCGGCTGGTTCTCGCCCATGCCGGCGACGACCATGCGCGTCGGTGCGATGCCACGTTCCTCGAACAGGCGGACGATGCGGGCGGCCCGGGCCCCCGACAGTTCCCAGTTGGAGGGGAACTGGGCCGTCTTGATGGGCCGGTTGTCCGTGTGCCCCTCGATGCGGATGGGATAGGGGCGTTCCGCCAGGATTCCTGCAAGGCGCTCGAGAATCGTCACCGCTGCTGTGCCGATCTCGGCACTGCCACTCGGGAAGAGGATGTCAGTCTTGATCTCGACTTCCACCCAGGACGGCGCCCGTTCCACGCGGATCAGGTCCTGATCGATCAGGACCTGCATGGCCTTCTCCAGGTCGTCGGTCATCTGCGCGAGCTGGGCCTGCAGTGCGTCGTCCTCGACTCGCTTGGCTTGTGTCGCGGCCTCGGCCTTGTCGGGGAACTGGATGGCCTGTTTGGGCTTGACGCCAGACACAGTGACATCCCCCTTGGCTTTGGCGGCCTTGTCCCCGATCGGCACGGGCTCCATGGTGCGGGGAGTGCCGGCGAATGCGGCTGAGAGTGAGTCGGATGCCACCCGATACTTGCCCTCGTTCATCGACGATACGGCATACATAACCACGAAGAACGCGAGCAGCAACGTCACGAGGTCGCCATACGGAATAGCCCAGGCCTCGTGATTGACGTGATCTTCATGCTCGTGCTTGCGCGACATGGCGATAATTCCGGGCCTCAGCCCATGAAACCCTTCAGCTTGGTTTCGAGATTCCGGGGGTTTTCGCCTTCGGCAATCGCGATGATGCCAATGATGATCATTTCCTTGGCGTGGGTCTGCTTCTTGATGATGTCCTTGAGCTTGTTGGCGATCGGCAGGAAGAACAGATTGGCGAGACCAATGCCGTAGATCGTGGCGGTGAAGGCCGCTGCAATACCGGGACCCAGCTTGCTCGGGTCTGCGAGGTTCTTCATGACGGCGATCAGACCCAGCACGGCGCCGATGATGCCCAGGGTTGGCGCGTAGATGCCCAAGCCCTCAAAGACCTTGGCACTTGCCGTCTCCGACTTTTCCTTGGCCTCGAGCTCCGCTTCGAGCGCCTCGCGAATCTTCTCGGGTTCAGTGCCATCCACGAGCATCTGGAGCGCCTTTCGTGCGAACGGGTCCGGCTCAGTCTCGAGCGCCGGCTCCAGACCCAGCAAGCCTTGCTTTCGGGCGGTTTCACTCCACTCCACCATCTTTGCGATCAGCTTCTCCGTATCTTCCATGGGTGGCTTGAAGATCCAGGGGACGATTTTCCACGCCCGCATGAAGGTGGCCTTCGGCGTCTGGATCAGAATCGAAGCGAAGGTGCCGAGGAAGACGATGGTGAAGGCGGCGCCATTGATCAGCGACCCGACCCCGGCACCCTTGAGGATGCTCCCCAGGATGATGGCGAGGAACGCGAGGACAAAGCCTGAAACGCTCAGTATGTCCATGGGCCCGCCAGGCGATGAAACTTCTGTTGAGGTTTGCGGGGCATCACGAGATTGACGTAGCCGTGCGACTGACTGACGCGGCTGTCCTGCCCTCGATGGCATCCCGGATCCCGGCCCGGACACGCACCAGCGCCTGGCCATGGATCTGGCAGACGCGGGACTCCGAAACTCCGAGTACCTCGCCGATTTCCTTCAGGTTAAGCTCCTCTTCGTAGTACAGGGACATCACCAGCGCCTCGCGTTCCGGCAGGGCACGGATGGCCTGAGCGAGACTCGCTCGAAATTCATCCGCCTCAAGTTCTGCCAGGGGCTCGGTGTCCGGGTCCTCGATCTGATGCACCGGCATCTCGCCGTCTTCGCCTTCCTGGTCCAGGCTGAAAAGCCGGTGGGCAGCCGCCGAGGTTACGAGCTGAAAGTACTCCTCGAGAGTCACACCCATCTCGGCCGCGATCTCCCGCGCTTCTCCCGGCTTGCCAGTTCGGTTTTCCACTGCCTGAATTGCCGCTGTCAGTTCCCGTTGCCTGCGATAGACCGAGCGAGGTGTCCAGTCGGTGTTGCGGACCTCGTCGAGCATCGCGCCCCGCACACGGATACCCGCGTACGTCTCAAAGCTGGCACCTTTAGTCGGCGAGTACTGGCGCGCAGCGTCGAGCAGCGCAATCAGTCCCACCTGGATCAGATCGTCCTGATCCACGCTGCCCGGCAGCCGCCCGCGCAGATGATTCGCAATCCGCTTGACCAGCGGCGCGTACTCCTGCACCAGCACGTCGGGCGACTGCCCGGCAGCTGTGGCATAGCGGCTTGCGGGGTTCATGCCGTAGCCTGCTCCCCGCCTCTGGTCCGGAGCAGCCGCTCGACAAAAAACTCGATGTTGCCGCGCGCTGCCCGGGGGCCCTCCCAGTTATCGGCACGCTGGGCCAGTTTCTTGAGCGCCCCCGCTGCCAGGCTGGATGGGAACGCCGTCACAAATGGGGACTGCAGCTGGACGGCCCGCCAGACGCGGTCGTCGTAGGGCACACTTCCGGCGTGATCCAGGGTGACCTGCAGGAAGCGCTCGGACACCCGAAGGAGCTTCTCGAACAGGCTGCGGCCGTCGCCGCCCTGGTGGGTCATGTTGGTGATGATGCGGAACCGGGTCACCTGGTGTTGGGTGCTCAGGACCTTGATCAGGGCATAGGCGTCCGTGATGGAGGTTGGCTCGTCACAGACCACGACCAGGACTTCGTTGGCGGCCGCGCAGAAGCGCAGGACGCCGTCGGAAATGCCCGCCGCGGTGTCCACGATCAGGGCATCCAGGTCTTCGTTGAGTTCGCTGAAGGCATGAATGATGCCGGCGTGCTGGGCCGGACTCAGGCTGGCCATCTCGGCGAGGCCCGAGGCGCCCGGGATCACCCGCACCCCGGCCGGGCCACTGACGATCACGTCCTGCAGGCGGCGTTCGCCTTTCACGACGTCCGCCAGCGAGTGAGCCGGCTGCAGTCCCAGCAGGACGTCGACGTTGGCGAGACCAAGGTCGGCATCCAGCAGCATTACGCGGCGGCCAAGCATGCACATCGCGATGGCGAGATTCGCCGAGATGTTGGTCTTGCCGACCCCACCTTTGCCGCCCGTGACGGTAATGACCTTCACGGGCTTGGGGTTACGCCGTTGCCGGAGTCCCTCGGCCTGATCCGGGACGTGCTGGCCTTCAGGCGTAAGCATGGGTCGCAACCTCCGAGAAGGACTGGGCCAGGGTGTCGGCATTGAGCGTGCGGTTATCGCGCCGCATCAGTTCGACGGCCATCTTGGCCAGCCAGGACTGACGGTTGTGCATCAGGTGCAGATCCTCGGGAACGCGCTGGCCGTTGGCCACGTAGGCCAGGGGTAGTCCGCTCCGGATAAGGACCGACAGGGCGCCCCCAAGCGACGTGGCCTCGTCGGTCTTGGTCAGGATGCACCCCGCCGGTTGGGCCGTCCGGAACACGTCCACAATTTCCTGCATTGTTCCGGACGAGGCAGTGGCGGGCAGGGCGAGGAGGGTGGCTATCCCGGCGTTGGCCGTCCGCAGGCGAGCCAGTTGTTCCGGCAGTCGCGGGTCGCGCTGGCTCATTCCGGCAGTGTCGACCAGGACCA
>Ga0209181_10011064_pt1 | contig 11635 bp, 12 predicted proteins | sample MAT05_FD_187208 | JGI IMG/M metagenome (GOLD analysis project Ga0209181, IMG submission 187208) | Freshwater microbial communities from Lake Fryxell liftoff mats and glacier meltwater in Antarctica - MAT-05 (SPAdes) (version 2) | ecosystem: Environmental > Aquatic > Freshwater > Ice > Liftoff... | reverse complement strand
GGTAACTGAATTTGCGGCATCCCCACCCTCTGCCAAACCTTCCTACAAAAGTCAGCCTCTCAAATTTTCGGCTCATCCTATTTCCTCAAGCTCTTTCCTCTACAGGCTGAGATCAGGAGTTCTGAGGTTACCTACATGCTGCCCAAACTGACAGATATCCCTTTTTAATTGCGTACCGTTTTGCACACGTTCGACGTTTGAACGAAGCAGCTCCCATCCCTTTGTTTTCAGCAAAGACACCTCCGGGTCGGTCACTACCATTTTTTTCCGGCGCAATGGGGATTGTTAGTAGTGGCAATATCTATGATTAAAGTGAGTCAAATGGACCGATTTTTGAAATCGTAAAAATACTGCAAGAAACTTTGGGTTTATACTGCTCTGACAACTTGCCCCATGAGCATAGATGTCTTATCCTCCTTCAATGAACTACCGAGAAATCATCACTATTGAATCCGGTAAACGTGGCGGGTGACCTTGTTCCGCGGAATGCGTATTTCTGTTTACGACATTCTCGGCTGGCTCGCCGCAGGGATGACCAATGAGCAGATCATCGAAGAGTTCCCGGAGCTAACGATTGAGGATATCCGTGCCTCGCTCGCTTACGCAGCCGATCGAGATCACCATCTTGTCGGCTCAGCAGCGTGAAGCTTCTTTTTGACCAAAACCTGAGCCACCGACTTCCTACTCGACTGGCAGATATTTTACCAGGCTCCGCGCATGTGCGGGTGGCTTCACTGGATCAGGCTCCCGACGAGCAAATCTGGGTATTCGCCCAAACAAACGCCTATTGTATTGTATCGTCACCCAAGATAGCGACTTCGTAGAGCGTAGCCACTTTACGGAGCACCACCCAAAGTCATCTGGCTTCGGTGCGGCAATTCAACCCCTCAACAGATCGAGACCATTTTACGCCATAACGCTATTCTGATTACTGAGCTAATTCTGAATCCAGAATTACACTACGTTGAACTTATCTAACTGAAGAACTTGCCCCTCGATTTCAATCCCTCGGGCCTATGCGCTCCTTACCGCTGGAAAGCTGAATCTCATGATACAAAATCGCCTCTGCGGTTTCTCCAAAAGGCCCCATGAGTGCCTGCTTCCCATCCGGACCGACGAGCAGTGAACAACCGATGCACTTGCGTCCTTCCCACGGCCCTGCCGAAACGGGGCCGACATTGCTGACGCCTGCAATCCAGATTCCATAATCCGCGCAAACCGGGCCGTAATTATCGCGCCATAACTTTCCGTATGGTTCTCTGAAGTTATCGTAATCAGCAGGAACCGCCCAGGCACTCGGAGACAAAATGAACTCCGCCCCCATCATTGCCAGCGCACGGGAGATGGTTTGCCCGGGTGCAAAACCATCTGCACAGATCATCAGCCCGAACCTACCGAGCGGCGTATCCATCACTTGAAGACGATCTCCCAGCGCGTAGTAAGGATGCCCAATTGCCAGCTCATGAATTTTACGGTGATGCAAAAGTAATTCGCCTTGCGGAGAAAAAAGAACGGCGGTGTTGTAATTTTTGTATCCCGCATGTTCAGCCAGTCCTGCGCAGACGTACACACCGTGTTGTTTTGCGCTCGCACCAAGACGCTGACATGTTTCACCTCCGGGCACCGACTCACCCTCTGTTAACGCCGACGGATGCGTCCAGCCGAGTGTCAGCACTTCCGGTAAAATGATCACCTGCGCGCCTGCTGTAGCCGCTTCTGCGATACGCTCCAGTGCACGCGAAACATTTCCGGCTTTATCGCCACCATCCACCCGCATTTGAATCATCGCCAACCTAAACGAAGATCGTCCTGGTTCCGAATGGTCCATCATCGCGACTGTTAGAAATTAAACGATCTTCTGTGAAGCACGCTTGCGGGCTCCCGCATCGAGAATCTTTTTGCGAAGTCGCAGGCTTTTCGGCGTGGCTTCCACGTATTCATCAGAAGCAATGTATTCCAAAGCGCGCTCCAGACTCATCTTTAGCGGCGGAGCGAGTGCAACACCCTTTCCGTCACCCTGAGAACGCATATTGGTCAGCTTCTTTGCACGGCAAGGATTCACTGGCATGTCATCAGAACGGCTGTTTTCGCCGACGATCATTCCTTCGTAAATCTCCTCCTGAGGAGCGATGAAAAGACGCCCGCGCTCCTGAATTGTATCCAGTGCGTAGGCCGTGCTCACTCCACCTTCCATACTCACGAGCACGCCGTTGCTACGGGTCGGAATTTCGCCCTTATGCTCGGCGTATTCCTTAAAAAGATGCGACATGATTCCGTGTCCTTTGGTGCAGTTCACGAGATCGGTTTCGAAGCCGATCAAACCACGGGTGGGTATTACTGCCTCCACTGAAACACTGTGCGGCAAATGCGCCATGTTTACGATTTCGGCTTTGCGACCTGCGAGACTCTGCAACACGTCCCCGAGATTTTCGTTCGGAACATCCACATACAAAGATTCCATCGGTTCAAGAATGGTGCCGTCTTCAGCACGCTCAAAAATCACCTCAGGACGCGAAACAAGAATTTCAAATCCTTCACGGCGCATTTGCTCGACCAAAATCGCGATTTGCATTTCTCCACGCGCCTTAATGTCAAAGTGTCCCGCCACATCGGTGTCCGCCACGAGAATAGAAACGTTCGTTCTCGTCTCACGAATCAGACGCTCGCGCACCTGACGCGCCGTAAGCAGCTTGCCTTCACGACCAGCCAGCGGGCTGTCGTTGATACAAATCTTCATACTGATCGTAGGTGGATCAATATCCATGAATGGCAGCGGCAGACGGTCTTCCGTGTCGGTAATCGTCTCGCCAATGAAGGCGTCTTCAAATCCGCAAACACCCACGATGTCGCCTTCGCTGGCATGCTTAACCTCAACCTTGGCTAGACCCTGATGGCTGAACAACGCGGTGACCTGCGCACGCTCACGCCTGCCATCCTTGGCAATGCGCACGCAATTGTCGCCCACACTCACGCGACCGCTCACGATACGCCCGTAAGCAATACGCCCTAGGTAATCGCTCCAGTCGAGATTCGACACAAGGAATTGAAAATGTTGCACGTCGCTCTTCGGTGGCGGCGGGATGTGTTCAATGATCGCATCGAACAACGGCACCATCGTGTCGCTTTCTTGACCGATCTCTTTCATCGCGTATCCGTCCCGTGCGCTGGCGTAAATGACTGGGAAGTCGAGCTGCTCGTCGGTTGCGTTCAGTTCGAGAAAAAGCTCAAACACCATGTCGAGCACCTTGTGGGGACGGGCGTTTTCACGATCAATCTTATTAATCACCACGATGGGTTTCGCGCCGTTTTGCAACGCTTTCTTCAAAACAAACTTGGTCTGCGCCTGCGGACCGTCATGCGCGTCCACCACCAGCAACACGCCATTAATCATCTTCATGATGCGCTCCACTTCACCGCCGAAATCGGCATGTCCGGGAGTGTCCACGATGTTCACATGGTAATCCTTGTACTTATACGCAGCGTTCTTTGCGCGGATGGTAATGCCTTTTTCCCGCTCGAGATCCATGGAGTCCATGATTCGAATCTCTGTAAAAACAGCCTGATTGGAGCGGAAGGTGCCCGATTGTTTGAGGAGTTGATCCACGAGCGTAGTTTTGCCGTGGTCAACGTGGGCGATGATTGCGATGTTGCGGATGTGTTCCATGTAACTGCTTTGTGTGTCTAAAAAAATAGGGCGCGGAACATGGCAGGCAAACTGCATCCGCGCAAGTGGAGGTTCGCTTTTTTAATGAGGCCAGTTTCCGCAGCTCATTGATTCCCATGGACGATAGGAAAAAAGAAGGACAAGGGAATAGGGAAAAAGGGCGTGACGCTTCGCGATTTAGAAGACGCTTTGAGTATAAGCGCGAAAGCGCCACTACCTTCTTCCTTCATCATTTTTACTTCATCCTTTCTCCATTCGCGTTGAGGGAATAAGCGGTGGCGAAGCCGCCCGCCCAATGTAGCGCGAGCTTCCAGCTTGCACGCCTGCCTGCTTTGCTACGCGAAGTGTTGCAGGCGGGCATTCCACGGAGATCAAGCGGCATGATTCCAATAGGCAACGTTTCGCTGCGCAAGCTGGAAGCTCGCGCTACTTTGCTCCGCTTCTCTGGCTTCATCATCTCTCTCACTTTAACCGCATCCACTTTTAATAATACCCCCCATTTTCTCCCTCCATCAAAACACCGTTTACTACCACGCGGAATCCTGCGCACTGTTCCAGCATGACTGACACCGACACCGCTCAAAAAATTCTAACCCGCGACTGTGAGGTCATCAAAATCCCCAGTGGTGAAACTTTCACCCTGCCAAAAGGCACGCCAATCACCATCACCCAAGCGCTCGGCGGCAGCTACACCATCGCCTCGGAACACGGGCTCGGTCGCATCACCGACGCCAACGCAGACGCGCTCGGACTAGAAGCAGCACCTAAGACAGAAAGTGCCGTCGTGAAGGACAACACCAAAGTCGAAGACGCCGCAGTGTGGGATCAGCTCAAGACCTGTTACGATCCGGAAATCCCCGTAAACATCGTGGATCTGGGTCTCGTTTACGACTGCGTGATTGATCAACCCGAAGGTCAGCCCGCTAAAATTCTGGTAAAGATGACGCTCACCGCGCCTGGTTGCGGAATGGGCCCGACCATTGCTGCGGAAGCGCGCGCCAAGATCGAAAGCCTGCCCGGCGTCGAGGAAGCCCAGGTGGAACTGGTATGGGATCCAGCCTGGAACCAGGCCATGATCTCCGAAGTCGGCAAGATGAAGCTCGGGCTGATCTAGAGCAGACGGCAAAGCCGGCGCTCCGATCAACCATCAACACTCATCCATCAACTGGCCCGAGCTCTTCCTTCTGCGCCTGATCAAACAGCGCGCGCCAGTAATCGAGGCGTTCTTTCACCCGCTTCTCATAACCTTGCTCGCTTGGTTCATAATAGCGGCGTCCCTCCGGCAGATATGCCTGCGGAACGTAAGCGCCGTCGCCGTCGTGACTGTATTGATAGCCGGTGTGCCCGAGATGTTTCGCGCCTTTTTTATTTCCCGTGCTGCGAAGATGCCGGGGCACTGCGAGCGTGACTCCCGTCTTCACATCCGCGAGCGCCTTGTCCACACCCGCGTAAGCGCGATTCGATTTAGGAGCGGTGGCCAAATACACAGTCGCATGCGCGAGCGGTATGCGCGCTTCGGGCATTCCAACGAGTTCCGCTGCATGCTGCGCTGAAACGGCAACGACCAGACCTTGCGAATCCGCCATCCCGATATCTTCGCTCGCCAGAATCACCAGCCGCCTTGCGATAAAACGAATGTCCTCTCCGGCGTATAGCATCTTCGCCAGCCAGTAGAGCGCGGCATCCGGATCGCTCCCTCGCACACTTTTGATAAATGCCGAGATCGTATCGTAATGCTGGTCACCTGCCCGGTCATACACCACCGCCTTGCGCTGGATGCTTTCCTCCGCCGCTTTCATATCGAAAACGATCCGCCCCTTTTCGTCTGGTGGTGTCGTGAGCACACCGACCTCCAGAGCGTTCAGGCATTTGCGTCCGTCGCCGTCCGCAGTAATTGCCAGATGCCGGATCGCTTCATCAGTCGCCTGCACGTTCATCTCTCCAAATCCAACTACCTTGTCGGCAAGCGCTCTTTTACAAAGCGCGATGAGATTATCCGGGTTCAACGGCTCCAGCTGAAAAACCTGCGAACGGGAAACCAGCGGACTATTGACGTAGAAAAACGGGTTCTCCGTGGTCGCACCGATCAGCCGGATCGTCCCGCGCTCCACATCCGGCAGCAGCACATCCTGCTGCGCTTTGTTCCAACGATGAATTTCATCCACAAACAATATCGTCTTCGCTCCAGTGCTCCGCAGCCTGTTCGCAGCCACCGCCACCACCTTGCGCAAATCCGCCACGCTGCTTTCCACCCCACTCAATTGCTCAAACCGCGACTGCGTGCTTTGCGCGATGATCTGCGCGAGTGTGGTCTTCCCGGTTCCCGGCGGACCAAACAACAAAATGCTCGCGATCCGATCCGCCTCGATTGCACGTCTCAGCAGCTTTCCAGGTCCGAGGATATGTTCTTGCCCCACATAATCATCCAGCGAACGCGGACGCATCCGCTCGGCAAGCGGCGCATTACTTTTCAAATCCTGCTCCGCAGCGACTTCCTCTGATGTCCCGGCAAAAAGATCGTCAGCCATGGAGGATTTTTGATTTTTGATTTTTGATGGGCGATTTCAAAGCCTGCTGAACCCATAAGAGTTCTCGCGCAACTATCTTCGCGCCTTCGCGGTTATTCCCATTCATGGTTGCAGCTAAATATCAAACGCCAGTGTGTTGCTACCCGGTGTGGATTCCACCATGTCTTCAATCGTTTTTCCTCCGAGCGACTTGTCGAGCTGCCGCCGCACATCCGTCAGCAAAATCCGCAAGGCACAGTTTCGTGGATCAGGGCATGTGCATTTCTCCGACGGTTTCTCAGCCGCACAGGGGACAGGAGCCATCGCGCCATCGAGTAGTTCAATCACTTCGCTCACTCGAATTTCCCCGGGCTGCCGCACCAGCGTATATCCACCACCCACACCGCGCTTGCTGTTCAGCATCCCTGCATGACGCAACGCCAGAAGGATCTGCTCCAGAAATTTGATCGGAATATTTTCCCCGGAAGCCAACTCCTGAATAGACCAGGAACGCGTGGACTGGCGGGCAATCGCCACTAGCGCCCGTAAGGCATATTCGGCTTTTTTAGAAATTCGCATTGATTAAGCGCTCACACTAAGCTGTTCCCAATGGTGGCGTCACACAAAAAGCTAACTAAAGGACGCCCTTCAGCCACCTTGCTGAATTACAGCAGTTCAGCGATCTGGACTGCGTTCAGGGCTGCGCCCTTCAGGAGTTGATCGCCTACTACCCAAAAGGTGAGCGCATTATCCAGGGCACAGTCTGCACGCAGACGGCCTACCTGACAGTTGTCTTTTTCGGCGACATACAGCGGCAACGGATACGAGTTGCTGGAAGGCTCATCAATCACATCCAAGCCAGGCGCCTTGAGCAAAGCGGCACGTGCGGCTTCCACTGTAAAGGGCCTTTCAAACTCCGCAGTAACCGCCACGGAATGCGCACGATAAACCGGCACACGCACACAGGTTACCGAAGCCTTGAAATTGGGATGATGCATGATGCGACGCCCTTCGTTCTGCATTTTCATCTCTTCCTTTGTGTATCCATTTTCCAAAAACGAATCCACATGAGGAAGAACGTTGAAAGCAATCTGATGCGGATAAACGCTCTTTTCCACAGGACGCCCCTCGCTGATTTGCTGCACCTGAGACCGCAACTCTTCGATTGCCTGTGCTCCTGTCCCGCTTACCGCCTGATAGCTCGCGGCAATGACACGCTTTACCCCAAAAGCCTGATGTAACGGATACAACGCCATCATCGTGATCGCCGTAGTGCAATTCGGATTCGCAATAATCCCGCGGTTGGTTTTGATGTCGTCTCCATTGACCTCGGGTACCACCAGCGGGACATTTTCATCCATACGAAATGCGCTGGAGTTATCCACCACCACAGCTCCGGCTTGCGTGGCAAAAGGTGCATACTGCTTGGAAATTCCTCCGCCAGCGCTGAACAAAGCCACATCCACTCCCGCAAATGAATCGTCTCGCAATTCCTGCACAGACAGCGCCTCGCCTTTAAAATGGAGCTTCTTACCTACCGATCTTGCCGACGCCAGAAGCGTGAGTTTCCCCACTGGAAAATTACGCTTCTCAAGCGTCTTCATCATTTCAATTCCAACGGCTCCGGTTGCTCCGACGATGGCTACATGCAGGTTCTTACTCATAAAAATGGAGACAGAAATTAACGCACTGCGTCTGAGTTGCCAGTTTTAAGTGTTAAGTTTTCAGCGCCGCTTTCCCGCGATGGTATCAACCATCACTTCAGCCCCAACACATCCTGCATATCATAAAGCCCGGCTTGCTTTTTCGATGCCCACAATGCCGCCCGCAGAGCGCCGCGCGCGAAGATGTCCCGGCTGGACGCCTTGTGAGTCAACTCCACACGCTCACCGAGTGCGGCAAAAATAACCGTGTGATCCCCGACCACATCGCCGCCGCGCACTGCGTGCATGCCGATTTCAGCCTGTGTCCGTGCGCCGACATCACCGAAGCGTCCGTGTCGGACATCCTCGTTATATTGGAGCTCCCGCACTTCCGTGAGGATTTGCGCGAGTCCCTTGGCCGTGCCGCTCGGTGCGTCTTTCTTCATGCGATGATGCATCTCGATGATTTCCAGATCAAAATCCGGGCCGAGAATTTCCGCCGCCTTGCGCGTGAGCCAGTAAAGCGTGTTCACTCCGGTCGAATAGTTGCCGGTGAAAATAATCGGGATGTGCGCTGCTGCTGACTTAATCGCTACAACCTGCGCGTCGGTGTGTCCGGTGGTTCCAACCACGAGCGCCTTTTTGGCTTTCACACACGCGTCGAGCACCTGCTCGCAAGTGGAATGATGCGAGAAATCGATCACCGCATCGCTCTGGCTGAGTCCTGCCGAAAAATCGTCTCCAACATCGACCGCCGCTCCGAGTGCGAGTTCGGGATTCTCTTTCGCGCAAGCGATGAGCGCCTGTCCCATCCGCCCACGTGAACCATTGATTAAAAGACGAAGCGCCATTACGAAAGGAGGTTGAGCTTCTTGAGCGTAGCGCGAAGCTTGTCCTGACTCGCCGTGCTCACTTCACAAAGCGGAAGCCGGACGTCTGCGTTCATGTGCCCCTGCCAAGCAAGGGCCTGCTTGATCGGAGACGGATTCGACTCGATGAACAAATCCTTGAAGAGCGAATACCAGTGGTAATGCAGCTTGCGCGCATCGCCATAGTTTCCCTTCAGCGCCGCGCTCACTAGCGCGCCGACTTCCTTGGGGATGATATTGGACGCCACACTGATCACACCCACCGCTCCGACGCTGATAAATGGCAGCGTGAGCGAATCGTCACCCGAGATAATCTCAAACTGTTCCGGCAGCGCAGCCTTCAGATGGCTCACCCTTTCCACAGAACCACCAGCCTCCTTGATCGCCACGATGTTCGGGCATTCCTTCGCCAGGCGAACACAGGTCTCCACCGCGATTTCCACTCCGCAGCGGCCTGGGATGCTATATAAAATCAGCGGGATCTTTGTCGCCTGTGCGATTGCCTTGTAGTGACGAAACAACCCCTCTTGTGTAGGACGATTGTAATACGGCGCAACTAGCAGCGCGGCGTCGGCTCCCAGCTTCTCCGCTTCGACGGTCATGCTAACCGCTTCGTCTGTGCAATTCGAGCCTGTGCCTGCAATGACGAGACAACGCTTGGCTGCTATTTTCACAGCAAGTTCGATCACACGCAGATGCTCTTCGTGATTGAGTGTCGGTGATTCACCCGTGGTTCCCACCGGAACAATGCCGGTAATCCCACCAGCGATCTGGGCTTCGATCAGACTGCTAAACGCAGCCTCATCAACGCAGTTGTCTTTAAATGGCGTAACAAGCGCCGTAAACGTGCCGTGAAACATAGAACCTGAATCTGTAGCAGCCACGGCTTAAGGCTCAAAGGGATTTTTACGGTTTGATTCAAGCGCGGGGGTGATTGAAACTGGGTCAGGCTGAGAAGGAGTGGAGGCGACATTCACGGGTAGGGTGGGCATCTTGCCCGCCGTTTCCAGCGTCTCGCTGGAAGCAAGCGTGTGAATCGCAGTTACCGGCCCATCACCGCCCCATACAGCCAACTGGGAGGACGAGACTTTCACTCGCTTGCTCACTGTCTTCCCCGGCGTACCTACGACCCCTTTCACAAAGACCCCTTTCTCCCTTTGGTAGGCGGTCGGAGCAGGGGACGTGACAGGCACGCACTCAGGACGTTCGCATTACGCTTCATATTCTCGGGACTGGCGCATGGCCTGCCGGGTGGTGGGTGCGGAGCTGCTCATTTCATCACGGGCGCTTTGCGGGTGCGCCGGTGATGCACTTCTTTGGAAACTGCGGGCAGGGTGTGAACGGTTCACGGTGGGTCTGCGGGGGAAGCGTTCCCACGTTGCTCGCGGTCGCGGCGGGGCGTTGCTCTGCGTGGGTCGCGGGCGTTGGTGAAATGGGAAATGGTGGGAAAACGCGGGCCGTAGCGTGGGAATTTGCGGGAAAGGTTGGGACGCCCCGTGGGAAATGATTGGAAAAGGCGCGTCGATTTTTGTCATTTCCCACTTTTTCCCACGCCTCAAGCACTCGCTTGACGTTTTGCGTCTGTCTCCAAATTCATCCCGCTGCTCCAGGGCGAGTGCTTCGTAATTTCACCGGCGGGTTGTGTCAATAGTAAGCCGCGACCCCTTTTCCGCATTTATGACCGCAGGTTTGGACACCGTTGCTACGGGAGATTAATGGAGGCGCTCCTGCTGCCGCCGCCAGGCCCCCTGACGCGGTCCGCCGCCCGTTGCGTTCCGGCCTCGCCGCTACGCGGCGCTCCTGCTGCGCAGGAGACGGCCTCCACGCAACGGGCGGCGGAGATAAACTCCACCGTTGACTCAAAAAACAACCCTCTATACGCATCCATTTAACTGAAAACCGTCCGCCTCTTTTAACGATAGGATAGAAAAAACGCCCCCACAAATTAACTCGTATGATCAGTCGGATCAGAAATGTAGAACTAGAAAATTTGACCTCGATTCAGAAAACCCATGAAAATATTTACTATATTAGTAATACTTTGCGGTCTCTCTCGTGCTTTATGCAATGATAGTCAGACTCAGTTTAATATATTTGGACACCCTATACTGGATAAAGAAGGGCATACTTCACAGTACCCCTCCGACTTCAAATCAAATTTTGTTGAAATTGTCGAACTGAAAACGTCAGACAACTTTAATTCGTATATTAAAAAATGTCTTAAGAAGTCAGCAGAAAATCCGAAGTTTAAAGATCGCGAGGATATTATTTTCAGCGCTGACATGGTGTGTTATTTGAAAAATCAATGGAAAATGCACAAAGAGCTTCAAAATGAAAGTAGCTTGCTCGCGCTTCAAGCTATTGCAGCTTCTTATCAAAAGCGAATTTTGGAGACAAAAATTCTTAATTATGTAAAGCCCAAGGTAGACAAAGACGTGTACGACATTAAAAAATTCCACAAACATAACCTTGAATCATCGATTCAAAGCGGTATTAAATTTATCGAACCTTATTTTAACTCACTTCATAAACAAATTTTGCAGTTGAAGTTACCCGAGTAGTACTGGGGTTAGCAAATTACCATCGTTTAATGTTGGAGCACGGATGATCTGGAGAGTGAACTGGTTAAAAGCAGCCGCGACATTTGATACCGTAAACTAAGTAAGAACGGTGTCCAAACCTGCGGTCATAAATGAGCGAATAAAGTGCGCAGGACATCCCAAGGCGGGCCGTCTGGAGGGTGTCCAAAAAGTTGAACCCTTAACCAGCGGATGAATTTAAGTGAGCGCTGGGTGAGGCGCTGGGTGGCCATGAAGAGCGGCGAGAGGGTGATGTTTTTTTTGGCCATTTCTGCGATGAGTTTGGCTTGTCGCGCGGCTCGACGCTTGTAGAAAAAAGGGTCGCGGCTTACTATTGACACAAGCGTTTACGGAGGAATAAGAGAAAGAAATG
>Ga0209181_10011062_pt1 | contig 11635 bp, 9 predicted proteins | sample MAT05_FD_187208 | JGI IMG/M metagenome (GOLD analysis project Ga0209181, IMG submission 187208) | Freshwater microbial communities from Lake Fryxell liftoff mats and glacier meltwater in Antarctica - MAT-05 (SPAdes) (version 2) | ecosystem: Environmental > Aquatic > Freshwater > Ice > Liftoff... | reverse complement strand
CAGCACTATTAATTTTTATTTTACCATCTGCCAACAGGTAAGGTGTAATAAAAATACCCGTCACCAGCTTAAGGCTGCTAAAATGTTCTAAACTTCCATCCATTTTTTGAATGAAGCAATCGAAACTATTTTCATTGGCATTTTTAATACAGGCTTCTCTATCCGGCTGCAGTTTATTTATGGTTGAGCATGCACTTAAGAGGGCCATGTTGCAGAAGAGCAACAGGAGATTGAATAGATTTTTTTTCATTGTTCTGGATTTATTAGGGTTTGAGTGTAAAACGATAATAGTTATACATTATTGCGATTTAAACTTTAATATTTTATCTCGCATTTTAAGAAGCAACCTTGAGGAAAGTAATATTTAAATCAATTATAGATTCATTTTAAACAACCCTACATTATTACATGTTAAACGTATTTTATATGATATAATATTTCATGTTTAATCTTCCACCACATAAAATAAATATTTCATTAATCATTTATATATACCTATTGAAATCTTAACTATATTTACCTACCCAAAAAAACAAGACCAGAACCAATTGTTTCCTCTGTAAATATTACAACTACCTGTAAAGGATATAAAAATTCCACTTACGTTTTGTAGTAAAACCTGCTCTGTAAATCAGGCAAACATGCTATTTAATTGTGGAGTTGGTAATCAAAAATAAAATATGAGAATATTTGTAATCCTTGTTTTTTTATTGTTATGCGAGCAGTCTTTCTGCCAGGTGGGTATTGGAACATCTAATCCAAATAATGCAGCCATGCTGGATATTTCTTCACCGGATAAAGGTTTACTAATACCAAGACTTGCCCTGGAAGATCCGGCACTTTCAGTTCCATTACCCAATCATGTAGCAGGTATGATAGTGTATAATACTTCCTCTAATTTATTGGTAAACCCAGGTTTTTACCTGAATGATGGCATAAAATGGATAAGTATTACAGCAGCTATCAATAAAATTGATTCGCTTAATAATGAGTTATCCAGCATAAAAAATGAAGTACCGGTAAAAAGAGCCATTTTTATTGCAGGACAAAGTAATACGCATTTTGGATTTGGTTCACCACAAAATTTACCTGATATAACCGGCAAAAAATTATCTCAGCTTGGAAGAGGGGATGCGGATTTAAAAATACTTCCCCTTAGTTTTTATGGCAGCTACCAATATACCATTCAAACAGATAAAATAAGTTTCGGTTCCATTTTCCTGAGCAGGTATTACGATTCTTTACAACTGCAATACCCGGGCAGAAATATAGAATTGCTGTTGGTTCCATGCGGTGCCGGGGGGTCAGGTTGGAGCGATGACCAATATCCACTCAATTCCTGGAGAACAGATGCTGCATACTATAAAGACATTACCGATAGGATAAAGTGGGTAAAAAATAATGGTTATCAAATAGATGCTGTATTATGGCACCAGGGGGAAACAGATGCTATAAACAGCACACTTAATTATAAAGACCTGCTTAAAAATTTTATAAAAAGCCTGAGAGATTTTTCAGGAAATGATAAGCTTCCTTTTATTTTAGGACAGTTGTTGCAATCCTGGGTAGGCACAAATCCTGCAAGAATAAATGTTCAAAGTATTATCAGTGATATACAAAATGAAATGCCTTATACCTATACCGTAAGTTCCGCTGGATTAACTTCCTTTGATATTATTCATTTTGATGCAAATGGACATATTGAATTAGGGAAAAGATATTTGGATGCTTTATTACCCGCAAAACAAAACAGCAACCCCTTGGGCTACAACACAGCTACGGCTGGCCAATACCTGTTGCTTAACCACCAGGGTAATAGCACTTTTAATAACATATTTCAGGCAATCCGTAATGGCAACCTGCCAACAGAAAATCTTTATTCCAGGCTGGGTGATTGCTGGAAATATAAAAATGATGATGGCTACTATCGTTTTAAACTGGAAGTAGTGGCAGGAGCTGATCTTACAGGAAAAATATTTGAATGGAAACAAAAAATAAATCCATTTGGCTTGCGTGAAAATAATTTTGAAGATAAGGCTGCCTGTGTTATCCTAAACAATACAATTGGGCTTAATGTAAATGAAATAAACGGACAGGGCTTTAGTTCCATGGTGTATGATTCGCCTGCAAATGCCACTACATTTACAACATTGTTTCATGCAGATAACAGGCTCAATAATTATTACTGGTTTTCCATAGGCCTGGTTCAGTCCTTTAATGGCCGTATCCCTATCATTCAGTCAAATGATGTAGTAACACATATTCGACTTTACATGATAAAAGAATAAATTATCTGATTTTACCAATGATATTCCGGAACGCAGGAGTAATAAAGGCAAACTTTAAAGACGCCCCTTTATGATTGCAACACAAAAAATAAACAAGGGATTAAGGAATGTAAAAATATTTCTATACAAACCAACAATAATTATTCAAACAATTTATAAGTGATTAATTGAGGGCGGTATTATAAAAATTTAGCTGGGTTTGCAGCAGTTTTTTATTTTTTACCCGCCTTGTGAAATTCAACTCTTCTGCCACCCGGATGATGTTAGCGGTAAGATCTTCCAGTTCATTATTATGAAACTGTTCCATCGAGAAATAAGCATAATCCTTTGCATTAAAAATTTCCAGATTTTTTAAAAGATCATATTTACTATTTTTATTAATAAATCCACATTGGATGAGTTCATCAAAATGAATTTTTAATTTTTTCTCCTCCCCTTCTTTCAGCTTATTAATGGTAGCATTGATAAAATCAAAATTGTAGTTATCTGTATAAAATAGATTTATAAATTTTAAAATATTGTTGGCAGTCTCATTATACTTCTTAATAGTTATATCAAGTTGCTGGTAATCTTTAGCGTCCTTCAACAACGTTTCTTTGGCATCAGGTAAATTACAAAAGAATATAAATGCCTGTTTATCCATCTCCCTTAATTTTTCTTTCTGGTCTGCAATTTCCGTTTCCAATGCTGCAATAATCTTACTGCAATCATGAACGCTATATTTTACTCCATCAAAATCAAAACTGCGCACTTCTATTTGCTTATCTTTTATAGCTTGAATAGTACTAAGATCAGTTTCATTTTGAACAATCGCTGTATTTAACCGGCCATTTTGTTCAGCAAAAAGAGTATGAAAATTATCAGAAGAATTATTTGTTACTAAAGAATTAATATCCCAATCAGCTATTTCAATATAGCGATTACTGTAATATCCACTATATGCTAAAGGCAATTCGTACAGAGCAATTTCATTCCTGTACCATTCTTCAAAATAAGCCGTATCCGGTTTTTCAAGCCCGGGCTCCACATTGGAATTGGTATAGATTACCTGGGTCATTTCTGCCTGCAGCTTTTCTTTATCCTTAAAAATTACCCATGCAGATCTGTCGTCTGCCTGGCAATCTATCGCTACCTTTTCCAGGTGGGCTTTTCTTTCGGCAAGTTCAGGGTGGCTTGCCCATTGATTTTTAAAATTGACCCTGCTATGCGAAAAGGATTGTATAAACTGGTAGTTAATATCCGGTAAGCCACCTTTTAATCCAAGTTCATTTGCCTTTGCCACATTGCAATAAACAGAAAGATAATGGTGAAAAATATCAAAAACTGGAATTATAAAATACACGGGCATTTACATCAGATGAGATAAATATTTTTTTGGGGAAAGTAGTTTGTGTTTCTATGGTAAGTTGCCTGATAAAGGCAAAGAGATGCGGCTGGTCCAATTCTGTTACTTCTACCCTGTGAGGATTTTCTTTTTTAGATACTGCAAAAATAAATTTTATCACAAAAAATAATACTGCCACACCAAGCCCCATCAAACCTACCCCCAGCATTAATGTTATAAATGAAGGACTTGCTGCAATGAGCGATATTCCCGCATAAAAACAACCAATGGTAAATGCAACAGACACTACTACCAATAATATATAAACTATAAAAAAAAGTATGATTGAAATAATTACTTTTCCAACCTGTTGCTTAAAAGATGCGGACGGAACCAGTTTAGAATGATCTACGTTAACAGGAGATGCAGGGTAAACTAAAGTATTCATAGCGTTGGTTTTATTTTGGCATACCAAACATAATTAAAAACCCAGCTCCAAATAAATGAATCAAATATTTATTTTAATACCCGGATTTCAAAAATTTCTTATATATATGAACCCTTGTGTGCATCAATCATTAAATAAACTGTTGCTCCTGCTTCAAATGGATTCTGTAAGATTTGTACACTCAATAAATGCGCTCCTGCAGATACATGCATGATGTAATAATTTCCTTTAAAAAATACTTCCGCTACTTTTCCCTTTACATCATACGCAGCTTCGCTACCGATTTGTATTTGCTCCGGACGGACCAGCAGTTTTTTACCAGCCACTTTATTTTCTTTGATTGATGAAAAAATAGGATCATTTAAATCAATAATATTATAATCCCCCAGCAGGCCGGCACAATATTCGTTGATCGGTTGCCGGTAAATTTCTTTTGCAGGTGCCTGTTGTATAATTTTTCCATCTTTCATCACTATCACCCTGTCGGCCCAGGAAAGAATATCGGCTGCGTCATGTGAAACCATGATACAGCTCATCTTAATTCTTTCGGTAATATCATGAATAACCGATTGAATCATTTTCTTATTTGCTGCATCAAGATTAGAAAAAGGTTCGTCCAGTAATAAAAGTTTGGGAGATGTAATGAGTAATCTTGCCAAAGCAATTCTTTGTTTTTCTCCTCCTGATAATTCATCCGTCCACCGCTGCAATAAATGAGTTATCCTGCAAACGGCGTATATTTCATTGGCGGCATCCGTAGAAACCAAATTAGCCATTTCTAAAATCTCATACACCTTGTAATTGTTGCGCAATTCAAAATGCTGGCTTAGGTAAGCAATACTTTTATGGCCTGCAATCAATACTTCATCTGGCCCCTTTACTTTTTCATTTAAAATAAAAATATCTCCGGAATCGGGCTGTATTAAACCTGCTATCATTTTAAGCAAAGTAGTTTTGCCCGATCCTGCTTCTCCAGCAATGGCTATATTTTGAAGTGCAGCCTGGCTAAAAAAAACATCCTTTACCACTTCAGTATCCCCCTGCTTTTTATTCAAACCATTAACCGTTAATAAAGCCATCCCACGAAAATAATCAATCAGTCTTTACAGCAGATTATTTTTATATGTCAAAAAAATAATTACTTCAAAATCACATCCCGGTTCATAGATTGTCTGATGAAAATATTAACTTCATCATTATCCATTGATACTTTTTGGTAATAAGTTGTTTTTTTTGAAAATATTTATATCATGAGGATTATTTTCCTGTTGTTTATCCTTTTTTTTAATTTTTCTTTATTGGCCCAAACCGGCGAGGAGCAAACTGGTTTGTATTTCATAAAAAAAGACAGTTCAGGATTTAAATTAACATTGGCAGGAGCTAACCATCTGGCATCTTTACCTTTAAAATGTATTACAAAAGAATTTCCCAATAAAACCAGTCATACCTCCAACAGCAAAGATGATCATATCCTTTTGCCCGCTGCCTTACATCCTGCATTTTATGGATGCTTCGACTGGCATTCTTCGGTGCATGGCCACTGGATGCTGATCCGTTTATTAAAACAATTCCCGGATTTAGCAGATGGCGAAAAGATAAGAACCGCTATTCGTCAAAATTTAACAGAAGCCAATATACAGCAGGAAATCAGGTACTTTGATCAACCAAACAGCGCTTCCTGGGAACGCACCTACGGATGGGCATGGCTGCTTAAACTGGATGAAGAATTATCCGGATGGGAGGATGATGATGGAAAAGAATGGAAAGAAATGTTGTCTCCGCTCACTGAAAAAATCGTACATCTCTGGATGACTTTTTTACCAAAACAAACTTATGCAAACAGAACAGGCGTGCATCCCAACACAGCTTTTGGATTAAGTCTGGCATATGATTATGCCGAACATTCTAAAAACGATATTTTCAAACAGGCCATTATAAAAGCATCCAACGATTTGTTTTTAAAAGACAAAAATGCCCCTGCAGTATGGGAACCCAATGGATCTGACTTTCTATCACCCAGCCTGCAGGAAGCCTGCCTGATGCAAAGAATATTATCGCCCGCTGCATTTGTACCATGGCTTAATGGTTTCTTATCATTAAGTGATATAAAACACCTGGCCATTTTGCCCGTGGTGAGTGACCGGAAAGATCTGCAGATCGTACACCTGGATGGATTATCCTTAAGCAGAAGCTGGTCTATGAAAAAATTGGCTGATGCTTTACCGGCAAATGATGCCCGAAAAAAAATATTATTGCGTTCGGCTGTTCAACATTTAGCTGCGGCATTGCCACAGGTGGTTAGTGGCGAATATAGTGGCGAACATTGGCTCGCCAGTTTTGCGGTATATGCGTTATTACAGGAATAAAAAATATCGCTGAAGTTTTAAAACTTACCCTCCCAAATTTTGCAAATTGCTTACAGCCTTTTTTATGTTCACCTGCTGACCAAAGGACACTGTTCTATTTGCTTAAATATGAACTGATACCTGCACAATTACTACATGAAGGAACGTTTACCAATGCCGGTTTATTTGCAGCCCTGCCCTGCAAAGCTGCAATCGTTTTGATCACTTATACATGGGAATATATCAACAAACTTCTGCAACAAACACTTAGTGAAAAAGAACAAAGTTCTATAGGTTTTTCTCAATCAACTCAACTTACACTGCTTAAAAGTTTCCATGGCTGCGGGATGCAGCAAACAGACGAGATCGTTATTTAATAACTTTAAAATCTAAACATAGCATGTGCTGTATCGCCGGTGGAGCTTACTTCGCAGATATAAAAATTATTATAGAAGAACCCTGGCAATACATTTCGTTTGGCAAAAGAAATGTATGAATTGCATTGATCTTTTAAAATCACTGATCCATTAACACAAAAGAAAAAAGCTGCAATCTTTACGATTGCAGCTTAAGATGAGGCTTAGGGGAGCCCCTGAATATTTTTATAATTTCTGCATCTTGCCCTGGAAATTAATTTCTTCATTTTGTACTGATACATGATACAATCCCCTGCTCAAAAACGGCAGGTTATTTAGCTGTATTGCATTAAAACCTTTGGTTACGCCAATTGTTTTTGTGTATAATACCTGACCATTTATATTACGTATCTGCAAAGTGGCAGAAGCCTGCCTGCTTGCGCTGAAAGATGCTGTAAAGCTGCTAACGAACGGGTTTGGATACAATTCGAATGATACATCTTTGCTGCCCATATTTAATCTTACAATAGGAGAAAGTGCAGACTTACCATCAAAATCTACCTGGCGCAGGCGATAGTAAACATATCCCGTACCGCTAATGGCATCCTGGAATTTATAATTTTGTAAGATGCTGCTGTTACCGGCACTTTTAACTTTACCTACCACAGTAAAATCTTTGCTGTTGGTACTACGCAGAATTTCAAAATGATCGCTGTTAAATTCCTGGCTGGTTTGCCAGTCAAGGCTGGTTAATCCATTATTGTACTTACCATTAAACGCTATCAACGTTACGGGTGTAGGACCACAGGCGGTAACATTTAAAGTATAATCATTAAAGAAAACACAATCAGGGTTGCCAAGTCCTGCTAAAGAAGTTGAAACAACCAAACGGTATTTATATCCATTCATGGATGAACTAACTGTTCCGGGGTTGTAGTTAAGTGTATAAGAATTACCAGTAAAAACTGCTTGAGCAGCAGCACCCAAATCAGTGAAAACAGTTCCACCATCTGTGCTAAGCTGCCATTGATACCAGGTATTTGTTTGAGTTAAATCTGTTACTGTAAAATTAATTGCACTCTGTGTTCCTTCACAAATGTTAGCAGGACCGCTTATAGATACCTGCGACTGGCAAACATTGATAGAAATATCATCTAAACCAAGATCGTTTCCTGTAGGAACTGCTGTTGCATTTACTACTTCCAGATCTACGGTGGTAGTAGTGGCCACAAATGAACCTGCTACCTTTACCCATGTAGGAGTAGCGGTATATGCAATCGGACCTGAATTTCCGATCACTGTACCATTAACCCGGAAAGAAATATTAGGCTGACTTCCTGCTACTGCAGCAGCATGACCCGCTGGTAAAAGATTAATGACCCATGCAGAGAATTCATAGGTAGCACCAATACAAACAGGTATTGACTTTATTTTATAAAATACAGGGCTTGTTGTGTTGTTTGGAGCGCCGTTTACTGCCATAAAATATCCACCGTCACCTGTATGGTCAGCACCTCTCCATTCTGGTTTAATACAGTTGCCACCTGTTGTATTACCTATTACTTTTAATATGGAATATCTTGCTTCGGGGCTTAGTCCGCCACTAGCCGCTGTGTAGGTATAATCAGAACAAGGGATTACAAATCCGGTAGTAGTACTGCAGGCTGCTAATGCATTTCCCACGTTACCAACCGGGCTATAAGTGGTGGTTCCTGTTTGTAAACAGGCCGCTGCTGCGTTGTTAACTGTAATAAAAGGTGTGCTGAATGTTCCTTTGGCTCCCAGAAGATTGGGCCCTTTAACTCCGTTGCATTGCGCTTGAACTGCATTAAAGCTGAATATAGAAATTACAGCCATTAATAAAAAGTAAAACTTTTTCATCACTTGTGGTTTGAGGTTTAATAATTTGTAAGCGGAGATACAAAAGATAATGGAGAGGGGCTTCTTATGTGGATAGTGGAATAATAAAACTGTAAGTACAGTTATGCGCTTTTACAAAAGATATTAAATTGGGGAAAGGAGGTAATTATGTGGTTTGTGAAAACAAAAATGAATTAAATATTGGAAACAACCAAATATTTTCTTCTTTTTTTTAATAAATATAATCGACTTTATATTAAAAATATATTTTATAAAGCAATTTTATAGACCATTTTACAATAAATAATACAGTTTGCTATCTTATTTTTATATGAATGCTGATTTATTATTTGGCAGCAAAACAAACTTAATAATTGCTAAAACCAAAGAATAAAGGCATTTTATTTATTGAATAGAGTAAATAAAAAACATGTAATTCTGCGATTGTTCCATTTCATTTACTCGGTATCGGCATCGCTATACCCATTATTTTCTTCATCTTCTGCCCCAATTATTTCATTTTTATCATCAAGTTCAGCTCCCGGAATATCCAGATTTTCGCCGGTAAAATCATTTTCTGCTGTTTCTGCATTGAGTAAATCGCCATCATTATCTGTATTGTCGAGCGCTGATCTGTTTAGATTTTCATTATCTACAGACATAGTATTTTCAATACTTTCATCCAGTAAGGATCTTTCTACAGGGCTAATATCGTTATTCACTTCCTTTTCGTTTTCCGGGATTTCTTTTTTATCTGTATTCATTTTTTCAATTTTATGTTTAACTCATAAATGAAGGCAAATCGCATGCCCATAATATCTGCTTAATAATGACTATTAAATTTCGGGTAATTTCTGAATAACCAATTAAAAAACTATTAATTTAATTTGAATATGACCTCATTTCATTTATGCTAAAAACCAAAAAATACAGGTCCCAAGGCTGTTTAAATGATGCCGAAAATCTTCCTTAAAATTAAAAACTACCTTTGCCCTTCATTTTTATAATATGACTTTTGACGATTTAAATTTAAACAGCCCTTTACTTACAGCATTAGATGAACTGGGTTATACCAATCCCACCACCATTCAGCACAGGGTTTACCCTGTAGTGATGTCGGGCAGAGATGTATGTGGCATTGCACAAACTGGTACCGGTAAAACATTTGCTTACCTGCTCCCCTGCCTCAGGCTCTGGAAATTCAGTAAAGATAAAGCGCCCCAGATTTTGATCGTAGTTCCTACCAGAGAACTTGTAGCACAGGTGGTGGAGGAAGTAAAAGCGCTCACAAAATATATGAGCCTGGTAGTAATTGGAGTATATGGCGGGGCTAATATAAATACCCAAAAAGCAACAGTAGAACAAGGGGTGGATGTACTGGTAGCTACACCCGGCAGGTTATATGATCTTGCCATGAATGGTGCATTTAAAACTAAAATGATAAAAAGACTGGTGATTGATGAAGTGGATGAAATGCTAAACCTGGGATTTCGTACCCAACTAAAAAATATTCTTGATCTTTTGCCTCAAAAGCGGCAGAATCTTTTATTTTCTGCCACCATCACTAATGATGTGGAAGCACTTATTGCCACTTATTTTAATGACCCGGTAAGGGTAGAAGCTGCTCCCACGGGAACTCCACTGGAAAATATTATTCAAACCGGGTATGAAGTGCCCAATTTTTATACAAAGGTAAACCTGCTTCATTTATTGCTCACAGAAGATGAAAGCATGACCAAAGTATTGGTATTTGCTGCCACTAAAAAACTGGCAGATGATCTTTATGAACAACTGGAAGCTAAATTTCCGGGTACCGCAGGTGTTATTCATTCCAACAAAGAACAGAATCACCGGTTTAATACTGTAAAACAATTTAAAGACGGTGTTTACAGGTTTATAATAGCAACGGATATTGTAGCAAGAGGAATTGATATAGCGGAAGTAACCCATGTAATCAACTTTGATACGCCGGATGTGCCCGAAAATTATATACATCGTATAGGCCGAACCGGCAGAGCCGATAAAAAAGGTATTGCCATTACTTTTATTACTGAAAAAGAAAAACCTTTACTCGCTGCTATTGAAACTTTGATGAAATACCAGGTACCAATTATACCCATGCCTGACCACCTGGTTATTTCTGATGTGTTAACAGAAGACGAGATCCCAAAAGTTTACATGAAAACCATTCAGCTAAAAATTCCTAAGAAAGAAGATGTGGGTCCGGCATTTCATGAAAAATCAGCTAAAAACCAAAAAGTAAATTTCGTTGTCAGGAAAAAAGACAGGATGATGAAAAAGTATGGTAAGCCAATAACGAGGGGTCAAAAAAAATAACCCGATAAATAATACTATCAGTGCAAGACAGCCTGCTCCAGCTTTTTAATGAATATCCACGGCTTGCCATTATTATCAGTATTGCTATCAGTATTTTAATTGCAGTTATCGGCATAGTGCCCAGTGTATTTATAACTGCTGCCAATATTTTATTTTTTGGATTTTGGAACGGTGTCCTGGTTTCTTTTCTTGGTGAAGCAATAGGTGCAGGTATTGCTTTTTTATTATACAGGAAAGGATTAAAAAAAACGATTCAAAATAAACTGCAACAATATCCCAATGTAAATAGGCTGCTTGAGGCAACAAACAAAGAGGCATTTTACCTCATCTTTTCCTTAAGACTGATTCCATTTGTTCCTTCTGGCTTAATAACTTTTGCAGCGGCTATGGGCAAAGTATTTTTTTATGTTTTTTTAATTGCCAGCTCCTTAGGAAAACTCCCTGCTCTTTTAATGGAAGCTTATGCAGTATTTGAGGTTACACGGTTTGGCTGGCAGGGCAAATTAATTTTGGCTGTGGTGGCTATTGGTTTGTTGGCCTGGGTTATTAAGAAAATAAAATAATACCAACCACCCATTTTTAAAGCTCCATATAAAAAGGCCTGAAATTTATTTTACAAGGCTAAAAGTTATAAGTCCTATTATAATTAAAATCCCAATCAGAGAAACTGTAAAAAA
>Ga0209181_10011061_pt1 | contig 11636 bp, 9 predicted proteins | sample MAT05_FD_187208 | JGI IMG/M metagenome (GOLD analysis project Ga0209181, IMG submission 187208) | Freshwater microbial communities from Lake Fryxell liftoff mats and glacier meltwater in Antarctica - MAT-05 (SPAdes) (version 2) | ecosystem: Environmental > Aquatic > Freshwater > Ice > Liftoff... | reverse complement strand
TCGCGCAGTTCTTGTCGAGCATGGACAAGTTCCGACCGTTGCCGCTCGATACCCTCATCCTGCCATCGCACGACCGCGTCTTCACCGGCCTGCACACGCGTCTGGACCAGTTGGCGGCACACCACCAGTTGCGCCTGGCCGAGTTGGAGGCAGCGCTCGACACACCCAAGACTGCAGCTGAAATCCTACCGGTGCTGTTCCGCCGTCCACTCGATCACCACCAGTTGGTGTTCGCCATCGGCGAGGCGATCGCCCATCTGCACTACCTCTGGTATGCAGGACGCGCAACGCGCAGCAAAGATGCCGATGGCCTGTGGGTGTTCCAGCGCGCCGAAGCTTGGCGGTGATGCGCAGGCGCCACTGAATATCAGGCGTCTTAACTCAATCAATCGTCGGGGTCGACCACTGGTAGCGCCATGGAAAACGTCGTGCCGTGTGCATCACCTTCATTCACCACGACCTGACTTGTCACAGAAACCTCGCCACCCATTCGCTCGATGACGGTCTTGACGAATACCAACCCGAGTCCGATGCCCTCCGCCCTAGGCTGCCCCTCCTGTTCGATGCGCTGAAAGCGTATAAACAGACGCGAAATGTTCTCCGGCGCGATACCGAATCCCTCGTCAATCACGTCTACACGCCACCGTTTGCCGTCGTCTGACAGGCTCAACGCGACGGCAACCATGGTTTCATCCGGGCTGTATTTGACCGCATTCGACAAAAGATTGATTACCGCTCTCGTCAGCAGATCGCGATCTCCCGAGACCCATGCCTCGTCATAAGGGGCACTGAGCACCACGCGAATTGATTTTCCACGAGCAGCGGAATCTCCCTCCTCCACAACATCGCGCAATATCTGCGTCAATTCAACGATCGCGAAATCGGAAGGCTTGGCCCGCTCGGCCCTGGCCAGCCTTAGAAAGTCATCTGCCAGATTGAGTGTGCGTTGCGCGTACTTGCCGATTCGCGCGAGCAGCGTGGTCTGCGGGATGCTGTGCGGATCCTCTTTCACCATCTCGAGCAAAGTAATGATCGAAGCCTGCGGCGAGCGCATATCGTGCGAAAGAAATCGGAGCGCTTCATCGCGACGGCGCTCGGACTCACGCAGCGGCGTGATATCGGCGATCGTAACAATCAGTCCAGTCGCCTCACCCAAGTGGGAATACAGCGGCGCAAACTGGACCACGCAATCACGTTCAGGAACGGCATCAATCGTCTTCGCCTCCACGGTGGTCGGCGTAACCAACCCGTTGACGGCAGCTCCCATTGGCGAAGGCAGACCGGTGGTGGGTAAAGTGCCAAGAAGCGCGTCCCAGCTGCCACCTTCTTCAACGCGCAACCGGGCTAATGCGTCGCGCAGTTCGCGCCCAGCCAGTGGCATTGACGCGGTTGCGGCTGCCAGTTCGCCGGCGCCGTTCAACAATTGATCGGCCATGCTGTTCGACAGCAGGATCCGGCCGTTGAAGTCAACCACCAGCGCGGCCGTTGGCAGACATTCGAGGGTGCTTGCCACAAACCGCTTTAGATGACGCAGGCGTTCGGTGGCGGCAGTGATTGTCGCGATACGGCGCTCGATGAAATCGGCGATGCGCGGCGCCCGGCTGGCAGGGCTTTCCTGTGTAACAGCTAAACGGCGTTTAGTGGCAGAAAACACATCCGGCTCGTCCGCCAGACGGGCCAGCTCGGCGTCGAAGTAGCGCTGCGTCGCCTCCAGCTTGCGCCAGCTCCACAGGGGGTAGGTCGTGGCGACTGCCAGCAGCGCCAGTGTCGGGCTGATCCAAACCATGCCGAATCTGAACAGTAATATCGTTCCCAGTAACAGGTAAAGATTTGCCGCGATCGCCAACGTTAGCGACTGTCGGGGATTGAGCCACAGGTACCCACACATCACACCGAGGACCGCAAACATGGCGAGCAGCGCGCTCTCCAATGCATCCACCTCACGCAATTCAATGCCTTGCACCAATGCTTGCACCACGTTTGCATGCGCCTCGACACCTGACATTGCCCGCTTGATTCCGGTGACGGGTGTCGGAAATTCGTCACCGAGCCCGTCCGCCGTGACGCCGACCAGCACAATCTTGTTGGCAAAGGCCCCAGCCGCTACATCACCACGCAACACGCTGATGTAGGGGATGACTGTGAAGGTGCCTGCCGGGCCAGCGAACGGCACCAGCAGCGGATGCTCCCGCTGCCAGGCACCACCAAACCGATCAGCAACTGGCACAGGCATGCCAACAAGCACCGCTGCCGTCTTAACCCTGTGAGAAAACAGTCCGCTTTGCACGAGTGCCTCATACCCTAGCAGCCGGAATTTCGGGCTACCCGAACCTGCCATGAGAAACACGCGCCGCAACACGCCGTCGGCGTCCGCTTGTGACTGGATATGCGCTAGCGACAAAGCACCCGCGCCGATCTTCGCAACCGGTGGCAAGTCGCCGATGATCAGGCCCTCGTCAATTCGCGGAATGACCGGGAGCACGACGCGTCCGGCGCGGGCGATGGCCGAGCCCAACACCTCATCGGATTGCGGATCGGTCTTATCCGGTTCCGTCAGGATGAGATCAAGCGCGATGATGGCGGGCTTTGCCTCGATGAGCTTCTCCAACAACGTCGCGTGGATGGCGCGTTGCCAAGGCCAGCGCCCCAGCTGCTGCAGGCTGGCCTCATCGATGCCGACAATCACCACTTCCGGAATGGCGGGACGCTGCCAAAGGCGCATGGCAAGGTCGTAACCCGATTGATCTATCCGCGCCAGCCAGTCGAAGCGTGCTGCCGCACTGATGACGGCAAAGAGCAGCAGCAGAATAACGATCCACTCGCGCCAAAAGGAATGCTTCATTCGACGATTATGGCTTGTATGCGAAAGCCACAATGCACCTTCGGCGTTCGGCCGAAAGGCCACCGAAAGGACAACATCCGCAGCGACAGCGAGTGCGCACCGCTTGCCTCGCCTGACTAAAGGAGCGCGCCGAACACTTCGATCGCGCGCGGATCACTCCATTCGCCAGCATTCTTGATGTTGCCCGGCGTCGAACCGGTTCCGACCACACGCACCCTCACAAAATAGCCTCCCTTCGAGAGACCCTCCAGCAGCAGAGCGCTTTGCTGGGTTACGCGACTGCGCAACACATCGGCAAAATCTTCACGTCGCGAAACTTCATACTGGTAGGTCTCGTCGTTGCCACCCGTCCACTTAAGTTGCGAAACACTGCCGCCCACGACCGCTGTGATCTTGAGCTTGCTGCTTCGCACCACAACGTCGCGGGCCTCGCTGAATGGGCGTGGCTGGCCATCCACACCAATCGCCGCCACCCGCCAAAAAAAGCGACTACTGCCAAACGTCAAGTTGACGGCATAACTCGTCGTCCCAATAGCAGCTTGATCGACCAGCACTGGGACAAACGCTTCATTGGCCGCCAGCTGGAACCGATAGGCAGTCGCGCCTGCACTCGCATCCCAGCCAAAGCGCGTCTCGCCGACGCTGACCTGCCCGCCAGCGACCGGTGAATTTAATTTCGGCGGCAGCGGGCGCGCGGAGATGGTCACCCGCGTCGCAGCATCGAGGCCTTCAAGGCCTGCCGCGTCGATGGCACGCACCCGCAGTTGCAGTTCCCCGTCGGGCAGGTCGGTGAACTCAACGACTGGCCTCGAGACGAGCACCTCACCGATCAATTGCTGGAACGTTTTGTCCAGCGCAACTTGGGCGCGATAGGCGGTGGCACCCTCGACAACAGGAAAACTGACTGAGATAGCGGCTCGAATCTGCGTCCCGGGAATCTGTGGGAGCGCCGGCGCGGGTAAAAGTCTCACCGGTTCTGAAGGTGCCTTGCCGGCTTCAACCACCGAGCCAAATCCCGACTGCAGGGCCAAGCCACCCGCTGGTGCCTCGATACCAGCCGCGACGCCAACCAAACCCTCGATCACTTCGCTAAAGGCCTTCTTGCCAGCGGCGTCGCTGCCAGCCCGAAATACGGTGCCGCGCACGCCCATGTTCGAGGTCGGCGTACGGACCTCATATCGTGCCGCCTGATTTTGCTTGGTGACCGACGTTTCGAGACGTCCGCGCTCGAGCTTGACGACCGATTCACCGACGCTTGTGTTCGCCAGTCGACGGGTACGCTCTAGCTCGATCGCGGATTTCGACTGTACCGTGAGCGTCGAGCCGTCTGCCAGCCGGATGGTGACGAATCCATCATCGCCGGTATTGAGTTTGTCGCGCTCGTTGAGTCTTTGCCCTGCGGTGAGCTTGGCACCATTAACATCGGCCTGCCCGCGCACCGACACCACGGTCGCGCCACTCGCCTCGGCTCGCATCGCGGCAACCGGAATCTGAATCGCGTAGCCGATTGGTATCTTGAACGGGTCGACCTTCGGGTTGTATTTGGTCAGAACCGCCCAGTTAGTCGGATCAAACAGATAGCGCGCGGCCAGCTTTAAAAACGTATCGCCTGACTTGGCGGTATGCACATAGATCCGCTCGGCTCCCGCCGCGGCGTTGCCGGCAAGCTTTGGCGCGGCGTGCACTGGAACCACGCCGGCACAAATTAACGCTGCGGCAAGGCTGGCGATCTTGGCGCCAGTGATCATCGCACGACGCCACTGACCGTCAAAAGCCAGCCGGCCGCTTTTTTTGTGATGGGTTGTCTGGCGTTGGTTCAATTGATTTCCTCAGGCCGAATGCGCGCAAACTTCGCGGGCTTGATTGGCGAGTGCGCCTCTATCACAGTGCGACACCGTGCCACACGGTGCGACGCCGACTGACCTCCCGCCCGGCGAGTCTACCGGAGCGTAGCCGCCGGCAGCGCCCCGCAAAGGGTCAACAATTGTCAGAGATCAATGCGCCGAGTCCGACTGGGCGGTGACTTTCTCAAGCCGGTAGCCGAAGTTGTAGATCGGCGTCAAGCGCACACCGCGTTGCGGCCCGAAATCGAGCTTCTTGCGCAAGCGGCTCATGTGCGTATCGACGGTGCGCGACTGTACCTCGGCGGATCGGCCCCAAACGCTCTCGGTGATGTGGCCGCGCGAGAGTAACTGACCGATGTTTTGAAACAGAAACACCGTCAACTCAAATTCCTTGTCGGTCATTTCAACCACCGCGCCATCGAGACTGACGCTCCGGTTCGCCAAATCGATCAGGTACGGCGGAAGATCGATGTTTGAGACTTCTGCAGCGCGCGCCCGTACTCGTCGCAACAACGCCTCCACCCGCGCCAGCAGCTCAAGACGACGAATCGGCTTGACCATGTAATCGTCGGCGCCGGCGCTGAGGGCGGCGACGATGTCGGCCTCGGTATCACGGCTGGTAACAAACAGCACCGGGGCTTCAATCTGTTGTTTTTCGCGCAACCAGTGCAGCACCTCGGTGCCAGACAAGTCGGGAACGTGCCAATCGAGCACGTACATGTCGAAACTCTCGCGGCCGGCTTCCCTGACGATAGCCTTGCCCGACGTGAAGTGGTGGACATTGTGCCCCGCCGCTTCCATCCACTGCTTTAGCGCCGCCCCGACATCGACGTCGTCCTCCAGCATTGCGATTCTCATTGCCGATTTCCTGAGTATTGATTGCTTGTTTGCAGGGATTGATTTAACAATTTTTTACATTATCTCATTCAAATCGCGGCGGTCAATGCATATTGGCACTCCTTATTTTCCCCTTCGGAAGGGCTAAAGCAGCGACTTCATCGCCCCGTCCAATCCCGACACAGTCATCGGATACATCCGCTCCTCCATCAATTGCTTTGTAATTCTGACCGACTGGGTCCATTGCCAGTGTTCCACCGGCGTTGGGTTGATCCAGACCGCGTGCTTATAGGCATTTGTCAATCGCTCAAGCCAAACGCTGCCGGCCTCCTCGTTCCAGTGCTCGACACTGCCGCCGGGCTGCAGAATTTCGTAGGGGCTCATTGCTGCATCACCAACGATAATGAGCTTGTAGTCGCGGCCGTATTTATTCAGCACATCCCACGTCGAAAACTTCTCTGAATGGCGCAGGCGGTTGTTTCGCCACACCGACTCGTAGAGAAAATTATGAAAGTAGAAATACTCGAGGTGTTTGAACTCGGTCTTGGCGGCCGAGAATAGTTCCTCGCAACGATGTACGTACTCGTCCATCGACCCGCCGACATCCAGAAATAACAACACCTTTACCCGGTTGTGTCGTTCCGGAGTCATCTTGATATCGAGGTAGCCGGCGTTGCTGGCGGTAGCCTTAATGGTGTGGTCGAGATCGAGTTCTTCCTCGGCGCCGCTGCGGGCGAACTTGCGCAGGCGTCGCAGCGCCATTTGAATATTACGAATACCCAGTTCGACTTGGCTATCGTAGTCTCGATACGCACGCTGATCCCAAACCTTCACCGCTGATTTGTTGCGGCTCTTGTCCTGCCCGATGCGGATGCCTTCGGGGTTATAGCCATAGGCGCCAAACGGCGAGGTTCCGGCAGTACCGATCCACTTGGAACCGCCCTGGTGGCGTCCTTTCTGTTCCTCAAGACGCTGACGGAGCGTTTCCATCAACTTGTCCCAGCCACCGAGCGCTTCAATCTGCGCTTTCTCTTCCTCGCTCAACAATTTCTCCGTTAGCTTCTTTAGCCACTCATCGGGAATCTGCTTTTGGAACGCTTTGGCGAGCGCGGCGTCCGAATTCTCCATCCCTTTGAAGTACGCACCAAATGCGCGGTCGAAGCGATCGAAGTTGGCCTCATCCTTGACCAGACAAGTGCGCGACAAAAAGTAGAAATCATCAACGCTGCCGTAGGCGATCCCCGCCTGCATGGCTTCGCACAGCGTCAGGTACTCCTTCACCGACACGGCAAGCCCGGACTGCTTTAACGAGAGAAAGAAATCGATCAGCACAGGAGAGCGACTAGGGCGATAGATTGCGGTGTAGGAATTGCGCTAGTTACGACGCTTGGACAGAAACACCAGTCGCTCAAACAGATGTACGTCCTGTTCGTTTTTAATCAGCGCGCCGTAGAGCGGCGGAATCAACTTATTGGCGTCACCTGACTTCAGCGCCTCAACGGGAATATCTTCTGCAACCAGCAGCTTGATCCAATCAAGCAACTCCGACGTTGATGGTTTTTTCTTCAGTCCGGGCATCTCGCGGATGTCGAAAAACACTTCCAACGCCTCTTTCAACAGCGCCTGCTTCAGGCCCGGAAAGTGGACATCGACAATCTGCTGCATGGTGTCACGGTCCGGGAAGCGAATGTAGTGGAAAAAACAGCGGCGCAAAAACGCGTCGGGCAATTCTTTCTCGTTGTTGCTGGTGATAAAAATAATGGGCCGGTGTTTCGCCTTGATCGTCTCGCGCGTCTCGTAACAGTAAAACTCCATACGATCGAGCTCGCGCAACAGATCATTTGGAAACTCAATATCCGCCTTGTCGATTTCGTCGATCAGCAACACTACCTGCTCATCAGCATCGAACGCCTGCCACAAGGTGCCCTTCGAAATATAGTTGCGAATATCGCCGACTTTTTCGTCGCCAAGCTGCGAATCTCGCAGCCGTGAGACGGCGTCGTATTCATACAAACCTTGCTGCGCCTTGGTGGTTGATTTGATATGCCATTGCAGCAACGGCTTGCCGACCACCGCCGCGACTTCCTCAGCCAGCATGGTCTTGCCGGTGCCCGGTTCGCCCTTGATCAGAAGCGGCCGTGCTAATGTGATGGCAGCGTTGACCGCCAACATGAGATCTTTGGTCGCGATGTAATTCTGGCTGCCGGTAAACTTCATGTGGGCTCGTACGTTGGTTGCTGACGCCCCATTATAGGAGTTCGACATGCCTTATTTGCCTACCGCCACCACGCTCAACACGTCCACCCCGCGGAACACGTTCCCCAATCTCGCCGCGCGCGGGGCCCCTAACAGCAGGCTCACCCGCAACCGCGTCGCTCTTGCCTTGGCTTCCGCTCTCCTGACGGGCGTTGCCGTCGCCCAGACCAGCGTGACCATTTACTCAAGCGCCCAGCCAGGCACGCTTTCCGCGTCGACCTTTAAAAGCGGTGGCGAGTACGGTGCCGTTCCGGGCTACGCGGTGGTGCGGCAAGAGCAATCCTTCGACCTCACCCGTGGCCGAACCATCATTCGCATCAGCGACGTCCCGGCCTTGATCGATCCGACCACCGTGTCATTCGAGTCGCTCACCGATGGTGCGGGCACGCGGGTGGTTGAGCAGAATTTTGAATTTGATCTCACCAGTACCCGCAAGCTGTTGGAAAAGTATCTTGATCGCGAAGTCACCGTGGAGCAAACGCGCGGTAGTGCGACTGAAAGCGTTACCGGAACGTTGCTAGCGGCGCGCGACGGCATCGTATTGCGAACTGCAGACGGCGGCATCCGTACGCTGACCAGCTACAACGGCGTGCGAATGGCGAGCCTGCCGGGTGGCCTGATTAGCAAACCCACACTAGTTTGGGATATCGCGGCAGAACGCCCGGGCAACCACAAAGCGCGCTATGGCTACCAGACGCAAGGCATCACCTGGTGGACCGACTACAACCTGACACTCAACGAGGACAACAACGTGTGCCGACTCGATGTCGGCGCATGGGTCACCATCGTCAACCAGACCGGCGCCACCTTCAACGACGCCAAATTGAAACTGGTGGCTGGCGACGTGCAGCGTGCACAGCCGCGCGGCGTTGGGGACATGGCCTATCCGATGGCGCAACGTGCGATGGGCAAATCCGAAGTGGCCGGTTTCGCCGAGAAATCGTTCTTTGAATACCACCTTTACACACTCGGCCGGCCGACCACATTGGCCAACAACAGCACCAAGCAAATCGAGTTGTTTCCCACCGCGCGTGGCGTGCAGTGCGAAAAAACGTTGGTCTATTACGGGCAGGCGGGTTGGTTCAACGGCTACTACGGCAGCCCGATGACAGACCGAAATTTTGGCAATCAATCCAGCAAGAAGGTCGATGTCTATCTGCGCTTTAAGAATCGCGACGACAACAAACTCGGCATCCCGCTACCGGCCGGCAAGATTCGTGTCGCCAAGCTTGATACGGCGGATCAATCCCTTGAGTTCATCGGTGAGGACCTGATCGACCACACGCCGAAGAATGAAACCATCCAAATCAAGCTCGGCAGCGCCTTTGATGTCGTCGGTGAACGTCGTCAGGTGGATTACCGCGTCGACACCAACGCGAAGTGGATTGAAGAGGATATCGAAGTCAAGGTGCGTAACCAGAAAGACGTCGCCGCGAACGTGATCGTCAAAGAGAATCTTTACCGCTGGAGCAACTGGACGATCAAGGCAAAGAGCAACGAATTTGAGAAGATCGATGCGCGTACCGTCCATTTCCCGCTGAAAATCGCCAAGGGTGCCGAGGCGGTGGTGCGCTACACAGTGCGCTACACTTGGTGAGCCATTGCAGTTGCTGAACCGCTACATTTGGTGAGCCGGCTCGCGTGGTCAACCGCTACACTTGGTGAGCCGGCCCGCGTGGTCAGCCGCTACACTTGGTGAAGCGGTGATTGCAACACGGCAAACTCCATCAATCTTCTCGGATAGACCCATGGCCAAACTCAACGTCGGCGATGCCGCACCGGACTTTTCCGGCACCACCACCGATGGCAGCAAAGTTGCGCTCAAGGACTTCCGCGGCAAGACGCTGATCCTGTACTTCTACCCCAAAGACGACACGCCCGGCTGCACCGCACAGGCGTGCTCGCTGCGCGACGCCAATACCGAGATCAAGAAAAAAGGCGCGGCCGTTTTGGGCGTGTCGACACAGGGCGAAGCCTCACACCAACGTTTCGCCGCGAAGTACGACCTAAACTTTCCGCTGCTGGCCGATACCGATAAATCGGTTGCCAAAGCTTACGGTGCCCTAGGTGGTGGCGGCCTCTTGTCGGCGGCAATGTCGTTGGCTGGCTTTGCCGATCGAGTGACGTTTGTAATCGATCGAGCGGGCAAGATCGCGCACATCATCAATTCGCCAAACACCAAAAATCACGCGGAAGAAGTGCTGGCGCTGATTTAGCACAGGGCAGATCAACATCTCCCCTATCCCCGCGAAGGTGGGGACCCAATTTCGAAAAGCGTATCAACATCTCCCACGTCCCCGCGAAGGCAGGGACCCAATTTTGGAAAGCGTACACCGCGACTGATTCGAAAAACGTATCAGCATCTCCCCCGTCCTCGCGAAGGCGGGGACCCAATTTCGGAAAGCGTACACCGCGACTGATTCGAAAAGCGTATCAGCATCTCCCCCGTCCCCGCGAGGGCGGGGACCCAATTTCGAAAGCGTACACCGCGACTGATTGGGCTCCCGCCTGCGCGGGAGCAGGGTTTGAGAATCTAGAATCGCCTGTTGGCGGGCGTGTTCGGCACTTTGTGCCTGAAGACGCCCGTCCCTATTGGCCGATTAATTTGGGGGACTTCTAAAAAACCCCTGTCTTACCGGCGAAGGCCGGTATCCAAGTTTTGCAGTGCAAGCCAACTACGTATTCAACGAGGGCCAACTCTTCAGATTGATCACCGTGATTCACGTCAGCACTCAAAAAGTGTTTATTCGGCACGTACTCACCCTCGCAGAATATGACCGCGGCAAATGGAAGAAAAAAATGAACCTTTCGCAACGAAAGTCCAGATCAATCTGATGTGTCCTTCAGCCAAATGGCAAAGGCATGGGCGGCGCTCAACCGCGAAACGCAAATTGGCGTCATCCAATCCGAGCGCGAGTATCGAAAAATGTCGGCGCTCGTGGACAAACTCATCGATGAAATCGGCAGCGATGAAATCGGCAGCGATGAAAAACATGAACTCTCGGGCCTTCTAAGCGTGCTGGGATCGTTAATCGAGCAGTACGAAGAAGACAGCGTTCTTATCGACGACGCCGCGCCAGCCGATGTTCTACCATTCCTGATCGCAGAGCACAGATTGAAGCAGGCCGATTTGGCTGAAGAAATCGGTTCTCAGGGCATTGTGAGCGAAGGGCTGAACGGCAAACGCAAACTTAACGCGCGACAAACGAAGGCACTTGGGTCGCGGTTCAACGTTTCGCCGGCGGTTTTTCTTTAACGGCCGAGCAGCACATTTTGGGTGGCGGGCGCGAGGGGGCGATGCCGGGTTGTTTTGAGAAGTGCCCAGACGAGTAAGAACCGAGATGCGGTGGAGAAGAAATTGACTCTGAATCTAATGCCGCCTAACCAGCGGCTTTTTGATCGGGCTGATACACTGAGCCACTAGGAGAACGCCATGAACGAGACCGTCGTAACAATCATCCTTGCCGCCATCGCGGCGCTTTGTTTGTACGCAGGCTACTGGGCGATCACAAGACGTGGCAAAGGTGGCACAGGGGCTAACCCTGGCGGCGACCCGCACGCGCTCAGCGCCGATTCGGCGGACGTTCTCAAAATACGCTGAAAATACGTCAGCTTGGGGTTTGAAAACTATTTGACTCCCACCGCTGGCGTTGACGGACAACCTGAAGGAGAACTGAGATGCGTGGTTTTTATTTTGGACCTATTTGTGCTGCATTGGCAGTCTATACGATGGGTGGTCAGGTTGTGATGGCGCAGGACCGCTGCGCACAGTTCAATCTATCACTGCCCGCTGAATTGGGTGGCCCGCCCACTCAAAAGGTCGAAGTCGGCTTGAATAAGAATGGCAAGCCGTTACT
>Ga0209181_10011051_pt1 | contig 11640 bp, 10 predicted proteins | sample MAT05_FD_187208 | JGI IMG/M metagenome (GOLD analysis project Ga0209181, IMG submission 187208) | Freshwater microbial communities from Lake Fryxell liftoff mats and glacier meltwater in Antarctica - MAT-05 (SPAdes) (version 2) | ecosystem: Environmental > Aquatic > Freshwater > Ice > Liftoff... | reverse complement strand
GCGCCTCAGTCATGGAGAGCCCGCTACAATCCTTCGTCGCGCCTAGTCTCATCTCAAAATAATCTGACCAAACTATCAAAGACTTCGTGCCCCTGCCACTAGAATCGTGATACCCCGTCGTTTAATATTTCAGCAATTTTTCCAATTGCCCTTTTATTCTGTCTAGCGGAAAAAAATTATTCTCCAGTGGAATGGCAAACGGAACAGGGGTATCTAGGCTCGCCGCACGTATTACTGGGGCATCCAGATGTTCGAATAAATGCTCTGAAATCCAGGCTGCAATCTCTCCGCCAATGCCACCAAAAAGGGTGTCCTCATGTAAAATAAGTACCCGATTTGTACGCTTTACAGAGGCTGTAATCGCTTCGTAATCAAGCGGAACCAGCGAACGCAAATCTATGATATCAGCATCCAGACCCATCTCATCTGTTGTATGCTCTGCCCAACGCACCCCAAGTCCATAGGTCAGGATACTTACTTCTTTTCCTTCGCGAACTTGTCGTGCTTTGCCTATTTCAGTAGTGTAAAAACCATCAGGCACAAGGCCGCTTTCGGAGCGATAGAGTCCTTTGTGTTCAAAAAACAGGACAGGATTTGGATCTTCAAAAGCGGCCAGCATGAGACCTTTTGCATCAGCCGGCGTGCTGGGGTACACTACTTTGAGGCCCGGAACATGGGTGAACCAGGCTTCATTTGATTGCGAGTGGAATGGCCCGGCGCCACTTCCGCCGCCAGTAGGCATTCGGATCACCATGTCGGCGGTTTGCCCCCAACGCCAATGGAGTTTGGCCAAGTTGTTAACAATCTGGTTAAAACCGCAGGTTACAAAGTCGGCAAACTGCATTTCCACCATGCTTTTGATGCCTTTGAGACTCAACCCCAAACCAATACCCACTATGGCTGATTCACAAAGTGGGGTGTTGCGTACCCGGTTTTTGCCAAATTCGTCGGTGAAGCCATTGGTTATTTTAAAAACACCACCATAATCTGCGATGTCTTGGCCCATTAGGATTAGTTCTGGATGACGGTGCATGGCTTCGCGAAGACCATCTGAAATGGCGTCAATGAAGCGCATTTCTTTGCCTGTTGCACCAGGTTTGGTTACCGCTGAAGCAGGTGGTGGGGCGTATACATCTGCCAACTCTTCCACTGTATTCGCCACGGGCTCAGGTTCGTTGAACATCACATCGACCGCTTTTTGCACCTCCTTCTTGTAGCTTTCTTTGAGGGCTTTAATGCTATCAGTAGTGAGTACACCTTCTTTCAAAAGCCATTTTTCGTAATTTTCAATGGGGTCTTTTTTGGCCCATTCATCCATGAGTTCTTGTGGTACGTATTTCGTGCCACTGGCTTCTTCATGTCCGCGCATCCGGAACGTAATACATTCTAAAAGAAAGGGTTGCGGGTCTTTTCGCATCTCCTCTGCTATATTTTTGATGGTAGAATATACCTCCAAAATATTATTGCCATCAATTTTAGCGGAGCGCATTCCGTACCCCTGGGCACGATCTATCAGGTCTTTACAAGCGTATTGCTCGTTGGGCAGCGTACTCAGGCCATAGCCGTTGTTTTCAATCAGGAAAATAACGGGGAGTTTCCATACCGCCGCCACATTGAGGGCCTCATGGAATTCGCCCTGGCTCGTGGCGCCATCGCCTGTAAATGCAAGCGAGACCCGACCTTCTTGCCTTAGTTTATGTGCCATGGCGACGCCGGCCGCCAAAGAGAGTTGAGGCCCAAGATGCGAGATCATGCCCACAATACCGTGTTCCATCGCGCCAAAGTGAAATGAACGGTCGCGTGCTTTAGTGTAACCGAGGCGTTTGCCCTGCCATTGGCAAAACATCCGATCCATTGGCATTTCACGGGCGGTAAACACCCCCAAATTGCGATGCATGGTAAAAATCACTTCCTCCGGCAGCAAAGCGCAGGCTGCCCCAACAGAAATGGCCTCTTGCCCAATGCCCGAAAACCATTTAGAAATACGCCCCTGCCGCAGCAGATTCAACATTTTTTCTTCAATGAGCCTCGGCTTGACGAGTTGTTCGTAGAGGTTGAGCAGGGTTTCGGAGGAGAAGCCCTTTTTATTGTATTTTATGGTGGACATGGCTAGGACAAATCGAGTATAAGTTGAATTGGAGATTTGATCACGCAAAGAACGCTCAAATCCCCAAGGCTGCAAAGACCGGAAAGTGATCAGAAAAATCGCCGTCGCGGGAGGTACGGCAGGAGAAGGTGGTGATGTTTTTTTCGGTCAGGATATAGTCAATGCGAAGGAGTGGTAAGGCCCCGCCAAAAGTAGTGCCGAGACCAAGTCCTTTTTGGCGGAAGGTGTCGTTGAATCCTTCAGATAACAAGGAATATACATAAGAATTTGGGGTGTCATTGAAGTCGCCACAAATGATAACGGGCAGTTTGCAGGCGATGATATGTTCGTGCAATTTTTGCGCTTGTTCGGCACGTAAGCTAGTGGAAGAGCCTACCCGGCCTAACACAAAACCGATGTCTTGCCAGGTTTCGCCTTCGTCCAGATCACCTTTTTGGATTACTTTGGTTGTGGTTTTTGTTACTCTATTAGATTGAAGATGAATGTTGTAGACGCGAACAACCTTCTTTTCACCGACTTTGATATCAGCCCAAAGTGTGGAGTTGGAGGTATTTTCAAACTGAATATCACCGCCGGCTAAAATCGGAAACCGGCTTAGGATGACGGTTCCTTTTTTTAGGTTAAAAGTGTATGGATACTCCATTTTTTCGGCCAGCAAGCGATAAAATTTTCCACTCGTTTCCTGGGTGCAAAGGATGTCGGGGAAGCCGTTTTCCTTCAAAAAGCCCGCGTATGCAGCCGCTCGTTTTTCGCGCCAGGCATCCGTGGCTTCTCGGCCTAAATAAATGGCGCCCAGATTGTGTGTCGCCAGGGTGATGGCACTTTCAGGCACGGAGTCCTTGCCAAAATCAAAGCCAATAAACCCTGTAACATATTGCCAGCCAAAAGCTAAAATGCCGAGGTGATACAGAGCGAAACGATTGCCGCGCCAAGTCCAAATGCCTAACAAAATCAGATTAGCCAGCAACAACCAGGGGAAGGCTGTTCCAAAAAATGATAACCATGAAAACTTGGCGGGGTTCACAGATGGGCAGATATAGGCCAGCACAGTGCAGCAGATAACTACCGCGCTTAAAACCCTGATTAAATATTTTAGCATTGACTTCATTTGAGGTATCCCGGAACTCCGTTCCGGGTGGACTTATATTTACAGCCCCGGAACAGAGTTTCGGGTAGACTTATATTTACGCCCCCGGAACAGAGTTCCGGGTGGACTTAAATTTACGCCCCCGGAACAGAGTTCCGGGGTACAGCGTCGTTAAGAAAAGTCTAAACCCTGACGCATCGTGTTCCAAAACGGCTCGCTTCACGTTTAAAGGTTCGAACTTTGCAATATTTCTTCCCTTTCATTCTAACACATTGATTATCATGTTGAAAAAATCACTCCTATTGTTTGCCGCGCTGATGGTTGCTCAATTTGCACATGCTCAGTTTGGCAAAATTCTTGACAAAGCCAAGGATAAAGTTGGGCTTGACGTTCCACTTAGCCAAGAAGAAGCCGGAAACGGCCTCAAAGAAGCCTTGAACAATGGTATCGGCGAAGCCGTAGATTTTCTCTCTGCAAAAGACGGCTATTTCAAATCTCCCTACAAAATTCTGCTCCCCGAAGAAGCTCAAAAAGTGGTGAATAGGCTCAAAGTCGTCCCCGGATTTTCTAACGTAGAAGCCGATTTGTCGGAACGCATGAATCGCGCTGCCGAAGATGCTGCTACCAAAGCCAAACCCATTTTTGTCAATGCCATCAAAAAGCTGACGTTCCAGGATGCACTCAATATTCTGATGGGCAACCAGGATGCAGCAACACGGTATTTGGAAAAAACAACTTTTCAACCGCTATACGCTGATTTTAAGCCGATTATCCAAACCTCACTTGATAAAGTCAATGCTCGTGAATACTGGAAAACTTCCGTAACGGCCTACAACAAAATGCCGCTCGTGACAAAAACCAACCCCGAACTAGACGATCACGTAACGAAAATGGCGTTGAAAGGCATGTTTGAGCTCGTGCAAAAGAAAGAACAAGGTATTCGTTCCAATGTTGGCCTCCGCAATTCAGCGCTTTTGAAAAAGGTGTTTGCGAAGCAGGACAAAAAATAGGGTGTATTTGAGTATTTGTTGATTTGGTTATTTGAGTACCCAAGCTTCATAGCTCGAATAACCAAATCAACAAATCAACTTACAATTCAAAATTTGGCTCCAACAGACTCGCGTCTTCTGCATAAAACTTGTTAATATACTGTATAGCTTCCTCTGGGTCATCTGTCAAGAGGAATAGATCAAGGTCTTCTGCATTGATATTGTGGTGACGCTGGAGCATAATTTCCACGATCCAATTTTTGAGCCCCTCCCAAAATTCCACTCCCATAAGCACGATCGGAAACCGCTGTATCCTATTTGTTTGAATCAGTGTTAGCACTTCGAACAACTCATCTAAGGTGCCAAAACCTCCAGGCATGGCTACAAATGCCTGAGCATATTTGACAAACATAACTTTTCGTACAAAGAAATAGCGATGCTTTAGGTTGTGATCGGCGGCAATAAAAGCATTGTGATGTTGTTCAAAAGGCAGGTCAATATTTAGGCCAATCGAAGTGCCGCCTTTCATCCAAGCCCCTTTGTTGCCGGCCTCCATGATTCCGGGTCCGCCGCCTGTAATGACGCCATATCCTTCTTCTACAAGGCGAGAAGCCATTTTTACCGCTAATTCATAATAAACGGTGCCGGGTTTTGTTCGGGCTGAACCGAAAATGGATACACAGGGTCCAACCTTATTGAGCACTTCAAAACCGTCCACGAATTCTGCCATGACTTTGAACATAGTCCAGGCGTTTTCACCGCGCTTTTTGGACCATTCTTTTTGTTTTCTAACCGGGCTGGCTTTCTGATCTTGAGGTTCTTTTGCGTCTTTTTCCATAATCTTATAATGTGGTTAATGTAGTCAAGGTGTTTAATGCGGTCAACAGACCAAATTAATCAATTACCTCCACCGTCCAGGCTTCTGCTTTTTCGGCAAATAGGGCTTTGGTCTTGGCCCAGGTATCGGCAAAAAGTGCGGAAGCGCGGTAGGCCTCCAAAGCCGCCTCGTCGTCCCACATACTTAAGGTGAAAAGCACATTTGGGCGGGTCTTGTTTCGAAGCAATTCCATGTGCTGACAGCCCTCAAAACCGCGAATTTGGGCTTTGCTTTGTTCAAAAACTTTCTCGACAAAGGTCTTTATGGCCTCTTCCCGGAAGGTCATTTTTACGATTCGTTTTATCAAAGTAAAAGCAGTGGTGCCACCACCAGGTTATTGGGCATAACGCCTTTTTCTTAAAAAATTGAATAGCCACCCAAATGCAGCAAGAAAAAGCAGGGGTAACACTAGATTGAGGCCCCGCCAGAAGTTCTGATCCGCTTTGGCTCGAATCGTGTCGAGCAAGCGAAGTTTGACTTCTTTTGAACGCGCCTCGATGACTCCATTGGGCTCGATTAAATATTCTATCGCGTTGATAATGAAATCTTTATTGGCATAGGTGGTTTTTTCAAAACGGTTAAAACCAAGTGGAAGCGTTTGCTTGCTTGCCACATCCCGCACAAAATTTGCGGCCACATCACCGTCACTGACCACCAGCATTCGGGTGGGTATGCTGGCTGATTTAAATTCCATTCCGAGTTGCTTCATACCGCTCAACAAATCTTCCGAAACACGATTTTCAAAGGCGGAAGGGAAGCTGCCTTCTAGTAACACCGCTAGATTTTGAGGGCCCTTGTCAAATTTGGCTGGATCGGGATCATATTTCAAGATTTCAAAATTAAGCTCTACAGGATTAAACTGCATCCTGCTACGTTGGCTGCTGCGCAACAGCACGGTTTTTCGAATCGGTGTTTTGGTGCGCAGAGTATCCATACTGGATGCAAAGTCGATCTCTACGCGGTCGAGATTTTTTACAATAGGGTGCTTGCTTTCAGGTTGTGCGGCAATGTGGTAGTACCAGTCGAAAAGTTGATATTGGGGAGAATTGCCCACCTGGCCTATTTGAAGGGGTATTTGAGTGCATTGCAAATCTAAGATCACATCAGAATTGATACGCACCCCGTATTTAAACAGCATATCCTCCAATTTCAAATTATAGGGCGTGGAGATAAATTTCCCCCCTAAACTCAAGCTGTCGAGGCTGGCATCCATCTGGTCGAGGAGCCAGAGTATTCGCCCGCCATCCATGAGATATTGATCCAACTTGAATTTGTCTTTTTCCGAAAAAGCCCCGCGTGGCTTGGCTACTACGAGCAGCGCGCATGATTCAGCTTTCAATTGCACCACAGAATCTAACGTAATGCGGTCGGTATCATAGAACTGTTGAAGACCACGTTCTAAATCAGTGGTTTGCAAGTCATTGAGCTCGCCGTGATTGCGGGTGAACAGGATGATTGGCTTTTGTGGCGTCTTGAGTTTTTTGATGACGTTGGCAAATTTGTATTCCAACAGCGTTACCGAATTGTTGATCACCTCATCCGGCGAAAGCGAGGGAGAGTTATTTTCCAGGAGTTTTACCGTCATTTGGCGGCCATTATAGTGGAAAATCGCTACAGGGTAGATCAATTGTTGCGAACTCTCGCCCATATCGGCTACGCGAAGATTGAAGGGCATGATGCCATCGTCGGCCAGGGATTTGCGGCGCTCGTTTACTTCTTCCACCGTACCCAAAGAGGGGTTTTCAAATTGATAATCAAGGTATCCGCTTTCAGAACGGAAGTCGTCGAGCATTTCTTTGGTTGCCGTCTGAAGTCGCTTGAAGCCGGCGGGAAATTCTCCGTCAAGTAGCACACGCACATAAACGCGGTCTTTTAGCCCACGCAATAGCGTTTTGGTAGGCTTAGTGAGCGTAAAGCGTTTTTCTTCCGTGAGGTCGAGATGGCCGTAAAAAGAGTTGGCTACAATGTTGGCAAACACCAAAATGCCTGCGAACAGGCCAAACTGGAGGAGTGCTTGAGTGCGTCTGGAACGGGACATGGTATGGTGTTGCGGCTTTTTGCCGAAGCGCAAAAGTACGGTACTCTTTATACTCTGTAGGGTACCAGTTACTTTCATCGGTGTTTATTGCAAAATGTAAGACCTTTAGACCACAATAACAGCTTACGAGAAAGGTTTAAAGCGTGTTCAGGAATTTTTCAAAAACATAAATACCTATTTTACTTCCGATGTACCAAAAAACAGTAACCCTCGACAACGCCGACCTGGTCTTAATCGAATGGGGCGAAAATTTATCAAACATGACCATCAAAAAAAATGGGGAAGTTATCGGCACCTTCAACAACAAAGACGAACTAAAACAAGGCCGCAGCTTCTCACTTCCTGATCGGAGACAAATCACGGTGGTGTACACTGATTATGGATTAGAAGTGTGGCAAGATGGCAAAGAACTCGTAAGCAAACCATTCAACGATCCGAATGCGCCGCTAGACAGTAACTTGTAGGTATGAATGCGCTTTCCATACTCCCCAGACTACTGCCTGGGCTCTATTTTTTGAGTCTTGTACTGCTGTGTTATCTATTGAACTTCAATGGCCTATATGGTCAGGATGCCCACGAGTATCTACGCCAGAGTGTTGCTATATTTGACCGATGGCGCGGACAGCCCATTCCTGCGGTTGGTATTGGGGATACGGAATTTGCCGGGGGCTTTCCGCTGGCTGCTGCGCTGTTGCACAGTATTATAGGTGATTCGGTGCTTGCTTTACAAATGGTATCCTGGTTAGCAGCGGTATTTGGGCTTTGGACTTTTGAGCGAATCTTGGCTTTACTCGCGCCAGGCGCTCGGGCGGAGAGCCGTTGGGCTTTTGCCGGATCGGGTTTGGTGTTTGCGCCAATGTTTTTCCGTGCCGGACTGACTAGCATGAGTGATGGACTGGGCTTGGTCTTCGCGCTGGCGACTTTTTTCTTTGGTCTTCGGGCTTTTGAAAACAGCAGAATCAAAGATCTAATTTGGGCAGCAGTGTTTGGTGCCCTGGCCCTCAGCACACGATATGCGCTGGCGGCCTTGTTGTTGCCGCTGGCAATAGCGCTTACTTATTCTTTATGGACTCAAAAAAAATGGATGGCTTTGGCCCTGGCAGTAGCTGTAAGTAGTCTGGCTTTGCTACCGCATTTCTGGTTGAAGACGGGGGGGGCTGAAAATCCGCTTGCACACTCCATGTTGCGGCATTGGTCGGTCGGAAATTTTTTCCAACGTACTTTCAACAACGAAAACGGCCTTTCGCACTATCCTTTGCCTAATTTCTTGTTCCTATGCTTTCCGCTTGCTCACCCCGCATTTTGTTTAGGGTTGCCAGGGTTGTTTTTCCTTTTTAAAAAGACAGACCTCGTCCTTCCTGCCAAAAAAATCTTGTTGATCAGCATCGTGACCTACCTGATTTTGCTCGGGGGAATTCCGCACCAGAACCTCCGTCATCTGCTCCCTGCCTACGTGCTGTTGCTGCTGTTGCTTTTTCCGGCCTGGGACAGATTCTATTGTTATGGCTTCCTCTTTTTTCGCCGATTGACGACCTGGCTTTTGGTCGGAGCGCTTAGTTTGCAGATTTTGTGCTGTGCCAAATATCTCGCGCCTTCACTTGCTCGCAATAAATTAGAAGCTACGGTGGCGGGTCAGTTGAAAATGGTGTTGCCCCCCAATGCCATCGTCTATGCCTTTGATCTTGATGTGGCCATGCGCAGTTATCTTCCCGGGGTTCAATTCAGAAACCTCTGGGAGCGCAGATACCCGGATTTTCCCTCAGGAAGTTTTGTGCTCTTCAATGAAGCGCTGCGCTCGCAGTGGCAAGGCCAAAATCCAATTTTAAACTGGGATTTTCTGGAGACCAACTACACGCTCGAACAGAAAGCAACATTGCCTGAAGGCTGGAATCTTTGGGAAATCGGGAACTTGTAGTTATTTTTCTTAAAAAAAATTTGCTGGCACGGAAAAAACACGGCTCGGAAAAACTTTAACTAGGCATCCGTTCACGGTTTTAGCGCATAAGTAATTGATAATCATCGTAGGTTCTTTGAAATGTTGGCAAGGCCATTGGTAACCGTTTTCTCAAAAAACAGTACCGATAAATGTGACTTTAATACCCTAAAAAGTCTAATTCTCACTTTTTTGGAAATATTTTTCTGCAAAACAGCCTCACTTTTCTTTTTTGGCAAGCAATTTGAACTAGAAGGAGAAACTGGCATACACACACTAATCAAGACGCAGAATAATACTCCACTCACAAAATCCAAATCCGATCTTTACAATGAAAAATTCAAAATTAATCCCGGCTCTACTTCTTGCACTTGCAAGCATCGTTACCCTGAATGCTCAGGACGCAACGCCTACGTTCCAAGATTTCTTGGCTCAGTTTCCAAAGGCTTCGCTTCCTTACTCCTTCAACGCACAGGATCTGCAAGGCCAACTTGAAACCCGCCCAGCAGTGAAAGCCGCTCGCCTAGGTTGGGATTTTTACCAGTTCCTTCCTGAGTTGGAGCGCAGCGCATCTTACAGCAATATGCCTGTTTGCCCAGAACCAGTAGCAGCTTTCGAGACAAAAGAATACACCGCAGTACTTTACAATATCGCTCGCGGTTTTAGCCGTGGCACGAAGACTTACAGCATCAGCGTATTCAGCAAGCAAGGCGAATACCTCGGCACACACTTCGTGGCTGGCGTAAATCCTGAAACACTTACCGTTGCTACGATCAACGAAACATTGATCGCAAGCGTAAACGAATACAAAGTGAATTGGGAGAGCAACTACCGCGAGAATGGTCACATTGGCAACAAAGTAACTGGCCTCACCTTGGTTGAAAGTGCTAAAGTTGAGTTGGCTACTTGTGGCAACCCAGACCAAATCGAATGGACTAGCCGCGGCTTGAACACCAGTGCTGACATCGCTAAAATCAAATAAAGTTAATTAGAACCTACGATATAGAAACCCCGCTCGGCTTATGCTGGGCGGGGTTTTTCATTTTTACTGGTCTGAAATCAGCCCTGCCGCATTCCTAAGGTAACTGGTTAGGCCGTTTGACTTTTGCCACTAATTTACACTAATTTGTTATCCAAATTAGTGCAATTAGTGGCAAAAAAAATACTTGGAGGCTAAGTAGTTATTCCTTCTTGGACAAAAAGCAGCGAAAAGCAGTATTCCTTTATCTTTGAACCAAACTTTAGCGCTATGAAAAAAATCACACTGCTTCTTGCTCTTACACTGGTTATTCAACAAGGTTTTTCCCAAAGAAATTTTGGCAAACTGATTGGCGGTATCGAAATGGCCTTTGATGTGCGCCAATTGACCAAGGGCGAAACCCCTCGATTTATCCCTAGTTTTCAGTTGGAAGTGCCGATTGAATCGTTTGCCTTTGGCCTGGGTATCGGGCGTAAATATTATCAAGCGTATGAGTACCCGGTTTTTGCCGGACAAGTGATTCAAAAAGAAGTAAATGGTGTGCTGGTTACGCGATACAAATCAAATATTCGCAACTTCGATCCAGCCTACTGGACGGTGCCCATCAAGGCTGAAATACGGGTGCACCGTTGTCAATGTGTCTACTTGCAGGCGGGAGTGACCTTCGACTTTTTGGACGCAAGCACACCGGATCGCCTCGTGTTCAGTGGTGCGGAATTGGACTTCCAATCGTTCAATGAATTCAGGCATGAGCAGCTTTTTAAAAAGCGCACGACGAGTTATAATTTTGGAATAGGATTCAATTTGTTCCGAACCAAGGGCTTTCGACTTATCGCTCGACCGTCCATTATTTGGAGCGAAAACCCGGAAATCTACACAGAGGCGCCTAAGTTTATTCCTACGTTGCGCATGAATTTTGGGGCGCAGTTTGCGATTATTCGATGATTAAGGAAGGGGTAAATACGCCTTGTTCCCGGCGTACACCAAAAACACTCCCGGCAGTTTTTCCAAGGTCTTTTTCCCCGACTTTTTCCAATCCTTCACAGAAAGTGTTCGGGTGAACTCTGCTTCCCCAGAGAGGTCTTGTGCCACCCCAAACAGCGTGCTGGGCTGCAAGGATTCCAGAGCTACTTCCAGCACCATCTGGGAGCGATAGGGAGTTTCAATAAAAATCTGGGTTTGGTCTTGCTGTCGAGAAAGGTTTTCCAAACGACGGAGTTCTTTGGCAAGTTCTGGGCGTTTGGGCGGGAGGTATCCATTGAAACTGAATCGTTGTCCATTCATACCCGAGGCCATAAGGGCCAGCAAAATGGAGGATGGCCCCACCAGCGGCACTACTTTTACCCCTTCCCTGTGCGCGAGCGCCACAATAGCGGCACCAGGGTCAGCTACACCAGGGCAGCCTGCTTCAGAAAGTAACCCAACGTCTTTACCTGACTTCACAGCATCCCGGAAAACCAACTCAGCTTCTTCAAGATCCTGATTGTCAGGCAATTCAACAAAGACCATCTCCTGAATGGGTCGAGCAGGGGCCAGGCTTTTGATGAAATGCCTTGCCGTTTTTGCCCGTTCCACGATAAAAATTTCCAAGTTTCGCGCAATTCCCTGCGTATATGGCGGCACAGTATGC
>Ga0209181_10011048_pt1 | contig 11644 bp, 9 predicted proteins | sample MAT05_FD_187208 | JGI IMG/M metagenome (GOLD analysis project Ga0209181, IMG submission 187208) | Freshwater microbial communities from Lake Fryxell liftoff mats and glacier meltwater in Antarctica - MAT-05 (SPAdes) (version 2) | ecosystem: Environmental > Aquatic > Freshwater > Ice > Liftoff... | reverse complement strand
CGTCACCCCGACTGGCAACGCGCCAAAGAGTTGGCGGAAATCGTCGCCACCGAAATTACCCTGTACGCGCAATAGCGATAGAGCTTCTTTGGGCGCGCGCTGGCGCGCCTACACCCATTACCGGGTGGGGGAGAAGCGTTCGAGCACAGATCGAACCCACCCAAAGCTCGCCTCTGGTGGGTTCGCGCTGTGCGCTGACGCTTTTCCTGCGGCCCCGGCTGGTTCTTAGGGCGCTGGCTCCGCATCCGACTCCGAACCCAGCAAACGCCCAGCAACGGCGACAAACTCAGATTCGGTGACTAGACCCAACAGATGCCCATCACGTACCACCGGTAAACAACCCAATTGGAAGCGCCTCATCAGCGAAATGGCCTCGCTGGTTGGCGTATCTGCCTTCACGGTAACTAGATCGTCCAACGCAACCATAATTTCGCCGACCGACACTTTGCGCTGTTTGCTCGGTGCCGCCAGTATTTGCAGGATTTCCCGATAGCTCACCAAGCCCAGCAGACGATGTTCTTTGTCTTCGACGGCGACGTATTTGATGCGTTCCCAGATCATCAAGTTGGGCAAAATCTCGATCGGATCATCCGGATGCACGGTGAACAAATCGGTACGCATAAATTGTTCGACCTGCTTGCAAGCATCACCCTCCATAATCGCCTCATCAAGTTGCGCGCGCTCCCATTGCGCCACTGGACGTCCCGCCGTCTGACGGCGCACCGTTGCCGCCACCAACGCGTTTGATCGCTCCAATTTGGTGCCACGATCGCGCAGCGAATTCCACGAACGCGCCTGCCATGCAGCGCCCGTGCGAGCGGTGCGCGCGCGCTCTTCAACGATGGACAGATATTTGTGGGTTTGCGCCGCGTCTACGCCGGCGCGATGTAAACCGGCTTCGGCGATTGGCAACAAGTGATCGAGGATCAAGCGCTGCGCGTTGATGTGTTGGCCGTCCAGCCATTCAAAATGGGCGCCGATGCCTTCGCGCGCCGCTGTGTAAAAGTTAGCACCGGCTTGATCAAACTCGATACGCCGAGTGACATCTTCTTGGCTGGCGCCGAACTCATGCATCATGCCAAACCAGAACGCCGCGTTGGCCATTTCGTCGATGGTGCTCGGACCGGACGGCATGATGCGGTTTTCGATGCGCAGATGGGCCTTGCCGTCAGTGACACCAAAGCACGCGCGATTCCAGCGATAGATCGTGCCGTTATGCAAACGCAGCGCTTTGAGTTGCGGAACCTCGCCCCGATCCAGCATCGCCATCGGATCTTCATCCAAATTGGTGCCAACCAAAGTGCGGAAACGCGCGATATCCTCTTTGTAGATCTCGGCAACGGAGGATTTGACCCAGCGCGTGCCAAAACTAACGCGCGCTTCGGTTTCGCGCAACTGGCGTTCGTGATTGCGGGTGTCCACCGAATAACGAAACAACGCAACGCGGGTCTCGGCCCAAAGCCGGCGGCCAAAAGCCAATGGCGAGTTGGCCGAAATGGACATCAGCGGCCCGGCCAACACCTGCGCGATGTTGTACATGCGGGCAAATTCTTCCGGACCTACCTGCAAGTGCACTTGGAAGCTGGAATTACAGGCTTCCAACATCACCGAGTCGTGCTCAATGATTAACTCGTCCAAGCCCTTGATCGATAGCCGAAATTTTCCGCCGCGCAAATCAGTGACCACTTTATTGAGCGCCATATAACGCTCACTGGGCACCATGTTGTCGAGGCCTAGATCGGATTTTCGCATGGTGGGCAAAATCCCCATCAGTACGACATTCATATCCAGTTCTTGCGCAACGCGGCGCGCGTTGTCGACCAAATGGTCGAGCTGCGCATGCATACGCCCGATGCCATCACCCGCCAAAAACTGCGGATCGCAATTGGCTTCGATTTGAAACTGCCCTAACTCGGTGGTGTAGTGCGAATCGGCAATGCGCGCCAAAATCGGCAATACCCCTTTGGTGGGTCGCCAGGAGCGATCGACGATGAACATTTCTTGTTCGACGCCGATCCGCCGGATGCCCGACTCAAAGGTGCATTCCTCCAGCATTCGCTCCAACGCGTTCACGTCGTTCAGCAGTGCCGACATGAACTCGCGGTGTTTCAACGCATCACGGGTTTCTTGCAGCTCTTTATGCTCTCGGGTGGAGGACATATTTCAGCCTTGTTGGGTCCAGGAGGTGAGAACTTGCGGCAACATTGCACGCCAAGTTTGCCAGTCATGGGGCCATTCGGTGCCCCAGGATTCCACGCGATTGGGCACGCCCTTGCTGCCAAGGACTTTCGCCATTGCCCACGACTCGCCGATCGCTTCAGCCCGGCCTTCGCCGGAGATCAGCAAAATGAAACGTTTACGCAGCACATCGAGATGCAAACCAGACAAAGTTGGCACGAAGTGTAGCGGGGAGGACACCAAAAACTCATCGGAAAATTCGCGCGCGTCGAAAAAACGTCGCAAATCGTAAGTGCCGCTCATCGCAATCGCGCGCGCAAACACATCGGGGAAACGGCAGACCATTGCCACCGAATGAAAAGCGCCGATTGATGCACCGGTCGACCAGACTTCCACCTCCGGCAAATTGCAGTCGGTGCGGATCGCTGGCACCACTTCATGACGGACGTAACGATGAAACTGGTCCTGCACCCACATTTGGTGGCGCGCATCGCCTTCGCGCGTTAACAAAGCTTGTCCGGCCACGCTGTCGCACGAATACACTTTGATTGTACCCGCATCGATTAACGGACGCAGCGCTTTAATTAGCCACATGCGTTCGACTTCTTCGGCGTCGCCACCGGCGGTTGGAAATAACAATACGGGCTGCCCAAAATGCCCCCAACGGACCATCGTGACCTCACGGCCCAGACGCTCCGACCGCCAACGCGCTACGATTTTGTCGTCTGTTGCACTCATGCTTGGATCCCCGTCGGCACGTTATTGGCACGCCAATGCTGCACGCGGTTCCAGAACAACTCGGTAAACAGCTCAATTTCATGCTCGGGATAGAGCGCGGCGACCTTCTTGCGGAATGCGTCGCGGGCATCCGGGCTGCCGAAGAACTGCCAGGCAAGCTCATCGACGTGCGCTAAATGGGTCGCGCAGAACTCGTTGAATCGATCGGTATCAAAACGTTGTGCAGCAATAGCGGCGTAGGCGCGCAGTTTGTCGCGATACGGCATGTCTTGCTCAGCCGCGATGGCGTAGAAAGGATCCCAATCAAGCGTGCGACGGAATGGGCGCTTGGTCACCGCGCAGAAAATGGACCATTTCAGCTTGGCAATCACCAACCACGGAAAGTGGAAATGCAGGGACGTGATTTGCGAGTCCGGGCACGGATTGGCAAAGTCGATCGGATACCAAGTGCCTTCGTTGCGCAGTGCTTCGCAGGAGTTGAAATCCCAACCAAAAAACGCATTGATGGTCAGCGTGGTGTCGCGCAGGATGGCCGCTTCTTCGTCTGGCAAGAAGTTGCTATCCATCGTGTAACGGTTGTGCAAGGGTTCGTCCGGCGCATAGCGCACTAAGCGGGTTTGCGGGCCTATACCCACGCAACGCACAAAGTCGTCAAATGGCGCGACCGCTTTTTGCAAATGCATCACCGCGGTGCCCGATTCCTCGTAGCGTGCCAGCAGGTCTTTTTCGTTGGCAATGTGGCTGACACCCTTCCAGCCACCACCGTCGTAAGGTTTGATGAACATCGGATAGCCGATTTGTGAGCCAACCGTGCGCAAATCAAACAGTTGCGCATAGTTGCGCAAAGTGGGTTTCAAATCGGGCAATGGCGCATAACTTTTTGGCGGCAACATCCAAGTTTCTGGAATGGGCATGCCCAAATGCATCATCGCCGCGTAAGTGGTGTGCTTTTCCATGGACTGCACCGCCCAAGGATTATTTAGCACATACAACTTATCCATCAGGATCGCTTTTTTGATCCATTCGCGGCTCGGGTGATACCAATGCGTCAACCGATCCAGCACCACGTCATAGCTGCTGGGCTGGGCCAGATTGAATGGCTCAATGGTGACACGTTCGACATCGATGCCAACCTGTTCATCTTTCCACGGGATCGACAGATTCAGCTTGGCCATGATCTGTTCGAAGCAGATCGGCCAGCAAATATCGGCGCCTAAGGACAAACCGATTTTGCGCATTGCGACCGTCGGCGCGACGGCCGGCGCTGGGCTCGGAGCGTGTGTTTCTGCGGCTTGTGCCGGCTGCGCCTCTGCAGGCGCCGTCGGCGCTGCAGTTTTTTTGGCCGGACTTTTGCTCTTCTTGCTTGCCATGGGTCAGATCTCCATTCGCCGCCCGCGCGGCTCAGACTGCTATTCGTACACTAACAGGAACGGTCCTGGGAAGAGCCAGGACAGCCCTTCACGCAGACGATCGCGCCAGTTCTCCCAATTGTGTCCATCGCGTGCCTCGCGGAAGCGCACGTCCATACCGGTTGCCTCAAGTAAGGGAATCAACGAGCGATTTTCGTAGATTAACGACTCATACGTACCACAGCTAACAAAGACGCGCTCCGATATGGCCGCCGGTTGGTCGCGGAACTGATTCATAAAGCTTACGACATTATCGAACAAGGGTCCGCGGCGATTGCGATCGCCAATATCGGTGAATGCAAATGATCCAGATTGCAACAACAAACGGCCATAAAAGCCAGGATAACGACGCGCCGTTGACAATGATGCCACTGCGCCGAAACTGGCGCCCATCAGGCAACGACTTTGTGGTTGAGCGCGCAGCGGATAACGGCTCTCCAAGTGCGGAACCAATTCTTCAGTTAAAAAGCGCGCATGGCGTTCGTCATTGGCGTATTCAACTAGGCGGTGTGCGGAATTAGTGAACGCGACGATCATGTCGGGGATTTCGCGACGCGCCATCAGATTGTCGAGCACCGCGCCCAGCGCCGTGTAATTGAGGTAATCGTCACCGTCATGCACGATCAGCAGCGGATATTGGCGGGTGCTTCGGAAACGCGCCGGCAAATATACCTTGGTTTGCCGCTGACCGAATACGGCACTGCTGAATTCAACAATTTCATAACTGCCATACGGCGATGCTGGATCCGGATGAATCCATTCTGGCACGGTATATCCATTGCCGTGGGCGACGGAGTTGGCGCCATAGGGGTCGCGCGCTAGGTGCGGATTCAATGGATCTTGTATCCAGCGCCCGTGGCCATCGTGAATGATTTCAAACTTGTATTCGACCCGTGATTCCGGCGGCAAAGGCATGCAATGGAACCAAATATTGGTGCCGTCCACGCGCGTCAGATGTTGGGCGGATTCTAGTCCAAACACCCAATGGTGCAGTTTCACCTCGTGCGCGTCGCCGCGCCATACGAAGGTAATGGTGTCACCTTCGACCAATGGAAAGCGCTTGCCGGCAAAAAAATCACGTACCGTTTGACGGGTTTTCGGGCCGGAGGAGAATCGGTTAATGGCCAAATTCATAAGCGCCACCCGCGTTGCAACTGGCCATTGGGTAGTAATCGATGTGCAAATGCGCTCTGCAAACGGCCTTGATTAAAAATCAATCGCGCACCTATATCCATGCCTAAACATTCCGCGGGTGCCATTCGTTGGGTGAATCGGGAAATTCCCTCAGATTCATGGGTGCGTAATCGACGCGATGGATCGGGCATGACCACCACATTTTTAATCAGCCCTAAACCTACATCCAGCATCTGCGCCAAATTCTTGCCAAATGGCGGAGAGTCATGGAATAGCACAATGCGGTCACTCAAACACATGGCGCCGGCCGACCACGCGATAATCGGCTTATTGCCCAGGTTGGCAAGCACATTAAACAAACGTAGCCGATTCAGCAAAGCGGTCAGGTGGCCGCCGGAGATCACCACGGCGGCACAACGGTCGACGATCTCTGCAAGCTCGGCGCGCTCGCTTGCGATGGACGCTTGCTCGGCGGCCGGCCATTGGCTATCGAATGCGGCCCACTCGGTCTGGCAACGCTGCAAATGGTCGTTGTCCAGATGACACATCTGCGCGACGGTAATCGAATGTTGCTCATCTAGCAGTTCTGCATCGACGTGCCGCACACCGATCGCGCGCGCGGCTTCATCGATCGCCTCTAGGCGCATGCGATAGAAACGCTGCAAGTGCTGCAGACGCGCCTGTCGCGCGGCGCGCGCTTTGGCATATCCGGATTCTTGCGCGTAGATGCGCTCAGAGCGCGCGTGCAGCGCCAGATTGATCGCCGGCCTGCGTAACTTTTCGATTAGCGCTTCATCTTCGCTCTCATTTTCCTGCCAGCCGGTCGTAATCAGCGCGACGCTGCCATCGGCTTGCACCTCGTCTAACATCTCGCCGATTTCGTTAAAGTCGGTTTGTGGGCCGAGCAGCACAATCGGCCCCGTTGTTTCGTCGTTTATGGCTGTCATCCCTGAGCTCGAACCTTCAGCGTCCGACCCACCAAGTCCAGAATGCTGCGCAATTCATCGTAATTTTCGTGCTTCATTCTCAGCCAGGCATTCGCCATATAACCTGCCTCGACACCCTGCGTCGGGGTTCCGGGGGAGGGCAGGTGGGCGTCGATGATGTGGTCAGCAAAACGATGGCGAATCGCATCCCAGCCCTCATATCTGGCGATTCGACCATCGCGGTCCGGGCGCAAAGCGATCAAGCCGGTGGCGAAACGTCGCGACGGACGCTGACTCGGCCGACCGTGGCAAATCAGCATCGCCCACTCGCGATACAGATCCATATCGTTGCCGACATTGTGCAAATCCCAGGTGCGCACCCCCGGTGGTCTGCAGCCAATCTCAGAGAACTTCAGTCCGCGCGCGCCGATAAACCATTCCATATGGGTAGCTGAGGTTTCCAGCCCCAAAAGCTCACCTACGCGTTGGCCCATCGCCTTGATTTCGTTGTACCCGGGCGCCGCGTCGACACGATTGGTGCTGACCAAATACGGAGAGATCCAACGGGTGCGCATCGCTTCCAACACGGCCGGGTAGTAGTGCGACACAAACTCATGCACCACGCGGCCTTTCAGCGTCAGCGTGTCGTAAAAGCCTTCGTGACCTTCGATGAACTCTTCGACCGCGACCGACCGACCTGGATGACCGAGGCCGGAATTGCGAATCGCCACTTCTAGTTCAGCGTCTGAATCGACCCGCGTGGCGCCCGATGCACCGGCACCGTCGCGTGGTTTGACCATGATCGGATAACCGATTTGTTCGACGAAGGCGCGCACTTCGGCAGCGGAGGACGCGCCGGTCGACGCGGCGCAGGCAATGCCACCGGCGCGCAGCACTTCTTTCATCGCCGGCTTATCGCGGCACAAAAACGCGCTGCGATAGGAGGTGCCGGGAATGCCGGCTTTTTCGCGCACCCGCGCAGCTGACAAAATATGCGCTTCCACCGTGGCTTCGATGCGGTCGACCGCTTTGAACTGCTGGATAAAACGTACCGCACGCAACATGGCTTGTTCGTCGCAGACGTTTTTGACCTCTTCGTAATGGGTCAAATAGTGGCGCATTTCATCGTCTAGCGAATCTTTAGAGCCCTCGCCAATTGCGGTGACTGTCGCGCCCACTTCGGCAAGCGCGCGCACAAATTGCCGCTGGTTGGCGGGAAATCGGGGTTCAACCAGTATGACGTGCATGTTTCACCTACCCAGCCGTGAGAAAAGGGTTTCATAGACGCGAATCTGCCGAGTCCACGAATAGTTTTTGGCCATGCCATTGGCCATTAATTTGCGCCACGCGCGGTGATCGCGATAGGCAACCATGGCGGTTTCCACCGCCCAACGCAAACCGCTGGCGTCGTGAAAGTCAAACACAAAGCCAGTGCCGTGCTGGGTGCGCGGATTCCACGATTGCACCGAATCAGCCAAGCCTCCGGTGCGGAATACAATCGGCACCGTGCCATAGCGCAGACTGTACAACTGGTTAAGCCCGCAAGGTTCATAGCGCGAAGGCATCAGAAAGACGTCCGCGCCAGCTTCAATCAAATGCGCCAGCGGGTTCGAAAAACCGCGATAAAACGCGACTTGACGTGGAAAGCGTTGCTGCAATCCTAAAAACATTTGTTCCAGGCGCGAATCGCCGCTGCCTAGCACCACGAGTTGCAAACCACGCTCCGATAAGGCGGGCAGCAGGGCTTCGGGGACGATGTCGAAACCTTTTTGACTGGCCATGCGCGAGACTATTCCAGCCACTGGCACGCCCGGCACATAAGGCAGGCCCATGCTATTCAACAAATCTTGTTTGCAGTGCTCTTTACCCGACAAATCGTCAGCGCTGTACCGATGTTTTAGATGTGAGTCGTGTTCGGGCGACCATTCTTGATAATCAACGCCATTTAAGATGCCGACCACAGTCGTTTTGCGCGCACGCAGAAACGGGTCTAAGCCGGCGCCATGTTCTGGCGTTTGCATTTCCGCAGCATATGTTGGGCTCACCGTGCTAATGCCGTCCGCATACAAAATGCCGTGTAGTAAGAAGTTAATACGACCCTGCTTGAGGAAATCCTGATGAAGCAGATGCTCGGATCCGCGCATATTGAGATCCGGCAGAATGCTGGCCGAAAATCCGCCTTGGTAATGCAGATTGTGGATGGTTAGCAAGGTCCGGGTTTTCGAGAATAATCGATCCCATGCGAAACTGGTTTTCAAGATCAGCGGCAACATGCCAGTATGCCAATCGTGGCAATGCACCACGTCTGGCGCAAAGCCCATATGCTGACAGGCCATCAATGCCGCCCAACACAAGGCTAAAAACCGCCGGTGCTCGTCGCCCTCGTGCGTGTAAATTGAGCCGCGCCCATAGAGTTCGGGGCAGTGCACAAAATGCGCGCGTGGATTGCCCTCGTCGCGCAGGATGGAAACCCGATAGAGGTGTCCGCCCAGACGCACATCCAAGCGCTCAATCACCGTGCTCAAATTGAGATTGTCACGACGAACGGTGTCATAGAGCGGCAAAAAAACCCGCATATCGTGCCCGGAAGCGGCCAAATAACGCGGCAATGCGCCGACGACGTCAGCCAATCCGCCGGTCTTGGCGTAAGGCACCATCTCGGACGTCACAGCAAGTATGTTCATCAACACTCCCGGCAACTGGAACTTCGAAGCTGCGTCTTTGCGCGCTGCCCAATCAGGCGCGTTGGCGCATGCTATCAAAGGAAATCGGCTGTGCCCCACGCGGAAAGGCTGGCGGCGAGTGGTCTGGCGATTTGATCGACCTGCGCGGTGCTGATCCGCATTTGCACGAAGGGATCGAAGGGATCGGCGAGCAAATCGCGACGCACTTCCAGGCACAAGGCGCGGCCGGGGTGCTGCATCACATGGTCCCAAGCCAGCGTGCTGGGATGCAAAGGGTAGGTCGCGCTATCCGCAACCGTCCAGCCGAAAGCGCCAAAACTGCTGCGCAAGGCGTCGATCAGCGTCGCCGGGATATGTGAATGGCCGTCGATATCGCGCCCAATCACGTCAAATTCGGGTCGCACCGGCCAGCCCAGTTGGACTTCGGGCTGATAGGCAGCGCGGATATTTTTGACAACATCCAGATTGACTTCGACATCGACACTGCGCGGCGCGTAACTATGCAGCAGCAATACGCCGGCAGTGGGGGAAAGCGCATCCGTTGCTGCTTTGACGATGGCTAGGTACTGCGCGTGGCGTTCGCGCAATAACACGATATCCGCGGGCGCGATCACCCAGGGCATCAAGCCCGGCGTCACGCGGCCAGCGCGATAGGCCTCCGGCGGCTCATCGATACGTCGATTGCAATCGATAAAAGTGCGTGGAATACGACTGCGCACGATTAACACACAGCTGTCGGTGAGGCTGGCCACGCGATGCTGCGCGGTCGCTAGCGCCAATTCAAAAGCACCGACATCCGTATTGACGTGAAAAAAGTCCACCAAGCCATCGGGCAGTGGGCTTAGCAGTTGCGCCGCGAGCGCATCGAAATCTGCAGTGTCGGTAGCGCCATGCGGCACTTCGATCAGAAGGCTAGGCGGCGTGGTCGCCGCGCAGGCCGCGCCACGTATCCAGTGCACGTCCGCAATTTGAAGGGTAGACCGAAGGACCATCGGTGCGCTTTGCTCGTTGCCAACCTAAGCGCAACAATGCGTGAGGAAGCGCTAGCAGTCCATGACTTGATTCATAGCGGCAGCCCGATGCCAGTGGGTTCATCCTAGAAACCTCAGTTGGAAAGGGTAGAGCGGCTATGGGTGTGCAGGCATCAGCGTCATGAGGGTGAAAGCTGGCGAGCTTGCGCCGCGGCGGTTTGGGCGACTGTAAGCTGTGCTTGCAGGCCGGGGTGAATAGTTGTTCTATTCCAACGAGTTACAACGCCGCCATGCGCGGCCAGAACCGTGCAATCTGCCCCGTAGCCAAGCTCACCCGATGGGTGAGGCCACCGAGCGGCAAAAAAAATTTATTTAAATCGACAAGCTATGAGCGTCGATGAGCGGTCAACTGAGGTTTTTAGGTTCAACAACAGGAGCGCCGCGAGCGGCGCCCCTGCCGGTCTGGTTGCCTTTACTTCGGCATGATGACGCTGTCGATGACGTGGATGACGCCATTGCTGCCGGCGATATCGGTAGTGACCACGTTGGCGCCGTCGACCTTGACCTTGCCGTCCATCACGCTGATGGCAACTTCACCGCCCTGCACGGTCTTTGCACTGGTCAGTTTGACGACGTCTGCCGCCATGACCTTCCCGGCGACCACGTGGTAAGTCAGGATCGAGGTCAGCTTACCCTTGTTCTCCGGCTTCAGCAGCGAGTCGAGCGTGCCGGCCGGCAACTTGGCAAAGGCGGCGTTGGTCGGCGCAAATACGGTGAACGGGCCGGCGCCGCTCAAGGTCTCGACCAAGCCGGCGGCCTTCAGTGCTGCGACTAAGGTGGAGAAATCCGGGTTGCCAACGGCGATGTCAACCACCGTCTGCTGCTTTGCAGCGCCCTCGGCATAGCTTCCGGCGATCGCCATCGGGGCGAAGACTAACGCGGCGCAGGTGGTGAGAATCGGGAGCAATTTCATTGTGTATGCCTTATTCAGTAGGAGAGGAGGGCGCGAATGTGTGGCGCACAGTTAGGTTCCTCCTACACCCGTGCACAGCGGGTAGGCGTTATGTGCAATGGGCTTTGATGTTGGTGAGGCACAGTTTCACGCGGGGTGACGGTCCAGTGAGGGACTGCTGGGGCCGTTGTAAGCAACACGGGCGCGCGCGATCCTTCTGGATCGCCGAGTTGACTCGGCGGAATCCGCGCAACGGGCGCGGCGGGGAAAACCGGAACCTTGCGTGGCGCGGGTTCTACCTGAGTCAAAAGAGCCGACTACAAGTCGGCGATCCAGGTCGCTTGCGGTTGCCTGGATGTTCGCGTCGCTTTTCTGGATCGTAAGCAACACGGGCTCGCGCGGTCTTTCTGGATCGCCGAGTGGTACTCGGCGCTTTGGACGAGGATTCCCCGACTGCAGTCACATCGTCGTTTATGACCGGCGCTGTGGCGCCGTTGCCGTTCACCGATTAGACCGGCGCCAAACAACGGCCGGCCGTCGTCGTCAGCTCCGATCGATACCAGCGCGAACGGCCTGATCTCGTCCTGATGCCGAGCTCCTACGTCTTCGCCGCCATCAACGCAGGTCTGCCCCCTCCAGCATCCAGCCGCTG
>Ga0209181_10011043_pt1 | contig 11645 bp, 12 predicted proteins | sample MAT05_FD_187208 | JGI IMG/M metagenome (GOLD analysis project Ga0209181, IMG submission 187208) | Freshwater microbial communities from Lake Fryxell liftoff mats and glacier meltwater in Antarctica - MAT-05 (SPAdes) (version 2) | ecosystem: Environmental > Aquatic > Freshwater > Ice > Liftoff... | reverse complement strand
AGTTTGACGTTGATCATGACGTCCAGTGGTTACCCATTCTTACCGCCGCCTGACAAGTCCGTACGCAAGATTTTCTCGGCAAAGCCCGCAAGTGGCATGTCTGATCGCGATGCGGCAGTGGAGTATTTGCTACGTTTGTTTGATGAAATCGGCAGCCCAGGATATCAAATTGCGCCGGAACTGCGCCGTGCACGTGCGCTGGAACAGGTGAATCGCAGTATGGCGGGCAAAGGCGCGGATCGGCAGTTAGCTGCGATTTTGGCGGATGGCACACGCTGGCGTTTACTGTCTAAGCTAACAATGCCCGTGCAAATTTTGCATGGCGTGGCGGATAAAATGGTGCCGATCGCGCACGGCAAAGACTTGGCGCGCCGTATTCCGGGTGCGCGACTTGAGATCATTCCCGGCCTTGGTCATGACCTACCTGAAGGATTAGCGGGGCTGATTGCGGATCGGATGGCCGACATTGCTGGATTGAAATGAGCGTATTGGTTTTACAAAATCGTTTGACTAACCGGCTGCAACAGCGTGCAGAGCTTGGCCTAAAACGCACGCTATTTCCATGCGCTCCAGATTCCGATGGTTACGTTAATCGCTTAGGGCAGCGCGCCATCGACTTTTCTAGCAATGACTATCTGGGCCTGCGCGGCAACAGTGAAATCAAAACGGAATTTGCGCGTGCGGCAGCGCTTTTTGGGCTGGGCGCGGGCGCTTCGCACTTATTGGGCGGCCATCATCCTGAGCATGTGCGCTTAGAAAATGCCTTATGTGAATGGACTGGGCGGCCCGCGGCGGCGCTGTTTAGCTCAGGATTTCAGGCCGCATTGGGTGCATTTGGCGCGCTGGCTGAAGCAGGTGATTTAGTGGTTTCCGATCGCTTGGCACACGCGTGTCTGCTCGACGGCGCGCGCTATGCTGGGGCGAAATTGCGGCGATTCGCGCACAACGATGTCGCATCGGCGCGTGGCTTATTGGATTCCGGTGCTTCTGACGCAGTGCGCTGGCTAGTCACAGAATCGGTATTTAGTATGGATGGCGATCAAGCAGAGCTTGCCGCGCTCAGTGGCTTGGCGACGCAAAGCGGTGCCACGCTGATGCTCGATGAAGCGCATGCGATAGGCGTGCTGGGCCCGCAGGGCGGCGGCTTGGCGCGTGCGGTAGGCTTGGATATCCAAACTTGCCCGGTATTGATGCTGACTTTTGGTAAAGCACTGGGCAGTGCGGGTGCCGCGATTTTAGGATCTACGCAAGTTATTGAATCTATTATCAATTTTTCCCGCCCGTGGATTTACACCACGGCGATGCCGCCAGCCTTGGCAGCGGCAACCACCAAATCAGTCGAAGTTGCGCGCGGCGGCGATGTCTTGCGCGAGCAGCTTGCGGAAAACATTGCGCGCTTTCGTTTGAAAGCTCACGCCGCTGGTCTAGTTTTAGGCGCATCGGAAACCGCGATTCAGCCGATCTTTTACGCTGAAGCGGACGTGGTTGCGATTAGTGGCAAGCTCATGCAATTAGGCTTTTATGTACCCGCTGTGCGCCCGCCGACGGTGCCTAAGGGCGCTGAGCGTCTGCGTGTTAGCCTGCGTGCAAACCATAGCGGTGTGCAAATTGATGCTTTGGTTAATGCTTTAGCGTGTTTAGGGCATGTTTGTAATGTTAAGTGAAAGGACTTTTAGCGCTGAGGTTCTACGGATTTTGAAAATGGTAAAATTAGTAGATAAAACCGTTCGCCCTGATTCTGAGCCAGCTCGCAAAATCGGAGGGCTGGGCGTCAAGATTGCTAACGAAGCGATCATGCATCACGAAGCTATGTGCTACATGTTTCGACAGGCTGAGAACGAACGGTTTTCAGGGTATTTGTCGCCAGCTAATCACTCGTATTTTCGAGTGATTTCTCATACAAATGCTAAAACTCCGATCAGCTGTAGCAACAGCAAGAGTATTGGCCGCGCATGACTAACTCGAACGATTTTAGGCCGCTTGCCGAGCGTATGCGTCCGCGTCAAATCGCGGATATTTTAGGCCAGCCGCATTTGACTAATCCAGATAGCGCCTTGATGCGCGCGCTGGCAGCGAAGCGGCCGTATTCGATGATTTTATGGGGCCCGCCGGGTTGCGGGAAAACCACCTTGGCGCGTTTGGTGGCAAAAGCCTGCGATGCCGAATTTGCGCCGATCTCGGCGGTGTTAGCAGGCGTGGCAGAATTGCGCCAGGCGGTGGCGCTGGCAAAAAGCAATCGCGATTTGAAGCGTCAAACCGTGCTTTTTGTCGACGAGATTCATCGGTTTAATAAGGCGCAGCAAGACGCGTTGTTGCCGCATGTGGAGGACGGCACGATTGTTTTAATTGGTGCCACCACAGAAAACCCGAGCTTTGCGGTCAATGGTGCGCTGTTGTCACGCGCGCGGGTGCATGTGCTGAAAGCAGTTGAGCCGCAGGCGATTATCGAGCTATTAGCACGCGCATTGGCCGATGTCGAGCGTGGTTTAGGCGGCAAAAGCGTCGAAGCGGGCGCACTTAAACGCATCAGCGAATTAAGCGACGGGGATGCCCGGCGTGCGTTGATTTTGTTGGAAGTAACGGCGGAAATTGCGGGCGATGCAACGATTTCTATCGCTCAAGTTGAGGCCGCAGGCGGCGATGGCTATCGGCGCTTTGATAAAGGTGGCGATCTGCATTTTGATCAAATTTCCGCGCTGCATAAAACCATCCGCAGCTCCAACCCAGATGCAGCACTGTATTGGCTGGTGCGCATGTTAGATGGCGGCGTTGACCCGGAATATCTTGCGCGTCGCTTGACTCGCGTTGCCAGTGAAGACATCGGCAATGCTGACCCGCGCGCGTTGGCGTTAGCGCTTTCTGCCTGGCAAAGTTTGGAGCGCTTAGGCGCGCCAGAAGGCGAGCTGGCACTGGCGCAATTGGTACTGTATTTGGCCTCAGCGCCGAAAAGCAACGCCGCTTATATCGCGTTCAAAGCGGCAAAAGCGTTCGTCGCCGAACACGGCACTTTGGAGGTGCCGAATCATTTGCGTAATGCGCCGACCAAACTGATGAAAAATTTAGGCTTCGGCGCGCACTACCAGTACGACCACGACGCGCCCGATGGTATTGCGCTTAGTCAGTTCGGTTTTCCCGAAGGCTTTGAGGCCACGCAGTTCTACCAGCCCGTTACGCGCGGGCTAGAGATCAAAATTGGCGACAAGCTCGCCTGGATTCGGGCCGAACGGCGAAGGGCGCAAAAAGGCGGTACGCGATGAAATTCATAGCGCTAGCATGGGTATTTTTAGGCGGCGGCTTAGGTGCCAGCGCACGTTTCCTGCTGAGCGAATGGCTGCGGCCAATGCTGAAATCAGGCTTTCCCTGGCCAACGTTCGCGGCGAACGTAATCGGCTGTGCACTCGCCGGCTTTTTAGCCGCACGTTTTGGCATAAGCAGCCCCGAACACCCGTGGCGCGCATTCATGCTAGTCGGCGTGCTCGGCGGCTTCACCACGTTTTCCGCATTTGGCCTGGAAAGTTTGATTTTGGTGCAGCAAGGGCGAATTTTGCTGGCGACTACCTATGTATTAGCAAGTGTGCTAGGTGGTTTGCTAGGTGTTTGGCTGGGGATTATGCTGGCGCGATAGTTTTGAGGGCTTCGCGGGGATATTTCATTCCGAGCATCAGCTTGCCGGTTCATTCAACCGCGTAATGGTAAGGGTTGAGCGTTGCTCAATAGCGACAGCGATTTTTTCAATCAGCGGTATTTTGGCAAAATCAGAGTGTTTCTGCAGACGGCGCGCAGCGATCGGCAGAAGCTTTGCTAATTCCAAAACGCGCTTGCGCAGCTGGGCCTTCGACAGGCCAGCACTGATTGCAAATTGATCCCAGTGCCGCGCCATGACTTCGCTGAACTTGTATTTGCTGCCGATTTTCATAGCCATTTTGACCGTCAATTCGGGATAAACCACCGTTGAAAGTGCGTCGTACAGCGGTGCCAGCGTGGCTTTGCCGGTTGAATACAGGAGCGAAAAATTCTTACCGTGTGCATCGTGATTGCCGATCAACGCATTGAAGATGACGTAGTCAAGCAGGCGCAAAACATGTGGCGCACTCGGACGGGTGACGGCGCGAATAAGCTCGAAGCATTGTGCAAGGCTAGGTCCGCCGTCGTTTTGGTATTTTGACTCTGGCACTATACCCAAAGCTTGGCAAAAGTCTTCTTGGTGCAGGCGTTTTGTGGGGGCGCTGGTACGGTCGTAACGGGCAACTAAGTAAACTTGACGGCCGCCAATTGGCTGCATTCTGGATCGTGCGGGTTGAAGTTTTACGGCATTTGCCAGCGCCATGCAAAACGCTTCATTGGCGACACTGTCTTCAAATGATGCAATCGCCGTCTTCAAAATGTGCGTACTTGGCATGCCGTTGATGGGTAGGCCGATTTCAAACGTCGCGCTAACCACGACCGGCAGCTTGTCTTGCGCGCCCGCTAAAGATAGACGCAAGCCATCGATGGCTAATAGCGGACGGCGTGGAAGCGTATCTAGCACCGCTAAAAGTGCATCGTTACTCAACCATTCCACGTTGCTATCACCTGCGCTGGGCGTTTGCCCCGGCGCAAGGAACGTGACTGCCCCGGCACACTCACCGCCAATGCTTTCGAGCATGGCAAAGTCGTTTTGCTCGGATATTTGCAGCTGTTTTGCGATCAATTGGCGTGGCGTACCATCGGGTAACAAGCCCGCGAAAAATGGCCTAGCGTCGGCATAGCTAAACGACTCCGCACGCAACGGTAGCGAGCTGGAGATTGGCATGGCCTCAGCAGAATTTAGCCAGGCAGCTGCATATTGGAAGTTGAGCCGTCCATTGACTAAGCTGAGCGTGCCTATGCGTTCGGAAAACAACCAAACGGCGAGCTCACGCGCCATGGCCGTCACCTTGCATCAAGCCGGTAAGCATGAGCGTACCGCCCAGCGCCGCAATCACACGCAGCGTGCGCTCCAACTGCACCGTGGGTTTGCCGGCTTCAAGCTCGACCACAAACCGAACGCCGACACCAGCCGCTAGCGCCAGTTGAGATTGCGTCAGCCGCAACTGCTTGCGTGCGAAGCTAAGCGCTTCGCCTAGAACTTTAGCGTTGGAAATTGTCGTCATAAATGTCCCGTTCGGGATATTGTACTCAATTGCGACGATGAAAGTTAGTAATTATCCCGTTCGGGAATATCGCTGGAGCATCGTGTTCTGCAGCGCGACAGTCGAAGATAGTGCCGAATTGCAAAATCAATATCTCTACCCGTGATTTTAGCTGCGTATCGAATTTGCAGGCGTTATGCTTGACCGCCACTCACAGTTTGCCAGTCTAATTGGCGAAGTACCAAATCTACAGATGGTGCTCAGATTGCAAAATCATGACGATGAATCCTCAGAAGCCGAAATCCAACACCTGAAGGTGGCGATTTGGGCTTTACGCGGCGAATTGGATGCGTCCAAGGCGCTGCACGACGATGAAAAGCAGGAAATCCGCGATGCATTCGAGGCGCAGCTGAGTGATCTGCACGCGACCATTCGCGTGCTGCGTACGGAACTGGAGCAAACGCAGGATCATTCGCAGCAGGTGCAGACTGAAATTACTGCAGCTAGCGATTTAGCGCTGCAGCAGCTGCGCAGCGCGGTTGCGACGATGCGCTTAGAACTGGAGCGCGGGCAAGTGGAACTGGAGGAAGCATTGAGCGCCTCAGCGCGCCCACTTCGGGACGAAATTGCCCATTTACAAGACACGATTCGCGCATTGCGACAGAATTTGGAGGAAGCGAATGGCTAACGTAGCACAGGCTAAAACAGCAAAGGCCAAAAGCCGCAAGCGCGTGATGCAAGATGACTATCGTCGGCGCTTTGAGATTCTGTTTAGCACGATTCGGCGTGTGTCTGGCGGAGAATCTTTAGACGAGATTCTTGACGCGTTGGTTGAGCTGACTTCGCACGAGCTGCGCTGCGAACGCTCAAGTTTCCTCCTTAACGACCCGGAAAGCGGCGAGCTTTACTCGCGTGCCGCCCAAGGCATGATCCGTCGCGAGCTGCGTTTCGGCAATAAAGTTGGAATAGCCGGCAATGTCTTTACCAGCGGCGAAAGCATCACGGTGCATGACGCATATGCCGACCCACGATTTAATAAGGCTATTGATCAAGCCACGGGGTTTATAACCCGAAACCTGATGTGTGTTCCGCTGCGCACCGTGAAGGGTGAGATTGTCGGCGTCGCGCAGTGCTTGAACAAAATCGATGGCGATTTTACGCGTGAGGATCAAGCGCTGCTTGAGGAAATCAGCGTACCGGCAGTGCCGGCACTAGTGGGCTCGCAGTTCGCTGAGCGTATGGCGCGGGTTCGCGCGCAGGAAATGGACTTCCTCAACATCGTTGCCGACATTACTTCGGAGCTGGATTTGGGCGCGCTGCTGCAACGGGTGATGAGCGAGGCGACGCGCATGCTAGATGCTGAGCGATCAACGTTGTTTCTAAACGACGAGGCGAGCAGTACTTTGTTCTCACGCGTGGCTCAAGGCGCACATCTGGGCGAGATACGACTTCCCAATCACCTTGGCATTGCCGGTGCGGTCTTCACCACCGGGCGCACGATCAATATTCCGCACGCCTACGCCGATCTGCGCTTCAATCCTGCGTTTGATCGACAAACCGGGTTTTTCACGCGTTCGATCCTGTGTACGCCCGTCGTGAATAAAATGGGCAAGACCATTGGCGTCACGCAGGTACTTAACAAGCGCTCCGGCCCCTTTACTGCGCAAGACGAATCGCGCTTAAAGGCGTTTACCGGCCAAGTCGCGATTGCGCTTGAGAACGCCAAGCTATTCGACGACGTACAAAAGATGAAAAATTACAATGACAGCATGCTGCAAAGCATGTCGAACGGCGTAGTGACGCTCGACAGTAATGGTCGGATCGTGACTTGTAATGCCTCGGGCTGTCGAATCATCAAACTGCCGAGTGCCGAGATCATCGGCCACGACGCTGGGGAATTCTTCGTCGGCAAAAATGCGTGGGTGATGGAGCGCATCGAGCATGTAACGTCGACGCAGGAAGTGGCGGTGGCGATGGACGCGGAATTTGAGTTCGCTGGCGCACTGGTGGCAGCTAATTTAACGGTGTTGCCACTCAAAGCAGGCGATGACAAAAGCCTCGGCACGATGCTGATGATCGAAGACATTTCCACCGAAAAGCGCGTGAAAGCCACGATGTCGCGCTATATGGACCCGGCTATTGCCGCAAAAATGCTGGAGCGTGGCACCGAACTATTGGGCGGTGCGAGCACCCGCGCGACCGTGCTGTTTTCCGACATACGCGGCTTCACAACGCTGACTGAGGAGTTGGGCGCGCAGGGCACGGTTGCATTCCTGAATGAGTATTTCACGATCATGGTCGAGTGCATCAATCACGAAGGCGGCATGCTCGACAAGTTTATTGGTGACGCGATCATGGCGGCATTTGGGCTGCCGATTGCCCACGAAGATGATGAAGACCGCGCCGTCCGGGCCGCAATCGAGATGATTCGGGGTTGCCGAAAATACAGCGAAGAGCGCTTAAAGCACGGGCAAAAGCCGGTGTCGATGGGCATCGGGCTGAATACCGACATGGTGGTGTCCGGGAACATCGGTTCGACCCGGCGCATGGATTACACCATTATCGGTGATGGTGTGAACCTCGCTTCGCGTTTGGAAAGTGCTTGCAAGACCTACTCAGCGGAAATCTTGATCAGCGAAGGCACGCACCGGCGGCTGCGCGGCACCTATCGAATGCGCGAAATTGATAGAGTCGTCGTGAAAGGCAAAACTGAGCCGGTAGGCGTATTCGAGGTGCTTGATTTCCACACCGAATCGAGCTTCCCGAACATGATGGACGTATTCGGTTATTTCGCTGAAGGGCTCAGGCGCTATCGTGCCGGTGATTTTAAGGCCGCAGTCACACAGTTCGAACGGGCGCTTGCCAAAAACCCAATGGACCGGCTATCGCAAAGCTACATCGAGCGCTGCCGACATTTGATGGAGTTTCCGCCTATCGATTGGACGGGTGTTTGGGTGATGAAGGAAAAGTAGCTTGACAGGGGTGTTTCCAGTGAAAGATAAGCGATTGCCGTTCGTTCGCATTTTCTTTGCACGAGCAAATGATCAATTATTTGTTGCAGCAATACCGTTTTTCCAACCCTGCGCGGGCCAAGCAGCACGACCGCACGTCGAATGTTCGCTTGCACCAGCGTGAGTAGCGCAGAAAAATAGTGGCGCTTGGGTTTGGCAGTGATTGATGCTTCAACAGCGCCAGTTTCCCACCATGGGTTATCTATTTTGAATCTTGAAAATAGTTCAAAATCAGTCACTTGCAACATAAAAATAAAATAAGCAAAAAGGTGTTTGCTTATTTTGGACGCGATTCAAAAACATGTTTGCTTATTTTTTTTGACGTGCTTGACGCATCAACCCGCAATCATCATTTGCTCAACCAAAATTGAGCCAATGCGGACATTTCCGCGTAGATCGAAATCGTTTCCGACGGCAACTATTTGCGGATACATCGTTTTCAGATTGCCAGCGATGGTGATTTCAGAAACCGGATAGCTAACGACGCCGTTTTCGACCCAAAAACCTGCGGCCCCACGGGAATAATCCCCAGTGACGTTATTCACGCCTTGGCCCATCAATTCGGTCACCCAAAGCCCGGTGTGCAGCTTTTGCAGCATTTCGGCGAAATCGCCCGCATTGGCTTTTACGACCAAATTGTGCACGCCGCCGGCGTTGCCGGTCGAGCGCAGACCTAATTTACGTGCGGAATAACTGCCTAGCAAATAGCGGTTCAACACACCGGCAGTGACTAAACTGCTTTGCGTGGTGGCAACACCTTCGTCATCAAAATTGGCGGAGCCCGCCGCGCGCGCCAGGTGCGGATATTCCGCCATATCAAACCAGTCCGGTAGGATTTTACTGCCCGCTGCATTCAACATAAATGAAGATTTACGATACTGCGCGCCGCCACCAACCGCGCTTAATAAGTGCCCGATCAAACCGCGCGCTAGCTCAGGCGCGAACAGCACTGGCGCGTTGCGCGTGCTTAAGCGCTGCGGCTCCAGGCGCGCAAGCGTGCGCCGCGCGGCTTCCAAACCGATGGCTTCAGCGGCCATCAAATCATCGGCACACAGTTTGCTGTCGTAATAATAATCGCGCTCCATCGCATCTTCATCGCCCGCCAAAAGTGCGGCGGAGATTGAATGCCCGGTGGAAAAATCGCGCCCGATAAAGCCGTGGCTATTGGCGTAGATGCCATAGCTTGAGGACGAATTAACGCTTGCGCCGTCGCTGTTACAAATGCGCTTGTCCAACGCTAAACCGGCGGCTTCACAGCTCAGCGCAATTTCGATTGCACGATCTGCACTTAGTGGCGTGCCGTTTTCGAACCACGGGTGCCACGCATCTAGCTCGTGTAGGGTTTTTGCCATTAACTCCGCTTCACCCAAGCCGGAGCAGTCGTCCACTTCGGTAAAGCGCGCGATAGCAATTGCTTGTTCCAAGGTCGCTGTGATCGAGGATTCGGCTAAATCAGCAGTGCTTGCCGAGCCTTTACGGCCACCGACATACACGGTTAGCGATAAGCCGCGGTCGCGCGTGTGTTCCAGGGTTTCGACTTCAGACATGCGGACATTGACGTTTAAGCCGGTGCTAACGTTGACGTCCACTTCCGCTTGCGTGGCACCCAGGGTTTTTGCACGTGCTAGCACGTGTTGCGCGATATCCGATAAGCGATCAAGTTCGGCGTGTGGCGGTGGCGTGGTATGTTGCGAAGCCGTCATTGCGTAGGTCTTTGAAAAAACTAGCCGCCAAGTATGCGCCGATTTGTAGAACGCGCACAATTGCAACGCCATTAATGCGCGTTCGCATCATAATCACCCTTTAAAAGAAACGACGCCACCATGCAAGCTGATCGCACCGATGAAACCTACGTTAGCAAAAGCGAACATAAGCGCGAAGCGCAAGAAATCCATCGGCTAGCGGAGGCGTTAGTTGATTTAAAGGCTAGTGACTACGCCAAAGCGCCGCTTGATGAAGACATGCGCGCGCATGTCGATTTGGCCCGGCGTATTGATGCGCAAATTGCCCGAAAGCGCCAAATTTTGTTTGTTGCCAAGCAGTTACGCAAACGCAGCGATGATTTGGGGCCGCTATTTTTGGCCATTGATAAGCCAAAATCTGAGCAAAAGAAAGAAACCGCGCGCATGCACCGGTTAGAACGCTGGCGTGACCGCATGTTGGAAGAAGGCGATGAATGCCTAAGCGAATATTTGACCGAAAACCCGCATGCGGATCGTCAAGCGCTACGCAGCTTAGTTCGCAGCGCGACTGCGGCAAAAGCGCGCAGTGATGAAGCCGCGGCAAATGATCGGCCCATTCCACGTAACGATGGCAGCTATTCCGCGCTCTACAAAATGCTGGGCGAAATTGAGCGGGGTAGCGTGCAGACGGGCGACGATTAGCAGTGCGCACGTCATCCCCGAATGCTCTTATCGGGGATCCAGGCGTTACCAGCTGGATTCCCACCAAAAGCATGCGGGAATGACGAATTTGAGAGAGCAGCCCGAGTTTTGAATTTGCGAAGGCGAAAACTTTTAACCGGATTTAACGTTCAACTAACACGCGCCGTGCCCGTAATTTGCCAGAATCGGGCCATGCGAAATCTAATACCCATAATTTTGGGCTGCTTGTTAATACCGGTAGCCGCGTCAGCAACGCCCGCTTTTACCAGCGAAATCCAAGGGTTTGTACCCGATTACCAGCACGACTATTCAACCAAGCTTTTAAATCAAGGCACTTTTGCAGAGCCATTTGCGCGTAATCAAGATTTGCTGGCGAGTGCGACGCAGCCCCAATTGCTTGATACTTTGCTCAGTCGTGCGCGCAGTCAGCTTAACTCGATGTATCACTTTGGCGGCACAACCCCCGAACAAGGTTTCGATTGCTCCGGCTTTGTCGGCTGGATTTATCACGGCGTGCTGCGCACCGAGCTTCCGCGCGTTGCCGACGCGATCTTTAAAATCGATGCGCCGCGCATATCAGCAACCCAATTGGCGCCCGGCGATCTAATGTTTTATCGCATCACCGGCAGTCGCGTGTCGCACGTTACGATGTATGTTGGCGACCGCCACTTTATCCACGCCACACGCGCCGGGCAGCCACTACGCATCGAAAGTATGGACATGCCCTATTGGCGCCAACGGTTTGCCGGTGCGAAACGGATATTGGGCACGCCTTTGCTTAAGGCGCAGTATCAAGCCCAGTATCAGGTAAATAATTAAGGTAGGTTGCAGATAGCTTGCAGGCCTTAAGTTTTGCGTAAACGGTACGCGCGTCGATATTTAGTCTAGAAACTTGGCGCACACTTCGCGCTTGTAGATGAAAAATGCGGCCCAAATGCGAATTTTTAATGCAGCGATCGCTCTGTTAACGGTATTCCTAACCGTGCCTGCGCACGCTCAAGACGTCGCGATCTACACCGATGGCCTGCAAAATGGCTTCCAAAATTTCTCCTTTGGCGGTGATAGCGACTTTAACAACCCAGCACCTTTTCATGATGGCGCGCCTTCCATAGCGTTTACCGGCAACAATAACTTCGGTG
>Ga0209181_10011041_pt1 | contig 11646 bp, 12 predicted proteins | sample MAT05_FD_187208 | JGI IMG/M metagenome (GOLD analysis project Ga0209181, IMG submission 187208) | Freshwater microbial communities from Lake Fryxell liftoff mats and glacier meltwater in Antarctica - MAT-05 (SPAdes) (version 2) | ecosystem: Environmental > Aquatic > Freshwater > Ice > Liftoff... | reverse complement strand
ACGAATTATGAATGTAGAAAGATTTCACCTGGCAGATTTTATGATAAAGTTGATTAATGTAAATAGCTTTTCTAAAATAATACAACCCATTCCACATTCGTTATTCTTCATTCGTAATTCCTCTTAGAATTTCCAATAACTAATTATGAATATAGAAAATTTTCACCTTGCAGGTTTTTATAATAAGATTGATTAACGTAAATAGGCTTTCTAAAATAATACACCCTATTCCACATTCGTTATTCTTCATTCGTAATTCCTCTTAGAATTTCCAATAACTAATTATGAATGTAGAAAATTTTCACCTTGCAGGTTTTTATGATAGGGTGGATTAATGTAAATAGATTTTCAAAAATAATACACCCCATTCCACATTCGTTATTCTTCATTCGTAATTCCTCTTAACTTTGTATTATGTTACATATCAGCCATCGTGGGCAGGAAATGCCCGCTTCTCCTATTCGCAAACTGGTTCCGTTTGCAGAAGCTGCCAAGAAAAAAGGCACCAAAGTATACCATCTTAATATTGGCCAACCGGATGTAGAAACGCCTAAACTATGCCTGGATGCAGTAAAGAACGCCAACTTTAAAGTATTGGAATACAGCCATAGTGCAGGCAATGAAAGCTATCGTAAAAAACTGGTTGGCTATTATGCACATAATAATATAGACATTACGCCAACCGAAATCATCGTTACCACCGGTGGCAGCGAAGCAATTTTATTTGGCTTTATGGCATGCCTTGATTCTGGTGATGAAGTAATTATTCCCGAACCTTTTTATGCCAACTATAATGGTTTTGCCATACAGGCCGATGTGGTTGTAAAACCCATCAGCAGCAGTATAGAAAATGGTTTTGCTTTACCCGCAATAGCCGATTTTGAAAAAGCTATTACGCCTAAAACAAAGGCCATTATGGTTTGCAGCCCCAATAACCCTACCGGTTACCTGTACAGTGCTGCAGAAATGGAAACTCTAAAAGAGATCGCTCTTAAACATAACCTTTATTTATTTGCAGATGAAGCTTACCGTGAGTTTTGTTATGAAGGCACTCATACCAGTGCCATGCATTTAAAAGGAGCAGAACAACATGTGGTACTCATGGACACCATCAGCAAAAGATACAGTGCCTGCGGTGGCCGTATCGGGGCATTGATCACAAAAAATAAATCAGTATTGGATGCTGCTATGAAATTTGCCCAGGCAAGACTTAGCCCACCAGCATATGCACAAATACTTGGCGAAGCTGCCATTGACCTGCCGGAAAATTATTTTGATGATACCAGGGCAGAGTATAAACTTCGCAGGGATACAATTGTAAAAAGGCTCAACGAAATGCCGGGTGTTTTTTGTCCCAATCCGGGTGGTGCTTTTTATGCAATGGCCCGTTTGCCGATTGATGACAGCGATAAATTTTGTCAATGGTTACTCGAAGACTTTACCCACGAAGGACAGACAATCATGCTGGCACCTGCTACCGGTTTTTACAGCACGCCAGGACTTGGTAAAAATGAAGTTCGTCTTGCCTATGTTTTAAATATTGATGATATTAATAAAGCAATGGATTGCCTGGAACTGGCGCTAAAAGCGTATCCCGGCAAAGTATAATTAATTTTTAAAAGCTTACACTAAAGAATGGTAAAAGGTTACGAGATCAGCCTGGTAATATGCACGTATAACCGATGCCGTTATTTGCCCGAAGCATTTGAAAGCATTAAAGGACAAACCCTTTCGCCTGAAAAATTTGAACTCATTGTTATTGACAATAACAGTACAGATGAAACCGCTTTAATCACCCAACAATTTATTGCTTCTAATACGCAACTAAATATTCGTTATTTTTTTGAAGAAAAAAAAGGGTTATCCTTTGCACGCAACAGGGCTGTTAAAGAATCCAATTCAGCAGTCATAAATTATGTAGATGATGATGCTGTTCTATCGCCGGGCTATTTAAAAGCGATGTTGCTTTTTTTTCAGGCTTATCCCAATGCAGATGGTGCAGGAGGAAAAGTGATTCCCAGATATGAGGATGGCAAAGAACCTGAATGGATGAGTAAATATTTAAATGGATTTATTGGCAAAATAGATTTTGGCTCCTCTGTTTTATCTTTCTCAAAAAAAATGAAATACCCGGTTGGTTGCAACATGGCTTATAAAAAAGCGATACTGGAAAAAGCCGGCGGATTTAATAATGCCCTCCAATTTAGAAGTGATGATAAATATATTTTTTACCAGGTAAAAAAATATACCGACCAAATATTTTTTGTTCCGGATGCTTGGTTATACCATTACATAGATGCGCAGCGCCTGGAGATAAATAATTTTAAAAGGCTTTTTTTAAAGACGGGTAACGAAGAAAAAAAAAGAGTGTTTTCTGAGCAGGGAAATACCGGTGTCTTTAAAAAAGGATTAGAGTTTTTTTTTAAAGCCGGCGCTTCTGTGATGTTGTTTTTACTCTTTACGCTCAAAGGCCAGTATGCAAAAGGCAAATACGCTTTTATCTCTCAATATTGCACGTTAAAGGGTTTCTTTAAAAAGGAAATATTTGTGCGCTAATCATAAAAGTTTTTCCGGAAAAGATAAAAGTGTAATTACTTACACTTTTATCTGCTTAAAACTACCCCCCTTAATCTACAAAACTGTAGAATGAATCTTTAGCCCTTCTTACTTTTAGCGCATTAGACAACGAATCCTGTTCACTCCTTCTGCCTAAAGCCAGCACCACTACCGACTTTAAACCTTTTTCTTTTAATCCCAGTATGCTGTCAAACTCGGCGGGTATAAACCCTTCCATTGGTGTTGCATCCACTTGTTGTTCTGCTGCTGCAATCAATGCTGTACCCAATGCAATATAAGCCTGCTTTGAAGCCCAAACCTGTTGCTGTTCTGTGGTTAAATTTTTAACCGTTCCCAAAATGGTATCAGCAAAACTCTTTAATGCTTCTACCGAAATTCCCCTTGTTTCAGCAATATCCTTTATGTAATTATTTACCTGCAAATCGCTAATGTTTTCCCAAATGCTAAAAATAAGCAGGTGAGAGCTATCGGTTATCTGCGTTTGGCCATAAGCGGCTGGCAACAATTGTTGCTTAATTTCAGGATTACTCACTACCATTATGTTATATGGTTGCAAGCCATAGGAAGAGGCAGAAAGCCTGGTGGCTTCCAATATATTATCAAGGGCATTTTGGCTTATTTTCTCGCCTGTCATTTTTTTAGTAGCATACCTCCACTGGAGGTTATCAATTAAATTCATGATCTTTTTTTAAATGTTTAATTATTTTCTTTTGCAAAGATAGGGAAAAATTTCTTTTTAATGTTTAAACATTAATTTGAATTAACAAACTATTTTATCATTACTTTCACGAAATGATCAGGCTGATTTGCATTTTTATTTTTAAATTAACCGGTTGGAAAACAGATAGTAACCTGCCGCCACAAATTAATAAGTGCATCATCATTGCTGCACCCCATACCAGTAATTGGGACTTTTGGTATTCTATGGCCACATTTACCATATACCGGTTACCCATACGCTTTACTGTAAAAAAGGAATGGATGAAGTTTCCATTTAATCTTTTAATGAAACCATTGGGCGCTATTGCAATCGACAGAACGCCGAGGGGACCCAACAATGACAGGCCTAGTTTTATAAATGCTATGACAGACCTTTTTGACACCCACGACAATCTGATTATCCTTATCACTCCAGAAGGAACAAGGAGTAGAAATGAAAAATGGAAAACTGGTTTTTACCATGTGGCTAAAACTGCCAATGTTCCTATTCTATTGGGTTATGTCGATTATAAAAAAAAGATAGCAGGCATTGCCAATACTCCTGTATACATTTCCGATTATGAAACAGACCTGAAAAAAATTATGGCTTTTTATAAAACCATACATCCAAGATATCCTGAAAATTTTTCTGTAGATACTACTTTTGAATCATAATTTATTTCTCTATCTTCAGCACCAAAATGAAACAATTCTTCATCTGCACCTCCGCCAAAATTAAAATAGGAATGATGGGTATTGTCGAAGAAAATACCATAACTAACGGTACCGTGTACCCCAACAAAAAAAGGTATAGTAGAATAAAGCGGATCCTTATCTATAACATAAGCCGGTACATCGCTGTTCCAATGCCTGAAGAATGATCCACGGCGATTGATACCCCCTGTTTTTTCGTCAGGCCCTATAAACTTTTCATCGGCATGCAATTTTTTATAATTGCTCACCTGGTTTCCCGCCAGCTAATGCCAAGGCTTTCGTCATCTCTATTTAGTAATACACCGTTATTATTATAAAAATACAGCCGGAATGGTTTTTTGTTTACCAGCAATTTTATTTCATCAGTTTGCAGTATCCATTCTTTGCCTGCATTGGTAATGCTTTTAAAATTATAAGTAGATCCAATTGATCCATTGCACATGAAAAATCGCCCACCGGCTTTTCTTTGCATACCATTAACCTTAGGGAAGAAATTTTTTGATTTAGATATGTGTTATATTGTGTGTAGAACCTGTTTAGCCTATTGTTTATGAGCTACTCCAAAAAAAATTGAAATTAAAAATTCAAGCACTCTCTATGCTGTTTTTTATTACCCACTAAGATTAAAAGCACTCATTACTTGAGTAACCCTGCTTATCTAAAAACAAAAGTTGACCCCATTGCTTTTTGAAAGTATCGCATTTTAAAATTACTTTTAAAAATAATTCAGAGCCCTTAACTAAAAAAGAATAACCGGATTTTTAAATAATAAATGCAAATAAATCTCTGCCGGATAACGATCAACTACTGTATTTAAAAAAATATAGCATGAATAAAATAACCAGGCTTTCTAAAGCAACGATACAAAAACAAAGTAAAATATTGTTTGCAGAAATTGCTGTACTGATTAATAAAAGTAAAGAGCAGGTAATACAACAGGTAAATAATGAGCTTACTTTACTAAACTGGAATATTGGAAAACATATAGACGAGCGTATAGCAAACGTAGATGAACACTATGGTTTAGAGATTGTGGCAACACTGTCGCCACTTTTGATGCAGCAGTTTGGAAAAGGTTATACCACATCTTCATTGCACCGCATAAGAAGATTTTATAAGGCTTTTTCTAAAATAAAGATTGTGGCAACACTGTCGCCACTTTTAAGCTGGAGCCATTTTATAGAGTTAACCAATGTAAAAAACAACCTTGCACGTAACTATTATATACAGTTGTGCCAGATAGAGCATTGGAATGTACGGGAGCTGAGAGACCGCATCAACTCAATGCTTTTTGAAAGAACAGCACTAAGCAAAAAACCGCAAAAATTAATATTGCAGGAGTTAAAACAATTACAAAAGCAAAAGAAATTTACAGAAAATATTGTATTCAGGGATGATTATTTGCTCGACTTTTTAGACCTTAAAGATACCTATAGCGAAAAAGATTTAGAAACATCGATACTTGTAGAATTACAAAAATTTATTACCGAAATAGGTAATGACTTTGCTTTTTTAAGCCGCCAAAAAAAGATGATCATTGATGGCGAAGATTTTAGTTTAGACCTGCTTTTTTATCACAGGGGATTAAACAGGATGGTAGCCATAGAATTAAAACTGGGCAAATTTAAACACAGTTATAAATCGCAAATGGAACTATACCTGCGCTGGTTAGAAAAATATGAAATGAGGCGGCACGAAGAACCTCCCGTTGGTTTAATATTATGTGCCGATAATAAAACAGAAATAATGGAACTTTTAATGATTGATGAAAAAAGGATAAGAGTGGCCAATTATTTAACCGAAATGCCCGAAGCTAAAATGATTAAACAAAAATTACAAAAAGCCATTAGCAATGCAAAAGCTAAAATGGGCTTTACAAAATAAACCTATCATAAAACGCAGCATTTATTTTGGTAACCCTGCTTATCTTAAAACAAAGGATGAGCAACTTATTTTTGAATCGGCACATACCGGCGAATTAAAATCCCTGTAGTTGAAAGCAAATCACAACGGCTTCGCCGTTGTGATTTTTAAGACAGTTTATAAATGCCTACCTGCCACCGGGTGCACAATGTTGTTTTAAAAACTGTGTGTACAATGTAGATAAATGGGTAGTGGTACCCTCCCCTTCATTAATGCTGTGGGTGCGGTTGGGGTAGGCCATCATCTGAAATTGTTTGTTGTATTTTACCAGTTCATTTATCAGCATTTCGGCATTGCTGTAATGTACATTATCATCCCCGGTACCGTGTATATATAAAAGGTTTCCTTTAAGCCCCTTTACATAACTAATGGGAGAACCATTTACAAAATCTGCACGATTTTCCTGTGGCAGTCCCATGTAGCGCTCCTGGTAAATATTATCATAATTTAACTGGTTGGCTACTGCTGCAATGGCTATACCCGTTTGAAAAATATCGGGATAACGAAAGAGCAGGTGTAAGGTAGATGATCCTCCACCACTCCAGCCCCATACGGCTACACGGTTTTTATCCATGTAAGGAAACTCCAGGATTTTTTTTGCCCCCATGGCCATGTCCCGGATATTTACACTTCCAATTTTACGATAAATAGATTTTCGCCATGCTGCCCCTTTTAATGCAGGCGTACCACGGTTATCCAGTGCTACCTGCACATATCCATCTGCAGCCATATCGCCATCGTATAAAAAATTATTATGGTTGCCATAACTGTCATCGGTAGTGGTAGCTGCAGGTTCGCCATACACATAAAATACAACCGGGTATTTTTTATTGGGGTTAAAGTTGGCGGGTTTGTTTATCCATGCATCCAGCACAATATTATCTTCTGTTGTAATTTTTACATACTCTACATTTATAGAACCATCTGTTTTAATATTGGAAGCTATACTTTTTGATGCATTCATTGGGCGGTTATCCGGCAACGTTATCCACTCTGTAACCGGTGCTGTATTGTAATTACTAAAAGTATGCCTGGCAATTTTTCCGGTGGGCGATACCTGGTATTGATGTGTTCCTTTTTGCGCAGCAGCCGACACCAGCTCGGGTTCATCTTTGGTATTATTAATCCGTATCCTGTACAAATAATTTTGTGTGGCGCTTGCAGGCGATGCAGTGAAATAAATATAGTTCATCGCTTCATCTACGGAAACAATTTTACCAATATCATAGTTGCCTTTGGTAAGCAGGCTCACTGTTTTACCATCACGGCTAATCTTGTAAATATGACGCCAGCCATCTTTTTCGCTCACCCATAAAAATTCCTGGCCTTTGTTTATCCAGTTCCAGCCCACAGGATTATCCGTATTCAAATCTACCCAGGCTTCGTCATTTTCTGCCCAAAAAGTACTGCTGCTGCCATCTGTAGTTTTACAATAAATTAATTTACTTTCCTGCTGTTTACGATCCAGTTGCTGCACTATTAGTTCGTTGGGGCCGCTCCATTCCATGCGGGGAATATAATGTTGCTGTGGATCGCCTGCTATATTCATCCAGCGGATAAAACCTCCGGTTAATGTAACCACGCCTATTCGAACCGGTGATGGTGCTTCTCCTACTTTTGGATATTCAACAGGTACCACTTTAGAGTAAACAGAATCGGTGGTATTTAGCATATAATAATCCCTGATCTTTCTGGCATCTACCTGCCAAAAAGCAATTTGCCGCCCGTCGGGGCTCCATCTAAAACCATCCCTGCAACCAAACTCTTCTTCATACACCCAGTCAAAAGTACCATTGATTAATTTTCGGCTACCGTCGCTCGTTAGCTTGCGTATCTGACCGCTGTTTACATCTTCTACAAATAAATTATGTTCGCTTACATATGCTACGAAACGGCTATCGGGCGAAAATTTGGCAAACATCAATGATTGTGGTGCAAGGCCTTTTCCTAATTGTTTTAACTGGCTGCCTGCAGCAGTTATAACCCAATAATCGCCACGGGTATTATAACGCCAAACTTTCACGGTATTGGAAAACAATAATATTTTATTTTTATCAGGGCTGTAATCAAAAGACTGAACTTTTAATGGAGAGGTGCTGCCGGCAGCCATTAATTGCTCTTTTGCGATAACTACTGTTTGAGCATCTGTTTTTGGATCATTGCGCAGTATGTTTCCTTCTTTGATGGTATAAAATCCGGTGCCATCGGGCGTCCAGTTGATCCCTCTGTTTTGTGCAATGATACCTTGCCATAGCGTACAAAAAATGATTACAAGAAATTTGAATTGATACCTCATAGGTTTTTATTTTAAGGCACTAAAAATAAGTAATTAACAAAGAGCTTGAGCAAACCATGTTGTTAAATGAAAAGGATTTAGAAAAATGCAGGTATTTTTGCAATTGGCAGTTAGCAATTAATACTAACCCTCTTAATTGATTATTTTAGATATTTTAATAATGTGAAACCTAAAACGTTCAACCTTTTACAAATGATGTTGCAACCCGAAAAACTGAGATTAGATAAATATTTATGGAGCATTCGTTTTTTTAAAACGAGGAGCCAGGCAGCAGATGCATGTGATAAGGGCAAAATAAAATTCCTGGGCAACTCAGCCAAAGCATCCAGGTCTGTAAATATTAATGATGAATATGAAGTAAAGACTGAAGCAAAAAAATGGGTGATAAAAGTTACCGGCTTGTTGCATAGCAGGGTACAATTTGCAGAAGCTATAAAATATTATATAGATATCACTCCAGCCGAAGAGCTCGATCGGATTAAATTCCAGGCCGCAGTTTTTCATACTGGTAAACGATTAAGTAAAGTAGGACGACCTACAAAAAAACAAAAGAGGGATATTGATGGGTTTATGGGAGCATAGAAGAAAAGCTAAAGATTGAATTATCTTGTGGAGCTGATAGCAGATAGTTGATAGTTGATAGCAGTTAGCCTCTAACTATTTTCCATTCACTATTGACCCATTGACCATTGACCCATTGACCATTGACCATTCACCCATTCACCATTCACCATTGACCCATTCACCCATTCACCCATTCACCATGACCATAGATATAATCACCGTTGTTCCTGATTTGCTCACATCGCCTTTTGCTCATTCAATTATGAAACGTGCACAGGATAAAGGTTTGCTAAAAGTGAATGTGATAAACCTGAGAGACTATACCACTTATGCAAGGGCACAGGTAGATGATTATGCTTTTGGCGGAGGGGCAGGAATGGTGATGATGGCCGAGCCTTTGGTGAATGCAATTGAAAGCCTACAAAAAAACAGTACCTACGACGAGATCATATACCTGAGCCCCGATGGTGAAACGCTGAACCAGCAAATGGCCAACAACCTTTCATTAAAGAATAACCTGATGATGATATGCGGGCATTATAAAGGGATAGACCAGCGGGTGAGGGATCATTTTATTACCAGGGAAATATCTATTGGTGATTATGTACTTAGTGGCGGTGAACTGGCAGCCGCCGTACTAACGGATGCGATTGGCCGCTTATTACCTGGTGTTCTTAATGACGAAACTTCTGCGCTTACTGATTCCTTTCAGGATAACCTGTTGTCTCCGCCAGTTTATACCAGACCGGAAATTTTTCGTGGTTGGAAAGTACCGGAGGTTCTCATGAGCGGCAACCATAAACTGATTGATGAATGGAGGTATGAACAATCGGTACAACATACCAAAAACAGGCGGCCAGACCTTTTAGATAATGATGATATTTAAGAAAGCGTAGAAGGCAAGTGGAAAGGCGGTTGCTGATTTTTTTCTGCAAAAGTTTAAAAAAATAAAAATAGATTACTGCTAAATAAAATAGACATAATAACTTCTTTGTTATACAAAAATGCCCCGCAGTAGCAGGGCATTTTTTAATTTATTTACAAAAGATTATTAGTTGGTAAAAAGTTTATCATCCACAGGTAAATTGGATGATATCTTATCGAAAGTGATAGTACCCTGGGTAGTGGTATTGGTATAAGAAAACCAGTACCCATCTGCATTTTGTTTGTAATCTGCAAAAGTTGTTTCTACATCCATCTCCTGACCTTGCGCACTTATTTTTGAAGTAGTTTTTATTATAAAATTAGAAGCCGCATCAATAAAGTAAAAAACATCTTTACCATTTTTAACAACTTTTAATTTATAAGCATCTTTACCATCTACTTTCTCAGTTCCCAAAGATTCGATCGTGAATCCTTTTTCTTTGTAATTAAACAATGCGCCCTGAATATCCATCTGGCTTTGTACACTTTTAATCTGCTCTTCATCCATTGGCTGTGGTTCTGTCTGCTGCATTACCGGCATAAATACCCAACCCTGTGTTGGTGTGGCTATTTGGTAATTAGATGTGCCCATAATTTCCATATCCATTCTCATACCAGCCATATGTTTTTTGGTTAGGGTTAAAGCCACATCAATTCCCTGAGTATTCATGGTACCTTCCATTTTTACTGTTTTAAGGGAAGCCAGTTTATCGGCACCACCCAAAGCAGTTACATGTTTATTTACGATTTCATCTGCTGTTTGCGCAGATACCGTAATTGTAGCAAAACTCATTGCTGCTACAAAAAGTGATTTAAATGTTTTCATTGTTTTTTTGGTTTAATTTTAATGATATTTCCAATATTATTTTATAATTACGGGAAGCAAGATAGTATAAAAAAATATTGAACATACTTTTGCCAAACCTTTTAAAAGCATTAGAAGCCACCCATAACAATAACCAGTTTAAAAAAGAATGACAGCTACATTTAATATCAAAGGAAATATTGCAGATATAACAGAAAAACGATTTTTTTTTGGAGAAATAACCGTAAAGGAGGGCAAAATAAGTTCCATTAAAACACTCAGTGAAACTGCGGAAAGAGGAGCCTCTTTTATTATTCCAGGTTTTATAGACAGCCATGTGCATATAGAAAGCAGCATGCTGGTACCATCAGAATTTGCAAAATTAGCCGTGGTGCATGGTACTACAGGCACCATCAGCGATCCGCATGAAATTGCCAATGTTTGTGGAATGGCCGGAGTGCAGTTTATGATTAAAAATGGCAATACCGTTCCTTTTAAATTTCATTTTGGAGCGCCCAGTTGTGTACCTGCCACCATTTTTGAAACCGCCGGGGCTGCATTATATGCCACAGATGTGGAAACCCTGCTGGCTATGCCGGAAATTAAATACCTGAGTGAAATGATGAATTTTCCGGGGGTATTAAATGCAGATGAAGAAGTGATGAAAAAAATAGCCGCTTCTAAAAAATACAATAAGCCGGTAGACGGCCACGCCCCGGGACTTAGAGGAGCAATGGCCAAAAAATATATTGATGCAGGCATTAGCACCGATCATGAATGTTTTACAGAAGAAGAAGCCCGTGAAAAATTAAGTTATGGGATGAAGATATTAATTCGTGAAGGCAGCGCTGCCAAAAATTTTGATGCTTTGATACCGCTCATGCATGACCACTTTGAGCACATGATGTTTTGCAGCGACGACAAACATCCTGACAGTTTGGTAGAAGGTCATATTAATTTGCTTTGTGCCAGGGCGGTAGCATATGGTATTGATGTATTTAAAGTATTACAGGCAGCTTGTATCAACCCTGTGTTGCATTACAAGATGGATAATGGAATTTTAAGAGTTGGTGATGCTGCTGATTTTATTGTATTAAAAGACCTTGTTAATTTTACTGTTTTACAAACCTACATCAATGGAGCG
>Ga0209181_10011036_pt1 | contig 11648 bp, 7 predicted proteins | sample MAT05_FD_187208 | JGI IMG/M metagenome (GOLD analysis project Ga0209181, IMG submission 187208) | Freshwater microbial communities from Lake Fryxell liftoff mats and glacier meltwater in Antarctica - MAT-05 (SPAdes) (version 2) | ecosystem: Environmental > Aquatic > Freshwater > Ice > Liftoff... | reverse complement strand
GGCCCGCGTCATCTCCACCAGCATGAACTTGCTCAGGGCCGCGGCCAGCAGCGTGATGCCCAGCACGCAGCCCACGAAGGTGACCACGAAGTCGTAACCCGTGAAGCCCTTGGCCACGATCAAGAGGCTGGGCGAGAACACGAACACGAAGGGCACCAGCGCCTTGGCCAGGCCGAGTCGGAATGCCGTGTTGCCGGTCTTGAACGGGTCGCTGCCGGCCATGCCCGCGGCCGCGTAGGCGGCCAGCGCCACCGGCGGCGTGATGTCGGCCAGCACGCCGTAGTAGAAGACGAAGAAGTGCGCCACCAGCGGCTCCACGCCCAGTTGCACCAGCGTGGGAGCGGCCACCGTGACCATGATGATGTAGTTGGCGGTGGTGGGGATGCCGGCGCCCAGCAGGATGCACACCAGCCCCGTCATCACCAGCGCCACCAGCAGCGTCAGCGACTTGGGGTCCACCAGGCTCGCGGGTATCAACGCACCCACGCCGCCGGCCACCGCCTGCGCCGCGCCGGTGATCAGGATGCTGAGCTTGAAGCCCACGCCCGTGAGCGTGACGACGCCGATCACCAGCCCCACGGTGGCTGCCGCGGCGCCCACGGCCAGCGCGTACTTGGCACCGGTGCTGAAAGCCTCGATGAGCGCTGGCGTGCCGATGCGGCCATCGACCTTCAGGGCCTTCAGCAGGAACGGTGTGGCCACCATGGCGGCGACGAAGATGCCGAGCTTGAGGTTGCCGTTTTCGATGCCTCCGAACACCACCACCAGCAGCACCGCGTGCAACGCCGCCAGCAGGCCCCAGTGGCGCGCCGTGTTGCCGCCCACGCGCGTGCACAGGCCCACGATGGCGCAAGAAGTGATGCCGGTGAACGCCGCCAGGTACGGTGTGCGGCCGCTGACCAGGATGCTGATCAACAGCACCAGCGGTATCAGCGTGGGCCAGCGGTCGCGCAGGCTTTGCCGCAGCTTGGGCATTTCTTCTTCCGTCAACCCGCGCAGGCCGAAGCGCTTGGCCTCGAAGTGCACCTGCATGAAGACGCCGAAGAAGTGCATGAACGCCGGTATGGCAGCCGCGATGATGATGGTCTGGTAGGGCACCGAGAGGAACTCGATCATCAGGAACGCTGCCGCACCCAGCACCGGCGGCGTGATCTGCCCGCCGGTGGATGAAGCGGCTTCCACGGCGCCGGCAAATTCGCGCTTGTAGCCGACGCGGATCATCGCCGGGATGGTCAGCGAGCCCACCGTCACCGCGTTGGCCACGCTGCTGCCCGACAGCATGCCGAACATCGCCGAGCCGAAGACGCTGACCTTGGCCGGTCCGCCGGCGTAGCGCCCGGCCACCGTGCTCGCCACGTCCAGAAACAGCTGCCCCAGGCCGACGCGCGTGGCCAGCACGCCGAACAGCACGAAGTGAAACACGTAGGTGGCCACCACGCCCACCGCCACGCCGTACACGCCCTGGCTGGTCAGGTACTGGTGGTTGATGAGCTGGCTCCAGCTGGCGCCGGCGTGTTTCAAAAGCCCCGGAAATATCGGCCCTGCCAGCGCGTAGGCCATGAAAGCGATGGCGATGATGGGCAGCGGCCAGCCCATGCTGCGGCGCGTGGCTTCCAGCAGCGCCAGGATGAGGATGCTGCCCATCACCACGTCAATGGCCAGCGGGTTGCCGACGCGGAAGGTCAGGTCTTCGAAGATGTAGGGGATGTACAGCACCGATGCCGCCACGGCAGCTGCCAGCAGCCAGTCGAACCAGGGTACGTTGCCCGGTGCGCTGAGGCGGTGCACGGCCGCTTTTTTCAGCAGCGCATGTCGATGCGGAAAGACCAGGAAAATCAACCCCAGCACCAACGCCAGGTGCACGCCCCGGTGCGTCACCTCGTGCAGCAAGCCGAAGCCGGCGGTGTAGTAGTGGAACGCTGACAGCAGCAGCAGCACCCCGCCCACCACCGTGGCGGCCACGGCCGTCAGCGGCCGAAAGCGCATCTCGGGGTCGTACTTCTGTTCGAGTTCGGCGAGCGCCTTGTCGTCAGGCAGGGCAGTGGTCATGGCGGATGACTTTTCTTCGGAAAATAAAAAGGGCAGCCGTTCAGGCTGCCCCTCAGGCCAGGCGCTATGTGGGCGCTACGCGGGCGCTGAGCGAGTGATGTGCTTGCGGCCCTACTTCAGCAGCCCGGCTTCCTTGTAGAACTTCTCGGCGCCCGGGTGAAACGGAATGCCGGCAGCGCGCACGGCGTTTTCCTTGGTGATGAACTTGCCCTTGGCGTGGCCGCTGGCCAATTGCTTCTGAGCCTCAGCGCTGAACAGCGCCTTGGTGATTTCATACACCGTGTTGGTGTCGGCCTTGTCGCTGGTGACCCACTGCGCGCCCACGGAAAGCGTGTTCACCGCAGCCACGCCTTTGTAGGTGTCGGCCGCGATGTTGTCGGGCGAGAAAAACGGGCTGCTCTTGCGCAGTGCGTCGGCGGCGGCGCCGTCGATGGGCAGCAGATCGATGCCGCTGCCGGCGCTGGCCAGTTCGGCGATGGCGCCGGCCGGTGCGCCGCCAGTGAAGAAGAAGGCGTCGAGCGAGCCGTCTTTCATCTTGTCACCGGCCTGGTTGGGCTTGATGTACTCGGGCTTGATGTCCGACTCTTTCAGCCCATACGCGGCCAGGATGGCGCGTGCGTTGACCAGCGTGCCCGAGCCGGGTTCGTCCAGCGCCACGCGCTTGCCCTTCAGGTCGGCCACGCTCTTGATGCCACTGCCCTTCTTCACCACCACGTGCACGCTCTCGGGGTACAGATTGGCAATCAGGCGCAGGCCCGGCACGTTGGGTTTGCCTTCGTACAGTCCGGTGCCTTTTTGCGCCCAGGTGGCGACGTCGCTTTGCGAGAAGCCGCTTTCCATCGCGCCGCCCTGGATGCCGTTGACGTTGGCCACGCTGCCGTTGCTGGCCTGCGCGGTGACGATGATCTTGCCCGGCTGGCTGACGGCGTTGGCGATGGCGCCGCCCACCGGGTAGTAGGTGCCGGCGGTGCCACCGGTGCCAATGCGGAAAAATTGCTGGGCCTGGGCGCCGGCGGCGGTCAGGGCCAGTGCAGCGGCGATGGTGAGTAGGCGGGTCATGCGCATGGCGGGTGCTCCTGTCGGGTGCGTGAAGACGAAGCCGCGATTTTGCGGCCATCCGGGCACGGTTGAGCGCAGCCCTGACCCAGGCTTACCCTGTCGTCCGCTGGCAGCCACGGCTCGGCCGCGCCTTCAGCGCAGCGCCAGGTCCAGCGCAACGCCTGTGAAGACGGCAAAACCCAACCAATGGTTCAGACGAAAGGCCTTGAAGCAGCCCTCGCGCTGGCGGTGGCGTATCAGCGTGTAGTGCCAGACGGCCTGCGCCGCTGCCGCGGCGATGCCCAGCAGGAAGATGACGCCCAGGCCCAGCGCACGCCCCAGCAGCGCCCAGGTCAGCAGAAACAAGCCGTAGAACAGCATCACCGCGGGCACATCCATGCGGCCCAGCGTGATGGCGCTGGTCTTCATGCCGATCCTCAGGTCGTCGTCGCGGTCGACCATCGCGTATTCGGTGTCGTAGGCCAGCACCCAGCACAGGTTGCCCAGCAGCAGCCACCAGGCGTGGGGCGGCACGGCGGCGTTCACGGCCTGCAGACTCCACTCGGTGCCGCCTTGCGCGGCGGCAAAAGCCATCGGAATGCCGAAGCTGAAAGCCACGCCCAGCACGGCCTGCGGCATGTTCATCAGACGCTTGGCGTAGGGGTAGATCAGCGTCACGGCCAGCGCCGCCACGCTGAGCATGATGGTCGGCGCGTTGGTGCTCAGCACCAGCAAAAAGGCCGCCATCGCGAGTGCCGCGCCCAGCAGCAGCGCCTCTTTCACCGAAACAGCGCCGCGCGTCACCGGCCGCTGTGCGGTGCGTTTCACGTGGCGATCGAATTCGCGGTCGGCGACATCGTTGAAGCAGCAGCCGGCGCTGCGCATCAGCACGGTGCCCGCCACGAACACCACAAACAAATGCCAGCCCGGCCAGCCGTCAGCCGCAATCCACAGGGCGCTGAGCGACGGCCACAACAGCAGCAGCCAGCCGGCGGGCCGGTCCCAGCGGATGAGGTCGAGGTAGAGCGCCAGGCGCGAGGGCTGCGAAACAGCGGTGGTCACGTGACGATTATCGGCCTCGGCCAGTCGGGCGCTGCTGGCGGCCGGCCGCAGGTGCCGAGCGTGGAGGCTGCGGTGATCGGGCGCTTGGGAGCTTGTGCTGTTGTGCTCTCAGGGAGAGGGCTGGGACGCGGGTGAATGCATGCGCGAAGGCACTGTCGGAGGGCCGGCATTGCACCCTCACCCCAACCCTCTCCCTGGAAGGGAGAGGGAGCTAGCCCAGCCGTGACGCCGGCTTGGTGGCTGCTTTGTCTTGCCCCCTCTCCCTTTCAGGGAGAGGGTCGGGGTGAGGGTGAATGCATGGGCACCGGCACTCGAGAAAAACGGGCACGGGCTTTCGTGCTTTCGTGCTTACATCGGCAGGGCGTGCGGTGCGCACAGCCGTTGCAGCGTGTTGTTGGCATGCAGGGTGTGGGAGATCCCCGCGCCCCGCGCCGCAGTTCACCAGGCTACAGCGTCTTCAGCGTGGTTTGGCGGCGGGTGGCCACCATCCAGGCCCCAGCGCCCAGTAGCAGCAGCAGCGGCGAAGGCTCTGTCACCGCGGTGAAGCTGATGAAACCACCCAGCCCCTGCGCGGCCCCCGCCGGCTGGTAGCTGAAGGTTGCTTCGCTGAGGTCGGTGAAGCCCGCCGTCAGCTGCACCGCGGTGCCGAACGAGTCCAGGTCCACGTAGTCGATGCCCAGAAAGCTGCCGGCCCCGAACCAGGCCAACGCCGGCAGGTCGCCCGACGCCAGCGTGTAGGTCTGCCCGTTGAAGTTCAGCGTGAAGCTGCCCAGGTCCACCGAGCCATCGAAGCCGGCAGCCGGGTCGGCGTAGGAAAAGCGGCCGTCGAAGCTGCTGCCCGCCAGCGGGCCGGAGTCCACCAGGCCGGTGTAGTCGACGGTAGCGGCTTGTGCCGACAAGCCGGCCAGGGCCAGCGTGGTGGCGGCCAGCAGATTGCGCAGGGGGTTCGGTGTTTTCATGGCGTGGGTTTGGCGTGGGTTCACTGTGGCTTTGATGACGTTAGTTGATCATTGAACAAAGGTGCTGGCGTCGAGCACGCTGCAGCCCTGGCCCCTGATGAGCAGCATCGCGCGCGGCAGCGCGGGGCCGCTGGCATCGGGGTCGATGCTGATCACCGCGCCGGCCGCGCTGGGCGCGCATTTCAGGTAACCCTGCGCGATCGGCGCTGCGGATGCAATGCCCAGGTTCTGCAGCACCGCACGCAGGTCGATGCGGTCGCCGGCCGACAGGTCGGAGAGGGTGGCGCCGCCGGCAAAACCGGCGCTGAATACAAACCAGTCGTTGCCACCACCGCCGGTCAGCGTGCGGCGGCCGGCGCCACTGACGATGATGTCGTCACCCGCGGTGCCCACCACCGCGGTGCTGGTGAGCGCGGCCGTGATGGTCTTGTACAAAGACAGGCCCACCACCACGGGGTCATGGTCCGAGGCGCGCCACGGTGCCGTCGTGTAACGATCAGGCGGGCACAGGCCGCCGCAGGTGGTCAGCGGGGCCTTGAACTCGGTGTTGTAGTCCTGCAGCGGGCTTTCATCGGCGTTGATGTGCCAGTCGACGGCCCTGGTGACGCGCGGCGAGAGGGTGGCGGTGGTGATGGCGTGGTCCAGGCGGCCGGCGGCACCGTTGAAGACGTAGCTGTAGCCGAAGCTGTTGAAGCGCCCGATCTGATCGATGTAGCCGCTGCTGGTGAGCTCGAAGATCGGGTCTTCCTGCGCATAGGCGTTGAAGTCGCCCACCAGCAGCACGTCGTTGCTGGCCGTCGCCGCCTGCACCTGGGCCACGAAGCTGCGCAGGCGCTGCGCCTGCAGTTTGCGTTGCAGGTTCCAGCAGCCCTGGCCGTCGCCCGCGTCGAAGTTGCCGGCGTAATCGGCATCACCGACAGAGGGGCAACTGCCCTTCGATTTGAGGTGGTTGACGACCAGCGAGAAGCGTTCACCGTTGGCCATCACGAAGCCCTGCGCCAGCGTCGGCCGGTTGTTGACGGCGTCGGTGTCGCTCAGCGGGGCGCCCAGCGGTGCCAGACGCGCCGGCTTGTAGATCACGGCGACGCGAATGGCATCGGTGCCGGTGCCCTGCGGCGGCAGTGCCGCTGTGGCGTACACCGCGGCGCCCAGGCGCGTGTTCAGTGCGTCCACCAGGTTTTGCGCGGCCGTGTTGCCGTTGTTCTGAATTTCCATCAGGCCCAGCGCGTCGGCGTCGATGGCGGCCATGGCTTCCACGATCTTGGTGCGCTGGCGCAGGAATTCGTTCAGGTTGTCGGCGCCGCGGCAGTTGCCGGCGGTGACTGTGTTGCCCAGGCTGCAGCCCTGGCCCGTCTGGCCGGCGGCGTTGCTGCCGTTGGTGAAAGTGGTGAAGTAGTTCAGCACGTTGAAGCTCGCCACCTTCACGTTGCCGCCCACGGCTTCAGGTGCATTGCTGCGCGGGTTGGCAACGGCAAAGGCAGGCGCTGCAAGCGGGTGGATCTTGTAGTCGCCGGGGTCGGTGTTGCTGTTGGTGGCGAGGCCGAAGTCGATGACGCCGGTGATCGAGCCGTTGACCACGTCGCCGGCCCGCGGCAGCGCCTGCGCGCCGAGGTAGGGCGTCGGGTTCGGGTTCTGCAGGCTGCTACCGTCGTCCAGGATGATGCGGCGGCGGGCGTTTTCGCTGGCCAGTGCCTGCGCCTGGGCCGTGCCGGGGCGGTAGCGGTTGGTCGGTGTTTCAAGCCGGCCGCCGATGGCCAAGGTGAGCTGACCGTAGCGGCCCTGGAAGAAGTTCTGCGACACCGTCAACGGCCCGCTCAGCGTCACCAGCATGCCTTCGTAACGTTCCAGATCGTCTTCCACCGCTTCGGGCAGCGTCACCACCACCGGCGTGATGATCTGGCCCGTGCCCAGCAGCGTCACGGCCGTGACGGCAGTCAGCTCGGTCACCGTGCGCGCCGCGGTGTGCGCGTTGGAGGCCGCGCCGACATTGAATTCCACCACCGTGCCCGTCACCTGCACCAGGTTGCCCGGTGCCGCGGCTGCAAACGCGCCGCCGCCGGTGAAGACGAAGATGCCGTCGGAGGTGGTCGGGTTGCCGTCGCCAGTCAGGTCCTGCATGAAGAAGCCGTTGTTGACGACTTTCGTGACCACGCCGCTGGTGCGCGCCAGCGTGCCGACGAGCAGACTCTTGGCGCCGCTGCCCTGGATGGTGTGGATGGCCAGATCCGTCGGCTCGTTGCCGCCGTTGCCGCCGTCGCAGGTGGCCGGCGGTGATGCGCTGTTGCGCGGGCTGGGTGCGCTGGTGCTGAAGTCGGCGCCGTTGACGCCGGTGTCGGTGCAGCCGTTGCCGGCGCGAAACACCGCGGTGCTGTTGGACGGCGCTGGCGCCGGGCTGCCGCCTTCGCTGCAACTGGCGCTGGCACCAAAGCCGACGAAGTCGACGACGGCTGCGTTGGGCAGCGGGCAGGCGCCGATGAGCGCAGTGGTGCTGTTGACCAGCGCCACCTTGCCGGCCGTGGCGCTCATCGCCGTGGTGCCGGTGGCGTCGGGCGTGGGCAGCGCGGGCTGGGCGGCAGCGGCACCGGTTGCCAGCTTGATCAGGTAGTAGCCACCGGCCGGGATGCTGCCGATCAGCGGCGTCAGCTGCGCGCCGCCCCAGCTGGTACCGGCGGCCGACGCGTACTGCAGCGACCAGCCCTGCAGGCTGACGGCCACGGCGCCGGTGTTGCGCAGTTCAACGAAGTCGGCGTTGAACAGGCCGCCGTTGTTGCCGCCGCCGCCATAGACCTGGCTGATCTGCACCGCGGCACCGGCCGGCGCCGCGCTGGCCAGCAGCACCAGCGTGCTGACGAGCAAGCGCGCTGAAGAACGGGCGCGCACCGAGGCGCACAACAAGAGTTTGACCAGCATGCGAAGAACTCCTTGAGTGGGAAGTCGTCAAGCCTGGGGCCGGCGTGTGACGGAGCGAAGTCAGTGTGCGCTGCTTTGGGCGTTTCGCGAGCCGGCGCCGCCGCCAAGGGCACGCGCCGCTCGCCGGAGGGAAAAAACGCACGCAGCCAGCCGTCGCGCGCAGCTTCCGGCACCACGCCTTCGCCGAGTTCGGCATGCCGGATGCGGCTGCCGGGCGGCAGTGCCTCAGCCACGGTGGCGATAGTCATGGCGCAGTCGCGCCCAGGGCTTCAAGCTGCGCCAGCCAAGCACTGAAGTGCGGGCACTGCGCGCGAATGGCGTCGACACCGATCTTGGCCAGGATGGTCGGCCCGTCCGATGTTTTCTTGTACGCGGGGCAATGCTTGCCCAGGCGCGCCATCGGGTGCGTGGCCGGGCCATGGTTGATGTGCTCGGGCCCGCCGGGCTGCGGAATTTCGGCCGTCAAATTGGCGGCTGCGGTGGTGCTGCCGAAGTGTTGTGCCACCACGGCCGGGCCGGCAAATACCCAGGCCTCGAATTCGTGCAGGGCCAGGAACGGCAGGAAGCGTGGAGCCAGGCCCACTGCGCCTGCGATGGCCGCCTGCACCGCGACAACTTGATCCTGCGCGGCGCCGCGCCCTTTGTGTTCTGCCACGCCCGGCACGTCGTCAGGCAAACCGTAGAAATCCAGCAGCGTGGTCACCCAAGCGTCGGAGTCGTTCAGCAATAGCGCCAGGTTCCTACGAATCTGGCCCCAACTCACGACACCCCCACGAAAGCCGCCACCGGCCGGCAGCCGCTTGGTAGCGACCAAGATTGGCCCCTGCAGGTACACCCCTCGCTGTTCCAGCCAGGGCTTCAGTGTCTGCTTGACAAAGGCCTCTTCGCTTTGGCCTTCCACCAACATCAGCAACCGCGTCACGGGCGGCCCCCCAGCACGTTCTTCTCCCACAGCTCACCCAGGCTGAATTCGGCCAGCCATTGCGATAGCGTCGTCTCGTCCAATCTTTTGAACGATGTGGCGCCGCTTGTGTTCTCGGCCACCAACACGTCGGCTGGCGCAAACTGATTGAGCAGCGTGACCGACTGCGTGGCCAGCAACACCTGTGACCGTTTGGACGCTGCTTCCAGCATCTCGGCCAGGATGTGAATGGCATACGGGTGCAAGCCCAGCTCGGGCTCGTCGAGCAGGATCAGCGCGGGCGGCGCGGGCTGCAGCAGCAGCGTGACCAGGCAGATGAATCGCAGCGTGCCGTCGGAAAGTGAATAGCCGTCGAAATAGGCATCAGAGCCTTTCTGGCGCCATTCGAGCTTGATCTTGTTCCCGTTTAGTCGCGAAGGTGCCAGCACAAAGCGGTCAAAGAACGGGGCGACCAGCCGAACGTGTTCTTCGATATGGCGAAACTGCAGCGCGTGTTTTTCCTGCAGCCAATACAAGTAAGCCGCCAAATTTCCAGCGTCAGCGCGGAATGCGCGGTTGTCGTCTAGGTCGCCAGCCTGCTTCGATGGCGCGCTGTCCGACGTGTCATGGAAGTGATGCACCGTAAGGCCCTCAACACGGGCCAAAACGTGTTTCGGCAGCCGCCGCCTGTCGTTGTCCGCGGCCTCTGACAGCTTGCTTTCGCGGTGCCCCTCTCCCAGCGTTTCGTAGTGGTTCCGTATCGGGGTACATGCCACGCGCTCGGATGCGAAGACAAGAGTATCTGAGGCCGGCACAAGCTTGAGCGAATAGGCGAAGTCCGCGTAGTCGACGCCTATTTCAAGTGTCTGCGTGACCTTGCGCCCGTGGTGTAACAGCCGATCCGGTTCGCTTGCCACATACAACTGCAGGTTGTGCGACAGCACCCGTTCCAACAAGCGGAAGGCACCAATCAGGTTGGACTTGCCTGAGCCGTTGGCGCCAATCACCACATTTAAGTCGCGCAGCTCAATCTCTACCGAAGCGATGGACTTGAAGCCCTTGATCTTGAGCTTGCGCAGTGTTCGCATCAGCCACCCCCGCTGATGTGATTCGCCCGTGGTATAGCCCGGCGGGCTGGCCGCCGGGCTGCATCAACAGGTGTTTCGGGTACTCCGTCCCACAGGGACCTGTAGCGCTGGCGGTGCAAGGTATCGCCAATGACACACATGTCGCCGCGCAGCGCCAGGGTCGCCAGCTCGGGCGACTTGATGGTCCTGGCCCAGTACTCCAGCCAGACCCGGGTGGCGCTCGGGTCGTTGACCGCGTGGTAACGCGCGGCCATCAGGTGCGACTTGCCGGACCCGCGCTCGCCGATCACCACCACCGGTCGACCCTGGTGCGGGCCGATGGCTTCAACCGCCTTGATCAGGTCGTGCGTCGGGTAAGTGATGTCCAGGAACGACCTGGCGCCCACCTGCGTGGCGCCGGTTTTTCTGTCGTTGGCAAGTTCGATGGCCGTGCCCTTGAGCAACTTGCCCCGAAACTCTTCACGCAGCTTCAAATCCGGCATTGAAATCGCTCCCTTGTGACCGCTGCCAGGTGTGCCTTGGCTGCCGCGCGCTTCCCCTGTTGGTGTGCTCAGCGGGTGCGACACCAAGAGAATAGTTCAGCCACCAGGGGGTGATGGCTGTTTGGCGGGCCTTGGGGACCGGCGCCCGACAGGGGTTTACCCCAGCAGCTGCTTCTGAAACACCAGCCCCGCATGCTCGCGCAGCGCGTGAAACTTGATCTTGGGCCAGTTCTCCTGCATCGCGCGCAGCTCGCCCGCGTATTCCAGCAGCACCGTGGGCGCGTTCACGGCGTCCAGCGCCACGCGGTGGCTGTTGCCGTCGATGAAGCGCTGCAGTTCCTTTTCGCTGGCGGCGGCGCCTTCGGGCAGATCGCAGGTCACCCAGCGCGCCACGTTGTAGCGCGCCGGCATGATGCGCGCCTTGCAGCCGTACTCAAACTCCAGCCGGTGCGCCACCACCTCGAACTGCAGCTGGCCCACGGCGCCCAGCAGCAGCACGCCGCCGGCCACCGGGCGGAAGACCTGGATGGCGCCTTCTTCGCCCAGCTGCGTCAGGCCGGCGCGCAGTTGCTTGGTCTTCAGCGGGTCGGCCACTTCCACGGCGCGGAACATCTCGGGCGCAAAAAAGGGCAGCCCGGTGAACTGCAGGCTTTCGCCCTCGGTGATGGTGTCGCCCAGCTGCAGCACGCCGTGGTTGGGGATGCCGATGATGTCGCCGGCAAAAGCTTCGTCCAGCAGTTCACGGCGCTGGCTCAGGAACGACACCACGGTGTTCGGCCGCAGCTCCTTGCCGCTGCGCACCACCTTCAACCGCATGCCGCGTTCGAAGTGGCCGCTGGCCACGCGCAGGAACGCGATGCGGTCGCGGTGCGCCGGGTCCATGTTGGCCTGGATCTTGAATACGACGCCAGTGAACTTCGGCTCGTCGGGCTGCACCGTGCGCTGGATGGCGGCGCGCTCACCGGGCGGCGGCGCCAGGTCCACCAGCGCATCCAGCACCTCTTGCACGCCGAAGTTGTTCACCGCGCTGCCGAAGAACATCGGCGTCTGGCGGCCGGCCAGGAAGTCGGCCTTGTCGAAAGGCGGTGCGGCGTCGGTCAGCAGTTCGATCTCGCCCTGCGCCTGTTCGTACTGCATGCCGAAGCGCTCGGCGTAGGCG
>Ga0209181_10011035_pt1 | contig 11648 bp, 8 predicted proteins | sample MAT05_FD_187208 | JGI IMG/M metagenome (GOLD analysis project Ga0209181, IMG submission 187208) | Freshwater microbial communities from Lake Fryxell liftoff mats and glacier meltwater in Antarctica - MAT-05 (SPAdes) (version 2) | ecosystem: Environmental > Aquatic > Freshwater > Ice > Liftoff... | reverse complement strand
CTTGTTTGTCATCGGCAGTAAGCCGGAGACTTAAGGGCGCAGCAATATTGGATAGGCTTGATAAATCGCAGGTAATGCTTCGACTACCGGGTTGGACGGGAAACCCTAGATCCCCAGTGGAAGGGATTTGACTGGATAGGGCGTAGGTTTTACCGCCGTTATCCGAAAATTGGAGGATTATTTCAAGTGGGTCATTTTCGTTGTCAGACACCTCATAGCTGATATCGAGTGTGAGGTTTGCCCAGTTTGGCGTGGCAGTGAGGTTGGAAATTAAGGGTGGCAGATTCTGGCCCAAAAGGATGAACTGGGCAAATAAGCAAAGGCTTGTGACAAGTATTTTTTTCATGGAAGAAATTTTGTCCTGTGATGCTGCAAATGTATACAAGATTGGCTTTCTATTTGCCCCAAAACACAAAAGGCACGCTTAACAGCGTGCCTATTGAAACAAACAAAACCAACTAAAAAAACCTGCTTTTCTCTTCGCAAAAACTGTTTTCTGCGAATGATAAGAAGGAAACGGTGGAGGGTTTGGATTCGCTGCTTGTGGATAGAATTTTTTTTAAAATTATTTTCTGGTTCAGGGCACTTGCGTACGGACAGCGTTCCTTACCAAAAACTTCGAATCGGGAATCGCAGAACCAACGCCGCCGTATCTTTTAAAGGCGTAACCTCAAAGCGGCCATTTTTCCACAACAAAATGGATGCGGACTCAAAGACCTGTTCCGTAGGCTCGTCGTCCTTGGGAATCATGCTGTGCTGGATCTCTCGTCGGACGATATCTTTTTTCCCGTCGCCATTAAAGTCGAATATCCAGCTGCCAGTAAGCACCTGGCCGCCATCTCCGCCGTACCATTCGGCTACGGTGATACGATCCGTGAACGCTTTTTTAGATTCGTCAAACAAGAAAAGAGAATGATGTTGAAACCAGAATTGTCTGATTTCTACCCAATAGGCTGAAATATTGTCGTCTAAGTAGAATTGCTGTCGGCCCAATACGGTTGCCTGTGCGGAGTCGGCCAGGTATTCAATCGGTTCAAGCAGGGCAGCCGGGATGATGGTAAAAAAGAGCCGATTGGGGATGGAGACTTCGGTTTTGGCGTCTTCATTGGAGATTTCAATGTGGAGCGTGTCGGATAAAGGAAGATGTTGAAAATAAGCCAATAATTCCGGGGATTGACTGCGATGGGGCGTATGGCAAGAAGCCAACAAGCCGAGGACATTGAGGCAAAGAAAATAGTGTAATATATTAATTTTTGATGTCATTTTATGGGTAAAGAACCCGACAATAGTAATGTAGTCATTTTAGGTAAGCCATTTTTTTATCAGCCAAGCCTATTTTTCTGCGAATAGTGGTGCTATTTAATGAAAAATAGGGGCCGTATGATGGAACAAAGGGTGGCATCAAATGACTAAGTTATTCTTGTCGCGTTCCTAAAGGTATTACAATAAAATCTTTGCAACCCCTTTCGTTTTGATAGTTGATTTTTTTCAACATTCCTTTAAGTACCTTGTTCCCTGATGGTTTTTCGGGGTTGTGTAGAAAGGTAATTAGAAAAAATTTTCAATCTGAGCTTTTTACACCCCCCTGCGGTTAGTTTTACAACCAATTAATTCTAAGGATTTTATGCGCTTATTAGCACTCATTTCACTCATTTCTCTTGCTTTTGTTACACTTCAAGCCCAAAATATGGGCTCCCTAACCGGCACGGTCAAAGACAAACTTACCCAGGAAGCCCTAATCGGGGTGAGCATCAAACTGGAAGGCACTGAGATTGGCACTGCAACAGATATAGACGGCAGTTTCCGCCTGCTGGCCATTCCACCCAAAGCGTACAACGTGGTGGCAACTTATGTGGGCTATGCTGCTCAAACCAAATTCAACGTGGTTATCACTACTGGAAACGTCAATCAGTTGAATATTGAACTCGAGCCAGATGGTAAAGCACTGGGCGAGGTCGTCATTTCTGTTAATCGCTCCGTTCGCATAGCTTCGGCAGAAACGCCGCTTTCTGTCCAGAATCTGTCGGTGGAAGAGATCAAAAGTAACCCGGGCGGCAACTTTGACATCAGTAGGGTAGTGCAGGCACTGCCTGGTGTGGGTGGCGTTGCTGGTACGGGCGGCGGGTTTAGAAATGATTTGATTATCCGTGGTGGCGGACCCAGTGAAAACGTATTTTACCTCGACGGGGTAGAAATACCGATCATCAACCACTTCACTACCCAGGGCGCGGCAGGCGGCCCGGCGGGAATCCTAAATGTGTCGTTTATTGAAGACGCCACCTTGGCGACCAGTGCATTTAATGCGCGTTATGACAACACACTTTCGTCCGTATTACAATTCCGCCAAAAAGACGGCAACCCGGGAAGAATTCAGGGCAATGTCCGTCTGAGTGCGTCAGAAACGGCCATTACGTTGGAAGGTCCGCTGGGTAAAAAGAATGGCAAAACGACTTTTTTAGCCTCTGCCCGGCGCTCGTACCTGCAATTGCTGTTTCAGGCAATTGGACTTCCCATCCGTCCGGACTACTGGGATTTCCAATACAAAGTGACGCACAAGATCAACGCAAAAACCACCTTCACTGCCCTTGGTGTGGGGGCAATTGATGATTTTTACTTCGAAGCGCCAAAGGATGCAAGCCCGGAAAATCTGTATATTCTGAGTTCGGTACCGGGGGTAAATCAATGGAATTACACCCAGGGATTCGCACTCAAACGCCTGATTGACAATGGCTTTTGGAACCTGACCTTCAGTCGGAATATGTTGGACAATAAATTGGATCAGTTTGCAGACAACGCGGACGCCAAACAAAAAGAGGAGTCGAAACGTATTCTTGGAATTCAGAGTCAGGAGATCGAGAACAAACTCCGTTTTGACATCAACCGATATGCTGGCGCCTGGAAATTTAGTGCCGGTGCTATGGCACAATACGTGAAGTACAACAACAATGCTTATACCCGGCTTCGCTCCGAGATCAAAGATTCACTCGGGAATATCGTTCAGCCCGCCGTAGCGTTTCGGTTCAATACTGCCATTGATTTTTTCAAATTTGGTTTTTTTGGGCAGGTCAATCGCACCTTGTTCAACGAACAATTGAGCTTGTCTGCGGGTGTTCGTACGGATGGCAATTCATTTACAGAAAATGGTGCTAATTTGTTGAAAACCATTAGCCCACGGGTTAGCCTGAGTTATGCCTTCGCTCCAAAATGGAAGCTTAATGCCTCGGTGGGTCGATATTACAAAACGCCACTTTATACCGTGTTAGGATATCGAGATGCTGCGGGCGTGCTCGTCAACAAAGACCAGCCCTATTTGCGCAGTGATCACTATGTGGCAGGCTTGGAATTTTTGCCGACCCGCGTATTGCGCATGACGCTTGAAGGTTTTTACAAGCAATATGCGGATTACCCGGTAAGCGCTTTTAACGGCATTTCACTGGCCAATCAGGGTGGAGGATTTGGAATTCTGGGCAACGAAGAAGTGCTGGCCGTAGGCAAGGGCGAGTCTTACGGGATGGAATTGTTTGCCCAGCAAAAGCTGAATAAAAATCTGTATTTCACAGGTTCGTACACTTTGTTTTGGTCAAAATTCAGCAACCAAAACGGGGAGCTTATTTCCTCGGCCTGGGACAATCGGCACTTGCTTTCCCTGCTTGCCGGCTACAAATTTCGCCGTAACTGGGAGTTGGGTCTAAAATACCGTTGGCAGGGTGGCGTACCCTATACTCCGCTTGACTTGGATGCCAGTCGGGCGAATTACGCCACCATCGGCACAGGCGTACTCGATAATAGTCGATTGAATACGATCCGTCTGGGCAGTTTCAGCCAAATGGATTTAAGGCTGGATAAAAAGTGGAATTTTAAACGGGTTACACTCGATGTGTTTATCGATCTCCAGAATATTTTGAGCACGGTTAGCCCTGCTCCGCCCAATTATACATTCCAACGTACTGCAGATGGGAGCGCTTTTGTGACCACCGATGGCAAACCATTGATGGCGGATGGTAGCAATGCGATTCCGCTTTTGTTAGACAATACCGATGGTTCCTTGTTGCCTTCTATTGGAATTGTGGTGGAATTTTAAGTTATCGGTGCCACGTTCCTCAGCGGCTGTGTTTGGGTGAAAATAAAAGTGACTATCCGTATATTTTACCCCGTTACAACACGTCTATTAAACACCAATCATCAGGGACTATGATCCCCGTCATTTCAAGCCCAAATACTAAATCGAAACCTTGCGTTGAATATGATCCAAAAATACGCATTGAATGAAACGTATAATAATTTTAGGCGCAGGAACTGCTGGCACCACGAGAAGACATTCTCTTTCGTAAAATAAGACCTATACTTTAGTTTCTGTATCAGGTTCCCGCTCTACTTTAATCGTGCATTCACCAATCAACGCAGCCATTGCGCCTACTGCGGCCAAAACAGGGGCAATTACTGCACCGACAAGACCAAAAGTCAAGGGAATAGACATAAATTCTTTTCCGGCTTTATCATGAATGCTGATTTTTCGGATGTTCCCCTCTGCGATCAGTTCTTTTACCTTTTTGAGCAGAATTTCACCGCTGATGCTAAAGCTTTCGTTTGTTTTATTGTCCATGTTGTTTGAATTTAGGTAGGAATGTTTTGCCAGGTTGAACGTTTGTAGGACGTTTATGTTGAATTTTTCGATCAGAAACTTTAGATTAGGAACGCGACAATAGTAACGTAGTCATTTTAGGTCAGCCATTTTTTTATCAGACAAGCCCATTTTTCTGCGAATAGTGGTGCTATTTAATGAAAAATAGGGGCGGTATGATGGAACAAAGGGTGGCATCAAATGACTACGTTATTGTTGTCGCGTTCCTTAAATACCCTGAATTTGCAACCAAGGAGAAAAGTTACAAAAAGACTGCCGAGACTCTGGCTGCAAGACTTTGGTCGCAACGTTGGGATTTAAAACTTAGCCTGCTTCAAACCAGTTTCCGAGTTCAAGACCGCATCCGGTTTGCCGTCAGTCTGCACAACCATAGCCCACAAACCCTGGATACTACATTTCTGAACCGCTGGCAGGAGGGTTTGGCGCTGACCTTGCATCCAATTCGAGACATGGGCTGCGAGGATATTTGGGGCGATTTTCCGTTAATTCAGGAACAAGCTCAGGTTAAAAGGCAGTCCATCACCTTAGCAGCTGGGGCTTCTTTTACCAAAACCTTTGTACTCGCACGCAACGCAGTGATCAGAAGTTATGGGGCCAGAAAAATTGAGCTGAGTCCGGGTACCATTTATACGTATCACCTCGAATATTGGCATCCAACCATGCCCTGGATCAGAATGTCAAGCAATGGTGGACGGTTTAAGCTAGAATAAACTACTTTCGCCGGTACTTTTTTGAGATTTGGTGTCCAAAACCGTTTCAAAAATTTAGAAAGGGTACACATTTTTCATGTAAATCAGATTGAACATTCGTTGAACGTTCAGAAAAGAAAACTAAGGTCGCCCCAGAATTGCTTTTGTTGGCAATCTAAGCGAAGCCTCTAAGTTGGATTTAAGTACAACGTGAGTTGTCTTCCTGACGGGATCTGTCCGCATCAAGTGCGCTTGACTAGAGTGCATGCATTTCAAGCACTCAAAACGGCATCCACGCCATCAAAGCGCACTTGATGCGGACAGATCCCGTCAGGAAGACAACCCAGCTTTAGCATGTTTACTCGAGTTATTGACTGATTTTTCCGCCAATAATATAGCACTTGGTTTCAAGGCAAGAAAATGCGTACCCTTTCTAGTCAAAAATGTAAATTTGAGCACCTTACCTGTTCCTGACCTATGCACAAATCAATTCTCAACAACCTGCTCCAACAAGAAATCATTTCTCGTGAAGACGCTGAAAAAATCGAAGTTTTTGAATCAAAAAAGCCATTTTCCCTGCATTGGGAGCTAAAATCTCTACTTTACCTAGGTGTTCTGCTTTTGAATATTGGATTGGGTTTTTTGATCTATGAAAACATTGACACCATTGGTCATGTGGTAATTATTGTCTTGATTGGGGCTATAAGCACGGCTTGTTTTTGGTATGCCGTCCGGCATAAAAAACCCTTTTCAAAGGAGGAAATCAAAAGCCCAACACCCTACTACGATTACATTTTGCTGCTTGGGTGCCTCACCTTTCTAGTCATGGAAGGGTATCTTCAATACCAATATGAAGTTTTTGGCACCCGTTATGGCCTGGCGACTTTTATCCCAATGCTCCTGTTTTTTGCGCTGGCATACTGGCTGGACAATCGAGGTGTGTTGTCGCTTGGAATCACGGCTTTAGCTACCTGGTTGGGCATCACTGCGACCCCACAGGATCTGCTTTCTAACAATGATTTTAGCAGCTCAGCGATTGTTCATACGGGTGTTTTTCTAGGCATACTACTCACGGTGCTTCCATTTCTAAGTGAACGCTGGGGATTGAAAAAGCATTTTTCGCTGACCTATCTCAATTTTGGGGTGCATATTCTGATGATTTCCACCCTTGCCGGGATGATGACACTTGAGCAATCCTTGTTTTATTTTCCGCTCTTGTGCGTTGCTGTCGGTTTTTTCCTGTGGTATGCCCGTACCCGAGGTTCGTTATACTTTCTAACGGTGGCGGTGCTCTATGGCTACATTGGACTTACCTATATGCTCATCATTCATACGGAAAGCCTGAATTTTGACTTCATGTTCTACCTGTTTTATTTTGTGTTTTCTTGTATCGGAGTTATTGTTTTCCTGACCAATTACAAACGTTTCATCAAAAACAACCAGCAATGATTGCATACAACACCAACTGGCTAGATGCCTTGCTTACCAAGGATTCTGCGCGTAAATGGCATGAAAAGGGCTTGCTTTCAGCAGAAAAATGGAAAGCCATTGAGGGACATTATCCTTCAAATTTCTATTCGCCCAATTTATTCGTTCGTATTGGGCTGGCCATTTTTACCCTGATTCTCCTGATGGCTGCCGGGGGTATTCTGGTGATGATATTAGAGCCGGAATCCGATTGGGCGTTTTCCGCTTTCGGGATTTTTTGCGGGATAGCTTGTATCGTATTTTTGGATTCGCGAGTCATCCGAAATGGAAGGCATAGGAGCAGTGGAATAGATGACACCTTACTTTATGTGGGTGTTTGGGCTATTTTGCTTGGATTATGCTACTCGTTTGATTATTCCACCCCGGCTTTGGCGTATTATTGTATTGCCTGGCCTTTTTTAGTCGCCGGCAGCATTCGTTATCTGGATAGATTGATGGGGCTGGCCGCTTATTTGTGCTCGCTGGGCATTGTACTCCTGGTAGTCAAGGAAATTCCCGGACTTGCACTTTTTTTGCTTCCTTTGGCCGGAATGCTGGTTTCAGCGGGTGCTTACCTGTTTTCAAAAAGTGGACAAAAACGTTATGCTTGGCGGCATTGGCACGGTGTTTTGATGGTTGTTGAACTGATATCAATCCTTACTTTTTATGCCAGTTGTAATTTTTGGGTGGTGCAACAAGCTGCGCTGTCCATTTTTGGATTGGAGACCGTACCCATCGCCTGGTTTTTTTGGACATGCACTTTTTGCGTTCCTTTTGTCTATATTTATGTTGGATTGCGCCGCAAAGACAGGCATTTGCTGGATATTGGCTTAGCCTGTGTGGCGGCGGCTGTTTTTTCGTTCCGGTATTATTACCATGTATTGCCGCTCACCTGGGCTGCGGTCATTTGTGGCGCGGTGTTGTTTGTTACGGCCTATTTCTCCATTCGTTACCTGCAGCATCATGAAGGCGCCTTCACTTATGAGGAAGACTCAGAAACCTCTATGTTGCAAGAAATAGAGCAGCAGCTCATTGAGCAAACCATTGCAAACCAACCGGGGCCGAAGCCAGACCCAAGTCAATCGTTTGGCGGTGGGCAGTTTGGGGGTGGTGGCGCAGGCGCGAATTTTTAACCAAAAAGGACACAAAAGTCGCTCGAAGCGCGCTTTCGTGTCCTAATTATGTCTTTCTTTTCTACTTTTTCAGATCAGCCGCATCGCGGCGTAGCGTCGGTAAAACCTCAACCTATCAATTCATCCATTTCTGGTAGTTTTCCAAACTTCCGAAGTATTGCAAAATGGGAGCGCACGGCATGACCAAAAGTTTTGTGCTCCAGATAAGGGACGTTAAACTCCAAGGCCGTTCGTTCTACAATACCTGCAATGCGAGGGTAGTGTACATGGCAAATTTTCGGAAAAAGGTGGTGTTCCACTTGAAAATTAAGTCCGCCGACATACCAGGATAGCAGCCGATTGCGGCGCGAAAAATTGACCGTAGTATTCATCTGATGTATCGCCCATTCATTTTCAATAATCCCTTTATCATTCGGTAGCGGGAAAGTAGTTTCCTCTACCGTATGGGCCAATTGAAAAATAACCGTCAGGATTATTCCTCCAACGAAGTGCATCAATAAAAAACCTGCAATAACCCCCAGAACGGGAAGCCCGGCTAGAATTGGGAAACCTATAAAAAATGAAAAATAGGCCAGTTTAATCGCTATTATTTTGGCTAACAATACCCGATTTTGAGTAGTTGTATTTTTATTCACCCCGATTTTGGTGTAGCGGGCATACTGCATAAAATCCTTAGCGGTAACCCAATAAAGCGTAACCAGGCTGTAGATAAAGATCGCATGCCACCATTGAGAACGGTGGGTATCGGTTACCTCGTTGTGTGGCGAAAGTCGAAGTCCCGGTTTATCTGCAATATCATCGTCGTAATGTGCAATGTTGGTGAATGTATGGTGCAGATTGTTGTGCTGTAATTTCCAGTTAAAAGAAGATCCACCCAATAGGACAAGTGAATACTCAACAAATTTATTGAGGTATGAATTGGCCGAATATGCACCGTGGTTGGCATCGTGCATAACACTCATGCCTACCCCAGCCATGGCTACACCCATGAGTGACCACAAGATCAGAGACCAACCCCAGGCAGGTTGAAACCACGCCATGAAAACGAGTGGAAGCAGGTATGCGGAGAGTAAAACAATAGTCTTGACTACAATGCCGACATTACCGAACTTTGATAAGTTGTTTTCTTTAAAATGGGCGTCTACCCGTGCGTGTAAAGTTTGATAGAACTGAGATTTATCATTGCTGATGAATCGAATTGGCTGGAGAATTGCCATGTAGAGATTTTAAATTGTTGGCGCTGAAGAGCGACAGAGTTAAACTTTAACGCGCAAAATACCAGATAGTTCTCTGCGAGCAGTTTCAACGCTTGAAACCGTCTTCCTGAGACAAATTTGGCAGGACATTTTTTTAAATTACTTCTGCGGCAAAGTCTTTTGAACAGCAGCAGAAATTCAATTCTCGGTCATCTTTTGGGGGATTATTATTTCCCTTTTTTCATTCCGCCACCTTTCATTCCGCCGCCCTTCATCTTTGAAGAACCTGGCTTTGGCGACAAAAAGCGGTTTTTGTTTTTGCTGAAATCACTCACCGTATTCTTCTTTGGAGCAAGTGTTTTCGGCTTTTTCGGATCAATTGGCTGTTCGTTTGGGGTCGAATCGTTCTTTTCTTCAGACATAGCTGCGTGAATTAGTTTTGTTGAATAAAGGGGCAAAGTTAGAAAAAGATGATTAATTAGAACGGTGTTCAAAATTTTCAAAAAAAGACCAACACCCCCATCGCAACAAGTCTCGTGAAGTTGGAAAATGGAGGTTGGTAAATTGCGGGCGACCAGCTAGATAATCCAAAGTCCAACAGTCCAAAGTCTAAAAACCGGTAACCCTGAAGCAATAAATGGGCCTCCAGAAAAAGCGCAAAAGATAAAAGCTTGCTAGTTCTCCAATTTGCTAAACCTTTTTCTACCTTTGCGCTCCGAAATGAAGAAGCGACTGACTAGCACATTCAATTCGGCTTTGCCGCAAACTGGTTTCTTTTGAACCAGTTTGCGGCATTTTTTTAACAGGGATTACACAAATGATCGCGAATTTAGATTCCGCACAAATCAGCAAAACCAGCGTAATCCGCAGTGCACCATTCGAGCAAATCAGCAAAATCAGCTTTCCACTATGCCAAGAGATACGAGCATCCAATCCATCTTAATCATTGGCTCCGGCCCAATCATCATCGGCCAGGCCTGCGAATTTGACTATTCCGGCACACAAGCGAGCCGTTCTTTACGGGAGGAAGGGATCAAAGTCAGCTTGATAAATTCCAACCCGGCTACCATTATGACCGATCCGGTAACGGCAGATCATATTTATCTAAAACCGCTTACTCCGGAGAGTATCGAGCAGATTTTGCAAAAACACCAAGAGGATCCGCATTTACCTCCCATTGATGCCATACTGCCAACCATGGGTGGTCAAACGGCCCTAAATCTCGCCATAGAGTGCGAAAAAATGGGCATTTGGGAACAATATGGCGTGCGCATGATTGGGGTAGATACCAAGGCCATCGAGACCACAGAGAATCGCGATGAGTTCAAAAAGCTTGTGTTGTCACTAGGTTTGGATGTAGCACCTTCCTTCATAGCCAACTCGTTTCTGGAAGGCAAGGAAGCCGCGCAAAAGATTGGTTTTCCCTTAGTTATTCGTCCATCGTACACTTTGGGCGGTACAGGTGGTGGCTTTTGCATGAAGGAAGAAGAGTTTGACGAAGCCCTCAAACGTGGCCTCAACGCCTCACCTACCCACGAAGTACTAGTTGAAAAAGCCGTGCTTGGTTGGAAAGAATTTGAACTCGAATTGCTGCGCGACCAACTGGGCAATGTAGTTATCATTTGTACCGTCGAAAACCTGGATCCAATGGGCGTCCATACGGGCGATTCCATCACGGTTGCCCCGGCCATGACACTCTCCGATACTGCCTATCAGGATATGCGGAATCAGGCCATCAAGATCATGCGGGCACTGGGGAATTTCGCCGGCGGTTGCAACGTGCAGTTTGCGCAAAATCCTGTAGATGAGAAACTTATCGCTGTCGAGGTGAACCCACGTGTGTCGCGTTCTTCTGCGCTAGCCAGCAAAGCCACGGGGTATCCGATTGCAAAAATTGCAGCCAAACTTTCTATTGGGTACTCCCTGGATGAGTTGAAAAACCAAATTACAAAAACCACCTCGGCGTTTTTTGAACCGACACTAGATTATGTAATCGTAAAAATGCCGCGCTGGAATTTTGATAAATTTCCTGGTGCTGACCATCGGCTTGGGTTGCAAATGAAATCCGTCGGTGAAGTGATGGCCATAGGTCGTTGTTTCAACGAAGCTTTGCAAAAAGCCTGTCAAAGTCAGGAAAATAATCGCACAGGACTCGGTGCCGACAAAAAAGAATGGTTGCGCACAGACGACATCATGGAGCGCTTGGAAAAGGTTTCTGACGACCGCATTTATCGAGTAAAAGATGCCCTGCGCCTCGGTATTCCTTCTAAAACCGTTCAGAAATTCACAGGCATCGACCCCTGGTTTATTGGTCAAATCAAAAATTTGGTCAAGATGGAAGATCAACTCCAGCGCTATAACGTGCCGGAAGACATCCCAACCGAGTTTTTTATCGAACTCAAAAAGAACGGCTACTCGGATTCACAAATCGCCTGGTTGCTTCGAATTGATGAAAAACCAGTGACCAAGGAGCGCAAAAGACGCGGCATCCGACGCGTGTATAAAATGGTGGACACCTGCT
>Ga0209181_10011032_pt1 | contig 11650 bp, 8 predicted proteins | sample MAT05_FD_187208 | JGI IMG/M metagenome (GOLD analysis project Ga0209181, IMG submission 187208) | Freshwater microbial communities from Lake Fryxell liftoff mats and glacier meltwater in Antarctica - MAT-05 (SPAdes) (version 2) | ecosystem: Environmental > Aquatic > Freshwater > Ice > Liftoff... | reverse complement strand
GGCAGGCTGGCTGCTTTTTGACTAAATCCTGAATAACCCATTAGCAAGGCTGTGCTGTGGTCGTTGGCCAGTTGCCTCGCCCAACTGGCGTACAGCCCCACTCGCTCAGGGTTCCAGGCGGCCTGGCTGACGTCAAAGTAAGCGGCGCAGTGCTGGCTGACCTGGTGGGTGACAAAGTCAACCCAGGCCATGGCGTGGATGAGGTCGCGCTTGCCGTCTGCCAATCGGGTCACCAGCATATGCGGCTGCGGGCCTTTTTTGTTGACAGCCAAGCTGTCAATAAGCTCACCAATCTTGCAATCAGCCCCGGTTGCATCCATCGCGGCTTGCAAATGGGCCTGCGTCAAACGCCCGGCCTGATATTCGGCTTGGTAAAAAGAACGCGGCATGACCATCGGCGTGCCAGACAGGTGACCGATCTGGCTGGCCGCCTGTGCAATCGGTTGATCAACAAAGCCCCAATACGGATTGACCGCGATGAACTGGTCTAGTGGCCAGGTGGGCGCAATGCGCTGGCAGGCCTGATTTACGCTGGCTTGCAGCTGCACAAAATCCAGTGCCGCTATCGGCGGTAGTAATGGTTTTTCAAAAGTGGTGTACACGGCTAAAACCTTTTTTAATTATTGATCAATTTACGCGGCAACTTGGCGGGCCAAATGCGGAAGGTCGCTCGGGTAAACCATTCGTCCAGGTACAAACCGGCATAAAACCATGGGTACAAGCGGCTGGCCACAGCGCCGTGTGGCCTGGCGAGTATCAGGCTTTGCAGGGCAAACAGCAGCACAAAGCAGACCACGACCCAAACAAGATTAAATGTATGGGTGTTGCCAACCTTGGCGGCATCTACAAACCAGCCAAACACATGGTGCAAAGCAAAATAGGCAAACGCCACGGCAAAGGCACCGAGCATCATGCCGAGTGGCCACAGGCCTTTCAAACGTAACGCCTGCGCCGTCAGCAGCGGTGCAATCGCGAGCGACACAATAGCCGCCAGCACCCACAGTGCCGAGAACTGGTTAATCGCCACGCCCCATAACATGCCAGCAGCAGCCACCATGACCAGGCCACTCACAGCGCCCACTGCCAACATGCTCAAGCTGGCGTCAAGCTGCGGCGCTGTCATGGCCTTCAGGCGTGCCTGCTCGACCGCCCCACCCGCCGCCAAAAAGGCATGTGCCTTGTATAGAGAATGAGCCACCAGGTGCAATAGCGCCAGGTCGTACGCGCCCAGGCCGCATTGCATCAACATAAAACCCATTTGCGCGCAGGTTGACCACGCCAACATCACCTTCACACTGATGCGCGTCATCATCACCAGTGCAGCAAGCGCTGCCGTCAGGCTGCCAACCACCACCAGCAGCGTTTGCGCACCGCCCACGTCAAGCACCAGCGGGCTCAAGCGAATCATCAAAAAACCGCCCAGATTAACAACACCGGCGTGCAGCAAGGCCGACACAGGCGTAGGCGCTTCCATGACCTGTATCAACCAGCCGTGGACAGGCAGCTGTGCGCATTTGAGCAGCGCGCTGACAACGATTGAAAACACCGCTACTTTGAGCGAAAGTGGGTAGGTAGCCAGGGCTTGCGCTTTGCTGATGACCTGATCGATTTCCAGACTGCCCAGGCTCCAGCCAATCAAAACCACCCCGGTCAACAAACATATATCGCCGAGCCTGCTGGCCAGAAACTTTTTATGTGCAGCAATCAAAGCCGCTGGCCTGTGGCTGAAAAATGTCAGCAACTGGTGCAGAGCCAGGCTGGTGGCAATCCAGGCCACAGCCAGCACCGCCAGATTGTTGGTCACCACCACCACACTCACAGCCGCCAGGGTAGCCATCAGCCAGCGCACATACCGAGCCTGACCAGCATCACCGCCCATGTAGGTTTGCGAATACCGCGTGATGACCCAGCCAATGAAGCTGACCAACAGCAACACAATGCAGCCAGGCGCATCAGCCCGGAGGCTATTAATGATCAAAGGCCCACTCAAGGCCAACAGGGCCGAAGAGGCGGCTGCCAAGCCAACGGCCAGCGCCGTACAGGCACGCGCCATACGCCAGCCAGCCAACAAAGCTGCAAAGGCGTACAACACAGGAACAGCCAGCAGTAAAGCGCCGCGCAGTGGTTCCAAATACTCAGGTGAAACAAGCAAGATACACTCCCTTTTTTATCCAGTAGCGTGACTATGCCTATTTAAGTTAATTCTGTAAAATTCATATAAATAGTAAAAACGTTCTTTTAAAAAGATGAATAAAACAGCATGTCACGACTGAACTATCACCACCTCTATTACTTTTGGGCGGTGGCCAAAGACGGCAACCTGACCCGCACCGCCGAGACATTGCATGTCTCGCAGTCAGCGCTATCCACACAAATCAGGCAACTTGAAGACCAGTTGGGTCAAGCGTTATTCACCAGAGCAGGCCGTGCGCTGCAATTGACGGAGGCCGGGCGTGTGGCGCTGACTTACGCCGATACCATTTTTGAAACAGGCAATGAGCTGACTGCCCTGCTGCGTGACGGCAAGCAGCTGGAGCGCCAGGTGCTGCGTATTGGCGGTGTCGCTACGCTGTCAAGAAATTTTCAGGAAAATTTTGTCAAGCCATTGCTCAAAAGAACGGACGTAGAGCTGGTGCTTCAGTCAGGAAGTCTGGATGAGCTCTTGAACCGGCTGGCGGTACATAACCTGGACGTGGTGCTAAGTAACCGTAAAGTCCACGCGAGCAGCCAGCACCCCTGGCGTTGCAGGCGCATTGCGCGCCAGCCGGTGAGTCTGGTCGGCAAGCCGCGCGGTAAAGGCAAAGCCTTTCGCTTTCCTGAGGAATTGGCGGAGCAACCGCTACTGCTGCCAGGCCGGGACAGCGATATTCGTGCAGGCTTTGATGTGCTGTGTGAGCAGCTGGGTCTGCGCTACCAGGTGCTGGCCGAGGTAGATGACATGGCCATGCTGCGGCTGCTGGCGCGTGACTCTGGCAACACGGCCTTGCTGCCCACGGTCGTGGTGCAGGACGAACTGCGCAGCAGCAAACTGCAGGAATATTGCGTGGTGCCGCAGTTGCATGAAAATTTTTACGCGATCACGGTGCAGCGGCACTTTGAGCCGCCGCTGCTGAAAACACTTTTGAGGCGATCAGAAGCTGAAGTGTTGGGAACGGAGTAAGCGTTTAAAGCCCAAGAGATTTCCAGCCTGCGTGCCCGAGCTTTTCAAGTGTGGCAATGTTTGTCTTAAAAATCGCATCCGCTTCCGGGAAGGCCGCTACTGCGCGTTCAACACTGTCTTCACGCAGCAAATGCAATATCGCAAACGGTGCGCGGTTGGTGTAGTTGCTGATGTCGTCCGGCTCAGTGCCATCAAACTGAAATTGCGGGTGAAAACTGGCAAGCTGAATCACCCCTTCCAGCCCATGCTCATCGACCACACCCTCCGCTACCTCCAGGAAATCATTAAAATCCAGAAAGTCTTCAAACAAGGTGGGGTGAATCAGCAGCGTAGTGTCAATCTGCTCTGCGGGCGTGGCCACCAGCAAGTCAAGTTCACGGTCCAGCTCCTCCAGCAAGTCATCCGCATGACGCGCTTTACTGACGACCAGACGAACCTGGTTTTTAACGTAAACGGCTTTGGCAAACGGACACAGGTTCAGGCCTATCACGGCTGTTTCTAGCCAGTGGCGGGTTTTGCCCAATACCTGTTCGTCGGTCATTTGAAATCGGGAAGCGGAAAAGCCTTCAACGCGGAGAAGAGGAGGCATACTGGAGGACGCGGAGGAGTTTCGAGAAACAACTTTGCTCTGCGTCCTCCACGCCCTCCTCCCCTCCGCGTTGAAATCCCCGATGCCAATTTATTTCAATGCCTTGTAGCGCATGCGTTTCGGCTTGGCACCCTCTTCACCCAAACGTTTCTTCTTGTCGGCTTCGTATTCCTGATAGTTGCCATCAAAAAATCTCCATTGGCTGTCACCCTCAGCTGCAAGAATATGTGTGGCGATACGGTCCAGAAACCATCGGTCGTGGCTGATCACCATCACCGATCCTGCGAACTCGAGCAACGCATCTTCCAGCGCCCGCAAGGTTTCAACGTCCAGGTCATTTGATGGCTCGTCAAGCATCAAAACATTGCCGCCAGCAATCAGTGTTTTGGCCAGGTGCAAGCGCCCGCGCTCGCCGCCTGACAGGGTGCCGACACGCTTTTGCTGGTCGCCGCCATTGAAGTTAAAACGTCCTGCATAGGCCCGACTGGGCATTTGAAATTTGCCGACGTTCAAAATATCCAGGCCGCCCGAGATATCTTCCCAGACGGTTTTTTCATTCGCCAAATCGTCACGGTTCTGGTCAACGAAAGCCATCCGTACGGTCGAGCCCTTGATGACTTCGCCACTGTCTGGCAGCTCTTTGCCTGCTATCAATTTAAAGAGCGTTGACTTGCCCGCACCGTTCGGGCCGATGATGCCAACAATTGCGCCGGCCGGGACGGTAAAGCTCAAATCGTCAATCAGCACCCGGTCGCCAAATGATTTGGTCACGTTTTTAAATTCAATGACTTGCGCACCCAGACGCTCAGCCACAGGAATGAAAATTTCATTCGTTTCCACACGTTTTTGGTATTCAAAATCACTGAGCTCTTCAAACCTCGCCAAACGTGACTTGCTCTTGGCTTGTCGCGCTTTCGGGTTTTGGCGTGACCATTCCAGCTCTTTCTTCAGTGCTTTGGACCGCGCCTCTTCGCCCTTTTGCTCAGTCGCCAAGCGATCGCCTTTTTGCTCCAGCCAGGTGCTGTAGTTGCCCTTCCACGGGATACCGTGCCCACGGTCGAGTTCCAGAATCCACTCTGCAGCGTTATCCAGAAAGTAACGGTCGTGGGTAATGGCCACCACGGTGCCTGAGTAGCGCTGCAAGAATTGCTCAAGCCAATCAACCGACTCTGCGTCCAAATGGTTGGTAGGCTCGTCGAGAAGCAGCATGTCCGGCTTGCTCAGCAGCAGGCGGCACAGCGCGACGCGGCGTTTCTCGCCACCCGACAGCACGGCAATTTTGGCGTCCCATGGCGGCAAGCGCAGCGCGTCGGCGGCGATTTCCAACTGGTGCTCGGAGTCGGTGCCTGAAGTGGCAATGATGGCTTCAAGGCGGGCCTGTTCGGCGGCCAGTGCGTCAAAGTCTGCATCGGGTTCACCGTAAGCGGTGTACACGGCATCCAGCAAACCCTTGGCGGCAAACACTGCGCCCATGCCGTCTTCAACACTTTCACGCACCGTGTGTGCATCGTTCAGTTTGGGTTCTTGCGGCAAGTAGCCAATATTCAGCCCCGGCATGGGTGTGGCTTCGCCTTCAATTTCCGTGTCAAGCCCCGCCATGATTTTGAGAAGCGTGGACTTCCCTGAGCCGTTGACGCCCAGCATGCCGATCTTGGCGCCGGGAAAAAAGCTGAGCGACACATCTTTCAGAATGTGGCGTTTGGGCGGCACAATTTTGCCGACCTTGTTCATGGTGAATACGTATTGAGCCATTTGAGGTGAGTCGTTAGAAGTAAAAAAATACGGAGCAAATACACAGCTTGGGATTGCTTTCCTTCTGCAACCCGTTTTGCTCACAACCCTCTATTATCGTTCCGTGAGACAATATGCTTGTTGTTGGCTCCAGTGTCCCGCAACATTTGGGCACTTTTCGGGGTTGTTATTCGAGACACCACCGACAAGTTTTCTAGCCCGACTTTTTGACCCCATCTGCCTATCACTGGCGGGTTGCTCTTGAACCAGGGCACCCAACAGGCCGATCAAAAGCGTCCAAGTGGCGCAAAACCATGACCTTTGAAGAATTGAATTTGGTGCCTAGCATCCTGAAAGCCGTGCTTGAGCAGGGCTACGACACCCCCACCCCTATCCAGGCACAAGCCATTCCTGCCGTATTGGCCGGTGGTGACTTGCTGGGCGGTGCGCAAACTGGTACGGGCAAAACGGCCGCTTTTGTGCTGCCCATGCTACAGCGCCTGACCAACGAGCCGCGTCTGACAAACCGGCGCGGCGTGAATGCCGTGCGCTGCCTGATCATGACGCCGACGCGTGAGCTGGCTGCACAGGTTGAAGAAAGCGTTCGTGTTTACGGCAAATACCTGGAGCTGACATCGATGGTGATGTTTGGCGGTGTTGGCATGGGCGCGCAAATTGAAAAGCTGCGCCGCGGCGTGGACATCCTGGTTGCTACACCTGGCCGCCTGCTGGACCACGCCGGCCAGGGCACACTGGATTTGGGCCAGGTACAGATACTGGTGCTTGACGAAGCCGACCGCATGCTGGACATGGGTTTCATCCACGACATTAGAAAAGTGCTGGCTCTGGTGCCCAGGCAAAAGCAAACGCTGCTTTTTTCAGCCACTTTCAGCGATGAGATCCGTGACCTAGCCAACGGCCTGCTGCGCGACCCATTGCATATACAAGTCACACCGCGCAATACAACTGTACAGCGCATCACGCAAACCATTCACCCGGTAGGCCGGGGCAAAAAGAAAGCATTGCTGACCCACATCATCAACGAGCACAACTGGAGCCAGGTGCTGGTATTCACGCGCACCAAGTTTGGTGCCAACAACGTAGCCGAGCACCTGACCAAAAACGGCATTGAAGCCCAGGCACTGCACGGCAACAAAAGCCAGACGGCTCGTACGCAAGCGCTGCAAGGCTTTAAAGACGGTACCATCAGGGCGCTGGTTGCTACCGATATTGCAGCACGCGGCATTGACATTGACGAGTTACCACACGTGGTCAACTACGAAATACCGAACGTCAGCGAAGACTACGTTCACCGCATTGGCCGTACGGGCCGTGCCGGTAACAGCGGCGAGGCGGTCAGCTTGGTGTGCCTGGACGAAGAAGGCTTTATGCAAGACATTGAGCGGTTCACCAAACAAAACATTGAGGTTGTCAAAGTGCCGGGCTTTGAAGCCGACACCGACGAGCGCGCCGAGCCGCTGGCCATGGGCCGCCAAACCATTTGGGGCGGCCTGGGCAAGCCGCCCAGCCGCGACGTGATGCAGGCTGCGGCCAAAGCGGCTCGTAGCGAGATGATGACGCGGATCCGTGAAACCCGGGCTGGTCAACCTGCACGGAGCAACTCAGGTGGTGGCGGTGGTGGAGGCCGTGGCGGTAATTCTGGCGGTGGCCGAAGCCGCGCCCCTCAAGGTGACATGAATACTGGCGGCAATTTTGGTAACGGTGCGGACAACGGTGGTGGCAATTACGGTCGCGGTCCACGTACCCCCAATCCGGGCCAGCCAAGGCAAAATTCCGGTTACGGCGGCGGCAATGGTGCAGCTCAACCGCGCGGCGAGCGTCGCCCACCCCGCAACGAACAGCCACGCCCGCCACGTGAGGAACAACAACGGCAAGACCCGCGCGGCCCCCGTGTTGACATGGGAGACCAACGCAACGACTTCGACGAACGTCAGCCCACCAGCCATGTATCAGCGGGCTTTCCATCATCAGGCTTGCCAACGCGTGGCAGTGGCGGTGGTCGAGGCGGAAACCGTAGCGGTGGCGGCGGCGGCGGTGGCGGCGGCTCACGCACAGGTAGTGGCGGTGGCGGTCGGGGTAATTCGGGCGGCGGGTTTCGGCGCTGATCTGCACATCAATCACCGCCAGATCGACTAAAACATGCCACAAGACCCAAAAGCCACTCGGGTAGCGCTACTCGCTGGCGCTACAGGCCTGGTTGGTCAGGCGATTCTGGCGCTTTTACTGGCTGATACGCGCTGCAGCGTCGTTCATGTGGTTGGGCGGCGCGCTCCTGGCGTGCAACACCCCAAGCTGGTGGTACACCTCAGCGCGTCGCTGGCCGACTGGGTTAGCCCTGCGGTTGACGACGCGTTCATCGCACTGGGCACGACCATCAAAATCGCTGGCAGCAAGGCAGCTTTCAAGGCCATAGACGGTGATGCGGTAGTGGCTATTGCTGCATCCGCCAAAGCCGCCGGCGCAACCCGCCTTGCCGTTGTCAGCGCCATGGGAGCGGGCCCACAGTCAGGTGTGTTTTACAACCAGGTCAAAGGCGAGATGGAAGCGGCCATCAGCCAGCTCGGGTTTGAAACAGTGGTCATCGCAAGGCCGTCGCTGCTGGCGGGCGACCGCGATGCGCTGAGGCAACCCGAGCGTATGGCTGAAAAGCTGTCGCTGGTGGCTTTTAAATGGCTGAAACCCCTCCTGCCCACCAACTACCGCGCCATCCAAGCCAGTAGCGTGGCGCAGGCCATGGTCAATACATTGCAAACGGCTGGCGCGGGCCAGCACGTGCTGCTCTCGGGTGAGATGCAAAAGTAAGCATCGAGCAACCTGAAACCACTTTCAAAAGGCTCAATTTGAAGGCTTCAATACACATTCAGATCCGTAAGCCAATAAATATTGGCGTAGAGAGCTATACAAAATATAGCAAAAGAGACAGCTAAAATGAAGCGCTTAAACGGTTGCCTGCCGGTACCTTTCCCACGCTGATGCGGTTGGCGTGGTGCCCGCACCGGGCAGTTGTGGTAATTTGAAATGCCCGTCCACGACATCCGCCGGCTCGGTAAAGCAGTCTTTGATCCACGGAATGTATTCCAGCACTTCGCAAGCTGGATGCGCGTACGCCAGATGCACATGCACCTGGCTCATGTCGCCTGCGTGTGGTGCGACGGGCAAGCGAAACGAATCGGCGGTATCGCAAACCCGCAGTACTTCAGTCAAGCCCGCCATGCGCGTGACGTCAGGCTGCACCCAGGCGATGGCCTGCTGGGCAAAGAATTCGGCAAACGCATCTGTGGTGTAGAGCTGCTCGCCCAACGCGACAGGAATGGATGTGACACGCGCGAGCTGGGCGTGGCCTTTGACGTCATCGTGCCAAAGCGGTTCTTCAAACCAGTAGACGTCAAACGCTTCTGCCGCGCGGCAAAAGCGCTGGCAGGTCGCCAAATTCCATTTGCCGTTGCCGTCAATGGCCAGCGTCACGTCGGGCCCAATGGCATGGCGTACGTCAGCCAGGCGCTGCAGGTCGCGCTCGACAGTTGAGCCAACTTTTATTTTGATGCCTGTAAAACCATCCGCTACAGCACATTGTGCGCCTGCCACCAGCTTGGCATCGGGAATGCTGAGCCAGCCGATGTCGGTGTTGTAGGCCCTGACCTTGTCGCGCACCTGACCGCCCAGCAATTTCCAAAGGGGTTGTGCTGCAGCCTTGGCTTTGATGTCCCACAGCGCCACATCGATGGCGGCATGTGCCAGGGTGGTGATGCCTGCACGCCCCACCCACTGCAAGGCCGGGTTGCGCGCCAGTTTTTGCCACAGTCGATTGATGTCGCAGGCGTCTTCGCCCAGTAGCAGCGGCGCATGGCAGGTTTCTATACAGCGGGTAATCAGCTGGTCACTTGGCAAGTGCGCATGGGTACCAGTGAAGCCGTAACCAACAATGCCGTTCTCGGTCTGAATTTGCGCGCCAACCACACCCCAGTTTGAAACGGTGTGGGTACTGTCGGCAATTTGCCCACCAGTGACAGGCACATGCAAAATAAAAGGGGTAACTGATTTGATTTTCATGACACGACTCCAGAGCGCCTGATTAACATTTGGAAATGCGCACAACCGCATCACCCCGCTTGTGCAAGTCTGGCAACAGCTCCAGCCCCAGGCCGGGCTTGTTGTTCAGACTGATCATGCCGTTTTCAACCACAGGCAAGTCAGTCACCAGCTCTTTGTACCAACCCGTAAAAAAGGCCCGCACGCTTTCTTGCACCAGCGCGTTGGGGGCGTGCAGCGACAGGTGCGTTGATGCAGCCCAGACCACGGGGCCGGTGCAGTCGTGTGGGGCGACGGGCAGTTGCCAGGCGTCGGCCATGGCGGCTATTTTGCGGGCTTCGCTCAGGCCGCCGCACCAGCTTAAATCCAGCATGGCAACGCCTGCCACGCCGGTTTGCAGATAGTCTTTAAAGCCCCACCTGTAGCTGAGCGTCTCACTGGCGCAGATCAGGGCTTCGCAATCGACTGCGTACTGTTTGAGCAAGTCGAGTGAATCCATGCGTATCGCGTCTTCGTGCCAGAAGGTATTGAAGGGTTTCAGGGCGCGCGCGATTTTTTGCGCCATCGGCAAACGCCACAGGCTGTGAAACTCGACCATGATATCCATCTGGTTGCCAACGGCATCGCGGATTTTTTTAAACGGCTCTAACGCCGTATCAAGGTCAGCGTTGCTGATGTACTGGCCGTGGCTTTTTTCAGCGGCGATGTCGAAAGGCCAGATCTTCATGGCGGTAATGCCTTCAGACAACAGCGACTGGGCCAGCTCACCTGCGTTGTTCAAAAAACCTTCCAGGTCTTCATACGGCCCCTGCTTCTTTCCCAATCCCCAGTTAGCCGTTGTTTGATTGGTGGCGCTGCGCACGTACTGGTAGCCCGCACAGGTGTTGTAAATACGAATGCTGTCACGGCTTTTTCCGCCGAGAGCGGTGTGGATCGGCAAGTTGGCCGCCTTGCCAAAAATGTCCCACAGCGCAATGTCTACCGCTGAATTGCCGCGTGTCTCCACGCCCGAGCCGCGCCAACCCAGGTAGCCGGTGATGTCGCGGTTGCGTGACTCGATGGCCAGCGGGTCCTGGCCTAAAAGCTTGGGCGCTACCCATTCGTGCAGGTAAGCTTCGACAGCTGCTGCACCCATGAAGGTCTCACCCAGGCCAACCAGGCCTTCATCGGTGTACAGACGCACCCAAATAATGTTGGGGAATTCGCCCAAGCGAAGAGTTTCGACTTGCGTGATTTTCATGGCATACCCCTGCCCCTATCTACTCCCGCAAGCGCGAGAGGGAAAGGGGAAGGAGAGGGAGTAAAAAACCTTAGCCGCCGCGTGCTTTCTTCAGTGCGTCCAGCACCATCGTTACGGCTTCAGCGCCTATGGTTGGTACGTTGCGGTCATACACGGGTTTGACTTTTTCGAACATGCGGCGCTGCTCGGCGGGCGTGACTTCATTGACTTGCATGCCTTTAGTTTTCAGGCTGGCCAATGATTTTTCGTTCAGTGAACGGTTGGCTGCGCGCTGTACTTTTTGACCTTCCATCGCCGCTTCACGCAGCACGGCTTGCTCTTGAGGGTTCAGCTGGTCCCACAGCCTTTTGCTGTATAGAATCAAAAACGGTGTGTAGGCATGGCGCGTCACGCTCAGGAACTTTTGCACTTCATTGAACTTGGAAGTTTCAATCGTGACAAACGGGTTTTCCTGGCCGTCGATGGTTTTGGTCTCTAACGCCGTAAACACTTCACCAAATGCCATCGGTACGGCGTTGGTACCCAGAGTTTTGAAGGTATCGAGAAAAATATTGTTTTGCATGACGCGGACTTTGACGCCGTCAAAATCTTCAGGCTTGGCCACAGGCCGTTTGCTGTTTGTCAGGTTTCTGAAACCGTTTTCCCAATAGGCCAAATTGATCAGGCCAGCCTCTTCAAGCTTTTTGTTGAAGTACGCACCCGCTGGGCCGTCGAACACGGCATCGGCTTCTTTTTCATTTGCAAACAGGAAAGGCAAGTCAAATGCGCCCAGCTCTTTGACAATGCCGACCAGTGGCGAACTTGATGTACAGACCATCTCTTGCGTGCCTGCACGCAGCGCCTGGGTGGCGGGCAAGTCGCCGCCAGCGGAGCCGCCCCA
>Ga0209181_10011031_pt1 | contig 11651 bp, 7 predicted proteins | sample MAT05_FD_187208 | JGI IMG/M metagenome (GOLD analysis project Ga0209181, IMG submission 187208) | Freshwater microbial communities from Lake Fryxell liftoff mats and glacier meltwater in Antarctica - MAT-05 (SPAdes) (version 2) | ecosystem: Environmental > Aquatic > Freshwater > Ice > Liftoff... | reverse complement strand
TGAGGCTAACAGCAGTGGTGAGGCTAACAGCAGTGGTGAGGCTAACAGCAGTGGATTTTCAAGCGACGATTATTGGGTGTCCTCGGCTGTGTTGCTGATTGTTACTGCCGCTATGGGGGCAGCCAGTGCTTGGCTCTCCAGTGCATTAACCTTTTGGGTGTTTGGCCTATGTAGACTGATATGTTAGTTTTTCTGAGTTGAGCAAAGCGGCGAATACAGTAATGACCGCACAGCTAACAGAATATCTGAGGTAGACGGAAGTCAATAGCAATGACTGAGAATTCTATTACTGCATTATCAAAGTTATCCACGCAAGCGAATCTTTCCTATTGATGATGTTTCAGCAATAGGTTATCTGTTTTGATTATTGAATTGTGTTAAATGTGTCTAAATAGATTTCACTGAGCAGAGTTCTTTTTCTGACTTGAATTGTTCAACTTAGATCTCTTGAGGTGTTGGACAATCTAGAGCTTCAACGTCTAAAAGCTGGATCAGGGGCGACTTTTTTTTGGTTAGGGCGGCGAGATATTTCTGCTCACCATAGGCAGTCTTGTCTTGCCAACAGCGCCACAGGATTCTGCCCCACTTGTAAGTTAAGGCACGAATTGCCTTTTGATGGGTGTTCCCAGCCCGTTTCTGCTGCTGATAAAACGCTTGTGACCAAGCCGAAAACCATCTGGACTGGTTGACCCATTCCACAAAGGTTTGCCTCAAGAAGATCGGACAAGACCAGCGCCAATGCACCCACCGTTTTTGCCGCTTTCCTCCTTCACCGGGACAATGCCAACGTAGCTCATAAAAGCTTGGGCTGAAGTAAATTGCTGGCGATCGCAAGGGCTTCTGATTTCTATGGCGAAGGCGTTCTCAATTCCGGGCGATCTTGCCAAGGCAATGGTAATTTTAGGAAAACACGAAGTCGCGATCGGGCAAGTCTGGCATGTTCCCAATGCCAAAACGATCTCGATCAGGGAGATGTTAAATTTACTCTTTGCAGAACTGAACCAGAAAAAGAGGAATTTCTAGAAAGTTAATGGTTCTGGCAACTCACCCACATTTTCCAGATGGTCTTACCATGATGCCCCAAACGAGTATTCTCCTGCCCCTGTTGGCGATGATTGCCTTGGTTTTCGCCGTCTAGGTGCGCCTTTATATCGATCGCATTAGCGAACTGCGAAGCCACCGGATACCGCTTCAAGACATATCCACCGCTCGACAAATGGCAGAACGGCTGACCAACACAAATGCGGCTGACAACTTCAAAAACTTATTTGAGATGCCGGTTCTGTTTTATGTCTTCTGCCTGACCATTTTTGTTACCCAATCAGTGACATTGATCTTTGTTGGATGTACCTGGCTGTATGTGTTGCTGCGCGTTGTCCATAGCGTGATCCACTGCACCTACAACAACGTCTTGCATCGGTTTATTGTTTATGCCCTCAGTTCGTTGGTTCTCTTTGCTATGTGGTTGATGTTCGGAGTTCAAATTTTATCGGCGTGATCATTCATTCATTAGAGGTTGCCATGTCTGTACATAGAGACAATCACCTCAGGTTCTGTTGGAAGGCTATTGGCTGGATATAACTGCTAGCATTGGTATTGCAGTGTATCTTGACGATAGTCTAGGTAGTAATATATTGCTCCAAAATGCCGATATGGCGCTATGCCAAGCCCAAAAAAACAAGCCAAAAAAAGCGGACGCAACAACTATCAGCATTATTCTGCTAATGCTCTAGCCTCAACTTGAACCCCCGTACCCAACCCATCCCGACGAGGCGATCGCCAACGTCACAACCGTCACAAACATCACACATCAGGTATCTATGGTTAGCACCACTCCAGCCACTAGCCCCAAACCTTGGGCGATCGCCTTCCAGCAGCCTGCACCCGAATTTGCTACTACCTCACTGAGCGTGGTTTCGGGCACCGTTCCCCCTGGCTTGCGCGGCACCCTCTATCGCAATGGCCCAGGTCGAGTATCGCGGGGCACCCGGCGCGTGGGGCACTGGTTTGATGGCGATGGTGCAATTTTGGCCGTCAATTTTAGCGACGTTGGCGCAACCGCGACCTATCGCTACGTCCAAACAGCAGGCTACCAGGCCGAAGCCAAAGCCGATCAGTTTTTGTTTGGCAATTATGGCATGATCGCCCCTGGTGCGCCTTGGGACTGGTTTGGCAAACCCCCCAAAAACGTCGCCAATACCTCTGTAATTGCCGTCACCGATCGGCTGCTAGCGCTGTGGGAAGCAGGTCAGCCCCACGCCCTCGACCTGCAAACGTTAGCCACCGTTGGGCTAGATGATTTGGGTGGGCTGGTCGGAACGCGCGGCGCTGTCTTACCATACTCGGCGCATCCCAAACGCGATCCGCAGACGGGCGATATCTACAATTTTGGGGTGGTGATTGGCAAATCGGCAGTGCTGCATCTCTACCGCAGTAACGCCAGCGGCACGATTCGGCAACAGGCGGCGATCGCGCTCAAGGGAGTTCCGTTCATCCACGACTTTGTGATGGCGGGGCCATACCTGATTATTTTGATGCCGCCCTTGCAGATCAACCCGCTGCCCGTCTTAGCCAACCTCAAAAGCTACAGCGATGTGATTAACTGGAATCCACAGCAAGGGACGCAGATTCTGGTGATTGACCGCGACAGCTTGGAGGTGGTGAGCCGGGGTGAAACGGAACCCTGGTTTCAGTGGCACTTTGGCAATGGCTGGGTGGACAGCGACGGCGCAGTCGTATTTGACCTGGTGCGGTTTAACGATTTTCGCACCAACCAATACCTGAAAGAAGTGCCCACAGGCCAGATTCAAACCCCTGCGCAAGGAACGTTTTGGCAACTGCGGCTGGCTCCACAAACGGCCACCGTGATCGACATGCATTGTGTGGTCGATCGGGGCTGCGAATTTCCGGTCGTGTCTCCCACAGAAGTGGGGCAGCGATCGCGGTTTACCTACTTTTCGCTGCATCGGCCAGACGTCGATCGCGGCCAAGATCTGTTTGGGGCGATCGGGCGATTTGACTACGAAACGGGCACGCTGACCGCCGCCGACCTGGGGGCAAACTGCTACCCAGTTGAACCGATCTACGCTCCCGATGCGGTCAATCCTGATCAGGGCTGGATCTTGACGGTGGTGTTGGATGGCGATCGCCAAACCAGCGAAGTCTGGGTCTATGACAGCGATCGGCTTGATGACGAACCCGTGTGCCGCCTCGCCCTACCCAGCATCATTCCTCCCGGCTTTCACGGCACCTGGAAGGCAGGTTAATCGATATATTCGCGTAGGGGCATTGGCACTGCCATGCCCCTACCTGGTTTACCAGCCTGAAACCATTAAATGTGACCCCAAGCCGATCGCCCCTCCCGCCAGTACCAGCCACGCAGAATTCACGTTAAATCGGAAGACGGCGATCGCACTCAATATCACCACCATGATAGTGACGCCATCGACCAGTGCCGTCTGCGCCAGCGTGTAGGTTACACCCGCCATCAATCCTAGCGATGCGGCATTCACGCCATCGAGAAACCCACTCGCCCAACGAGATTGACGCAATTTTGGCACCCACGGATTCACCACCCAAACCAACGCAAACGCGGGTAGAAAAATCCCGACTGTGGCGGCGATCGCCCCGGCATTTCCAGCCAATAAATATCCAATAAATGTAGCCGTGGTAAATACGGGACCCGGCGTTAGCTGGCCAATGGCCACCGCATCTAGCAATTGCTGAGACGTCAGCCACTGGTTGCGCTCCACCAAATCGCGCTGCAAAAAAGCCAGCAGCACATAGCCACTGCCGTACAGCACCGACCCAATCTTGACAAAGAACAGAAACACACTGACCCAACTCACAGCCGCAACCGATGAAACCGCTGTCGTTGTGCCCTCTGCCTGTGCCAGAAAAGTAGAAAAGGGCAGCAGCAGCGCTCCGGCTGTCGGGGGAGTGGCTTGCCAGTTTTTAGCCAGCATCACCGCAACCCCCAGCAGCAGCAGCACCAAAATTTCATTTACCCCAGCAAAGTAGGCGGCGATCGCCACCGCACCAGCAATTTGCGTCGGCAGATCTTTGGCGGCTTTTTTGCCTAACTTCCATACCGCCTGGAGCACGATGGCAATAATTACAGGCTTAATGCCATACAGCAGCCATGCCACCTGGGGCACGGTCTGATAGCGAGCGTATAGAGCCGCTAATGCCCAAACGATTAGCATGGCGGGCAAAATAAAGCAGCTGCCGGCCACCACTAAGCCTCGCCATCCGGCTCGTTCGTAGCCAATATGAATCGCTAGTTCTGTCGAGTTAGGGCCTGGAATTAAATTGGTGATGCCCAACAGATCCAGCAGCTGCTCTCGGCTCATCCACTGGCGGCGATTCACCACCTCGTTGTCCATCATGGCGATATGGGCAGCAGGCCCACCAAAGGCGATCGACCCCAGCCGCAAAAATACCGTTGCCAGCTCTGCCAAGCGCTGCTGCTGTTGCCGCTGATCCAGCGCACCATAGGAGACTGCTGCTGGCTCTTCCCGAATATCCTTAGCTTCCGGCGTCACTCCGATACTCCTGATGCAGTCATGGCGTTGACCCAACTAATATACCGAACTTCGACTGTCCCGGACAGCGAGTATATCGGACTGCGATGGTTAAAAATTGTCCTAATGCCGCTCAGTTTCCCAGGCGATCGCCGCCCGAATGGGTGTTTCGTAGAGTTAGCTGCTCACCCTAGACTAGTCACAGGCTCCCAGTCGTGAGCCACCGTTTTGGGCGGCTGAGCACGCCTTTTGGGCAGCTTGGCGATTCGATTAGGCGATTTCAAGTAGGTTAATGTGTGAAGCAGGTTTTGAAAACTCTATTAGCGGATGGATCTGTCTCCGCATCTCGGCGGCGATCGCGGCGAACACATCGAAATGCTGTGACAGAGGCGGCAGCAGCAACCGCAGGGACAGCCAGTACGCGTGTCAATCGGCGATCGCTAGCGATGGCATTGGTCGGGTTTTGTTCATTCTTGAATCTGTACACCACGCAGCCATTACTGCCGCTGTTTACGCAGGTTTTTCATGCGTCTAAAGTCGAAGCTAGTCTCACCGTCAGCGCCACGACGATTGCCGTCGCGCTAGCGGCTCCGTGGGTGGGTGCCCTGGCCGATATTTTGGGACGCAAGCGGGTAATTGTGCCAGCCTTGCTGCTGCTGTCCATCCCAACCTTGCTGGCCGCGACCGCACCTAGCTTGTCTAGCTTAATTGCGTGGCGGTTTGGGCAGGGGCTAATCATGGCAGTCATTTTTGCCGTTAGCATGGCCTATGTCAGCGAAGAATGGTCTGGGGCTGGGGTCAGTGCCGCCATGGCGATTTATATTACGGGCAACGTCATTGGCGGGTTTTCGGGTCGGTTTTTGGCGGGGCTGGTGGCCGATGCCCTAGGCTGGCGCTGGGTGTTTGGCCTGCTGGGGGGGCTGACGCTATTGGGCGGCTGTGTGGCCTGGGTATGGCTGCCTCGCTCCCGGCACTTTGTCCGCAAACCTAGCATTCGCCATACATTGACGGCTATGCGATCGCACATTCAAAATCCGCGATTAATTGCGGCCTATGCGGTGGGGTTTAATGTGCTGTTCTCAATGGTGGCCATTTTTACCTACATCACGTTTTATCTATCAGCCGCGCCGTTTCGCCTTGGGTCGGTGGCGCTGGGTTCGATCTTTTGCGTGTACTTATTTGGCGCAGTGATTACGCCGCTAGCGGGTCGCTGGATTGGGCGGTTGGGCTATCGACGCTCGCTGCTGGGGGCGATCGCCACCGTTGCAGCGGGGGTGCTGCTGACCTTAGTGCCAATCCTGGGCGTCGTGATTGTGGGGCTGAGTATTAGCGCCTTTGGCACGTTCATTTGTCAGGCGGTGGCCACCAGCTATGTGGGGACGACGGTGCTAGAAGGGCGATCGTCGGCCACGGGATTGTATGTGGCTTTCTATTATTTAGGCGGCAGTTTGGGAGCCATTATTCCTGGATTGGCCTGGGGTGTGGGTCAATGGCCAGCCTGTGTTGTCCTAGTACTCAGTGTGCAGGCTGTAACCGCCTATCTGGCGATCGCCTGCTGGAAAAGATAATCTGGAGTATAGGAAAATAGGGATATCAGAAAAATGGGGTAAAATCTTCGCTTACCCGCCGCAGACCTGCACCCAAACGCGGCAGCCTGCTGACGGTAGTTGAGTTCGCAGTTGAGTTCGCAGTTGAGTTTCCGCTTGAATTCTCGTTTTAGGGACAGTCACACATGACAACCAACCTCGCCGCACCACAGGTAATTGGCATAGACCTGGGCGGCACCGCCATTAAGCTAGGGCGGTTTGACCAGGCGGGTCAATGTTTACAGTCTCTAACGGTGCCTACCCCCCAGCCGCCGCAGCCCGCAGTTGTGCTGGATGCGATTGTAGCGGCGATCGCCCAGCTTGATCCGCAGAACCAATGTAGCGCGATTGGGTTGGGCACACCTGGCCCTGCCGATGCCGCTGGCCGGGTTGCCCGTGTGGCGATCAACTTGGGTTGGAAGGATGTGCCGTTAGCCGATTGGCTAGAGGCAAAAACGGGCAAACCCACGGTGCTAGCCAACGACGCCAACTGTGCTGGTCTAGGTGAAGCTTGGCTAGGAGCAGGGCGGCAGTTTCAAGACCTGATTTTGCTGACCCTGGGCACGGGGGTGGGGGGTGCCGTAGTGATGAACGGCAAGCTGTTTGTCGGACGCCACGGTACCGCTGGCGAACTGGGGCTAATTACGCTTGACCTTCAGGGGAACCCGTGCAACAGCGGCAATCGCGGCTCCCTAGAGCAACATGTTTCGGTGCAGGCAATTCGGCGGCGCACCGGGCTAGAGCCAGAGCAACTGGGGCAGATGGCAGCATCTGGCAATCCAGAGGCGATCGCCTTTTGGCATACCTATGGCTGTGAACTCGCTGCCGGACTAGCCAGCCTCATCTACATGCTCACGCCCGCCGCTGTCATCATTGGCGGCGGCATCAGCGCTAGTTTTGAGTGGTTTTATCCATCGTTGCTGGCCGAACTAGAAATCCGGGTTTTAGCTAGCTCACGGGAAGGGCTGCAAATTCTCCCCGCCGAATTAGGTAATCAGGCCGGAATGGTGGGAGCGGCCAAGCTGGCGTGGGAGTTAGTAGACGGGTTAACCCTCGATGTTTCAGCTGCTGGGGAGGTGCAAGGGTTAGGGGCGGATGAATTGACAGGGTTGGCCATGCCCTCACCTACGCCAGAGTCCCTGGCAGAATTTCTGGCGGCAGAGCTACAGCGCGTGCGGCTGGCCTACCAGATGGCAACAGAGATGGCGCAGTACAAGGCAGGTTTTTTGGCGCGCGCCTCCCATGAGGTGCGATCGCCGTTGAACGGGGTAATTGGGCTACAGCAGCTAATTTTGTCGGATCTGTGCGACAGCCCCGAAGAGGAACGCGAATTTGTCAAACAGTCGAATCAGTCGGCATTAAAAATGCTGGCGCTGCTGGATGAGGTCATCGCGATTTCTAAGGCAGAACATGGCACCAGTAAGCTGGAGATCCAGCCGCTGCAATTGTTAGAGGTGCTAGAAGTGGTGCAGCAGATGACTCAAATGCCCGCCCAAAATCGCAATCTTCGCCTGCAAATCGATCGACCCGATCCCAGCATCTATGTTCTAGCCGATCCGCGCTGCTTAAAACAGCTCTTGGTCAGTTTAGTTGGCACCGCGATCGCCCAAATGAATGACGGCTCTATTCACCTCAGCACCCATCTGGATCTGGCCACCAAACAGGTGCACCTGTGGCTAGAAGACACCCGCCCCATCGAAGCATGGCAAGAACCAGTTCACCTGCTCAGTCAACCTGACCCGACGCTCTCGTTCACGACGTCACTCGTCTCCAAGGCCGCTGCCAAACGCTATCAAGCTGCCGATCGGTTATCTCCGGGGCTAAGCCTGTTGGCTAGTCAGGCGTTGCTAGACCTGATGGGAGGGCAGCTGAAGCTGCTAGCGATTGCTGCCAATTCTGTCAGCGCTGCGCCAGGGGCTGTTGGGGCTTACCCAGAACCCGCCAAACTCTCTCGGCTTCAGTGTTCACTCCCCCTAGCGCAAGACGATTAAGGGGAGCTTGCAGCCGCTTGGATTTGCTACAATACTTAGAGCGCTAAGCATTAGTTTTATGGTGTCACAGTCTCATCCTCCCGCCTCCCACACTTGGCAAGACGTCAAAGCCCCCAATGGCGTTGGCTATCGAATTAAACTGCTGTCTCAGCTGATGAATCGTCAGTTTCAAGAACGGCTGGAGCCACACAGATTAACCCCGTTTCATTGGGTGGTGCTGTGCTGTCTGTGGGAGCAAGACGGATTGCCCACCTCTGAGCTAGGAGAACGGCTCTGCCAAGTGGGCGGCACCCTAACGGGTGTAATTGATCGGATGGCAGAACGTGGCTTGGTGCGGCGAGAGCGCGATCGCCAGGATCGACGCATCTGGCGGATTTGGCTGACCCCAGTGGGACAAGAATTAGAAACTATACTCCCGGCTGAAGCCGCCGGCGTCCGTGACTCGGCGATGAGGGGACTGTCTGACGCTGAACAACAGCTGTTCTCAGAATGGCTAGATCAGATGATTGCCAACCTGACCGAATCGTAGGGTGATGGCACTGCCATGACCTCATAAATGGCAGACATCACCCCACCAAAAAATTAAAAATTGCCTTGCCCTTAGATTCCTACCTCAGCAATGGGGCATCTAGATCATCCGTTGGCATGATGACGGTAATCCTAGTAAAACCTATCATACTAATACTACGCATCCTAAATAAATGGAGTCGTACTTTTTTTATCGGTGGAGTCTGTATGGAAATGACAGTCAAGCGTTACACAAATGGCCAAGGCTCTACACTTGTGAATCCCCAACTGGTTCCAGCTGACGTGCTGCACAACGAGACGCTGACCCTGGAGCCAGCTACCCAGCCAGTACAACCAGCGCCAGAGCAATTTCCCACCCCAGCGCCCAAATCTCCTCGGCAGCGTCCGGTGCGACTGCTGCTGGCGTTAGCGGGTCTGGGGGCGATCGCCGCTGGTGTGACGGGCTATCGCTGGTGGCAGTTTGCCAGTACCCATCAAGACACCGACAACGCCGCCGTTGCTGCCCATGTGTATCAAATTAATAGCCGAATTGTGGGTAACGTCATAGACGTCCCGGTAGACGACAATCAAACGGTGCAGGCGGGTGAGCTGCTGGTGCGGCTCGACCCCAAAGATTATCAAGTGAAAGTGCAGCAGGCGCTGGCAGCGCTGGCGATCGCCCAGAAGCAGGCGCAAGCGGCACAAACGGGCGTCACCTTGGCGGGTGGTACGGCTCAGGCTCAAACCACCGAAGCCCAAGGTGAACTTCAGCAGGCGATCGCCGCCATCTCATCGGCTCGTTCTGCCGTCACCGAGTCCCAGGCAGGGGTTCCGGCAGCTCAGGCTCAAGTCGCCCAAACTCAAGCCACCCGACAAAAAGCGCAGGCCGACTATAGCCGTTATCAGTCGCTCTATCAATCTGGAGCTATTTCTCGACAGCAGCTAGACTCTGCCAAAGCCGCCTACGACGTGGCCTTGGCACAGCAGCAAGTGGCGCAGCAGGGCGTCAGTCAGGCACAGGCGCGACTGGCTCAAGCTCAAAATGGGATTGCTGCCGCGCAAGCCGGACTCGCAGCCAGCCAGGGCGGCGTCCAAAAGGCGCAGATGGGCAATGTGCAAACCGCCGTGACGCGCAGCCAATATGACGCTGCCCAGGCCACTATTGCCCAGGCACAAGCCAATCTTGCCGAAGCCCAATTGCAGCTTTCCTACGCCAACCTTAGCGCCCCAGTCGGAGGCCGGATTGGGCGTAAATCCGTGGAGGTAGGCGAACAGGTGCAGCCCGGACAAGCCTTGATGGCAGTCGTGGGTAACGATGTCTGGGTGGTGGCCAACTTTAAAGAAACCCAGTTGGCAGAGATGCGGCCCGGTGAATCGGTCGAAATTAAGCTCGACGCCTTCCCCGGCCACGCATTTACCGGAACAGTGTCCAGTCTGTCGCCCGCCTCTGGTTCCGAATTTGCCCTGTTGCCGCCAGACAACGCCACAGGGAATTTCACCAAAATTGTGCAGCGGGTGCCGGTGAAGATCACGTTTGATTCCAGCAGCATTCAAGGCTACGAATCCCGGATTAGCCCAGGCATGTCCGCTAGCGTCAGCGTTGATGTGCAGTGAAGCCAATGCCACCGGATCTCAGCCCTTTCGCTATCCCCACTTTACACAGTTGGCACAGGAGTTTATATGAGTCGGTCTGGACATGACGCGATCGCCAACTCCCGTCGAGCGGATCGGGCGATCGCGCCGCCGTCCCCAGCTCCCGATCATGTTTCCTTCAAAACTTGGATTGGGGTATTCGGCTCCATTCTAGGTGCGTTCATGGCGGTGCTGGATATCCAGATCACCAATGCCTCGCTGCAAGACATTCAGGCCGCCCTAGGAGCCACCTTAGAAGAAGGCTCCTGGATTTCCACCGCCTATCTGGTGGCAGAAATCGTGGTAATCCCGCTGACCGGATGGCTGTCGCAGGTATTCTCCGTGCGGCGGTATCTGCTGGTCAATGCCGGATTATTCACCTTCTTTTCCATCTGCTGCGCCTGGTCGTGGAATTTATCCTCCATGATTGGGTTTCGCGCCTTGCAGGGGTTCACAGGCGGCGTGCTGATTCCCATGGCGTTTACCTTCATCTTGCGCAACCTGCCCCCGGCTAAGCAGCCAATTGGGCTGGCCATGTTTGCCATTACAGCCACCTTTGCCCCGTCAATTGGCCCCACTATGGGAGGCTGGCTGACTGAGAATTTTGGCTGGGAATATATTTTCTACCTCAACGTGATTCCAGGGCTGCTGCTGATCTCCGCCGTGTGGTATGCCATCGACGCTAAGCCGATGCAGTTGGGGCTGCTGAAGCAGGGAGACTGGGGCGGCATTATTGCCATGGCGATCGGGTTAGGCTCGTTGCAGATAGTGCTAGAAGAAGGCAGCCGCAAAGACTGGTTTGAGTCGAGTTTGATTGTGAAACTGGCGGCGATCGCCATCATCTTTTTAGCCATTTTCTTTTGGATCGAATTCACCCGGCGTCAGCCGTTCATTGAACTGCGGCTATTGGGACGGCGCAACTTTAGCCTTGCCTCCGTTGTCAACGTAGCGCTAGGAATTGGACTCTACGGCTCCGTTTATATTCTGCCGCTCTACCTGACGCAAATTCAGCGATACAACGCCCTGCAAATTGGCGAGGTGATTATGTGGGCGGGCATTCCCCAGCTATTTTTAGTGCCGTTGGTGCCAAAACTCATGCAGCGCGTTGATATTCGCGTCATCATCGCCGTTGGCATCAGTCTATTTTCGATCAGCTGCTTCATGAACTCCTCTCTGACTAACTTGACTGGGTATGACCAACTGCGCTGGTCACAAATTGTCCGAGCCATGGGGCAACCGCTGATTATGGTACCGCTGTCGTCGATCGCCACGGCTGGCATTCCTCCCGCCTTGGCTGGTTCTGCCTCCGGTTTATTCAACATGATGCGAAATTTGGGCGGGTCGTTTGGGATTGCCATTTTGGCTACGCTGCTCAAAACCCGCGAACAGTTTCACTCCAACCGCATCGGCGA
>Ga0209181_10011030_pt1 | contig 11651 bp, 9 predicted proteins | sample MAT05_FD_187208 | JGI IMG/M metagenome (GOLD analysis project Ga0209181, IMG submission 187208) | Freshwater microbial communities from Lake Fryxell liftoff mats and glacier meltwater in Antarctica - MAT-05 (SPAdes) (version 2) | ecosystem: Environmental > Aquatic > Freshwater > Ice > Liftoff... | reverse complement strand
CTTTCTTTTCTCCCTCTGCGTCTTTGCGTCTGTGCGTTGAACTGTTGATCTGGTTTCATGCGGAAGAGCCCCTCACCCCCAGCCCCTCTCCCAAAAAAGCGTGGGAGAGGGGAGCGAGGCACAGGTTTGAATTGCGGCGCTTTTCCTTTCTTTTCTCCCTCTGCGTCTTTGCGTCTGTGCGTTGAACTGTTGATCTGGTTTCATGCGGAAGAGCCCCTCACCCCCAGCCCCTCTCCCAAAAAAGCGTGGGAGAGGGGAGCGAGGCACAGGTTATGGCGAGGGATGAACGACCTCGCTGCACACAGCGCGAGGCTTCCGAGTCGCCAGTTTTCACCCGGACTTGTGGCAGTTTGCTGTGGCTAAAAAGGCAGCCATGCTGCGTCTGATGTTGGGCCGGCTGGGGCGAAAAGCGTGCGTATCGAAATTGACGGGGTCGGCAAGCGCTATCGCGGCGATGCGTGGGCGTTGAAAGACGTGAGCCTGAGGCTGGAGTCGGGCGTGATCGGGCTGCTCGGACCGAATGGCGCGGGCAAGTCGACCTTGATGAATATCCTGGCGACGATCACGCGTCCCACCACCGGGCGCGTGCTGCTCGACGGCGAGGATTGCATTCGGCGACCCGACACGATGCGCCGCAAGCTCGGCTATCTGCCGCAGGACTTTGGTGTTTATCCAAATTTGACCGCGCGCGAATTCTTAAGCTATCTGGCGGCGGTGAAGGGCGTGCCCGCTCGCGCTGCAGCGCTTCGCATCGAGGAACTTCTCGATCTGCTCAACCTCACCAGTGCCGCTAATCGCCCGCTCGGGGGCTACTCGGGCGGCATGCGCCAGCGCGTCGGTATCGCGCAGGCCTTGCTTGGCGATCCCGCCGTATTGATCGTCGACGAACCCACCGTCGGGCTCGATCCGGAGGAGCGTATGCGCTTCCGACATCTGATCGCTGACCTCTCCGGCGAGCGCATCGTGATCCTGTCGACGCACATCGTCTCTGACCTGGAAGCCACGGCCAGTCGCATCGCGGTGATTGAAAAGGGCCGCCTCTTGCGCGTGGACACGCCAGAGGCGTTGATGCGCGAGGCCGAAGGCAAGGTGTGGGATTGGACGGTACCGGTGGCCCGCTTGGCCGACATCCGCCAGCGCTTCCAGATTGCCAGCACACTGCGCCGCGGCGAGGGCATTCAGGTGCGGATTTTGTCCGAGGATTCACCGGCACCAGAAGCGGTGGCGCGAGCGCCAGCACTCGAAGACGCCTATCTGTACGCGAAGTCGCAGGCAACTGTGCCAGCATGAGTGCGGTCGATACGCAACCGCGCAGTATGGGCGCGGCCGGCATCATCGCCGCCGCGCGTGCGGATTTCCTGCAACGTGTGCGCAGCTTGCGCTTCCTGGTGGTGCTGATGGCGACGGTTGCGCTCGGCATGCTGATGCTGCCGACTGAGGACGCGGGCTACGTGGTGTTGCAGGTGGGCCAGGCGCGCGGGATCTATGGCTCGGCGTGGGTCGGCCTCGTATTTGGCGTGATTGGCTCGACCATTCTGCCCCTGCTCGGCTTCTTTGTGATCAAGGATGCACTGGCGCGCGATCGCTCGACACGCGTCGGCTTGGTGCTCGCTGCCTCGCCGATGCGCCGAATGGAATATCTCGGAGCCAAACTGCTCAGCCATATGTCGGTGTTCGTCGCCATCCTCGCGGTGTCCAGTCTGGTTGCGTTTGCGATGCAGCTTTGGCGCGGCGAGGACACGGCCATCCATCCCGTCGACCTGCTCCTGCATCTGTGGCTGGTGCCTTTGCCGGTGCTATTCGCGACGTCTGCCATTGCGCTGTTGTTCGAAAGCGTTCCGGGCCTGCGTGGTGCCTTCGGCAATGTCGTGTACTTTTTCCTGTGGGTACTCGCGTTCGGTCCGACCATGGTGCAGATGGAATCTGATCAGAGCCGTTTAGTGCATCGTAGTGCGGATTTCTACGGCATCTCTGCACCACTAGCCGATTTTGAAGAGCACATCCCAGCGGGTCCGCTGCGGATGGGCGGACTGTCAATTGGCGCAAACATCGGCGCCGCCCCGCCCACGCCAGTGCCATGGTCTGGAATTGCGAACGACGGCCAATGGATCGCAGAGCGGGGTCTGTGGCTTCTGCTGACGCTACCGATACTGCTGATCGCTGCCCTGTTTTTCGACCGCTTCGATCCGGCGCGCGGCGGCAAGCGGCGCCCGGAGCCTGCGTCGCCGCCGTCTCAGGATCACGCCGATTTCGCACCGAGGCCTTGGCATGCACTGACGCCTATATCAAGCTTTGCGACCCGCTGGCGGCCACTGACACAATTGCGCGCGGAGCTTGCGCTTCTGCTCAGACGGCGTTCTTTCTGGTGGTACGCAGTGCTCGTCGGACTGTGGATCACGGGCATCGCAATCAGTGCCAATGACGCCGTCAAATGGGTGGTTCCGATCGCTTGGCTGTGGGGACTCACGGCCTTCTCTGAGCACGGTGCGCGGGCGGACATCCACGGTACGCGCGCGCTGCTGGCAAGCGCGCCCGCACCGCTCTTTCGACAACTGCCGGTGCAGTGGCTGGCCGCGACCGTGTTCGCCTTGGTGCTGGTGGCGCCGGTCATGGTGAAGCTAATCGTCTTGGGCAGCGTCGGCACGGCCGCTCAGGTGATCGTCGGTGCCGCCTTCGTCGCGGCGTCGACACTCGCTTTGGGCGCGGTCAGTGGCGGCTCGCGCCTGTTCGAGCTGATCTTTCTCATGCTTTGGTATGCCGCAATGCAGGATGTGCCGGGTGCCCGTTTCAGCGGCGACCCGGACCTCGCTTTCGCGGCAAGCCACGCGCCGGCCTATCTGGTGATAGCGGCGGCACTGTTCGCACTCGCCTGGATCTTGGGGGCAGCGACGCTGCGTCGCTGATGCGCGGAACGCCAATCTGCGGCCGCAGCCCTAGCTTGAAAGAGAAGCTGATTCTCAACGCGGCCGGCATTCCGACGTCTTGGCAAATTGACAGCAACACCACCTTTGAAAGCCAGGTGAGCGAGCAGTTCGACGGGGTATCCCGCCACACGAGAAGTCCTCGGCGCTCATGCGTAGAGCGATCTTAACGATGTTGAAGAGGTTTTATTCCGGCGAGGCCGCCAGCTCAATCATGGCTTCATTACGGCGCAGCAGCGGCAATACCCAAGGCGCGTTGTAGCGTGCAGTCCATGGCGCGCCGACCGACTCGATGGCAGCGTCGGCCAAAGCCTGGTTGAGTTCAACGCTGTGTTCGGCAAATTGCTCCGAAGTTCCGCGCCCGGAGAAGCGCAGCGCTGCAACGCGTCGTCCTGGCACTGCGCGCAGCGTGACCCGCGCATCGTTCGGTTTAGGCAATGATTCCAACGTGAATTCTGATGGCATAAAAAACGCGATGCGCCAGCCACCGCTGCTATCGCGCTCGGCTGCGACAGGCGCTGTCATCGCAATTTTCTGGCCCTCATCCGCAGCCACGGCAACCGGCGCGGTCATGGCGATTTTCTGATCGCCCTGGTTGCCGCCAAAAATATACCCGGCGAGCCGTCGAAAACCCTCATTGCCAGCTTCGCGATAGGTCGCCACTTCGATCACCGTTTCGGCGACCACGGTAGCGCCGTAGCGGCGAATCTCCACGCCGGACTCGAGCGTGCGTTCGACTGTGTATGGGACCTGCTCGGTTGCCATTGCTTCCTCCGGTTGCGCGCCAAGGGTCAATATGAAAATCGCCACTGCGGCTGTCTGCCAGATCGTCATCGTCATGATCCACACCATAAGCCGTTGAGCATGACCGATCGGGCGTGTGTGCAGTGCATCGAAGGGGCATGAGGATGATGTGACCGGACGATATCGGTGGCATGCAGACCGACCACCACACGCTTCAGGAACCGTTTGCAGTTCCACGCCGGAGGCGCGATCAAAGATCGCCAGGGCGCGCCCGACATAGCTCTTCTATGGCGCCGACGAGTACCGCAGCATGACGGTGAAAGTCGCGGAAGTTGTTCAGGTTAGTTTTGGGGCACCACACTAGCGGGTGCGGCCGTTTCTTCGTGGCATTGTGCGGAACTGGCGCGGCGACCGCGGACTGTTACATCTAGCCCGCCAAAATTCAGCCGTCAGCGATAAAGTGCGTATTCCGAGCGACGTAAAGCGCCACACTTTTGGAATTGGAGGATTGATGGAAACGAATTTGGTGCGGCGCAATCTGCTGGTAGCGCTCGGCATTGCGGGGATAAGCCTAGGCCTGCATGCGAAGGCCACGACTAACGCCGCGAATCAGCCATTCGACGACGCTCTCGCCGAGCTCGAGCGCCTCGCGGGTGGCCGACTTGGCGTGCACATGCTCGACAGCGGCAGCGGCCGCGAATTGGGGCGGCGCTCGGATCAGCGCTTCGGCATGTGCTCGACCTTCAAGCTGCCGCTGGCAGCCGCGGTGCTGCGCGAGGCCGACGCCGGGCGCCTGAAGCTAGACGCCTACATCGAATACGACAAGAACGACATGGTCGCGCACGCGCCGGTGACCTCCAAGCACCTCGAAGCGGGCCGCATGCGCATCGTCGATCTAGCAGAGGCTGCGCAGAAGACCAGTGACAACGTCGCCGCGAATCTGCTGATCGCCAAGCTCGGCGGACCGCAGGCGCTGACCGCGATCTTTCGCGCCATGGGCGATGAAATAACCCGCATCGACCGCCTGGAGCCGGAGATGAACTTGGTTATCGGCGACGATGAGCGCGACACCACCACCCCACGCGCGATGGCCCTATTGGTTTCGCACATCCTATCCGACAAGCTGCTCGCGCCGGCTTCGCGTGAGCTTTTGGCCGAGTGGATGGTGGCCACCACCACCGGCGCCAAACGCATCCGCGCTGGGCTGCCATCCGACTGGAAAGCCGGCGACAAGACCGGGACCGCGCTGTCCCCGAAAATGCCCAACAAACACAACGACGTAGCCGTAATCTGGCTGCCCGAACGCGCACCGATCGTGATTGCGGCTTACTACGACGCCGACGCGCACTACAATCAGATGCGCCCGGAAGACGACGCGGTGCTGGCCGAAGTCGGAAGCATCGCAGCGCGTTGGATCAAGGCGGGCTGATCGGCGACCGATCGCCGCAGATATGCGAGCGGCAGGCCAAACCGATGGCTTTGCCCCACTTTTGTGCGGGAACGACCTCCCGCCCTGACTTGGTTCATGCGTTACCAGTGTGAGCCCCTGTCTAGTCGGCCAACTCGAAAAACGGCTGCAAAGCACAATTCTGGGGAGGCCGATTCACGTTTTAGATGTTGCTGGATGACGCGGCAACGCGCCATGCGTTGGCACGCGCTGCACATGGCTGTTCGACGAAAGATACCTTCGGTGTCCAGCGTCCTGCATTCTTCAAGCCCTCTCCTGCATTCGGATCGCTGGCATGCATAACGATGGTCTGCGCGAACGCATCGATCACTTATTCAGCGCCCAATTGCAGGGCGTGCTCGCAACCCAGCAGCATGCGCAGCCCTACACCAGCCTGATGGCATTCGCGCACACGCCGGATCTGCGGTACCTGATATTCGCGACCTTTAGGGACACCCAGAAGCACGCCAATCTGCTACTGAATTCGGCGGTGTCTTTCCTGATCGACAATCGCAGCAATGATCCGGCCGACTATCAACACGCTGTGGCGATCTCGGTGTGCGGCTGTGCGCAGGCGATTCCCGACGACGAGCGTGCTGGCTTACTCACCATCTATCTCGCCAAGCACATGACGCTACGCGACTTCGTCATGTCACCGGAATGTGCGCTGCTACGCATCGCAGTTAGCTGCTATCGCGTGGTCAGCGAGTTTCAGGCGGTCGAGCTGCTCACTATCGACACTCGGCAAGCGGATAACTGCGAGTTGGGAAGCAATGGCGGGGCTTGGGGCTTGGGCGACGAATGAGAACTGTGCGGCAAATCCCAGGTCAGTGAAGACTGGGTTGATCAGTTTTTAAAGCGGGGAAGCAACAGCGGTGCTTGGGGCTGGGGCGACGCATGAAGACTGGCGACCCCCCGCCGCTGAGGAAAAGACCGCTGGCGCACCTTAGTCGAGCGCGTAGCCGATGCCGATCAATAGCGAGGTGCTGCCGTTGCGGTCTACCAGCGGGCTGTCCCGGACTTCAGACGGCAGCCAAGTATGGCCAGCACGCGCGAATAGGTTCCAGCGCTCGCCCAGTGTGCGCGTGGCCAGTAGCGACAACTCCGGGGTGATTGCAGAGTCCGCCGAATAAGCCGGGCGACCAAGCTGCGCTTCGCCGGTGCGCACGCCGTAGTAGTAATCCACCAAACTGGCGTCCTGCCAGCGCAACGACGCACCGGGGTAGAACAACCATCCGCCCGCGCCGAAGCGCCCGGTCCACGACGCTGCCAATTCGACTCCGCCGCTGCGATCGAGCGCATCGGCCGCGACCGACAGTTCCAGTGCGCCCACCTTTTGCGAGATCCAAGTCGAGGAGATGCCCAAATCGAGTGAGACGCGGCGGTCGGCCATGCCGGCCAAGAATGGCGAGTCCTCGCTGTCGTAGCCGTCCAATCGTGCCTGCGCAAACACGGCCAATTCGTATTCGGGCGATTGAATCAGGCGCAAGCCGCCGCGAAGTCCGCGCAGGTAGGCGCGCTCACCCTCAAATCGCACCAGCGGCACGGCGATCAGGTCTTCGTCGAGTTCACGATACGGCGCATCCCGGTCGATCACCAGGGCACCCACAGTCCAGCGCGGCGCATCAGGCTGCTGCGCTAACGCAGGCGTGACGGTGAACAAAGCGATAAGAGTCAGCGGAATGCGCATGGCAGGGCCGGGAATGAGCTAGCCGAACAGCGTATTGACATGACCGTAGTACCGGCGTGAGCAAGTCAGTCGGGTTCGGTTGGATTCGTCACCCGGCCCCGAAGTGGGCACAGTTGAGTTCACAGCGTTGCGACCGGCGTTGTCAAGCCACTGCTTGCTGACTGCGCGAAGTTACTGGGCGCGCCGTCAATATTGAGACTAGCTCTCCCGACAAGTGCTGCTTGGGCTTGCGCTATGGTCAACGCTCGGCTCGAACGCAGAAACCTTTGTCCTTGTTGACCAGTCGATCCCGATCAGCGAACCCGCAATACGCCGAATCGTGCTGTAGGCGAGTTTGGTCGGCTGCGCTTCTGACACTCTTTGGCATCTTGCCGCTGCATGCGAAAAACCTGCCTGCAGCGCCGTTTGCGGCGCACTACGCCGACAACATTCGCCATTACGGGAGTGCCGATGGTTTGCCGCAAAACAGCGTCAATGCCATCGTGCAAAGTGAAAATGGCTATTTGTGGCTGGGCACTTATGGCGGCCTGACGCGCTTTGACGGCACGCGCTTCACGCTGTTTCGGAGTTTGGCGCAGCAAGGGCCATCCAGCGACCGCATCCTGAGCTTGCGCGAAGATACGCAGCAGCGCCTGTGGATTGGCACCGAAGATGCCGGCATCAGCCTGCTGCGCGACGGTCGTTTCATACGTTTGGATGTGTGCGATGGGCGCTGCCGTACGGGTGCATTGTTGCTCTTTGAGTCCGGCATCTTGGCGGCGACCAGTGTCGGCTTGTTTGCGATTGCAGGCGACACGCTGACCACCGCGCGTATCGGGCCGGAACTACCCCTGATATTTGCCGTAAGTCATGCGGGCCAGCACTATGTGGCCGGTCCAACGGGATTGTGGCGCGTCTTCGCCAATGGCCTGGAAGCTGTTCCAGGACCGACGGGAAGCGCGTGGACCCGGCCAACTCTGCTGACCGCAGTTGACGGCGCTTTGCTGCTTGGCCTAGCCGATGATCTGTATCGAATGACGGCTACTGGCTGGCAGGTCTTCAATGCACGCCAGACGTTTCCGGGCACGTCAGTGGCGGTACGCGATCCGGCCGGCAAACTCTGGATCAGCGATATTGCCGGTCGCACCCAATATCAAGCCCACGCCGCAGAGCCATTCGTGCCGTCGTCTTTGGACTTAGGCTCGGTGAACGGCCAATGGATCGACCGCGAACAAAATTTGTGGTTGGGCAGTAATGGTCGTGGTTTGTTTCGCATTCGGCCCGCACGTATCGCCTTGCTCAATGACAGCCGTGGTCGATTTGATCTACCCGGCATGCCAGTAACTGGAGATGGCCACGGCGGCATGTGGTTTGGACTGATCTGCGACGGGCTGCGACATATCGACGCTGATGGCGCTATGCGAACGTGGCCCACGCTAGACGGACTCAAGGGCAGTTGCCCTTGGTCATTTCATCGGGCTTCCGATGGTGCCTTGTACATCGGCACCTCCAACGGCCAACTTGGTGTGATTCGCAATCCAGACGACGGCATTCGCCAACTGAGCAGTTGGCCCAGCAGAGCGATCGTTCGCACAATTTTTCCGATCAATGACAATAGCTTGTGGGTCGCGGTCGGCACACAAACCGTGCGCGTGGATCTGAGCGCCGATCGTGGCGTTTTAAGCGAACATGATGAAGTCGCGCTAAGCGGCATGCGCGTGCATTGGATCGCGGCGGCAGTCGCTGGCGGGCACTGGTTTGTCGGCGATCAAGGCGCGCTGCGATTGCTCGATGGCAAAGTGCTCGAACGCTGGGGCGTCGATCAAGGACTGTCTAGCCGATTCGCACGCACCTTGTTCGAGGAACAGGATGGACGCCTGTGGGTAGGCACCTATGGCGGCGGCCTGAACGTGGTTCACGACGGGCAAATCTCCCATTACAGCGAAGACAACGGCCTGTTTGACGATGTGGTGTCGTGCATTCTTGAGGACGACGCCGGCCGCCTGTGGCTGAGCGGCAATCGCGGCATCAGCATGATCAGTGGCGAAATGCGCGCCAGTGCTGGGACGTCCGCCGCATTGACTGGTGTGGGCTTTGCCGCTGAGGATGGTTTGCTGCCGGCAGAAACCAATGGTGGTTCGCAGAGCGCTTGCCATCGAGATGAGGCTGGGCGAATGTGGTTTCCGCTGTTATCGGGTTTCGCGATGGTTGACCCAGACCGCGCGATCACCAGCAACTCAGTCGCCCCTACGCCGATCATTGAGAACGTGCGCGTGGCCGGCCAAGCGCTGAACCTTGCAAGTTCGCTCCAGCTTGACGCCGACGCTCGGAATTTGGAGATTCACTATTCGGCGCCGAGCTTGAGTTCGCCAGACAAAACACGCTTTCGGTTCCGTTGGTCGGGAGATTCAGAGTGGACCGAAACAGGAACGCAGCGCTCGCTGTATTACCCATTGATTCCGTGGGGTGAGTTGCAGCTAGAGGTGTCCGCCCGTGTCGGCGGGAGTCCGTGGTCCGCGCAGCCGGCCATCCTGAATATCCTCCATTCCCTGCCTTGGCATAAGCGACCGATCGTTTGGGCCGCGCTGCTGATCAGCGCCATTGCGCTGAGCTTCGCTGGACGACGCGGGTTCGGCTGGTATCTGCGGCGCCGCGCTGAACGCGTGGCCGGTCCGATCCGCGAGCACGCCGATCAGTTGGCGCGCGACAATCAACGTCTGAGCGATCAGGCGCTGCGCGATGGGCTCACCGGGGTCGCCAACCGACGCCAATTCAACGACCGCTTAGAAGCCGTTGCTCGGCAGCGCGAACGTACGCCGCTGCCGGTGTCACTGCTATTGATTGATGTCGACGAATTCAAACGCTACAACGATCATTTTGGCCATGTCGTGGGCGACGATTGTCTGCGCGCAGTCGCCCATACAATGCAGTCGGCGGTATCTGAGCCTGACCTATTTGCGCGCTACGGCGGTGAGGAGTTTGTCGTCCTGATGCGTGGCGCCGACGCCGCTGCGGCGCTTGCGATGGCGCAACAACTGCGCCAACGCATTGCCGAACTCAATCGGCCACATGTGCCAAGCGCGCAACATGCACTGATCACCGTCAGCATAGGCATTGCCACGCAAGCGGCCGACGCTGTCGGCGACATTTCTGATTTGATCTCCAGCGCCGATGACGCGATGTACCGCGCCAAACGCGCAGGTCGCGATCGCATTGAGGTTAGTGCGCTCGATTGACTTTATAGCCCCGTGTCACGATCCCGCTGAGCGCACCAGGGACCGCCTATTCATTTGACGCTACGCTGTTGGGCACATATGCAGCGCTTACAAGAAAACGCTGTCATGGTGCGCTTCGGCGAGACCAGATGCGCACTGGTACTTCAGGGACCGCGCAGTAGGTTTCTGGAGTTGCCCTTAAATCGCAGTTGTGGCCATCGACGCTGGTACGCATTGACCGTAAGAGCCGTGGGCTGACTATTGGTCTTTTGTTTGGGAGCGCATCAGCGAGCGGGTTCGCTATGCTTCAGAGACGTTCTTTGCGTCGAGGAAAACCATGCACCAAAGCCACCTCTTAATCGGTAGCGTACTGCTCGGACTTTTATTGTCCGGCTGCAAAAAGGAAGACGCCGCGCCGGCGGCGGCCGCTACCCCCGAAACAACCCGTCAGGTGGTAGTGGCCGAGCCTTCTGTCACTGAAGCCGCTGTGCCAGTCCAAGCAACGGTGCCCATCGAGGCGCCTGCCGCCGTCGAAGTACCGGCGGCCACACCAACCGACGCCGTCGGCTTCAGCGTGGACAACGTCGCCGTATCGACAGCGGTGCTGCCGCCCTTTCCTTTTTTTGAGATCCCAGAGGGACTGACAGGCAAGGTCAAGGACGACAAGAACACAGTCGACTTTGATCGTCATTTCTTTCTCGCCGGGGAAAAATTGGTCCTGGTCGAAGGTCGCCTTTACTATAATAATATGAGCCTGATTGGTCAGGATAAACGCCGAGAATTTTCGACGACCGAATTCCATCGCAATTACGAAAATGCAGTGCTGGCGTTGGGCGGTGTGAAAATCAGCAAAACACAGTTTACGCGCGCAATCGTCGACGCAGCCGGCGGGTTGCGCGAAACCAATAAATACTGGCGCAGTGCACCACCCACCAGCGGCTACGAGCATCACACCTATCTGATCCGCAGTGCAGACAAAGAATATTGGATCCTCGTCAGTACTGCGGCCGCTAAACCAACGGGCCATATTGTCGTGCTGGAGAAAGTCGCGATGACGCAATCGCTCGGCTTTCTCGACGCCAGCGCGATAAAAGCGGCACTGGATGCGGATGGCCGCGTCGCGCTGTATATCAATTTTGATGTCGACGCATCGACCCTGCGTGCAGACAGCCAAGCTGCTATCGCCGAAATAAAAACACTGCTCGACGCGAACGCGGCGCTGAAGATTTCCATCGAAGGCCATACCGACAACACTGGTGGCGCCGATCACAATCGTCAGTTGTCTAGCGCGCGGGCGCTGAGCGTGCTGGACGCACTGGTCGGTCTCGGGATCGATCCAGCCCGTTTGAGCTCCAAAGGCTTCGGCCCGGACCAGCCATTAGCCAACAACACCGATGCGGCGGGCCGCGCAAAAAATCGCCGTGTCGAACTGGTTAAAATCTGAATATTTGGCGGTCCAAGCCGCAAAAACGCCGCGATAAGTGGCGTTTTTTTATTGATGGGCGGAGCGATCCGTCTGTCCGATGCCAATGCGAGCCTCGCCAATGTGACGCTGGTTGGCAATTGCGCAGGTAGTCTGGGGCCCGACTGCGCCTCGGGTACCGATGCCGGGGGCGGATTGGGCGGCGGACTTGCCGCCTTCGACCGCTCTTACC
>Ga0209181_10011026_pt1 | contig 11654 bp, 9 predicted proteins | sample MAT05_FD_187208 | JGI IMG/M metagenome (GOLD analysis project Ga0209181, IMG submission 187208) | Freshwater microbial communities from Lake Fryxell liftoff mats and glacier meltwater in Antarctica - MAT-05 (SPAdes) (version 2) | ecosystem: Environmental > Aquatic > Freshwater > Ice > Liftoff... | reverse complement strand
CCATCCGGCCTTACCCAAAACAAACGATTGAAATATTTTCCATTTTCTTCTACCGACACACTTCCTGTAATTACCGCATTCAATTCTGCTGCCCATGATCGCATTCTGTTCAATGTAGACATATTCTCAAAATCGAATGGCTCTGCAATTTTCTCGGGCGCCATGCTGAATCCGGTCGTGAACATTTCTGATAAAACAATAACATCTGTTTTATCGCGCAATGTTCCTAAATGCAATTCTAAGTGTGCCCGATTAGCCTCCGGATTTTCCCAAATAATATCGGTTTGAACTAATGTGATTTTTAAATCCTGCATAATAATTCTGCTGCTTGTGTTAAAGTTGATTCATCCTTGGCGAAACAAAAACGCAAAGTCCGTTCGTCTAGATGCTCCGGATAAAAAACAGAACATGGAATACTTGCGATTTTATTTTCCTGCGTTAATCTTATTGCCAAATCAGTATCTTTTTCATTCGAGATATTCTGATAAGACAATACTTGAAAATAAGTTCCTGATGAAGGTTTCAACATAAATCGAGAAGAACTAATTGCGCTCAAAAAAAAGTCGCGTTTTTTTTGATAGAATTCCGACAAACCAAGATAGGTATTTTCATCTTCCATGTATTCGGCAAGAGCATGCTGAATTGGCGTGTTACAACTGAATACATTAAACTGATGGACTTTTCTAAATTCGCGCATCATCAATTCTGGTCCAACGATATAGCCCATTTTCCATCCGGTATTGTGAAATGTTTTTCCAAATGAATAAACTGCCAACGACCGTTCTCTAAGCGTTGGATATCGACATACACTTTCATGTTGCTGTCCGTCGAAGACCATGTGTTCATACACTTCGTCACTCAAAACAATGATGTCTGTTCCTGAAACGATTTTTTGAAGTTCCAACATATCTGATTTACCAAAACACGCACCACAAGGATTGTGTGGAGAGTTTATGATAATCATGCGAGTGCGATGGTTTACCAGCTTTTTCACTTCATCCCAATTCACTTTATAATCAGGGTAATGAAGATTTACCCATACTGGCCGGCCTCCATTGACTTCGATTGCAGGTGAATAACAATCATATGCAGGAGCAAATAATATGACTTCATCTTCGTCATGCACAAATGCTGTTATGGCAGTAAATATTGCTTGAGTAGCGCCGGCTGTAATGGTTACCTCTGTTATGGGACTGTAATTACAGCCGTAGAGTTTTTCTATTTTCTCGCTAATTCTCTTATTCAAATCCGCAACACCCGACATCGGTGCGTATTGATTAAATCCTTTGGACATATATTTATTGACCAGCGCAAACAATGTTGGATCAGATTCAAATCCTGGAAATCCTTGTCCTAAATTAATTGCTCCTGCCTCTAGCGCTAGTTGCGACATTCGGGTAAATATTGTTGTGCTTATATGCGGCAACTTCGAATGAATGATCATACAAATTTTGCGTTATAATTCGTAACGGATTGTTTGATGATTTCAAGTGCCTCAGATTGGCCTTTAAAATTATCTACCCGAACTTCCTTTCTTGAAAGTGTTTTGTAATTTAGAAAGAAGTGTTTTAGTTCTTGCATAAAGTTTTCCGGCAACTCTGTTATGTCGTTGTAATGACTTACGCTCATATCTCCTTCTGCAACGGCAATTATTTTTTCGTCGCGCTGATTTGAGTCTATCATCTCCATGTAACCAATCACTCTTGCTCGCACCAAACACAATGGTTGTATGCTCACTTCCGATAGAACGAGAATATCCAAAGGATCATCGTCATCACCTAACGAACGTGGAATAAATCCATAGTTGATCGGATAAACAAACGCAGCAAAAATTACTCTGTCAAGTTTAAGCAATCCGCTCGTTTTATCGACTTCATATTTTGCTTTGCTGCCGCTTGGGATTTCTATTATTGCGTTGACGAGTCCGTCAGTAAGGTCTAGATTATTTGAAACTTCGTGCCAAGGATGTTGGATCATGTTGATGGTTTTGTGCAAATATCTTCGAAATTTCTCTTAAGTGAAGCCCGCTGTCTGCTTTGATCTCAGCAACTTATCAAAAAGCGTTGAAAATTCGCATTTTAGGACAAATTACAAGGGGTTGTACCAATGCGGCATAATAATAATACTACCTACTTTACATGCTTATGTTGTTAAATGCTATGAGAGTGGCTGTTGTAGGCCAACGGAGAGAAACGGAATTCGACCAAAACAGATACCAATACGGTATTACTTTCGCGCTACGGAAAGGAACCTCCGTGAACTTCTGTTTTAATGTTTTAAAATATAATAGCAATGTCATATTCTTTCCCTGCCACACTAGAACAAGCTCAAGAAATGGGCCTCAGAGCTGATGAGTTTGATAAAATAATCGAGATTTTGGGTCGTACCCCAAACTTCACCGAAATGTGCGTTTACTCCGTAATGTGGAGCGAACACTGTTCCTATAAAAATTCCATCAAATGGCTCAAAACTCTTCCGAAAGATGGACCACACATGCTTGTAAAGGCGGGTGAGGAAAATGCCGGTATCGTTGATATTGGAGATGGAATGGGATGTGCTTTTAAAATAGAGTCGCATAATCATCCTTCTGCCATCGAGCCTTATCAAGGTGCTGCCACCGGTGTTGGTGGAATCAACCGAGATATTTTTACAATGGGTGCGCGTCCTATCGCTCAATTAAATTCATTGCGTTTTGGCAAACTCGACAACCAAAGGACAAAATGGCTGATGTCGGGCATTGTAAAAGGTATTGGTGATTATGGAAATGCCTTCGGAATTCCAATTGTTGGGGGAGAAGTTTACTTTGATGAATGTTATCAGGCCAATCCGCTTGTCAATGCGATGTCAGTTGGTATTTTACAAAGTGATAGTATCATCTCGTCGAAAGCGAAGGGTGTGGGAAATCCGGTGTACATCGTGGGCTCTTCAACCGGAAAAGATGGAATCAAAGGAGCGTCTTTCGCATCAAAAGATATTACCGAAGAGAGTGCTAAAGATTTGCCAAGCGTTCAAGTCGGTGATCCTTTTCAAGAAAAACTTTTGTTGGAAGCTACACTTGAATTGGCCAAGACAGATGCCATTGCCGGCATGCAGGACATGGGCGCTGCGGGTATCACTTGCAGCACTTCGGAGATGAGTGCCGGAGGCAAAGTCGGAATGGATATTCAACTTGATCTTGTTCCAACAAGACAAGATGGAATGCAGCCTTTCGAAATCTTGCTTTCAGAGTCTCAAGAGAGAATGCTAATAGTAGTAAAAAAAGGTAAGGAAAAGATTGTTAAAGATATTTTCGAAAAATGGGATCTCAATGCGGTGAAAATTGGCGAGGTCACTGAGGGAAATACTCTTCGCTATTTTATGAAAAAAGAATTGGTTGGTGAAATTCCGGCTGATAGTCTTGTTCTTGGCGGTGGAGCCCCTGTTTATGAACGCGAATACAAAGAGCCAGCTTCTTTTAAAAAGTCGAAAAAATTCAATATCGACAGTATTCCTGAGCCCAAGGATTGCGTTGTGGTTGCGCGTCTATTAATGGCAAATCACAACATCGCAAGTAAGCGCTGGATTTATGAGCAATACGACAGCATGGTTGGTACGGTAAATATGACCACCAATAAGCCAAGTGACGCAGCAGTTGTAAATATTAAGGGAACAAATAAGGCTCTTGTGCTAACTGTTGATTGCAACGCTCGGTATGTGAACAATGATCCCGAGGTTGGAACGATGATTGCCGTGGCCGAGGCTGCAAGAAATATTGTTTGTAGTGGTGGTATTCCGGTTGCAATTACAAACTGTCTCAATTTTGGAAATCCATACAATCCTGAAGTGTATTGGCAGTTTGTTGGAGCTATCAAAGGAATGTCAGCAGCATGCAAAAAATTTGCTACTCCTGTTACCGGTGGTAATGTGAGTTTCTACAATCAGACAAAGTATGATGATGGAACTACTGTTCCTGTTTTCCCTACTCCTACAATAGGAATGGTTGGTTTAATGAACGATAAGAGTCTTCATACTACCATGGATTTTAAATATAAAGGAGATCTGATTTATTTGTTAGGTGAGTCTTATAATGATATCAATTCTTCAGAATATTTAAACACTGTTCATGGAATCAAATTATCGCCGGCGCCTCACTTTAATCTTGACGAAGAATTTAAAGTACAAGATTGTCTTAAGGCGCTTATTAAAAACAATTGCGTGAGTGCTGCTCATGATGTAAGTGATGGTGGACTTTTTACTGCGCTCTGCGAAATGGCTCTTATCAATAGTCTCGGATTTGATGTTGTTACAGATAGTGAAATAAGAAAAGATGCGTTCCTATTTGGCGAAAGTCAAAGCAGAATTGTTGTTACAGTAGTTGATGATTACGAAGATGAATTTCTCGATATGGTTGGTGATCTTAATGTGAATGTAACTCTACTGGGGCACGTTACAAAGGGAAGAATTACCATTGATGAAGAAAACTTTGGTTTCATCGAAGATTATAGAGTTTTGTATCAGGATAGCATCGCTAAAGAAATGGCCGAGCATTGATTTCCCAAAGCAAGATAATACCGAATTTTACAATGGTTAATGCCGTATAACAAAATACTATTCCAATGAGACTACTTGCAAAATGGGACTATCTATTTTGTATATTCGATATTAGATGGCCTTTTACAATTTACAATCTGAAATCTCATCAAATGCGTTTGATTAAAAAGACTTGTAGAAGGTGGATTTATTTAAAATGAATACAATACAAACGAGGAAATAATTTGTTATGGAAATCATAGAATTTTTTAAAGACTTACTTTTAAATCTAGATGAAAAGCTTGCTTTGTGGGTCATTCAATATGACACTGCGATCTACGCTATTCTTTTTCTAATAGTTTTTGTAGAAACAGGTTTGATTGTAATGCCCTTTCTCCCCGGCGATTCATTGCTCTTCACTGCAGGTGCAATTGCGGCTGCAAATAACAACGTTGGATTGAGTATTTATGTTTTGATGCCGCTGCTTATAGTCGCCGCGCTTTGCGGAGATAATGTAAATTATTTCGTGGGCAAATTCATGAGTGAACAAATTAAAAAGCGCGAAAAAATTCTTTTCTTCAAAAGAGAATACATCACTAAGACAGAGGCGTTTTATGAGAGGTATGGCAGACAGGCAATTATCATGGCGCGTTTTGTTCCCATTGTTCGCACCATTGCTCCGTTTGTCGCAGGCGCAGGCAATATGCCTTACAGACGTTATATCACCTTTTGTATTCTAGGTGCAATTATTTGGGTCGTTAGTATTTCTATGCTGGGATATTTTACAGGCAATATTCCATGGGTTAAAGATAACTTCGAAAAAGTTGTTATTGGAATTATTGTTGTTTCAATTCTTCCTATTATTTGGGGTGTCATCAAAGCTAAGATGAGCCCGTCCAAAGCATGAGAGTTTTTGGACTAATTGGTTTTCCGCTTACTCATTCCTTTTCGAAAAAATACTTCGAGGAAAAGTTTCAGCAATTAAATTTGACTGAGGTTGAGTACCAAAATTTCCCGATTAAATCAATTCCAGATTTGAAAAATCTGATTTTTGAGCATCCAAATCTGGTTGGATTGAATGTCACAATTCCACATAAAAAATCTGTTCTTTCATTGCTCGATCATTTGAGTGAAGAAGCAAAAGAGATTGGAGCCGTGAATTGTATTCACATTACTTCTGAGGGACTAAAGGGATACAACACGGATGTTTATGGTTTTCAAATGAGTATCAAGCCTTTCATCGAGAATCATTACGAACGTGCGCTTATTCTTGGCACTGGTGGTGCATCGTTAGCTATTGCCTACGTGCTGCGCAATTGGGGTATTCAGTATTTTCATGTTACACGGAATGTCTCTGAGGCAAATCAAGTGGCTTACAAGGATCTGAGTGCTGAAAGTCTTAAACATTATCCGCTTATTATTAATACAACGCCTTTGGGTATGTCACCTAATATTGATTCATTGCCCGACCTCCCTTATGAAGGTATTACAACTAATCATTTTTGTTATGACTTGGTTTACAATCCTGCTGAAACAGCTTTTATGCATGCATCGGCGGTACGTGGAGCCAAGGTGATGAATGGTTACAAAATGCTTGAATTGCAGGCTGAAAGAAGCTGGCAGATTTGGAATAATGCTCTCTGAGATTCTCAATTATCCAATTCTGTTCATTTCATGTGGGTTATGTAAAACCGATTGTTCAAAACACTGATTTTAAGACTTTATTCCGTTGCTTAAGTTGTTGGAATATAGATGGTTTATACAGCTACTTAAGGTGATTAGTCTGTGAAGGTTTATTCTATGTGGGCAAGGCTTAAGTTTGTATGCAGAAAAATTGTGGCAGATGGTTAGCTATCACGAACTTTTTGTAAGTTTTTTATGGAAATGAAACGTGTTGTTATAGAACCTGGTTCGGTAGAATTGAACTATTGGCGTGATATCTGGAGCTATCGCGGGCTGTTGTTTTTTTTGGCTTGGAAAGAAGTTTTAGTTCGATATAAACAAACTGCTATCGGAGTTGCTTGGAGTGTCATTCGACCTTTGGTGACTTTGATCGCAATGTGGTTTATCGGTTGGTTGTTCGATTCAAAAGTTCCTGATGGTCAATCAAGAGTTTTGATGGTTTGTGCTGCTACTCTGCCATGGACATTTTTTTCAAGCGCATTTTCCGAAGCTTCAAACTCTCTTATCGTCAATTCAAATTTGTTGACCAAGATCTATTTTCCTAGACTAATTATACCGGTGAGTTCGATAGTTGTTTGTCTTATAGATTTTTTTATAAGTTTTTTTATCCTGATAGTAATCATGATTGCTTTGCAGCATAGACCGGGAATCGAATTCCTACTATTGCCTTTATGGTTGCTGCTTGCAATTGTTACTGCAATTGGTTCGGGAATTTTTATTGCAGCACTTAATGTAAAGTATCGCGATTTTAGATATGTCGTTCCTTTTATTGTGCAATTTGGACTTTATCTCACCCCGGTTGCTTTCAGTAGTCTTGATATCTACGAGAATCATAAGATACCAGAAGTGTTGAAGTATCTGTATTCGTGTAATCCAATGGTGGCGGTGGTTGATGGTTTTCGTTACTCAATTCTTGGAGAGCAGGTGAGTCCATTCAACACTGGTTTTTTTATTTCAATTGCTGTTTCAATTGTAATTTTCATTTTAGGATTACGATATTTTAGAAATACAGAGCGAGGATTTGCAGACATAATTTAATCTAATAGAAAAATAAATTGGATAAGGAACTTGCGATAAGAGTAGATAATTTGAGTAAAAAATTTGTTATTACTCATAACGCAGAGAGATATACTGCTCTTCGTGATGTATTTTCAAATACTATCAAAGGTGTTTTTGGTAAAAAGAAATTATCAAATAAAGAAGATTTTTGGGCACTAAATGATGTCAGTTTTCAAGTAAACAGAGGTGATAAGCTCGGGGTAATTGGTCGTAATGGTGCAGGAAAGAGCACCTTGTTAAAAGTCTTAAGTAGAATCTATGAACCCAGCAAAGGCCGTGTAGAAATTTATGGCCGTATGGCTTCGCTACTCGAAGTGGGTACTGGCTTCCATCCTGAGCTTACCGGCAGAGAAAATGTTTTTTTGAATGGTGCGATTCTCGGAATGAACCACAGTGAAATCAAAAGGAAATTCGACGAAATAGTTGCCTTTGCAGAAGTCGAAAAGTTTTTGGACACTCCCGTGAAGCGCTACAGCAGTGGGATGTATGTGCGTTTAGCATTTGCGGTTGCCGCACATTTAGATTCGGAAATACTTATTGTTGATGAAGTTTTAGCCGTTGGAGATTCGCAGTTTCAAAAAAAATGTTTGGGTAAAATGGAAGATGCTTCTTCATCGGGAAGAACTGTTTTATTCGTTAGTCATAATTTGGAAACCGTACAAAGATTATGTAACAAATCTATATTGTTGGACAAAGGCTGCATAAAACAAAGCGGATCAACACAAGAAATTGTTCGGGCTTATTTAAGCACCGGCAATGCGAGTAATTCAATACGTGAGTGGAATGATGTCGCTATAAAGCCTTCAAATGGAAAATTTACACTTCTCAAAGTGTGGGCGCACAACGAATTATTTGTTAATCAAGAGTCCTTCGACATTACGAAGCCAATCGGTATTTCAATGAAATATGAAGCTTTGATTGATGGTGAAATTGCAACTCATAGTTTTAATTTTCATAATGAAGATGGTGTTAATATTTTTGATACGCATGATACGAATTCTTCGAGTAGAGATATTCCTAAAACGAAGGGTGAGTATATGGCTACTATGTGGATTCCACCTAATCTTATGGCGGAAGGTACCATTGTTGTCGGCGCTGCTGTAATAAAATCAGATCCATTCCAAATTCACATTCATGAAAAGCATGCTATCTCATTTATGGTTATAGATTACATGAGAGGTGATAGTGCAAGGGGCAGCTACACCCTCGGTTTTCCTGGTGTAGTTAGGCCTTTGTGCCAATGGCATACAGAAAAAATAAACTATTAAGGTAATTTATTCATTTTTATTTAAAAGTCGGTATGGGCGAAAATTCATATTTTATCAGAATATCGTTATAGCGTTAACACTTAAAAATTATAAAGAGTTATTGTAGAAAATAATATGAAAAATCCAAAAGTTTCAATTTGTGTTCCTACATACAATCAAACTGAATATTTGAAAAAGACGCTTGAATCAATAGTCATTCAAACCTTCAGTGATTACGAGGTAATTGTTACCGATGATTCATCAACTGAAGATGTGAAGAACCTTGTCGATTCTTTTAGAGAACAATTTAGAGAAAAAATTTTGTATCAAAAAAACTCCATTCAGAAGGGTTCACCTGCAAATTGGAATATGGCCATCTCTTTAGCCAAAGGTGATTTAATAAAAATATTACATCATGATGAGTGGTTTAATAGTTCAGATGCGCTTGGAATCTTTGTTGATGTAATGGTAGCTAATCCGAAGATTACTGTTGCTTTTAGCTCTGCTGTAGCAAATCAAATTTCGTCAGGAAAGACATGGATACATATGCCTAATCCAAATATTCTGAGAAATATATCCAAGAGGCCCTCTTTGCTCCAATTAGGTAACATTATAGGTTCCCCATCAAATCTTATTTATAGAAAAATGGATGATTTTGAATACGATATTAAACTGAAGTGGTTAGTGGATATTGAATTTTATATTAGACTGATAAATTTGAAAGGCCAATTTAAATGGATTGAAGAACCTCTTATTACTAGCATAACAGGTGCAAAGCACAACGTTACGAATGATTGTATCGACGATAGAACTATTCAAATTTTTGAACATGTCTATACCTTTCAGGAGTTTTGTAATACGAATTCAATTTTTACGAATTTGAAATTTGTGCTACATTTCGTACGTCTTTTTAAACGATTTAATGTAAAATCGAAATCTGATTTAGTTGAATGCGGATATAAAAGTGAAATTCATTGGGTCATTCGAATATCTCTTTTTTTATCTTTCCAATAGTAAGTTTTAATAAATTAATTTATATGATCATTACTCGGGCAGTGAATCGAATCAACAGAGATTTTTTTCCGAAATTTCACTTGGTCCATCTACCAGCTTTAAAAAAATATCTTCAAGTGTAAGTTCTTTTTCTTCAATATAATCAAAATCAGGAACCAACACAGAATCACTGAGCGGGAATATACCCAGTACACAAAATGGTTCCAACTTTAATATGCCTGGGCGAAATCCTGATGGAAGATTTTCCTTCACAATGGGATGTACATCCACTATTTGCTTGAGAAACAAATCCTGATTAAACAAAATTTCTATTTTGCTTTCTTTTAAAACATGGTAAAAGGAGGTTAAAAAGGAGACAGCATCAGTTCCTGAAAAATCAATCTCACGATCATAGAACTTCTGCTCCAGTGCAACTTTGAAATGAAAAGCATAAGCCAGTAAAAAAGAAGGATTTATAAAAGCATCGTTCAAATTAGGATAGATCCGCCAATGTTTCAAATCCCTCTCTAACTTAACCGGAATTAATAAAAATGGAGTTCTAACCCATGAACCGTCAGGCCATTGCCCTGTAACAAAAGGAAAGCTCACATAAAGTTCATCTACTCCCCTTTCCTGAAAAATAAGTTTTTGTTTTCTGGAAATATTGCCCAGTTTTTGCGCCAGTTGATTCACAGAATTATCCCGTGGATCTATTAAGGGGCATAAGATAATCTCCTTTTTGCCAGATAAGAGCTGATCTAAAAAAACATGGCTGTCAAAAATCTGTGCAAGCTCCAAGGCTTTGCAATCAAAATGAAAATCTGCCTTTAATCGGGTAATCCATAATTGAGGATTGGCAGATGAAAGGTTGGTTAGTTTTCTTTTAAATAATTTAACTGCATTTTCACTCATATATAGTTGTAAAAAAAAAGGCATGGGTTAAGCCATGCCTTTCAAAACTATTAAACCGATTAATACCTATTTCTATCGCTGGAATCTGAACCTGACCCATATCCAGAACCGGAAGAATCAGAATTTTGGTCAGGTCTTGGCTGGTAAGTTGAAGGTTGACTGTCAGACGGATTGCGAGGTGGGCCTTGGTTGTAACCATCTCTTTGATAGGAAGGTGGCCTATCATAGGATCTGTTTCCATCATTTCTGTTATTGTTGTAAGCTGGCCTATCGCCATAACTTCCGCCGGACGATGGTCTGTTTCCATAACCTCCACCCTGGTTGTAACCACCACTTCTTTGCTGATAGCCACCTCCACCTCCGCGGTTGGCATATCCATAACTGCTTTGCCCACCACCTTTCAGTCTATCGAGTTCCTTTCGCATCTCCTGAAGTATTTTATGCTTCATTTTGAGCTTTCTCACTGAGGTATTAAGCCTGGAAAAACGAGATCTGTTTTCATCTGTGGCTCTTTCGTCTGCACTCATGAAATCAAATTCTGCCTGTGTTATTTTGATAGTCATATCCTCTTTCAGGATAATATCATCCATAGCTTCTATTTTCAACTCCAATTGCTCAGCAGGAGGCATGGTTCTGAAATGTGGATATTTCGTAAACACCACTCTTGCCAGGTAACTGGATTCAAAAATACGGTCGGAAATGGCGTTGAACTGATTGAAAACTTCAGATTTAAAACTATCAGGGATCTGACCTGACACTTTCCATCTGGCTTGGATATCTTTCGCCACTTCATTTGCCTGACGAAGGTCCATTTTTAACAAACCTTGAGCCTCATGAATTAAGGCTACCCTTCTCCTAAGATTATCATACAAAGGTTCCTCATGAGCTGGGTAATTTCTAGGCACAATTATTTCTCTTGGACCATAATTTCCACGTTGGCCACCTCCCTGATTTGGACCTTTTCGGGCATATTTTGTAATTGCCTTTTTAATCTGCTTAAACTGTGTGAACAACGGACCATAATAAACCTTTGGAATATTTCCAACTGCCTTCCATTCCATTTCAAGTTTTTGCATTTTATAATAACTCTGCTCAACTTCAGGTGGATAGGTATTTAACTTACTTGCTATTTCTAATAAAATTTGTAGTTTCTGCTTTCTGATTTCAATTTCTATAGTGCGTTCTTCTGTATATTTATCCTTAATGATTTGGAACTGATCCAGAACAACCTGAAACTGAGCTTCTAAATCT
>Ga0209181_10011022_pt1 | contig 11655 bp, 9 predicted proteins | sample MAT05_FD_187208 | JGI IMG/M metagenome (GOLD analysis project Ga0209181, IMG submission 187208) | Freshwater microbial communities from Lake Fryxell liftoff mats and glacier meltwater in Antarctica - MAT-05 (SPAdes) (version 2) | ecosystem: Environmental > Aquatic > Freshwater > Ice > Liftoff... | reverse complement strand
GGAGAGAGCGAGCCGAGCACGCCTGGCACACCGCTCTCTCGCCACGGAAACGGAGGTGCGCGATGAACGCGCACTCGGCCAAGACTGCCGCGCTCATCGCATACGACCTCGCCGTGCTCTCCAGTGCGGGGCGCGCGCGACTCGATCGCCACCTCGCCGGCTGTGCGCCGTGCAGGGGTGAGCTGACGGCGATTCGCGCGTTCGAGCAGCTGCGTATCGAGGCGACGGAGCAGCGCTGGCCAGAGCCCAACTGGGAGCAGATGGAGCTCACGCTGCGCCGCGAGGCGAAGGCTGCGGCGACGGATATTCGACGCGCTCGGGCAGGCGCGCGCAACGCGCTCTATGGCGGCTTTGCGGCGGCGGCGGCGGTCATCCTCGCGATGGTCGGGGGCTCTATGTGGCCGCAAGGCGCGCCGACGCAGAACACCGATGCGGCTCCATTCGCCTTTGACGAGGGCGCGATGCGTCAAGGCACGGTCACGGCGATCGCGGGACGCGCGACAGGAGATTCACGCGCGCTCGCGCTCGGCGACACCGTCGGCGAAGACGCGCGGCTGGTAACGTCGGCCGCGAGCACGACGCACCTGCGGCTCGGCGATGGGACCGGCTTCGTGATCGCCGCGGACACGACGGTGATGCTCGAGCGCAGTCGTGAGCGCGCGACCATCATCCGTCTCGAGTCGGGGCGCATCACGAGCCGCGTCGCGCACCTCGACGAGGGCGCACGCTACGAGATCGTCGCGGCGCCGTACGTCGTCCACGTACGCGGCACGCACTTCTCGGTGTCGCGGCAGATCGCGGACGGCGTCGCGGCGATCGTCACGGTGACCGTGCACGAGGGCATCGTCGACGTCACCGAGAACGACGCGCTCGTCGCGCGCGTCGAAGGGCCGAGCCGCTGGTCTGCGCCCGACGATGGCGCCGGGCTGCACCCGAGCGTGCTCGTCGACCCCATCGCGCTCGCCCCAGAGGCGGCCACTTGGCCAAGCGTGCAGATCCCAGTGACGAGCGGCGTCGCGAGCATCGAATTCGATGGGCTCGCACTGCCGCTCGCGGGCGCCATCGCGATGCGCACGTCAGTCGGCACACACGCGGGCGTCGCGTTCGATCTGCGCGGCGTGCCGACGCGCTTCAGCATCGACGTCGGGCCCGAGGGCGCTTCTCTCGATCCGACGCTGATGCTCGCGCCAGTCGTCGCCGACGACGAGCCGCGTCGCGGAACGCTCGATCCTGCCGTCGTTCGCGACGTGGTCACACGCGGCATGGACGGCGTGCAGCGCTGCTATCAGACCGCGCTGATGCGTCGCCCGGATCTCGCGGGCCACATGTCGCTGCGCATCACCGTCGATCCAACGGGCCACGTCTCCCGCGCCACCCTGGCGACGAGCGACGCGCCCTATCCATGGCTGTCCACCTGCGTCGAGAACCAGGCGGCGGCGTGGAGCTTCCCCGCGCCGAGCGGCGGGGCGTCGGTATCGCTGAGCGTGCCGCTCGACTTCGCCACGAACTAGGAGGTTCTACTGTTGCCAACCGGCGAGCGAGTCTTTTAGACTCTCGCCGATGAATGTCTCTCTCCGTTCTCTCTCTGTGCTCTTCGCAGTGGTCGTCTCGCTCTCCGCTTGCGGAGGCGCCGACACGACGACGACCAACACTGGCGGTGGTGGTGGCGGTGGTGGCGGTGGTGGCGAAGCGCCGAGCGCCGGCGTCTTCATGATCAACAACCAGTCGTCCACGGTGATTTGCTACGCGATGATCTCGTCGCACAGCGATCCCAACTGGGGCGACGACCAGCTCGGCGACGACACGATCCAGCCCGGCGCCAACTACATGTGGAGCGCAGGCGCAGGCGTCTGGGACGTGAAGCTCCAGGACTGCGAGCACAACACGCTGCTCGAGAACACCGATGGCATCGACATTCAGGGCGCCGGCACCGTCCTCACCGTCACCGATTGATCGCCTCGCGCGCCTTCGCGACGCACAGCGCCTCGACGGGATCACGCAATGTTGCGATCACGTCGACGGCGCGTCGTGAGGTGTGCGGCGACTCAGAGCCAGATCGACGTCAGCCAGTCGAGCAGCTTCTGCTCGCTCTCCGTGACGCTGCCATCGCGCGCGACCTCGGTGAGCACCTCGCGGACGAGATTGCGCACCTCGGGGCGCGTCACGCTCTCCGCCGCGGTGCGGATCGAGGCGTCGCTCATGTGCGCCTGCGCGGAGGCGGAGATGACCGACCAGAGCCGATCCGGATCCGCGAGGCGCGCCCCGACCTGGTTCACCTGCGCTTCTTCCGCGTCGGTGAACTCACCGTCGCTACGCAGCATCAGGCGGATGAGCCCGCCGAGGGCGAGCTGTTCGTCCTTCGAGAGATCGTCGAGTCGCATGGCGGCGGAGCGTATCAAGAAGCGCGCGCGACGGAAGCAGCGAATCGCTGCTGCGCCGGCGAAGTAGCGAATCGCACTGCGCCACTTTCTGGCGGTCGGAGCGCCCCGCTGCCTACCATTGAAGGCCATGGACTCGGCACGTATTCGGCGCGGCGTACGCCTGTTCGGACGCATCCTGCTCTGCGCGGCGGCGATCGCCGGCGGCGCTGCGCTTGCCCACACGACGCGCGCGCGCACACCGACGTCCGCGCGAACCCACGCTGACGCGACGCCGGCTGCGACGCACGCCGCGGTGCAACGCACGCCGGCCGAGTATCTCGCGCCGCTCGAGCCGCTGCCTAGCGACGCTGAGCTCATCGCGGTCGACGTCCCGCGCGACACGCTCGGCGCCCACGTCGCGCGCGGGATGACGATTACTGGCGCGACGCCACATCGCTTGATCCTCTTCACCTTCGACGACGGACCCGACCGCTCGACCACGCCAAAGCTGCTCGATCGACTCGACGCCGCTGGCGTGCGCGCTGTGTTCTTTCTCAGCGGCTCGCGCATTTTGGGCGAGAACAAGCAGCAGCGCGATCAGCAAGAGGTGGCGCGGGACGCGGTTCGCCGCGGACACATCGTCGCCAGTCACACGATCAACCACGTGGCTCTGCCGACGCTCGACTCGGAAGAAGTGGTCGCGGAGGTCGAGGGCAACGAGCAGATCTTCGAGCGAGTGTTCGGCGCGCGTCCGTGGCTGTTCCGCCCGCCGTTCGGCGTACACACCGATCGCACTGACGGACTGCTGCAGGATCGCGGCTACACGATCATGTTGTGGAACCTCGGCACCGGTGATTTTCAGGTGCGCACGGCCGAGGAAGTGCACACGACCTGGCGGCGCGTGTTCGAGCGGCGCGAGCGTGAAGACGGTCAGCGCGGCGGCATCGTGCTGATGCACGACACACACGCGTGGAGCGTCGAGGCGTTCACGCTGATCCACGACGACCTGATGGCGCGCAACTGCGCGCTCTACGACGCGGGGCAAGAGTTGTTCGACGTCGTCGACGATCCGTCGCTGTTCTTCGTCGCGCGCGGCGACGCGCTCGCCGGGGAAGAAGCGCCGCCCGCCGTGCTGGCCCCAGACGTACTCGCCGCGCGGCAAGCACGGCTGCGCGACGCGACCCAACTCCGCTGCAGTGCGCTCGCCTCGCGCTGAGCCGCGCCGCGCAGCGCACGAGAGCGGCACGCCGGGTCGTCACGCGGCCAGGCACTGCTCGTCATCGGTGACAATTCCGCGGGTTTCTGCGACAACCGCTGGGATGCAGCCCGCTCTCTCGACCTGCCCTTCCTGCGGCTTCGCCAATCCGAAGACCTGGCGCGCGTGCGCACGCTGCGGAAGCCCGCTCGCGAGCGGCGCACCACGCCGCGCGAGCTTCACCGGGCAGCGACTCGCGCCGGACGCGACCGTCGTCGAGCACGCAGAGCGCTCCGGCGCCGTGCCGATGTCGGACGCGACGGATCCGATGATGATGCTCGGCGACGACACGCTCGCCGATCGCAGCGGCGAGCAAGAGGCGCCGTTCATTGGCCAAGCGGAGGCGTCGGAGGCCATCCGCGCCGGCGTCGAGCGCGCGTTCACCGTCGGCATGCCGACGTTGGTCGCGCTCGAGGGCGGCCGCGGCTCCGGCAAGACGCGGCTGCTGGTCTACGCGAGCGAATTCGCCGCACGCATCGCGCCCGACGTGCTCGTGCTCTACGCCGCCTGTCGCGAAGGCGGTGACGGCGTGTATGCGCCCTTCTCACGCATGCTGCTCGAGCGCTTCAACGTCACGCCCTCGTCCGGGCCCGCGGTCGTGCGCGGTCAGATGGCGACGGTCGTCGGTCAGGTGATCGGCGCCATCGATGCGATCAAGGTCGCCGAGACGACGCACCTCCTCGGCCACGTCGCCGGCGTGCCCTTCCCGGACAGCCCGTTCCTCACGCCGCTCGAGGGGCGCCCGGATGAGCTGCGGCGGCGCGCGCGCCTCGCGGTGAAGCGCTTCCTCGAGGGCGAGGCGCAGAAGCGCCCGGTGCTCGTGCTGCTCGACAACATGCACGAAGCGGACACCGAGGCGTGGGACATCCTCGACGCGGTCCTGCAGGCGGAGGCGCACCTCGCCGTCGTCATCGCGGGTGACGCGCCGGTGCTCGAGCGCGCCAAGGCGATCGAGGCGCCGGGCGGCACGACGTCGGGTCCGATCGCCGCGTTCAGCGAGGCGGATGTCGCGACGGTGCTGCTCACGCTGCTGCCGACGTTGAGCTCTGCGCCGGAGCCGCTCGTCGCCGCGGTCACGCATCGCTCGCGCGGCAACCCGAGCGCGCTACGCGAGCTGGTGATCGCGCTCTCGGACGCAGGACTCTTTCAACAGACGGCCGACGGGCTGGTGGTCGACCTCGCGCGGCTCGATGCGCCCGGCTCGCCAGTGAGCGCGGAGGACGCGATCCGCGCGCGGCTCTCGCGGCTCGACGGCTTCGAGCGCGCGACGCTCGATCGCGCCGCGGTCGTCGGCGAGGTGTTCTGGTCAGGCGCGGTGCTCGCGCAGATGCGCACGGAGCGCGAGGCGCCGGGCTCACTCGACGACGTCGCGTCGCTGTGGCCCGGCGACGACGACGAGCGCGCGCTCGACGCGGGCATCGCGCGGCTCGAGCAGCAAGGCTTCGTCGAGCGCACGCACACCAGCGATCTGCCTGGGACGAACGAGTACGTTTTCGTCCACGCCGGCACGCGCGCGCTGCTCTACAGCGAGCTCGGCGAAGCGATCCGCATCAGCCGCCACGCCGCCGTCGCGCGCTTTCTCACGCTGCGCGCGGAGGTCGCCCGCGAGGGGATCGCGGCGATGATCGCGCCGCACCTAGAGCGCGCGGGGATGGGTCCGCGCGCCGGTCGTGCGTATCTCGAGTCGGCGATCGTCGAGCGCCAGAAGCTGCGCACATCGGCGGCGCTGCGCTACGTCGAGAAGGCGCTGCCGCTGATCGATCCGGAGGACGTCGCGCGCCGCGCCGAGGCGCTCCACGAGCACGGCTCGCTGCTCACCACGCTCGGCCGCTACGACGAAGCGAAGCGCGCGTTCTCGGAGATGCTGCGCCTCGCCTGGCAGATCGGCGCGCCGAACAAGGGCGGCGCGGCGCTCAACCGGCTCGCGCGCATCGAGCGGCAGCGTGGCGCCGAGGCTGCTGCGCGCACGCTGCTCGAGCGCGCGCTGACGCTGTTCCGCAACGCGGGCGATCTGCGCGGCGTCGGCAGCACGCTCGACGATCTCGCGCAGGTGATGCGCCTGATGGGCGAGCTGGCCCCCGCGCACGACGCGGCGCACGAGGCGCTCGAGATCCGCCGCGCGCACGGTGATGTGCGCGGCGAGGCGCTGTCGCTCACGACTTACGGCGCGATCGAGCTCGCACAGGGCCACCTCGACGTCGCCGAAGATTGCTTCCGCCAGGCGCTCGAGATCCGGCGGCAGATCCAAGATCTCGAGGGCATTGTCCAATCGCTGAACGCGCTCGGCATTCTCTCGTTCGAGCGCGGCAACGCCGAGGCCGCGATCGCGTCGTGGCGCGAGGCGCTCACCCAGGCGCGCGAGATCGGCGACGTGCGCACGCAGGTGTTCCTACTCAACAACCTCGGAGAGGCGCTGATCTCCGAGAAGCGTCTCGACGACGCGATCGAACCTCTCGCGACGGCGCGCGATCTGTCGATCACGCTCGGCGATCTGCGCGCGCGCGCGGCCATCGAGCGCAACCTCGGCCTGCTCCTGCTGCGCCGCAACGACGACGGCGCAGAGGCGCAGGTCACGCACGCGCTCGCGCTCGCCGAGCAATACGCGAGTCGTGAGGCGATCGGTATGGCGCTGCGCGCGCTCGGCGAGCTGCGCGCGCGGACGCTGTTCGACGCGTCGGGTCAAGCCGATCGACGCGCGGAAGAGGCGTTCCTCGCGTCGATAGACGTATTTCGTGAGATTGGCAGCGAGAAGGAGTCCGCGCGCTCGATGGCCGAGCTCGGCTTTCACCTGATCGAGCGCGGCGACCTCGAGGGCGCGCGCGATCGACTCGGCGAGGCGCGCGTCATCTTGCGTCGCATCGGCCTCACGGCCGACGCCGAGCGCGTCGAGCGGACGCTCGCGGACCTGGGCTAGCGCTCGCCGCAATGGCAGTCGGCGGGGTCACCAGCACCAGGTGCGCCTCCGGTGCCGCGTCGTGCGTCGACAGGATCGCGAGGTGTCCGTTGTACGCAAACGCGCGCGAGTGGCGCGGCTCGATCGGCAGCGCGTCGAGCGTCACCGACCAGCTGTCGCGCGCCGGATCATAGCGTTCGATGGTGCGCTCGGCGGCGAGCTCGGTGCCTTGCTGCGACGTCAGCGCCACGAAGCGCGCCTCGGTGGTCGGACGCAGCGCGATCGACTCGATGTGCCGCGTGCGCGGCGCCGTCGTCATGCCGCGAATGCCGCCGATCGCCAGCAGCTCGTCCGCGCTGCGTACAACCAAGCGATGGAACATGCGCGGAAACGCGAGGTCGCCGATGCGCTCCCACGCAGTCGCGCGCGGACGCAGGCGATACACGCCGCCGTCGCGACCGGCGGCGATGACGTCTTCACCGACGCCCACCGCGGCGACGCCGAACGCCTCACCCGGAAACTCCGGAGCTGCGCGCCACGTGCCGCGCCGCGTATCGAGCACGTCGACGCGGCGCAACATCTCCTCGTCGGAGCTCATCCCACCGATGGCGACGAGCGCGGTGGTGGTCGCCGCGAGCGCGAGGCCACGCCGCGTGAACGGCGCCGGCAGCGCGCTCCACTGCGCGTCCGCGCGCGACAGATCGAGCGTCGCGATGGTGTCGTGAAAGCGGCCGCTTCGCGCATCGCCCGCGAGCTGCCAGCCGCCGACGACGTACAGCGTATGGCCGACGACGATCGCGTCGTGCGACGATCGCGCGGCCGGTAGCGGCGCGAGATTACGCCACGCGCCGCTCGCCGCATCGTAACAAGCGACCTCGTCGAGCGAGCGCAGCTTCGGCGCTTCGTCGAACACGCGCATGCCGCCGACGCGACACAGCTTGCCGGCGTGCGCCACCAGCGCGAGGCCTTGCAGCGGCGTCACCGACGGCAGCGTCTCCCACGCGCCATCGGCGAGCTTCATGCGTCGAAACTCGCCGGACTGGCCTTCGGGGCGATAGTCGTGCGGAGTGCCATGGTAGCCGCCGACGATGTACGCGTAGCCGCCGTCTGTCGCCGCGCCGAAGCTCGTCACCGGCTGTTCGAGGAACGACCAGAACTGGTTGCCCGTCGCGATCGTCGGCGGTCCGTCGGGATGCACGACGGGAGCGATGCCAGGCGGCACGGTCGCGGCCGTCCGCGTGGTCTCGGCGACAGACGACGGTGCGACCGTGGCTGTCGACGGCAAAGCCGTCCGTCGGCACCACCGTCGTCGCGTCGAACGCCGTGTCGACGGTGCGCGCGCCGCCCTCGCCTGCGCCGCTCTCACCGCTGTTCGTCGCGAAGGCCGTGCGACGAACCGCGATGTCCCACACGAGATCGGCCGCGGCATCCGTCACCGTCACAGGCGCCGCGCCATCGAGATCGAGGTACGCCCAGTGCGCCGTCGACGTCGCGTCGATGCTGAGCGCGTGGGTCTCGATCACGACCTCGAGCGGCAGGAGGCGCACGATGTAGCCGCCGACCGCGCCGTCCCACGCGACGATGCGCAGCTTGGCGTAACCGCCGCTCGCGGTGCGCAGCACGAACACGGTTTCCGTCGGCGTCACGACGTGCGTGCTCGGGTCGTAATCGTACCAGTCGGAGAGCACTGGGCTCATGCTCGTCGGCGTCGCCCCCGGCATACCCGTGGTGATCTCTTCGTCGGCCGCGAAGCTGATCGTGTCGGTCGAGGTCAGCGTCTCGTACTCCGCCTCCGCGTCCTGCCGCGCGCCGCCGAAGCCCGCGCCGCTGGTGCCGCCGTTGGTGCGAATCTGCGTGCGCGAGAACGCGACGTCCCAGCCGAGCGAGCTCGCACCATCCGCGATGGTGACGACGATTGCCGTCGACAACGTAGCCGACCGTCGGGTTCTCGAAGCGCAGCAGCAGCTCTTGAAAGCTCGGTGCGCGAAAGCCCCAGCCGTAGCTCGCTCGCACGACCACGTGCTCACCGAGATCGACGCGCGTCGCGAGCTTCGGCGAGAAGCGCGTACCGAACTGCGTGTCGACGTCGATCCGCGCGCCGGGGACGATCGCGACGACGACCGCGTCCGTGTCGACCGCCGTCCACTCGTCTTGGACGAAGCCGGCCCATCGCGTCCGATGCCCAGTGCTCACCAACCGCGGTGCATCGAGCACCTGCACCAGCTGCTCGACGCCGACCGACAGCAGATGATCGCCGAGCGGCGTATCGAGCTGCATCCTGATCTCGCCGAGGTGCTCGCGCGAGTCCTCGAGCGTGTCGAGCGCGTTGCTCTGCCGCTGATCCTGCAGCAGCTGCTCGCGCGAGAGTCCGTACGAGCCGCGCACCCTCAACTGCGTCTTGCCACGCGCGCCGACGGTCACGCCCGTGCCGACGGAGAGCTGCTCGCCGAGCTGCGTGCGATTGAAGACCGCGCCGAACGCGCCGCGATCGACTCCTTCGAGCCGACGCTGCAGATAGTCGACGCGCAAATTGACTTCGACTTTCAATAAGTTTAACGGCGGCGGCACGCGCTCGCGCACGTCTCTCGCGGCGAGCTGCGCCGACCGCGTACGACGCGCACGTGTCATCCTCTGCCGAGATGCCTCCGACGGAACTGAGCTCGCAGCGCCTCGTCGACGAAATCCGCAACGCGATCATCGGTGACGACCGCGTCATCGACGGACCGTACGGACCGCGCCGCGTCACCTACGCCGACTACACCGCGTCGGGTCGCTCGCTGTCGTTCATCGAGGACTTCATGCGCGGCGAGGTGATGCCGCTCTACGCCAACACACACACCGAGACGAGCGGCACCGGCATGCAGACCAGCCGCTTTCGCGAGGAGGCGCGCGAGATCATCAAGCGCGCCGTCGGCGCGAGCGACGACGACTGCGTCATCTTCACCGGCTCGGGCGCGACCAGCGCGATCCACAAGCTCGTCGACGTGCTGAATCTGCGCATCCCGGCGGACCTCGACGCGCGCTACGATCTGCAGGCGAAGATCCCCGCGAACGAGCGGCCGGTGGTGTTCATCGGGCCCTACGAGCACCACTCGAACGAGCTGCCGTGGCGCGAATCGATCGCGGATGTCGTCACCATCGACGAGGACGCGGACGGCATGATCGATCTCGCGCTGCTCGAGCGTGAGCTCGGCGCGTACGCCGATCGGCCGCTGCGTATCGGCAGCTTCTCGGCGGCGTCGAACGTCACCGGCATCGGCTCCGACGTGCGCGCAGTCACAGCGATGCTCCACGCGCACGGCGCGCTCGCATTCTGGGACTACGCCGCCGCCGGGCCGTACGTGAAGATCGACATGACGCCGGCCGACGATCCTGCGCTCGCCATCGACGCGATCTTTCTCTCGCCGCACAAGTTCATCGGCGGCCCCGGCACACCCGGCGTGCTCGTCGCCAAGCGCACGCTATTCGCCAATCGTGTGCCGACGATGCCGGGCGGCGGCACCGTGCACTACGTCGGCCCGCGCCATCACCGCTACCTCGAAGATCCGACGCATCGCGAAGAAGGCGGCACGCCGGCGATCCTCGAGTCGATCCGCGCTGGCCTCGTCTTTCAGCTGAAAGAGGCCGTCGGCCACGAGACGATTCGCGCGCGCGAAGAGTCGTTCATCACCCGCGCCATCGCCTCGTGGAAGACCAATCCGAACATCCGCATCCTCGGCAATCAGGACGCGTGGCGCTTGTCGATCCTCTCGTTCGTCGTGCGCCATGGCGATGGCGTGCTGCACCACAACTTCGTCGTCGCGCTGCTCAACGATTTGTTTGGCATCCAAGCGCGCGGCGGCTGCAGCTGCGCGGGCCCGTACGGACATCGGCTGCTCGGCATCGATCTGACGACGTCGCAGAGCTTCGAGTGCGCCATCGTCGAGGGCGCCGAGGGCATCAAGCCCGGCTGGGTGCGCGTCAACTTCAACTACTTCATCAGCGAGACGGTGTTCGAATATCTGCTCGCGGCGGTGCAGCTCGTCGCGACGGAAGGCTGGAAGCTCCTGCCGCACTACGCCTTCGACGTCGCCACCGGCACCTGGCGCCACGCGACGCGCCGCAGCGTGCCCGCGCTCAGTCTGCGCGACGTCAGCTATCAGGGCGGACGCATGACCTATCGCGCGCGCCATGCGACCGAGCCCGAGTGGGCGCTCGCCAGCTATCTCGAAGAGGCGCGCCGCGTGCTCGACGCCGCCGTGCGCGACTTTCAGAGCGCCGGGCCGACGACGACCACCGAGACCACGCCACCGCTCGCCGCCGACCTCGAGCGGCTGCGCTGGTTCCCGCTCCCGGCTGAGGTGCTCGCGGAGCTGCAAGGGCGGCCGGCGACGACCTCGCTCACGCCTGTGCACCTCGGATGACGCGCCTCTGCGCGCGCGCGCTACCGCTCGTCGTCGCTGCCTCGCTGATGCTCACGGTGACCGCTGCGCCAAGCGAAGCGCACGCGCAGGAGCGCACGTTCTCGTCGGCGACTGGCTGGATGTGGGGCGTCGCCACGTTCGAGCTGACGCTCGGCATCGGCCTGCTGATCGTGACCACCGGCGATATCTGCGAGTCATGGGGCTGCGGCGTGCTCGCGCTGCTGGTCGGTGCGGTCGCGCTCGGCTCATCGATCACAGCGGGCCTGCTCGCCGCGGGCAACGACACACCGCCGGACATTCCGTTCGCCGTACACAACACGCTGTGGGCCGCGCTGAGCGGCGCGCTCGGCGGCTTCGCGTTCGCCAAGCTCTTCGCCGCAACGGACTCGACGGCCACCATCGCAGCGCTCTCTTCGGCCGGCGTGATTGGGCTCGGACTCGGCACGTACTCGGCCGTTCGCCGTGATCCGCTGATGCGCGAGACGCGCACGAGCGCGGCCGCGCACTTCATCGCCTGGGGCGTGCCGCTCGTCGGCGTCGGCGCGCTCATCCTGCTCTCGTCGATCGACATCCCGAGCGAAGGCGCGGCGCTGCTCTACGCGCTGACGACGCTCATCAGCTACGGCGCGAGCATCGCTTGGGCAGAGACGCGGATCGCGGACGACGACGTCAGCGGCGTCACGCCGATGCTCAGCTTTTCGGGCACGTTCTGATCGCGCACGGCGAGCTACACGCGCACGGCGA
>Ga0209181_10011020_pt1 | contig 11656 bp, 10 predicted proteins | sample MAT05_FD_187208 | JGI IMG/M metagenome (GOLD analysis project Ga0209181, IMG submission 187208) | Freshwater microbial communities from Lake Fryxell liftoff mats and glacier meltwater in Antarctica - MAT-05 (SPAdes) (version 2) | ecosystem: Environmental > Aquatic > Freshwater > Ice > Liftoff... | reverse complement strand
GGTGCAGCGCTGTGGCCGTTCCGTTCGGCGGCTGTGCGGTGCTGCGATCTGCAGTAACTCAGTTCTGCGATAGGGTGTTCTGTACGTCGAAGGCGGGCGTGCCTGCCTCGCGCCCGCACGAACGCCTACGCCACGCTCACCCGGAGAGGCTCCGCGCATCGAGCTCCGCCAGGAGTTTCTTCGGCGCCACCTGACGGTAGCCATCGTCCAGCAACGATGCGACGTCAGTCCACTGCGGTCGGCAGTCGAGCCAGACGCCGATCCACCCCGCGGGACCGACATAGGGCGGCTTGAAGTACCGAGCAGGATCGGACTCGATCAGCAGCGCCTGATTCGATGCGTTGGCCTTGATCCACACCGCCGGCCGCCCGGCGCCGTGGCGGTTGTCGGCATGCGAACAAATCGCGAAGATCTTCGTCGCCCGGAACGTCGGCTCGCCCCACGCTTCCTTCTCCACCGTCCCCGGAAACCGGAGGCACAGCGCTCGAAGCTTCTCCACTGGGTCCGTCGCCATTGCGCCCCTCCACGGTCGTCGCGAGCAGGAAACCAGCGTCCATGATGGCGGCGTGGCGGGCTGCGGGAAAGAGCCACGCTGGCCCGGTGGCCAGCGGCCGCTGGCGAGGGAGCGTTTGCGGTGGCATGGTCTCCGTGATCCTCGCCCGCTACGGAGCCCCGATGTCCCGCGCCCGAAGCCTCCTTCTCCTCGCGCTCACCGCCGGCTCGCTCGGCGCGCAGGCCAGTCCCACCACCGGCGTCACGCACGGGCAGCGCGTGAAGCGCCTCGCCATCCGGACGCCCTCGTCATCGATGGCAACGGCACGCCCACGCGCGGGCGGTGGACATCATCGTCGAGGGGAACCTCATTACCGAGATCGTGGCCCTCGATCCCGTCGCCCTGCGCGCCGGCCGGAGCCGCCGGGCGCCAGCCGATGCCGAGATCGACGCCACCGGCAAGTACGTGCTGCCGGGGCTGATCAACGACCACGCGCACATGCAGTCCAACCGGAGCGGCCAGTCGCTGGACGGCTTCGAGTACAACCACGAGATCTGGCTCGCCAACTGCATCACCACCGTGCGTGAAGTCGGTGCCGAGAGCGAGACGGTGAGTCTGGCACTCCGCGAACGGTCTGCGCGGGGAGAAATCGTCGCCCCGCGGATGTTCATCTATCCATTCTTCGACGTCAACCGCAGCAGCATCGACACGCCGACCGAAGCGCGGGCGCGAGTCCAGCAGATGAAGCGGCTCGGCGTGGACGGGATCAAGATCGGCGACATTCAGCGCGACATCATGGAAGCCACGCTGGACGAAGCGCACAAGGTTGGCCTGTGCGTCGCACACCACGTCGGTGTGACGGAGACGAATGCGTGGGACGACGTGAAGTTCGGCACCACCACCATCGAGCACTGGTACGGCATCCCGACGCCGCCATCCCGGATCTGCGGCAGGACTTCCCCAGCAACTACAACTACTCCGACGAAACCGATCGCTTCCGCTGGGCCGGCCGGCTCTGGCGCGAAGCCGAGCCCGGCATCCTCGACTCGCTCTTCACGGCGATGGTGAAAGCCAAGGTCGCCTGGGTGCCGACGTTGGTCATCTACGAGGCCAGTCGCGACGTGCAGCGCGCCCAGGGGCAGCCCTGGTTTCAGGATTACCTGCACCCGTCGCTCGCCAACTACTTCAAGCCCGATCCCGCCAATCACGGCTCGTACTTCATCGGGTGGAGCAGCACCGACGAAGTGTACTGGAAGGAGAACTACCGCATCTGGATGGACGCGCTGCGGAAGTTCGAGCGGAAGGGCGGCCTGATCGGCTGTGGTGACGACGCCGGCTTCATCTACGAGCTGTACGGCTACGCACTCATCCGCGAGATGGAACTGCACGCCGAAGCGGGCTTCCACCCGCTCAAGGTCGTCGGGCACTGCACCGGCAACAACGCCAGAATCCTCAGCGAGGAGTCGCGGCTGGGGCGGGTGCGCGTGGGCTGGCTGGCCGACCTGATCGTGGTCGACGGCAACCCGCTCGAAGACATCAAGGTCCTCTACGCTGGCGGCACTGCGGCAATGCGCGACGGCAAGGAGGTTCGCACCCTCGGCACCGAGTGGATCATCAAGGACGGTATTCCGTACAATGGCCCGAGGTTGCTGCGCGAGGTGAAGGCGATCGCGGACGCCGCCACGCAGCGGGTGCGGCCGTAGAGATGGGGTGCGGCCTGCGTTCGCGTGTCTCATTCACCGGCCCCATGGCGCTCGCGCTGCTGTGCCAATCACGCGCCCGCAGACGTTCAACGGAGGAACGCAGGATGAGATCGACACACGCGCATCGCCCCGTGATGCTCGCGCTGGCCGTCGCCGGGATCGCGGCGGGTCCCCGGCTCGAGGCACAGGTCACCGAGCTGACCCGCCGCCCCATCGCCGACGTCACGCACCTGACCTTCGGCAACCTCTGCGAGGATCGGTTCGTGATCCGTAACGACGGACCCACGCCCGTGTCTCTCGAGTATGCGGTGGCAAAGGGATCGCAGCGCTTTTCGCTGACCCTCGGCGGCCGTGAGCTGGTGGAACTGGAGTCGAAGGAGAAGGAGCCACTCGAACTCTGGGTGGATGGCTCGCTCGTGGCGCAGGCGGAGAAGGAGGGTCGCAAATGCCGCGACGTGCAGGGGAATGCGTCGGTGGCAGTCGCGCCGCTGAATCCGGTCGAGCTCCGCGACGATCGCCGCGGCCAGGTGAGGGGTGGCATCGGCGTCGGGTTCGGCATGCCCTTCTACGATCCCTGGTTCAGCCCCTTTGGTCATGGCTATGGATTCGGCATGTGGCCATACTACGCCGGTTTCCATGGCGTCCCGATCATCATCGGCGCCGCCGGACGTGGTGGCGGCGGACGTCGTCGCTGACCATGGCCCAATACTCGGGACCGGTTTTGTCAAACCCATGCGGCGCCCTTCCCCTCGAGGATCGGCGCCGCATTCTGCGCAGAGGCCTGACTTCGTAGCGGCGGGGTTCTGGACGCATCCCGGCATCACGACGCATCACGCTACCTCGTGCCGCAAGATGGTCACGGCGGTACGGTGCCGATGGCGTAACAGGGGGAACATCCGTACCATTGAGGTGCCCCTGCCCCGGAAACGTGCTCCCAGCGCTCCCTTGTGATATCGACGACCGCTACACGCTGACGGCGGAGCTCGGGCGCGGCTCGCACGCCATCGTGTATCGCGCGCTCGACCGGCACCTCGATCGGGAGGTGGCGGTGAAGTTGCTGCGCGAGGAGCTGCTCGGCTCCGCCGTCAGCGAGCGATTCCAACGCGAGATCCGGCTCACGTCGAAGCTCGAGCATCCGCACATCGCCCACGTGTACGGCACGGGCCAGTTCATGGGCACGCCGTACTTCGTCATCGCGCTGGCGCGTGGCACGACGCTCGGTGAACGCCTCACGCATGAGCATCAGCTGCCGGTGGCCGAGGCGCTCACCATCGCGAGGCAACTCGCCGGTGCGCTGCAGCACGCCCACACTGCAGGCATCATTCATCGCGACGTGAAGCCGGAGAACATCCTGCTCACCCCCGACGGCGCGCTGCTCACCGACTTCGGTGTGGCGCGCGCACTTGGCGCCACGCCGGGCACCCTCGCGACGTCCACCGGCACCGCCGTCGGCACGCTGCTCTACATGAGCCCCGAGCAGCTGTGTGCCGAGAAGGACGTCGACGCGCGCAGCGACCAGTATGCTCTCGCGCTGGTGCTGTACGAGATGCTCGCCGGCGTACCCGCCCACGTGGCAGCGAATGCAGAGGGATTGCGGGGACTGCGCATCATCGGGCAGCACGCCCCCGTGCGCGCGCACCGGCCCACGGTGCCCGAGCATGTGGAGCACGCGCTGCAGCAGGCGCTCGCCCCCGCGCCCGCCGATCGGTTCACGAGCATGTCCACGTTCATCGCAGCGCTGGACGGAGGACGGTCGTCGGCGTCGTATCGCATCAGCTCCGCGACGACGGCGGTGCGTCAGGTCGGCACACCGGCGCGCACACGTCGCTGGCTCGTTGGCGGCGTTGCGCTGGTGGCGGTGGCCGCGGGTGCCCTGGGAGCCACTCGATTCCGTGATCCGGCGGATGCGGCCACGCTGATGCCGGCGGGCATGGCGACGCGCTTCACGGTGCTGGCCGAAGGTGACACGGCGGTGGCGCATGCGCTGGCGACGGAGCTCGGGCTCTGGTCGGCGGAGATCCGGGCCGCCGTTGCGCCCGCAGACGCCGCCGCGTCTGGCGTGGTCCTGACGACGCGGGTGACGCCGCTCCCGGTCGGTGTGCATGCATCCGTGCAGATCCGCCCCGTCGGCGCGCCGGCGTGGGCTGAGGCGCGAGTGGTGCAGGTCATCCTGCCCGCCAGCGGGACACCGCGCGCCGACTCGCTGCGCCTCCTCGCGGCGCGGGTGCTGATGGCGACGCAGGTGAGCCCCGACTCGGTCGAGCTGCCCGATGCCGTGGTGGACCATCCGATGGCTGCGCTGCGCAGCTATGGCGAGGGATGGGTGGCACTGCACGCCGGCGACCTCGCGCAGGCCGAGCAGGCCTTCGCCGACGCGTCACGCAGCGGCAGCCTGCCGCAGGCGGCGTTGTGGCGGGCGACCGTGGCGTCGTGGCGGCAGCCGATGGCTCCTGGCGGGTGGCGCGATGCCGCGGCGGCGGCGCAGTCGGCCGTCGCGGTGTTGCCACGGCGCGACTCCTTGCTGGCCGAGGCGCTGCTGCATCGCGCGAACGACCGGATGCCCGAGTCGTGCGATGCCTACACGCGCGCGACGCGCATCGCCGGTGGCTCGTTCGCGGCGTGGTACGGGCTGGGGGAGTGCCTGCGGGTCGATTCGATCGTGGTGCTCGACACGGCGAGTCCGACGGGGGCGCGGTTCCGGACGTCGCGGTGGGGGGCGGAGACTGCGTACGAACAGGCGATCGATCGGCTGCCGGCGGCGGGACTCGTGAAGCTGTTCGCGCCGTTGCCGAAGATCACGCTGGCGTTGAACGGAACGAAGCGCAGCGGCCAGCTGCAGCAGATTGGCGGCACGAACCACGCCGGCCTGCCGGCGCTGAGCGGTGACACCGTCGTCGTCTGGCCCTCGCCACTGCTCGCCGCCGATGCGGCGCTGACGGTCCCACTCACCTACCAGACCGCGGTGCGACGACTCCGCACGCGCCTCCGCAAACTGACGGAGTCCCTCTCGCGCCGCGCGCCGCAGAGCGTTGCGGCGCAACTCGCCTATGCGGGTGCACTGGAGTATGCCGGTGTGCTGCGCGCCACGAGCGGTCCCTCGGCACTCGGTGTGCTGAACGCCGCGCTTCCGGTGGCGCGCACCCCATCTGATTCTGCGAGCATCAGGATTGCGATCCTGCGCCAGCATCTGCGGCTCGCGGATTTCGCGGCCGCGTCGACAGTGTCGTCGCAATTGCTGCAGTATGCCGATCGAGCCATCGCAGGCGAGGCCGAGCGCCTCGCGCCCGTGGCACTGCTGACCGGGCGCACCGCGCTGGCCGAATCGCTGCTCGTGCGCTCGATCGAGGTGAGCCCCGAGAATGGCGATGGCCTTCCACTGGCAGTCGCGACGGCTGTCGCGCAGTTCCGGATTGCATCGGCACTCGGTGCGTGTGAATCCCTCGGGAGACTGCGCGCTGCCGCTGTCGATGGCCTGCGCAATCATTTTTCGCAATCCGAGCGTACCGCCGCCGAGGCGCAGTTGCTGCACCCGGCAGACTGGTCGCGGCTGACCTGCGCCGGCGCACCCACTCCTCGGGATGCGCCGGCAGCCGACAAGCTCGTCCGCGCCCGCCAGGCGCTCCAGCGCGGCGACATGACGGGAGCCGCGCGAATCCTGCAGAGCATGCGCGAGGGACGGGCCGGTGCGTCGGCCGGCTCGGTCGCGTGGGATACCCGCTTTGCCGAGATGGCCCTGCTGCTGCAGGCGCGAGACACCGTCGGCACGCTGGCCACGCTCGTCACGGCGCTGGAGGGTTTCGACGCGACGATGGACTACGCGCTCCTCAACCTCGAGCAGAGCGCCGGATTGCGTCGCAGCCTCGCGTTGTGTGATTCGTTGCGCGTGCGTCTCCCGACGCTGCAGGGGCCTGGGGCGGTGTGTCACGCCGCGCAGGTGCAGTGGCAAACGAGGAACAGCCGGTAGGCTGGCCGTCAGATGTCGTACGCAGGCCCACGTTCACCACGAGGTTTCGCATGCGCACTCGCTTGCTTCACTTGGCCGCATTGCTTGCCCTGCTCCCGCTGATCGGCGCGAGCTGCGGTCCGACGGCCAATCGCGGGCCCACGGGCATGCCGCTCGTTACGAGTTGCGTGCCGCGGGAAGGTGATCCGCTGGAATGCAAGAACATGCTGTACCAGGGCTGGAACACGGCCGGGCTGCAGCCGGCCTTGTCGAGGCTCAAGCTGCGGCTCGACCAGATCAAGGGCGACCTGCAGGAGGCCGGCGCCAATCAGCTGCGAGTGGCCGGTGCCGAGTGCCGATTGACCGCCGGTGCCAAGACGCCACGAATGGTGCGCGTTATTTACGGCGCGCCGAAGGACCTGCTCCGCTTTCCCGAGGCTGGCACCGATGGGCGTGATCTCGTGGTCGGATTCATGGATTCCGTCGAGGATAAGGACAACTGCTGGGAATCGCGCTATGGCGTGGTGCGGCAGTACGACGGGTGGACCCGCCTGTTCCATTTCATCACCGTCAGCACCGTTGCGGCCACCGTGCCCACGCCGGGTGACCCCGACGTCGCGTTCGGGACATGGAAGTCGTGGTCGTTGTACTCGCGTCAGGATCCGAACGACCCGTCGCTCACCGAATTCAAGCTCGACACCCTGCGTCGTGGGGCGTATGTGCGCTGTGGCACGCCGCACGTGGGGCCGAACGATGTCGCCTTCATCGATTGCCGGACCGTACACAAGCTGGTCGACTCGGCGACCAAGGTCGTGAACGCGGGTGTGGTTACGAGCACGAGCACGAACAACGGCCGGGCCGCGGCGAAGCCGAGCGTCAGTTTCGTGTTCGCCGGCCTGCTGGCGAAGTACAAGTTGGGGGAGATGTCGCTGCTGCGCGCGTTCGATTCCGAAGGTCCCAGCGTCGAGTCGGCCTGGGGGCGGTGCGGAAATCTTGGGTGTTGTGCGTCGGAGTAGGGGCTGAGCCGGCGACTGGTTCAGCTGCGGGTGGCGGCGTCCGGCTTTTGGAGTCATTGTTAGCGTATCTTCCGTCACTGATCCGCTCGCGCGCGGCGTGGTTCGGCAGTTCACGCCAGCGCGCGATCCGGGGCGGTTCTCGGTTCTCTTCGTCGTGATCAAGGAGACTCGCTCACGGTGCAACTAACGCGTTCTTTGAGTGGAGAATGCCAGCAGGGAGTCGACTGGATTCCGTTGCGGTGAGGTGGCGCGAATTCGAGATGCAGGTTCACGTAAAACGAGCGATGAGGTGGACGATGCGAAGTGGTACTGTCGTGGTGTTGATCGTAGCTGCGGTCGCTACAGCCTGCGGGCGGCTGAATGAAGATGAGTATCCTGAAGCTTCAATCGCAGCTGCGTCCGTGACGAGAGCGACAGATTGCAGGGTTCAGCATGCTCCGAACGATCTCAAATGCAAGAACATCATGCCTTTTGGATGGAAGGCGTTCGATGCAACTGCGTTGCAGGGGATTGTTGATACCGTCAACGCGATGGTCGCCTCATCGAACGTTTTGACGCAAGCGCGCGTCCTTTCGCGCCAGTGCAGGGCTACCAAGACGATCGCGACTGCGGCCGTGAAGTACCGAGTTCCTGAAGCGGCAATGCAGGAGTTTCCAACGACCGGGACGGGCGAAGACGACCTACTGATCGCCGTGATGGAAACGGACAACAAGGACAGCTGTTGGACTCAGAAATACGGCATTCAGTCCGAACTTGGTGGACATCCCCGTCTCGTGCAATTCGTGACGGTCAGGACGATTTCCGCCGCAGCGCTGCCGGGTGTGGACCAACGTGTTGGCCAATGGCGATCATGGACCATTTACCGTGACCCTCAGAAGGGCCTGACGCTCCTGGAGACCGATAACGGCGCGTTCATCGCATGCGGACACCGCCACTTTGGGGATCCTGACCAGAGCCGGGTGCAACATGCCTTCATCGATTGTCGGACCGTCGCTGAAATTGCTAAATCCGCTCAATCCGCTCAAGACTCTTCGGCCACGCTCCTATCGTCCGCTGCCATTTTACCGAGTGCTGCTGCTGCGCGATTTGCTGACCTCATGCGGGAGTATCAAATAGGCAAGAATCCTCTTCGCCTCACGTACGATCCCACGACCGAGTCCGCGTGGGGCCGCTGCGGCAACCTCGGCTGTTGTGCCGCCGAATAGGCCGCCGAGCCGGCCGCCACTCACCGCCGAACCCTGAACCCCCGCGCCGCAATCACCCCACCCACCAACCCCCCCAGGTGCCCCTGCCAGCTGATCCCAGGGGCACCTGGCAGCACCCCGAACACCATCCCGCCCCATACCACCGCCACCCCCACACTGATCGCCACGCTCGCAAGACTCCGCGCATACCACCCGCTCAGCAGCAAGAACCCCAGATACCCGAAAATCACCCCGCTCGCCCCTACGTGCACCGTGCCGGGCAGCCCCAGCGCCCACGCCGCCAGCCCGCTGCACACCGCCGCGACCACCGTCACCGCCGCGAAGTGCCGCCGGTCCCTGAGCATCACCAGCCAGCCGAACAGCAGAAACGACAGCGTGTTCGCAACCAGGTGATTCAGGTTCGCATGCAGGAACGGCGCGACCACGAGGCCGATCAGGCCCGCCTCGGTCCGCGGCACGATCCCGAAGCGCAGCAGCGCACCGCCCAGCAGCGCGTTCACGCCGAACACCGCCCACAGCGTCGTCACCGACGCGGCAAGCGTCGCGACCTGCCCCTTCAGTGATCGTGTGACGCCGCGCGAGGTGCGGGTGAGGCTCCGAGACATGGCCACGCCACCGTCACTGCGCTGCGGGAAGGGTGTACGACAGGTCGTACCGGTGCACCGTGCCCTCGATCGTCAGCACGAAGGCGCCGGCAATTCCCGCCAGCGCACCGGTGCCACTGTCGGGCACGATCGTGATCGTCAGTGTTTGCGTGCCCGCGTGCATGACGCCAGTGTGCTGCAGCAGAAAGCTTCCGCTGCGCCCAGAGACCGTCCCCGTCACCCGCTCGATCGCGGAGTACGCCGCCGAGCCTTTCACAGCGCCCATGCCGGTGATCATCTGGCCCTTGGCACTGCCCGTGATGTCGCCAACGAACTGCTTGTCGAGGAGCATCCGGCCCATCGTCGCGGCATCGGCGTAGTCATCCGCCGGCAGCGGTGTGATCTGAACCTCGAACGTCCCGAGGGCATGCATGGGCACAGACTGCTCGGTGTGTGGTGAGACGTGCGCCGCCCGCGTGGGTGCCGACTGCGCGCCTGACGCCGGCGCAGCGATCCCTGCAGCCAGCAAGGTGCACGTGCCAAGGGATACGATCGCCGTGAGGTGCATGTTTCGTCCGATCTCTGGTTCAGGGCATGGCGAGCCGCTCGCCCGCCGCATCCGGGCGGTCGGCACTCGTCACTACGACAGCATAATGCAGAACGGCGCAGCCAGAGAATTGCCAGCGGCGAAACGCACAGCCGCTGAACCTCGGTCGGGAACACGTACGAATTTTGCGCGGTGCACCGCTGTGCGGTGTCCACGCAGGCCTCCAACCAACACCCCCCAACCCATGCCGTTGCCCATCCGCGGCAGTGCCGTTCCCCTCCGGCCCATCCGCGGTAGTGCCGTTCCCCTCCGGCCCGTCTGCGGCTGTGCCGTTCCGCATTATGCTGTTTCAGCGCCTTTCGCGCGTACCGATGCCGACGCAGCCGTTCCTCACCCGAGCCACGCCCCATGTCCTCCCGCCGCGATTTCGTCCGCACGATGGGCCTCTCCCTCGCCGCGTCGGCGGCGGCGGCCAGTGACCTCGCCGCACTCGACAGCGGTGCCCCGCCGCAGGGGTCCGAGAAACTCCTCGTCCGCAACCCGCATCATCCCGCGCCCGCCCCAGTCGGCGTGGACCGCCTGCCGCTGGCCTGGTACAAGGCCACCACCAACCGGCTGCGCGCCGCCGCCAAGGCGCGCGGCGTCAAGGCCGTCCTGCTGCAGGCCGATCCCAACCTCGTCTACTTCTCCGGCTGCTTCCGCGGCAGCGGCGAGCGCACCACCTGGGCGCTCCTGCTCGTCGACGAACCGGACACCATCTACTGGTACTCGCCGGCAATCGACCGCGACCTGATCCAGTCGTGGTGGTGCACACAGAACACGTACTACTTCTGCTACCCGCACGCCGCCGGCGGCTTCCCCAACCGCGGCCAGAACCTGCGCGGCGGCCGCGTGGACCTGTGGGCCTGGGTGCTCACCCAACTCGCGGAACGCGGATTGGATGGCGCCTCCATCGGCCTCGATCGCGAGCTCACGCCGAGCGCGCAGGCCACCCTGACGCGCATCCTCCCGCGCGCGCACGCCGTCGACATCAGCGACATCTGCCTCGGCATGCGCATGATCCGCACGCCCGAGGAGATCGCGCTCATCCAGCGCGCCTATCGCTACTTCGACCGCATCCATGCCTTCGCCCGCGATTACATCCTCGAGCATGGTACCACCACCACCGACTACCAGGTGGGCCAGGCGCTCAGCAGCTACGGCATCAACCTCCTGATGCGCGACGTGAAGCGCGACGGAAAACCGCACAGCGCCGTCGGCATCGAGGTCACCGGCAACTACGTGCGCGCCGGTGTGGCAACCGCGTACCCGCACCCCAACCAGTTCTTCCACACTTCGCTCCGGCGCGGCCAGCCGGTCTACGTGAACTGCGACATCCTCCTCGGCGGATTCGGCGGCGAGGGGTATCGGAACTACATCATCACGCCCAGCACGCCCGCTCACGACCGAATGTGGCAGGTCGTGGCCGAGACCATCCAGATCATGGTCGAGGAGACGAAGCCGGGGGCGGTCTGCGGCGAGATCGCGCAGAAGGTGCATGCCCACCAGATCCGCGCCGGCATGCAGGAGTTCATCTACCACCGGCCGGGGCATGGCCAGGGCACGAACTTCGAAGGCCATCAAGCGCCGTTCATCGCGCTCGGCGACGACACGGTGGTGCAGGAGGGCATGACCTTCTCGGTGGAACCGGGGCTCTACGACGCGGCGCGCGGCATTGGCATCAACCCCAGCGACCGACTGCTCGTGACGAAGGACCGGAGCGTCCTGATGAGCTCCATTCCGTACACAAAGGAATGGAGCTACCTGCGACTGTGACTGTGATGGCGCCCGTGTGCCGGTCGGACCGGCGTCTGGGCAAGGCCGGTCAGATCGCGACTTTCGTCTGATTCAGGTCGGCCATCCAGCCCCGTGCCGGAGACACGCTGCCATGCGTGCCCGAGCGCCAGAGCAGGAAGACGCTGTTCGTATGGCTCGCGATCGCGGCAATGAAGGCGTTGTCGTCGAAGCCGCGAAGGCGTCGGTGCAACTCCACGAGCAGGCCCGATTCGACGGCGAGCACATGCGGCACGACGATGCCATTGTCGTCCCCGCCTCGCAGGACGATGAACATGTTGTCGTCATCGTCACTGTCATCGGTGGTCATCACCGTGACCTCGCGCAGGTCT
>Ga0209181_10011018_pt1 | contig 11657 bp, 14 predicted proteins | sample MAT05_FD_187208 | JGI IMG/M metagenome (GOLD analysis project Ga0209181, IMG submission 187208) | Freshwater microbial communities from Lake Fryxell liftoff mats and glacier meltwater in Antarctica - MAT-05 (SPAdes) (version 2) | ecosystem: Environmental > Aquatic > Freshwater > Ice > Liftoff... | reverse complement strand
CAGCGAACGGTGATGTGGTAGCAAAAGTTAGGCTTAAGTTGACGTGGTTGGCGGGGCATAAATGGCTTAGTCTCCCAGATCCCCGGCATTTGATTGGCTTTCTCCCCAGCCGATGGCACGTACACAAATGCCGGGGATCTTCATTGCCCATTCGGTGCAGTGGTAGCAAAACGCTGGTCTGAGTTTACGGCTAGGGCAAAGCGATCGTCCCCCGCTAAACTGAAAGAGCAAAGATTCTTACGTCAATCGAACTAGCGATTTTAGTGGAGGTGAGGGTTGTGACAATTCGAGAAATTGCGATCGCCCTTGAGCCAATCATCCAGGAGCGATCGTTAATAGGGTTGAAAGGGGCGATCGCTGCCTTCAATCAGATGGAATCGGAGGTATGGTTTAATTACCTATGAAATTCGAGTTTGATGAAGCTAAAAGTCAGTCTAACCAGGAGAAACACAACATTGACTTTGTAAACGCACAGCAACTTTGGGCTGATCCTGACAGAATTGAGATTCCAGCTAGAACAGAAGACGAGCCAAGATTTCTGGTGATTGGTAGGATCAATCAGAAGTGCTGGTCAGCCGTTGTCACCTACCGAAACAGCAGAGTACGCATTATTTCGGTTCGACGCTCTCGCATAGAAGAGGTAGAAATTTATGAAGGCAGACGAATTTGACACTAGATTTAACAATGGCGAAGACATTACTAATCTTTTAGACCTCTCCCAAGCAAGTCATCCAGGCTACAAGCAGACGCGCATTGACGTTGACTTTCCTATCTGGATGCTTGAGGCGTTAGACCAGGAAGCCAAGCGCCTTGGAGTCACGCGCCAAGCCATCATCAAAGTGTGGATTGCTGATCGCCTCACAACCCTTTCTCATTAGAAATTCGTTGGCAGCTTCAGTCTGGAAACCACTGAATACACAAGCCAACAGTTTTGCAACCGCGATCGCTTGAGCCAACCATGTAGGGGCGATCGTTGAAGGTGGTGCGATCAATTGAGCCAATCATGAGGGGCGATTCTGCTTTGCAGACGTTTCACGAACGTCGGTATGGTTGAGAAGAGCGATCGCAGTTTCAGATTTTGTAGTGGCGATCTTCGGTCTGGTTAATGGGAGCGATCGCTTTGGAATTATTAGAGTCATGGTGAGAACTTGCAGTAGTTAGCAGGATCGCCACCCGCTAAACTGAAAAAGTAAAGATTTTTATTTCGAGCGAACTAGAGATTTTGGCGGAGGTGATGATTGTGAAAATTCGAGAAACCGCGATCGCGAAAATACAGCAACTTCCAGAATCGCTTGTGCAAGAAATTAGCGACTTTATCGACTTCATCACTCGCAACCATCAAGCTAACGTAGCCAACCAATCGCTTGAGGGCGATCGCTCCGAAGCTTGGGCGCGATGGTTTGAGGCAACTGATGGCTTAGAAATCACACCAGAAATCACACCAACAGTGCCAACCAGCGAATATCAGCAACGCTTGCTGCATAAATATCGCCAACAAGGACTCAACCTGTGATTCTCTGCGACGCTGGGGTTTTGCTTTGCCTAGTTGACCGCACTCAACTTCAGCACAACGTCTATCGAACAACCGTTACAAGTTTGGCAAAACCTTTGGTCACAACCTGGTCATGCCTGACAGAAGCCATGTATCTCGCTCTCAATCGCGGCGGTTGGGTAATGCAAAAGCAATTGGGTCAGCTACTCCTAGACAAGCTACTGGTTGTTTACGAGATTCAGGAAGATGATTATGCCCGGTTACTGGATTTGATGGAGAAATATCGCGACAGACCAATGGACTTGGCAGACACAACCCTGGTTTTGGCGGCTGAAAAGACAGGATATCAGCAAATTCTTACCCTTGATTCTGACTTCTTGTTTTATCGGATTAGCGATCGGGATAGTTTTGATGTCATTCGAGTCCAATGATGGGATGTGTGAGCGCAAACGGTCTATAAAAAGCCTGTTGGAGCGGACTGCCAGGAGATCTTGGTTGTGTTGCATAGGTTATCGACAGCCGCTCAACAAGAACGTTCGACTCTGCTCACCTAGAGTTTATGGATTGACGTGCAAGTCGGTGACGGCACCTAGGCTGCTAGACGAGACGAGCGTGGCATATTTTGCCAACACGCCAGAGGTGTAGCGGGGTTTTGGTTTTTGCCATGCGGCGCGGCGTAGGGCTAATTCTTCATCCGACACATTCACCTGTAACAGACGAGCAGCGGCATCAATGGTGATAGAGTCGTTTTCTTGTACAAGGGCGATCGCACCACCCACATAAGCTTCAGGTGCCACATGCCCCACCACCATGCCGTAGGTGCCGCCAGAAAAGCGTCCATCGGTAATCAAGGCGACAGCATCGCCCAAACCCGCCCCAATAATTGCGGAAGTAGGAGCCAGCATTTCCCGCATTCCCGGTCCACCTTTGGGACCTTCATAGCGAATGACGATCACATCACCTGCAACAATTTTTCCTGCCAAAATCGCATCTAGACAGGCTTCTTCCGAATCAAACACCCGCGCAGGTCCCGTAATTTGGGCTTTTTTGATGCCTGTGATTTTGGCGACTGCGCCTTCAGTTGCCAGGTTGCCTTTAAGGATTGCCAAATGCCCAGTCGCATACATGGGGTTGCTCCAGGGACGGATGACATCCTGGTCAGGGCTGGGTTCATCGGGCACCTGTTTGAGTCGTTCTGCAATGGTTTCTCCCGTAATGGTGAGGCAGTCAACATGCAGCAAGCCGTGATTTAGCAGCATTTTCATCACTTGGGGAATGCCGCCTGCCCGATGTAAATCGGTGGCAACATAGCGACCAGAGGGCTTCAGGTCACACAGCACGGGCACACGAGCGCGGATGGCTTCAAAATCATCTAGTTTGAAATCGACTCCGGCAGCGTGAGCGATCGCCAAAAAGTGCAGCACCGCATTCGTAGAGCCGCCCACCGCCATGACCACCGCGATCGCATTCTCGATCGACTGACGCGTAATAATGTCATGAGGACGCAGGTTCTGCCGAATTGCTTCCACCAGCACCTTTCCTGCCAGCGCCGTATTTTCGGCTTTTTCAGGGTCTTCTGCTGACATCGTGGACGAATACATCAAACTCATGCCCATCGCCTCAAAGGCGGAAGACATGGTGTTTGCCGTATACATACCACCACAGGAACCCGCACCAGGGCAGGCATTGCGCTCTATCGCTGTCAGTCGCACTTCGTCAATTCTGCCCGCGCTATATTGACCCACCGCTTCAAAAGAACTAACAACGGTGAGATCTTCGCCTTCCAAACGCCCCGGCTTGATGGTGCCGCCATAAACAAAGAGAGCGGGAATGTTCATCCGCGCCATGGCAATCATGCCACCGGGCATGTTTTTGTCACAGCCGCCGATCGCCAACACGCCATCCATGCTTTGGGCATTACACGCTGTTTCAATCGAGTCGGCAATCACATCCCGTGACACTAGAGAATACTTCATTCCCTCTGTGCCCATGGAAATGCCATCGCTAACCGTAATGGTGCCAAACATTTGGGGCATCCCGCCTGCTAAGCGAATGCCTGCTTCTGCTTCTGCTGCCAAGGGCGCAATTCCCATATTGCAGGGGGTGATGGTGCTGTGGGCACTGGCAACCCCCACAATCGGCTTGGTAAAATCGCCATCGCCAAATCCCACGGCTCGCAGCATCGCACGGTTGGGCGATCGCTGCACCCCCTCGGTCACAACCTTACTTCTCCAATTTTCAGACATTTTGTTCTTCCATATTCAAATCGGCAGTTTAGCTCTCCTATATTTTCGCAGAATACTTGTTGCGTTATAGTGTTTTCTGTTCGGAACCGATTTTTTTCGGAACAGTCTAGATCAGCAGGGAAGATTATTTAGAAGTCGTTCGATTTATTGCGCCCTTTCAATCGGGACATAGCAAACGCTCCAGTTATCTACCTGTCAAATGGTTCAGTGAATACAAAGGAAAATATGTCAAGCAGTCAGCGTGTTTTAATCTCTCCACTTCATAGTCGCAAAGGTCGGTTTCGTAAGCCTAGCAGCAAGGAACTCGATCTATTGCTACTAGCAGGATGCTCCTGTTTAATGACAATTTTGTATCATCCAGTAGCAGAAGCACTCCAAACCGCTCAAACCAGCGGATCAAGCGCCGCGATCTCCACGACGACTAGCAAAACCGCTTCCAACCCCATGAACGTCTTTCATCTGATTGCTCAGTCTGCTCGCGATGAAAACCAGGATGAGGAAGACAGTTAAAAGAATGACGAGTTACGAAGTTCGAGTGGCGAGTGAAAGCTGGAAATCCAATTGAAATTCACCACTTGCCCTACAGCCCTACTGGGCATTCAAGAAGCGCCATTCGTCACTCGTCATTCGCCATTTTATTTGCCGTGGGTTTCACAGGGAGGCGCAGAAATGGAGCGATCGAGCCAGTTGACTGCTTGTTGTAACCGGGGTAGAGCTTCTTCCGGTTGATTTTTGAGTAAGAAGACTAACGCCGCGATCGCTTGCTCCGAGGCTCTGGCTTTCCGGTTTGACTTGAGGCGATGCCAGTCTTTATCGGTAATCGTCAGTTTTGTCATTAATGCCTGGGCTAGTTCCTCGACGCTAAAGTCTTTGGGATTTGGCAAGTCTTGCTGGGATTCGTCCAATGGAACTGGGATAAAACCGTTCACTATCGTCATGAGCAGTATCCTAAAAGGGTGCTATTAATTCTCACTGTACTATGTCCCACCCTGGCACTGATGATTTGGATTTTGAACAGGAGCTTGCAGAGGTGGAGCGATCGCTGCAAGAACTCAAAGATCGCCACAGTCAGGTGCAGCAAGCCGAAATCGCACAAGCCACGCTTCAACAGCGCCAAGCGCAAATCAAGCGTCAGCTTCAACGCGCTGCATCCCCTGAACTGAAAGCCGAACTTGAGCAAATTCAAAACAGCCTGGATGACTTGGAAGTCAAATTAGAAAGCCACTTGTTTAGCTGGAAAAAACCGTTTTGGCAAATTGTTCGCTTTGGCGGGCTAGGGCTGGTGATTGGTTGGGTCATGGCATTGGCGGTATTGCAACGCCCTCAACCCATTCCTCAAGCTTCACCTGTTACACCGCAACGTTCGCAATAGTAAAGTTTGTAATAAATATGGCACCCCGCTAGATGTGAGTGCCATATTTTAGGGATATAAGATACTTGCCTCACCTTTGTTTTAGGCAATCACATCACCCACGAGTAGAGCAGCCTCATCTAAATATTGCCCGTAGTTGTAATTCACATTAAAGTCGCCGTAGGGCGATGTGCCGATCGCCACCACGATGCCATCGGCAAAAGAAGCATTGATTGAGTACTGCGGTATTTGTGGAATGAAATCAGCAATTAGCTGGCTGAGATTGAAAGTGCCTGCAAAAGCACCCGCTGGTGAGGTAAGGTCGCTGATTAGGCTACCATCGGCGATCTCTAAAGTGCCGCTGACACTGGTCAAGAATTCGATTAGTCCTTCGGTCACTTCTGTCGCCACGTCAAAGTTAAAGTTAAAGGAACCTAAGGGGGGCGTCAATGCTGCGATCGCGGTTCCATCTAAAAACGTGACATTTCCTGAAAGTGCCGTGAGGGGCACAACCACTTCAGCACCGGGCACCTGAGTAAACACGTCAATAGCTACTGTGCCTAAATTGAGGTCGATCGTCGCCTCTGAAGCACCTACAGGAAAGGTGTATTGAGCGTTCTCAGGAAAATCGATCGCAAAATCAATATCTCCAAAGGGAGTTGTGAGATCGGTAATCAACTGACCGCTGCCAAAATCAATCGTTCCTGCCACATTTCCCAGCGATGTGGGCAAATCGATTGCAATCTGCCCATTTTGAAATGCCACTGTTCCATCTAATGTGGTAATCCAATCTCCTACAAAACTGCTAACCAGTTGAGCAAAATTAAAGTTACCAACAAAGTCTTCGTTGCCCAAGTCCAAATTTCCAGAGGCAATTCCATTGGCAAGATTTAGCGTTCCATTCACTTGACTGAGTGTGGCTAAAAAGTCGTTTGCCAACTCTGTCACATTCACTGTTCCAGCTAAGGAGCCAAAAGGTGCAACAACTGTACTAACCAGCACTCCGTCTGCTAACGTTACGGTTCCTTGAATTTCGTCTAAGGAATTAATGACGTTTACAAGTGATGTCTCTAAATCTCCAACGGGTATGAGTGAACTGCTAGAGGAGCCTAAAAAACTAAGGAAAGGAATCTCTGAAGCAGCTTCAGTAAAAAAATTGGCGGTTTGAGCTAGGGTTGAGTTAAAAGAATTCTGGTCAATATTTCCGATATTCAACAGTGAATTGACACTGGTGCTGAAATTTGTTGAATCTACCATGGTTATCTCCTTATACTCTCAGATGCACGATTTAGGACTTGCTAAGCAATTGGCTGGCTTTACCTAAAACAGTCAAGACCTATTTTTGTGTAGAGATGATCACTTTATCATCGAACCGAACAATCATCACTCCCGTGAGAACCATAGCGAAAAGCTCTTTTTAGCCACTCAGTCTTTAGAGACATTTATCTAAATCTTGTTGAAATGAAACAACTGATGGAAATTACTAAAACAGAGATAGAATGGGCGATTGAAGCCAATATAAGCGATCGCCTGCCTTCCGGATAGCCAGCCTGTTTAGTTGAGTGTATGCCACCTGATGTGCAACTAAAGTCAGCCCTCATCCCCCAGCCCCTTCTCCCAAGAATGGAGAAGGGGAGCAAGAATAAGTCAAAGCCCCTCTCCCCCTCTGGGAGAGGGATGTAGGGTGAGGGCAATCGGGAAACTCGCACATCGCGTAGCGTATGCCAGGTTAATGCACCACTTTTAGAAGATAGCTAAGCAGTCTCACCCTGGGTTTCAAGCAATCGCTTTTTCCGGCGCTCAAGGTGACGATCATATCGATTCATTAAAGGAGTGGAAGTGATTCCATGCAGAAACACTGAAACGATTACGGTGAGAAAAGTAATCCAGGCGATTTGTTCGCCAATTTCTCCCTTCAAACCTGATCCCAAAGCATAGGCAAGATAATAGAGCGAACCTACGCCGCGAATGCCAAACCAGCCAAACAGTATACGGCGTAGCGGACTGTAGTTTTCACCTATTGTGCTAATCCACGCTCCTAAAGGACGAATTAAGAAAATCAAAGTGCCTGCTATTAAAAGACCCTGGGGCAAAAAACGCAGGATGGGTTCAATTCTCAACAAAGATCCCAAAAGAAGGATAGTGCCAACTTCCAACAGCTTTTCTATGGTTTCGGTAAACTCAAGCTGAGAGAACCGTTTCTCTGGATCACGATAGGTTTTTTGGGCAACAACGCCTGCAACGAATACTGCCAAAAAACCATAGCCGTTGACTAATTCTGTCAGCGAGTACGTAATCAGAATCATACTCAGCGCCACAAAGTCTTCCATTAAGCTGTCAATCTCAATGAGGCGTTGAGTTTTTCTATCCAACCAGACCACCGCTCTGGCAACAATGATTCCCATAATAAAACCAGCGGCGATCGCCCAAATTACATCCACTACGACCCATTGGGTAAACCAATTTTGCCAATTGTCATCCTTTAACCAATACAATCCAAAATAAACAAACGGAAACGCCAATGCATCGTTTAATCCGCCTTCTGAAGTTAAGCCAAAACGTAATTCATCCTTGTCATCAGGATCAGAAATTTGCACTTCGGATGCCAAAACGGGGTCAGTTGGAGCAAGAATTGCCCCCAATAAAACGGCAGCACCCCAATTGAAACCCAGGAAAAAATGGGCGATCGCGGCAACTGCAAAAATTGTCATCGGCATCAACAAACCAATCAGCCGAATCGTCGAATTCCATGCCCAAGCTTTAAGTGGGCGATTCATCTTTAAGCCGCAGCTAAACAAAGAAATCAAGACGACAAATTCAGTCAAACGCTGCAAAAACTCTGCCTCAGGGCGTAACTGAATTAAATTTAAACCATAGGGGCTTAGGAAAATGCCGACCAACAAATAAATGAGTGCATAAGAAAGCGGTAAACGAGAGATTAAGCCAGAGCCTAAAGTTACAAATAAAAGTAATATTCCAATTACAAGTAGGTCAAGAATGTATATATCCATTAGTCGTAAACCTACTATGCCTGAACCTCAATCATCATCCTGATTATCAGTGATAAATCAGTTAATTTAAATACAAAAAAATAGTCCTAAAGAGAGATTTAGAAAATGAAAAAAGTATAGATTTAAATTAAGCGGCGAGGTTCGATCGCTCTACTTTTCCCAAGCTAAAATTACAAACTCAAGTCGCAGAGTCACAGTAAAGCTTTCCGTCTGCCAGAATCAATTATGGATGAAGTGTTGTTTAGTAATGAAAGTCTAGTATTGTGAGCTGGATTTTTCAGGCGATTCATGAAACGTTAGCGAAGCTTTCCACAGGACTCCCGCCGGGAATCGCGGCTGGGTTTACGGCATTTGTCGCCACCAATATTGATGACATTGTGATTCTAATGGTTTTCTTCTCTCAGGTGAGTCTTCAGTTTCGCCCCTGGCACATTATCTTAGGTCAATATCTAGGTTTCTGCGTGTTAATTGCCGCTAGCTTACCTGGTTTTTTAGGTGGACAAATTATTCCTGAGCAGTACGTCGGTTTGTTAGCGATTGTTCCCATTGCGATCGGCGTTCATCAGTTTTTCAACCGTAAAAAAACCGATGCATTAGAAGTTCAAACCGTCGCTCCAGAAGCCAGTGTTTCATTCGTGCATAAGCTGCCGATTGTTGAACCTTTAATCCAGCTACTTCCAGCGCAGATGTATCATGTTTCACTGGTCACGATTGCGAATGGCGGTGATAACGTTGGTATTTACATTCCACTGTTTGCCAGCCTTAATTTGCCCAGTTTATTGGTAGTGCTTACAATCTTCTTTTTATTGATTGGAGTTTGGTGCTTTGTGGCTTATTTGCTCAGTCAGCACCCCATCATTGCTCATGTCTTAACAAAGTATGGAGAGACAATTGTTCCCTTTGTGTTGATAGTTTTAGGACTTTGTATGTTGATTGACAGTAGAAGTTATCAGCTTTTACCCATCCCAGTTTTGAAATAATTCATGGGAGGAAACCCATGATAAAAGAGTTGAAAGTTTATCTGTACTGGTTGGCATGGGTGTTAAGTTTGGCGATCGCCCATCCTGCAATCGCAAACCCGATTGCGAAGCAAAGCCCAGACTATCCGATGATTACCCAAGCACTGACCAAGCCGATATATTGCTATAAGTTGCAGCGATCGCTAGCTGCTTTGCCTATTCTGAATAATCTGGTTGTGATGCTATAAACGCGCGATCGCTCTACTCGACAAGCCATAAAATGGGGAAGTCAACGTTCCGGAGAAACTCATGATTGCCAGCCCGGATTTTGCCTATCTAACTCCTGATGAGTATCTCAAACAGGAAGCACAGAGCATTGACAAGCACGAATATCGAGATGGCGACGTGTATGCGATGGCGGGAGCTATGGATGAACACGTTGCGATTTCGCTCAATTTAGCGGCTGAACTGCGGCAATTTCTGCGGGGTTCCGGTTATCGAGTTTATATCACCGATATAAAAGCGCGGGTTGAGTCGATCAATCGCTTTTTTTATCCTGATGTGATGGTTACTTGCGATCCGCGAGATCAGGAAACAGCCGCTTACAAGCGATTTCCTAAACTAATTGTGGAAGTGCTATCTGAATCGACAGAAGCCTTCGACCGCGGCGATAAGTTTGCCGATTATCGTCAGCTAGAAAGCTTGCAAGAGTATGTGCTGGTGAGCGCCAAACGGCAACGAGTGGAATGCTTTCGGCGGGGAGAAAACGGACTGTGGTTTTTGCAGGGCTATGGCGAAGTGGCAAGCGATCGCACTTTTACACTAGAAAGCATTGGGTTTACTGGCGAACTCGCCACGCTTTACGAAGACGCGATCGCCTGATTGCCGCCATTAACGCGATCGCCTCCGACTTTGCCTGCATCCTCACCGCCACCCACGTTTCCCACTTCAAAGAAGCCTGTCAGTCCTGCATTGCAGTGATCAAAATAGACCGAGGCTCTCAATTACACTTCCTACTGTAAAGCCTCCGTTAACCCGCTGCTAGCAAACTTTACATCGCCATTAAGATCTTGATCCCGTCTGCTGCAACTCAGCTAATAAATTTTTGATGCCGCCTTATTGATCAACGCTGAAAGCTAGTGAGTTCAAACCAAAGATATAAAGAACAGTTAAATCTAGAAATTTATGCTCTGAGCGGATATTAAACGAGGGTCTAAGTGGAATAGATTAAGAGAAAATTAGAAGTTAACTGAAATCCTTGTGGATCTGGACAATGATTGTTTTGGAACTGGTGTTTGGACTGTTGATTGTTGGAGGAATCGCATTTTATTTAGGATGTGCCTTTTTTGCCAGTCGTTTTTTTGGGTCTGCTGACGCTCTAGCAGAAGCAATGGCGATTAGCTCCAGTGCAGAGAACCTCTCTTGTCTCAATCCTGCCAGCGCTTCGTCTTTTTTGCCTGTTTCTATTTTGGTTCCGGTCTGTGGTTTAGATGCAGGAGCTTGGAAAAATTGGTCGTCCTTTTGTAATCAAATTTATCCAAACTATGAGGTTTTGTTCGGGGTGGTTGATCCATACGATCCTGCTATTCCAGTACTCAACGATCTAGCAAATAAATTTCCAGAGAGGGTAAAAGTCTTTACTGGACTAAAACCGCGTGGAATTAACTATAAAGACAGCAGTTTGAGCTACTTGTTAGAAGAGGCTCGGTATGACTGGATTATTTTTGCTGATAGTGATATTCGCGTTCCGCGTAATTATATTGAGATAGTGACGACTCCGCTCTTGGATGTCAGAGTAGGCATGGTGACTTGTGCCTTTATTGGTTATGATCCTCAGTCTTTGGGTGCCGCGATCGCCTCTTTTGGGCGCTGTTTTGATTTTATTCCCAGTTTGCTAATTGCACGGGCGATCGATGGAGGGTTGAAATGTGCAGTAGGGACTACGATCGCGACTCGCCGGGATGCACTCATTAACTATGGTGGATTGCATCTGAATCGGATTGGATCGGATTACAACATCGGCAAACGAGCAGCAGCAGCAGGTTATGTCGTGGAACTATCTCGCTATGTGTTGGAATCAGACACAGGCACAGAAAGTATGAGCGATGTTTATCAGCGGGAACTACGCTGGGCACGCACGATTCGTTTCAACCGGGGCGCACAGTATTATTCAATGATTTTTTGCCACGCTACTGTATTTTGCTTACCCTTATTGCTGATATCTCGCTTTGCAAATTGGGCGATCGCTCTCACTCTAATTTGCTTTCTAGTTCGCTATGTCCAAATATTGATCTCCATCCGCAGCATGAAAGCAGCCAGCCTGATTCGCTGGTTATGGGCAGTGCCACTACGAGATCTACTGAGTTTCGCCGTTTGGGTTATGGGTTCCTATGGGCAAAATGTTTACTGGCGCGGACGGCGACTTCGTGTTTATAGTGACGGGCTGATTACCCAATTGGAATCTTAGAGGGTGTTTGAGAAGTCGGTTAGAGCGTAAAAAAGCTCACTCGGTGTAAGCTGCGAATCAGTAGTACACAGCGCCGAGAGAGCCCCATGAGTAAAGCGTCCCCCAGCAACTTAACCCGTGACCAATATGAC